>Ga0182792_1001559_pt1 | contig 18256 bp, 17 predicted proteins | sample Passage237B_FD_130497 | JGI IMG/M metagenome (GOLD analysis project Ga0182792, IMG submission 130497) | Cellulose adapted compost microbial communities from Newby Island Compost Facility, Milpitas, CA, USA - Passage2 37B (version 2) (version 2) ...
AGTTCTACGCCGGGGACTTCTTTCCATTGTTGTATGTGAATCTTGCCGAGATGTCCGGCTCCCAATATACCGACTTTTAGCATGTGCAAAAACGCTCGATTAACCTGATGAGAGCTGAAAAACAACGCAAGATAACAAGAAAAAGCCTGCCATATCTGTAAGCCGATTTTACAACAGGCAGTAAATGCTGAAATTACACCAGTCCTTCATCAGCAAGACTCAGGTAGCTGGCATTTCCTACAATCAAATGATCCAACAGGCGGATATCCATATAAGAAGCCGATTCTCGCAATTTGCGTGTCAGTTCTTTATCTGCAGTACTGGGCTTAAGATTGCCCGAAGGATGGTTGTGTGCTACAATCAATTGATTGGCATTGTGAAGTAAGGCGTTTTTCAAAATCATACGAATGTCTGCCACCGTTCCGGTAAGTCCTCCTGAAGAAATGATCTCATGGCGCAACAGGCGGCTTGCCTGATTGAGATACAAGACACAAAACACTTCATGGTTCAGGTCGCGCAATAAAGGAACAACCACATCTGCGGCATCTTTACTGCTCTGTATGAGCGGACGTTGCAAGCCTTCACTCAATTGGCGTCGCCGTCCGAGTTCCATAGCAGCCGAAATAGTAATGGCGCGGGCTTCACCTATACCTTTTACCTTTTTCAAATCAGATATGCTCAGCCGTCCCAGTTCGTGAAGGTTGTTTTCTGCCAAGGCCAGAATATCGCGTGCCAGTTCTATTGCCGATCGTTCGCGGGTACCGGAAGAGATCAAAATTGCAAGTAGTTCCGCATCACTCAGCGATGGCGCCCCCTTGAGCATCATCTTCTCTCGTGGTCTTTCATCTTCCGCCCAGTGTTTTATACTCTGATAATTTCTCTCCATAAAACAATGAACCTCAATATAAAAAAAACAATCAAATTTTACTATCGTTTCATTTGTGCGGTTTTAATCTGGTGCTGCTAACTTTAGCGTTCAAAAATCAGCATCGCGTTGACCATCAGTTTTTCAAGTATTCCTTACAGACAAACTCATTCATTTTCATCGCTGGTCTGCGACTACCTTGCGGGATCTGAATATTTGAAATCATTTTATCGATTCGGAACAGACAAAGCCGGACTGGAACAGGCTCTGGAAGCAAGAAAGAAACATCAGCCCGACCGGAAAATTTTGTCCGATGTTCTTTACGACCAGTATGCTGAAATGCCTGTGCATGAGCGTGTGAAAGTGAATCTCGACTTGCTCAAAAAGCAGAATACCTTCACGATTTGCACTGCCCACCAACCCAATCTGATGACGGGCTACCTTTATTTCATTTACAAGATCATTCACGCCATAAAGCTTGCGGAAGAGCTTACCACTTTGTTTCCCGGTCACCACTTCGTCCCCGTGTATTATATGGGAAGTGAGGACAATGATCTGGAAGAACTGGGTGTATTCCGTTATAACAACCGAAAGTTTGTATGGGATGGCGGCGGACAGAAAGGCGCGGTGGGACGAATGAGTACTAAAACGCTCAAACCCTTACTGGACGAGCTTTTTAACATCATGGGACCTCCGGGAGCATACTGTGATGAGTTGAAAAAAATTCTTTCCGAGGCCTATCTTCAGCAACCTACCATTGGCAAGGCTACACAGTTTTTGGTCAATGAGTTGTTTGGGAAATACGGTTTGGTCGTCATTGATCCGGACGACCGTCGACTGAAGGCATCTTTTGCGAATGTCATCAAAGACGATCTGCTTCACCAAACAGCGCATGATCTTGTTTCCCAACAAATTAATGCACTGGCGCAAAGATATAAAGTTCAGGCGCAACCCCGACCCATCAATCTGTTTTATCTGAAAGACGATCTTCGGGAGCGTATTGAAGAACACGATGGCACATGGCGGGTTGTCAACACAGATATTCGCTGGAATGAGGAACAATTGCTCAGGGAACTCAATGATTTTCCGGAACGGTTCAGCCCTAATGTTATCCTTCGTGGGGTATTTCAGGAAACTATTCTTCCCAACATAGCCTTTATCGGTGGTGGAGCGGAGGTGGCCTACTGGCTGCAATTGATGCCGGTATTCGATCATTATGGCGTTTTTTACCCGTCGATACACCTTAGGCAGTCAGCGCTCTGGATCGAAAACAGGCAAAGTAAAATGCGCAGACAACTGGACCTCGGCATAGCCGATCTTTTTAAGCCTGAAACCGAACTGGTGCACGATTTCATACGCACCAATAGTTCGGATGACTGGCAGACCACAACCGAAATGCACAACATAGACCAGACAATTCAACAGCTAAAACAAAAAGCCATACGGCTTGATCCTACGCTGAAGGCTTCGGCGGAAGCTGCGCTTGCCAAAATGCGTCATCAGGTGGAGGTATTGGAAAAGAAAATGCTTCGTGCAGAAAAACGGAAGATGCAACAAGTTGTGGAACAAATCGGGAAACTCAAAAATTTCTTATTTCCGGGAAACGGATTGCAGGAACGAATCGAAAACTTTTTGCATTATTACCTCACTTACGGTCCAATATTTTTCGATATGCTCAAAGATCACATGGAGCCGTTGAAACATGAGTTTCTGGTGGCTGAGGAAGATTAGCAGGCACCATTTTTATGTTTTTGGGAATATTTTTGTAAAAACGCTCACATGAAACATCTTCTCACCTTGTTGCTGACCGCTGTATTATTTCCTGCCTCCAGTCAGGCACAACGACTCGATTTCGACCTGGGACTGAAACTGGGAGCCAATTTTTCGAATATCAATGGTAAATACTGGCAAAACGGATATAAAGCTAACCTTCTCGGCGGTGCTTTTCTGGGTGTAAATGCCAAACGCATTGGCGTACAACTTGAAGGAATTTTCTCACAATCGACCTATGTTACCGGCGATCGTTTCAATGAGATCTACAGCGACATTTTGCAGACAGGTAAAGATTCCATTAAGGGAGGAAGTTTTAAGGTAAACCATCTCAGCATCCCCGTCCTGCTGAATATTCGGCTGTTTTCACGCGCTATGATCCAGGTGGGGCCCCAGTTTAGCGGGGTAGTGGCTGTCAATGATCGTGATGAACTGGTAAAAGACGCATCCGAATTGTTTAAAAGCAGCTTCGACGGGGTGATAGGTCTATGGCTGAACCTCCCTGCGCGCCTCAATATCGGTGCCCGTTATGTAATCGGCTTGTCGAACATCAACAAATCGGACGGCACCAACAGCAGCACTGGTCAACAAATCGATGATGCATGGAAACACCGGACACTACAATTACACATCGGGTATTCTATTTTATAGCAGAAAGAAGAAAAATTTTAAAATAAAACGAGCGGACGAACAGTCCGCTTTCTTGTTTTCACATCCTCATCTTTACAACCAAGCCATCTATACACCAAAAAAGGTTGATAATCGCTTACCAACCTTACCAAACTTTATCCCGGGCTCCCTTATCTGAGGAGACTTGATACTTCCAGTTTGTTAGGGCATCCATACTTCTTATTGGACGCGCAAGAAGACGCCAGCAGGGCGAGTGCCACTACTGCTACAACAGGCACAATGCGACGAAGGCTTGAAAATGTTTTCATATTGTTGATTGACTTTTTACAAACTATAAAACCACTGCAATAGATTTGTAAAGCTAAGAAAATTTAATGAAGCATATACACTTTATAGCCATAGGAGGTGCGATCATGCACCAACTGGCTCTGTCGCTGCGAAAACAAGGTGCAATCGTGACTGGTAGCGATGATGAGATAAACGACCCTGCCAGGACCAATCTGGCGCAAGCCGGCATTCTTCCGGAAAAGACCGGCTGGTTTCCGGACAAGATCACCCAAAATCTCGATGCTGTAGTGCTAGGTATGCATGCAAAGGCAGATAATCCGGAACTATTGCGCGCTCAGGAACTAAAAATTCCTATTTATTCCTTCCCCGAATATGTTTATGAAGTAAGCAGGGAGAAAAAACGGGTAGTGATTGCAGGAAGTCATGGAAAGACCACAATCACCTCCATGGTGATGCATATCCTGAAAAAACATGGACATGATTTCGATTATCTGGTAGGCGCCAGAGTACCGGGCTTCGATGAAAGTGTACGACTCAGCGATGCACCGAGTATTGTGCTGGAAGGAGATGAATATCCTGCATCGATAATCGAGAAAAGACCGAAGATCTTTTTTTATCAACCGCATATCAGTGTGCTCAATGGTATTGCCTGGGACCATATCAACGTCTTCCCTACCTATGAAAACTATTGCAGTCAGTTCGAGCAATACCTCCGCGACATGAAGCCGGGAAGCCGATTGCTTTTCAATTCCGAAGACAGCGAAGTAACCCGTATTGTAGAAAGCTGCGGCGGGCATTTGCAGACACAACCCTACGGCATGCCATCGTTCCGTTACGAAAACGGCGAAGCCATTCTCCAAACAGAAGGAGGCGATTTAAAAGTTTCAGTCTTCGGAAGACATAATCTCATTAACCTGGAAGCTGCTGTATCTGTTTGCGAGGCCATGGGTATCGAACGCCAAGACGCTTATCATGCCATTGCAGATTTTACCGGGGCAGCCAAACGACTGGAAAAGATATTTGAGGAAACCAACATCGTTGCTTACCGTGATTTCGCACATGCGCCATCGAAACTGCAAGCAACGTTGGATGCGGTGCGTGAAGCTTATCCGAAGCATTTGTTGGTTGCCTGCTTTGAACTGCATACTTACAGCAGTCTTACAGAGCAATTCTTACGGGAATATGCCGGCAGTATGAACTCTGCAGACAAGGCTATTGTTTATTTCAGTCATCACGCCCTTTCTCTGAAAGGACTTCCGGAATTGAAACAGGAGGTCGTAGCTCAGTATTTTGAACGGACTGATCTGAGTGTTTTTGATGAAAGAACAGCCTTGGAAGATCATGTCAAAACACTTTTGTCGGAAAGAAAACAGCCGGTTTGCCTGCTTCTGATGAGCTCGGGTACTTTTGATGGAATTGACTGGAAAGCCGTAAGTTCGCAAAACAATTAATTTTCATGGCCCAGCTCGCGCTCAACCGCCCCATCATTTTCTTCGATCTCGAAACCACCGGCACCGATCATGCGAAAGACAGGATTGTGGAGATAGCAATGGTAAAACTTAAAAACGACGGAACGAGAGACAGTTATGTCAAACGTCTGAATCCCGGAATGCCTATTCCTCCAGAGTCCTCGGCCATCCACGGCATTTATGACCACGATGTAAAGGATGCTCCGACATTCAAGCAAATAGCGCATGGTTTGTATGAATGGATGAAACATTGCGATCTGGGAGGTTACAACAGCGCCAAGTTTGATATTCCCCTTCTTGCAGAAGAATTTTTGCGTGCAGGTATCAATGTAGACTTTACTGAAAGACACATGATCGATGTGCAGCAGATTTTCTTCAAGATGGAAAGCCGTTCTCTAAGTGCCGCCTACAATTTTTATTGCAACAAGCATTTGGAAAATGCACATAGTGCGGAAGCAGATGTCCTTGCAACGATTGAAGTGCTGGAAGCGCAACTCGACCGTTATGAAGATCTGCAAAATGAAGTGAAAGCGCTGCACGTATTTACTTCCGGCGATCAATATGTGGATTATGCACGTCGCATTGTTATGAAGGACGGGCATCCGGTGTTTAACTTCGGCAAGCACAAAGGAAGAAAGGTAGAAGAAGTGTTCAATATTGAGCCGCAATACTATGACTGGATGATGCAGGCCGACTTCCCGCTGCATACCAAGCAAAAGATCTCGGAAATACTCAATCGGATGAAGCTTCAGAAAAGCGGGCTGAAACAGGCTTAGCACTGCGACCCATCACAACTGCGTTATTCTTGCCGCGCTATACAAACATTTAACGCTGCGTTTGGTAATATTCGTTATTTTGGAGCCTTTAATTTTTGCCATACTTGGATAAGCTGGTCATTATTCCTACCTACAACGAAAAAGAGAACATCGAAAAGATCATCCGGAAGGTTATGTCTCTGCCCGGTGAGTTTCATGTTCTGATTGTAGACGACGGTTCTCCCGACGGTACGGCTGCTATAGTAAAAGGGCTACAGAGCGAATTTTCCGGAAGGTTGCACATCAAAGAGCGCACTGGAAAACAAGGGCTTGGTACTGCCTATATTCTGGGCTTTAAATGGGCGCTGCAAAACGGCGGCTATGAGTACATTTTCGAGATGGATGCGGATTTCTCTCACAATCCCGACGATCTGCTCCGGCTCTTCGAAGCCTGCCGCAACGGTGCCGATGTAGCTGTCGGCTCGCGCTATGTAAAAGGAGGGAAAGTTGTCAACTGGCCATGGGATCGCATTTTCATCTCAAAAGGCGGTGCCTTGTATACACAGGTCATCACCTTTATGCCGGTAAAAGACCCAACTGCCGGATTTGTATGTTACCGCAAACATGTGCTGGAAACCATTCCACTCGACGAAGTAAAGTTTATCGGCTATGCTTTCCAAATAGAAATGAAGTACAGAGCCTGGAAGCTTGGTTTTAAGATCAAAGAAGTTCCCATAACTTTCATAGACCGCAGGGAAGGTCAGTCGAAAATGACGAAAGGCATTGTAAAAGAAGCGATGTACGGAGTGTGGAAAATGAAAAAGTACGGTAAAGACCGGCAGAAATAATTTTTAGCCCGCTTAGCGTTGCAACATTTACAAGGTATCGCCCCCGCAGTTATGCGTTCTACCTGATGATACGCTCTTTATTTTCTAAAAGCCATCTTCTGGTGTAAGGCCCTTCGGCAAACAGCAAATCAAGCAAACTGAGATTGGGAATAAACCCCGTGCGCTCTTCAAACACCTGATGATATATCGGAAAGTTCTCTGCAGCAATCAATGAATCTTTTCGGCGAAGGTCAAAAACGGCATCGGGATAAATTTTCTGATAAGATGGTGTGATTTCTTCTGCAAAAGATACTCCGATCTGATCCTTAAGCCAGCGAACTGTTGCCAGGTTGAAATCGCTTAGTTTACCATGGATATCGGTAAAAATTGTTTCCAGAGAATCCTTGTAATATTCAAAATACGGTGCATTGTTGTATGCAGAAACGATCGTGCGCCAATGTTGCTTCTGCCATGCATCCTGCTGTGCAATGAATGTCTCCGACATTAGAGATTTTCGTTCCCTTCCACCTTCTATCGGAATACTCATTTTAAACATTCCTCCCGCACCAGCGATGCAATAACGATTGCGACTGCTCATTTTTTCAAAACGTTCATGTGCATCCCAGATCACTTTATCGGCGTGCAGCACTTTGCACCACCAGGCGATTTCAGGAAAGGGCATAAAGGAACTTATAACAAAAGCCATACAATAGGAGCGAAGCTGATTTAGTAATTTGCAAAGCTGATCAAATCTCCTCAGAAGAACCAATTTCAGTTCATGCAATTTAGTTTCAAAGACAAAGGCACTCAAATATCCATTCTGCTGTCGTGCATGTTTTGCCTGTTCTTTACCCACGCAAAGGGAATCCAGGCTGTTGTGATGAAGAATGTTTTTTATGCTCCTTCCGGTTCTGGATTCAGCCCGTATCTGGAAGCTTATTGGCAAATAGATCCGCAATCGCTGCTCTTTTCCCGCGAAGGCGGCGTATTTCAGGGAAAGATACATACACATATCACCATCGCTGCCGATACAGGTACCGTAAGAGAAGAACGCTATCTGCTCACAACAAATCCCATAGCAGACGGAGCAGTATTGTATCAACAAAACATTATCGACCTGAGACGTTACGAACTTGCTGCCGGACGTTATACACTTCGGCTTGAACTCACGGACGAATTCAAACCGGAAAGCAGTTTTCTGTTTACCGATAGTTTTACAGTAGCGCCGCTCACAAAGCCCACACTCAGCGATATTCAGTTTGTAGATACGATCATCATTTCGAACGAAGAGAACATTTTCTCGCGAAACGGACATCTGCAGATTCCGCTTTGCGCCAATTTTTTCGATGAACATCGGCTGACCTTACACTACTATGCAGAGCTGTATCAACCCGGGATAAACAACGACAGTGAATTTTTGATCCTGAGTTCTCACATTTCGAAAAAGCCCTTCGACCCGCCGGTTAACAGGCTGGCGAAAAGAGACACCCTGAAACCAGCCTTAGTGCACGTGATCGAAGATAAGATGAAGCTCCATACCCTGGCTTCAGGCAACTATTATCTGAATCTCGTTATCTATGATGACAAACAAGAACAACTGAGTTCCAAAACGGCATTCCTTCAGCTGCTGAATCCAAACCCCGAGGCACTTTCCGCAGAAAGTAATGGCGATACGTCTGTAAAAGGTGGCCCCGTCGAAGTGACCACAGTGCTCAACCTCAACAAAACTTTTCTTGGCAAGTATACTCCGGCACAAATCAGAGCTATTCTGAAAATGCTTATTCCCATAGCCGAGCCGAATGAACGCACCTCTATCAATGGCTTTCTCAACAAACCAGATGATATGTACACCCGTTATTTCATTTACAACTTCTGGCTGAAACGCGATAAACTCAAACCAGAAAGCGCGTGGAAAGAATATGCTGACAAAGTAAAACAGGTCAATAAACTCTTCGGTTCTTCGTTATTGCCGGGGTACGAATCGGAGCGCGGGCTTATCTACCTTAAGTATGGTGCGCCAACAGAGCGTATTGTAATCAACAACGAAAGCAACGCCTTCCCGTATGAAATATGGCAGTACAACTCACTGCCCAACACTAGCAATGCACTTTTTCTTTTTTATCGTCCGGGGCTTGTAACCAATGATTACAGACTGCTGCACTCCACGGTAAACGGCGAGATTCGCAACCGAAACTGGCGTTCTCTGCTGTACATCGACGGCAATAGCGATGTCAACAGTTCCCGGGCAGAACAGTATATTGGCAACAGATAATTGTATGCAACTTCATTTTTTCAAATATCAGGGCACGGGCAATGATTTCATCCTGCTTGACAACCGTGAGAAAAATATTACACTGAGTACCGAACAGGTTGCTTTTTTGTGCAATCGCAGGTTTGGAATCGGTGCGGACGGACTGATGCTTTTGGAAAAGCATATTGACAGTGACTTTCGGATGGTCTATTATAATTCAGACGGAAAGGAAAGCTCCATGTGCGGAAACGGAGGACGTTGCATCACGGCTTTTGCAAAGCGTCTGGGTCTTGTTCAACACGAGGCAAAATTCCTGGCTGTAGACGGATTTCATAAAGCAACTATTGACGCCAATGAAATCGTTAGCCTCCAGATGATAGATGTTCCGGAAATGGATTTATCGAAAGACGTTGCGATCCTCAACACAGGTTCTCCTCATTATGTACTGTGGGTGGATGATGTTGCTCTCGTAGACCTACAAACTTTGGGGCGTTCTATCCGGAATGAAAAAAGATTTGAACCGGGGGGCATTAATGTCAACTTCATTCAAATGCTTGGAAATATTCTTAAAGTAAGAACCTATGAGCGTGGTGTAGAAGATGAGACCCTCAGTTGTGGTACAGGTGTTACCGCTGCTGCTATTGCTTCTACCGGGGATAAAACTGGCGATTTTACTGTCGCTGTGGAAACGCCGGGCGGAAACCTGGAGGTTAGCTTTAGCAAATCACAGCCTTATGCAGCAACGAAAGTGTGGTTGAAAGGTCCGGCAGTATTTGTTTATGAAGGTGATATTACTATCTAGCTATCGATCTACGTTTACATAATTATCTATGGGCAGACGCCGCGCTATCGATCTGGCGAGCGTCATTTCATCCGCATATTCCAGTTCACCACCAAATGATATGCCCCGTGCAATGGTCGTGATGCGCACCTTTGTTTCGCCAAGATGGCGGGCAATGTAATAAACCGTAGTATCGCCTTCAATGGTCGGGCTGAGCGCCATGATGAGTTCCTCGACTCCATTATTCTTCACGCGTTCCTGCAATGTAGAAATCTTTAGTTGTTCGGGACCTATTCCGTCGAGTGGCGAAAGAATGCCACCTAAAACGTGATAGAGTCCGCTATACTGCTGGGTACTTTCAATGGCTATTACATCGCGAATGTTTTCGACCACACATACCTGGCTGCGGTTGCGTCCGGGATTGGAGCAGATGGTACAGATTTCACCGTCGGAAACGTTATGACATTCTCGGCAAAACTGCAGTTCATGTCTCATCTTCGACAAAGCGCCGGTAAAACGATCAACCTCCTCTTTTTCCATTTTCATTAACTGCAACACCATTCTTAATGCAGTTTTCCTGCCAATACCCGGCAGTCGTGAAAACTCCTGCACTGCATCTTCAATCAACTTCGACGAAAAAATCATGTTTATCCTTCAAAAACGAAAGGTAAAATTACGTACAGATCAATGGAACATAGGCATAAAAAGAAAAAAGCGGGCAATAAATCTGCCCGCTTTGTATTTACTTAAAAAAATCAATTATTTCTGAATGAGGATTCGTCCTACGCTTCTGAAATCACCTGAAACGAGTTCTACAGTATAAAGACCTGCAGGTACGGATGTCATATCAACACTTACCTGACGATCACCATAGAGCCTTCCAAGGCGCTCTTCACGAACCGTGCGTCCTACCATGTCACGCACATAAACAACAGCATCGTTTTTGCCATCGAACTCGTGTTTGAAGTAGATTACGTTGTTGGCAGGGTTAGGATAAACGTCCAGTTTAGCAATACCTGCTTTACCTCTTGTAAACAGGTCATATACTGACACAGTAGTGTTCTTTACGTTCAATGTTTTACAAACCTTGTTGTTACTGATTACAGGATCAGCCAGAACACTTGTTCCACGCTTAACCCATACGGTATCACACCACTGTACAGTAGTTCCGTTAGCAGGACCGTTGCTGAAAGCGAATGTATCTACAAAATTTACAGTATCGCCTACAGGAATACCAGCAGAAGGAAGGAGCAATTTGTAAACATTGTTTCCTGACAACAGTTTCACTTGCATGAACAGCGTGTCGGTAGACATAATCGGGTTAGGTCCGTGGTTTACATATCCCCAGGCGATGATACGTCCAATCAGAGGATTTTGAATTTTCAGGGTGTCGCCATTGTTCAGGTTGTGATGGAACACTTCGACGTCAGCTTGTGCGAAAGATGAAAAGCTGATAAACAATGCAGCAATTAAAGTGTACAATTTTTTCATTGGAATGTATAATTTGATGCACAAGATAGGAGCTTTTTTTCGAAACAAAAAGGTGATATCTTCTAAAGAGAAGATTTGACAATCCGACATAACAATAAAGGAGTCCCGAACGAGACTCCTTTATTCATATTCATGTCATTTTTATGCCAGTGTAATCTCTTTATCGAGATAAACATCCTGAATGGTATTGAGGAGTTCCACGCCTTCATTCATTGGCTTTTGGAAAGCTTTACGACCGCTGATCAATCCCATACCACCGGCGCGCTTGTTCACCACCGCAGTCATTACTGCTTCTGCCATATCGCTCGCGCCCTTGCTCTCGCCACCTGAGTTGATCAGACCTACACGACCCATATAGCAGTTTGCTACCTGATAGCGGCAAAGATCAATCGGATGATCGGTTGTCAGTTCTTCATAAACCTTTTTATGGGTCTTACCATATGCCATTGCATTGTACCCGCCATTGTTGGTTGGAAGCTTTTGCTTGATGATATCGGCCTGAATGGTAACACCAAGATGGTTTGCCTGTGCGGTAAGGTCGGCAGAAGTATGATAATCTACACCGTCTTTTTTGAACGCACTGTTGCGCAGATAGCACCAAAGCACAGTAGCCATACCGAGTTCGTGTGCATATTCGAAAGCTTCAGCAATTTCAACAATCTGGCGTGAGCTTTCATCCGAACCGAAATAGATTGTAGCACCTATTGCTGTCGCACCCATGTTCCAGGCATCCTTGATCGTCCCGAACATGATCTGATCAAATTTGTTCGGATAAGAAATGAATTCGTTGTGGTTCACTTTTACGATGAAAGGAATCTTATGCGCATATTTGCGGGCTACGGCTCCAAGTACTCCATAGGTTGAAGCTACGGCGTTACAACCGCCTTCGATAGCGAGCTTTACAATATTCTCTGGATCAAAATAAATTGGATTAGGAGCGAAAGATGCACCGGCGCTGTGCTCAATTCCCTGATCTACAGGCAGAATAGAAACATAACCGGTACCTGCCAGCCGGCCGTGGTTCAACAATGTATTTATCGACCTCAGCGTTTGAGGTGTGCGGTTCGAAGCCGCCCACACTTCATCGATCGCATTGGGAGAAGGGGTATGTAACAGCGATTTGTCGAAAGTTTTAGAAGTGTGGTTCAGATAATACTCAGCCTGATCGCCGAGCAGTTGCTGGATTTTTGTTGAAGCCATAAATGGATGTGTTTTTGAATTCGGGTGCAAATGTAATAATTGCTGGATATTTCCACTCGACCAGCTTTTTTACAATCATTTGTCTATTGAAAACACCTTAAGACCCGGAATTTTTCCGTCTGTCACTTCCTGAAAAGACGTTCCGTATGAATCTGTAAACTCGAAGCTGCTCCAGTCTTTTTCATAAAAATGAAAGTAGTACTGCACATGATATTTTCGCATCTCTTCCAACAACTCATCTTTAGACACCGGTAACGGAAGATAATAGTAAGGCATATCAGCAAAATAAGAGAGCCTGACTAAATTTTGGGTCTCCGGGCCGTAAGGAATATTGCTGGTAAAAGTTCCCTTTATACCCTGTGCTTTCAATGCTTCTGCCATACGAAACTCTTTCTCCCCTGCCCGATACATCTGCTTCAATCCTAAAATTGGGAAAGCGACATAACTCATAGTCCAGATAAACATCACCAACATCCTGAGCCGGAAATTTATCCGGTAAAAAAGCCGGGTCTGCTGTAGGACTACCGCAGTGATGACCATGCTAAGTGGTATCATATACCACAGATATCTTCCCTGAAAGTTCACCAACAGATATCCAACCGGAAATAATAAAAAAGACAAGCTAAGGGTAAATAATTTGTTGTCAGATTTTTTCCTGATCTGTTTAGAGCACACAGATATCAGGGCAATGATAACCGAAACAGCAAAAAAGCAGGAAAGTTCTCCGATGCTTTGCACAAACTTCAAAAGATTGTAGCCAAGCCGTACGATCTGAAGTGCAAACAGTTTGGGTGAATGCCAGAACTGAGGCGTTGGACCGTTTACATAAAAAGGGTCTTCCCAGTAAGAAGGACTATCGGGATAAACGGGAGGTAACAGATGTAGAATATCCGGTTGCCGATACGGATGCCCTACAAGATACCAGGACATGTTCAGGCTACCGGCAGTACCGGTGGTCAAAAAACCGTATTTCTGATAAAGGAGATAGATCCACGGGGTGCTGAAAACAAGCATCGTACCTATACACACCACAGTCGCCACCAACCATCTGCCCCCCTTTACCTTCCCCCGGTTGCCCGAAAGGAAATAAGTACACACCAATATTTCCAAAATAAAAAATGGAAAGGAATATGCTTTTGCGAGATAAGCCAGCGCACCGATAAATCCTGCAACTGTCCAAAGAAGTGGCTTTGCCAGAAAACGTTCTGCGAGTAAAATCCTTAGCACTAACAGCAGGAAAAAACACTCCCATAGGTCTGCAAAGCTTTGCCAGAATACAGCATACAGCAGAAAGATCACCATTACCGCATGGAACATCACCTGAATCTCCTTTCCAATCCTAAACAGCAGAAACAGTGAATGCGACACTATCAGAAAGCCGATGGCGCCAATTGCATTGATTACAATGGCAGCAGCAAAGGGAGCAACACCGGCTTTCATCATCAATGCTGTGAGCCATATACTCCAAGGGCTCCAATATCCATTGATGGCTTTTGCAAAGTCGCCTTCAACATACCGATGTGCCAACGTGAGATATGCGGTTGCATCGGGATCTATATAATATTGATATAAAGGATAAATGCAGGCCAGTGCCACTGCAAACAAAACAGCGGCTAAAAGAGGAATGGCATAGCGCTTTATCCAAATCATTTCAGCAGACAATATTAAGCTTGTTCACGCTTCTTCGTTTCCGGAAGGCGGCATAACCCAAAACCGCAAATCCCGACCCAAGCAACGAAACCGGCAGCACATAGTGAGCATTTGAAATGGGTCCGGTAATCAAAGCGAAGTAGAGTATAAAGAGAACAAAAAGCCATTTCTCCAATGCACGAAAATGAGCCAAAAGCAAAAACGAAACAACACCGACCATCTTAAACACATTGAATATCAGCACTAAAATTGCAATGACCGCAATCGGTTGCGACAACAGGTACTCCACCACACCAGGCAAACTTTTCTGTTTGACCACCTGCCCGAATCTTATGGTTTGGTCGGAATAAATCTGACTAAAAGTAACTTTACCGGTAAAAATATCCAGTTCGCCTTTACCGGTCTCGAAGAAAAAACCCAGACTCTTTCGCAAATGAAACGATAGGTAAGCACCGGGAGATTGCGCAAGCGAAGCAACCCCGATCTGATGTGCCTTGTTGTACCGATCTGAAAAATCCGGAACTTCCGCTACACTGCTTCGGATACTGTCGAGAAAAGCACGGCCTTTGCTGATACCTTGCGTAGCACTGACGAAATTGTGGTAGTAATAAATAGCATTAAATGACTGAATGCTGGTAAAATGAAACTTTCCGGTACGTTGGAAATTCCAGAAACTGTAAAGGGCTATCGCCGCAATAGGAATGAATGCGGTTAATATCATTCGAAGCCTGTCTTGCTTTTTTCTAAAAACAAAGCCAAACACAACAAACAAATGAATCGCGGCAAACGGATACAACACAGGTTTAATAAAAAGCGCAAACGTGAGCACAACACTCATTCTGAGCAGATATCGAAAAGCAGCAGTTCTCAACAATAAAATAGCTGCAACAAAGTACAACAAAGCACCTGACTGAAGTAATATATCAGGAGCAACGGTATTTGCATAAACAAATTGAGACGGAAAGGCAGCAACCAATACAAACAGCAACCAATCATATTTTTTGTCGTAACCCATCTGTAGAAGAAAGGAACGAGCATAGAGAATGTTCAGAATGGAAATCAGATTCTGAACCAGCAGCACCAACTTATTGCTGACAACAAGAGAGTAGATGCCGAGCAAAAAAAGCGGATACCCAGGCGTCCTCAGTGTTTTAAGTTCCGGCGATATGGGCAGCGCCATATTTCCGCTGTAAAAAAAACCATGTTCTTTGATGTTGAAAGCCTGCTGGATGTACTCGTAGGAGTCACCGTTGTAAAATTTGCCGTAATGCAGTGCCAGTCCGAAAAAAACAGCGTGGATCAATGCCACCAGAAGGATAAAGATTCCATCACGGAGACGCAGTTTTTTCATGGTGCCTTAAAAATAGACAACTATTATGCTTCGAGCAGTTTTTCGAAGTAAGATATTGCCGGAAGCATTCTGCTGCCATACCAGCTAAACATCTCACCATCTACCAGCAATACACGAGCCCTAGGCAAAAGCAATTGAATTTCGGCTATATGTTTTTCACAAAAAGGAAATGGTTCCGAGGACAATAATATAAGGTCAAAGCTAGTGTCCTGCAATGTTTGAAGGGCTACTTCAGGATAGCGCATCTGATTGGCAAAAACATTCGTCCAGCCAATCTTTTCGATAGTATCATTAATGAAAGTATCGCCGCCTGCCACCATCCATGGTTCGTACCAGATAAAGTATGCTACCTGAAGTTTTGCACTCGATTTGGGGAAACCAGCCCAGGCATTCTGAATATCTGTTATCAACCCTGCTGCCTGCGTTTTTTTACCGACCATTTCGCCCACCCGGCCGATCATAGTCAGTCCATCCTCAATGGTTTTGATATCACTGATCCAGACGGGAAATTCACGACTCAACATTTCGATTTGATCTTTTTCGTTCTCTTCTTTATTCGCAAGAATCAGATCGGGTTGTAGTTGTCTTATTTTATCAAGATGAAGTTGTTTAGTTCCTCCCACTCTGTTTTTATTTCTAAACCAAACTTCAGGATGTACGCAGAATTTGGTGATGCCTACTACTTCTTCCTCCAAACCGAGATCATGGAGAAGTTCTGTCTGAGAAGGCACCAGGGAAACAATGCGCTTCGGCGGAATATCAATCTTCACTTCTCTGCCCGTCATGTCACGAAATACCTTGTTCATAGCGGAAAATTACCATAAAAAAAGAGAGCATGCTTTTGCATGCTCTCTCAAAAGTTGTTTGAACAAACAAGTGATTATTTCACTTCTTCATACTCAGCATCTGCAACACCGCCATCGTTGCCCGCGGCGTTTTCCTGAGAAGCTCCATTGCCTCCCTGTTGCTGTGCATTATAAATATGCTGACTCGCGGTTTGCCATGCTGCATTGAGTTCTTCCATTGCCTTATCAATACCATCCAGATCTTCCGACTTATGAGCTTCTTTCAATTTCGCCACTGCTGCTTCGATCTTCGCTTTTTCGTCGGCAGGTATCTTATCTCCGTATTCGCTGAGCTGTTTTTCTGAATTGAAGATCAGACCATCAGCCATGTTCAGCTTTTCTACACGCTCACGAACTTTCTTGTCGGCTTCTTCATTCGCCTTAGCCTCATTCTTCATCTTTTCGATCTCCTCCTTGCTCAGTCCGCTACCTGCTTCAATGCGGATGTTCTGTTGCTTACCTGTGCCCTTATCTTTCGCCGTTACATGCAAAATACCGTTTGCGTCAATATCGAAGATTACCTCTACCTGAGGTACACCACGCGGAGCCGGTGGAATGCCATCGAGGATAAAGCGACCCAGTGACTTGTTATCCTTTGCCATAGGGCGTTCACCCTGCAATACATTGATCTCAACACTTGGCTGATTATCGCTTGCAGTAGAGAATACTTCACTTTTCTTGGTAGGTATCGTGGTATTCGCATCAATCAGGCGGGTCATCACACCACCCATGGTTTCGATACCCAGAGAAAGTGGCGTAACGTCAAGCAGCAATACGTCTTTTACATCTCCGGTAAGCACACCACCTTGGATCGCAGCTCCGATCGCTACTACCTCATCAGGGTTTACACCACGATGTGGCTTTTTACCGAAAAATTTCTCTACTACTTCCTGCACTTTAGGGATACGGGTAGAACCACCTACAAGAATCACTTCATCAATATCGGAGGTAGACATACCTGCATCTTTGAGCGCTTTGCGACATGGTTCCAGCGTACGTTCTACCAGGGCGTCGGCCAGCTGCTCAAATTTCGCGCGGGTAAGTTTGCGTACAAGGTGTTTAGGCACGCCATCAACAGCAGTGATGTACGGCAGGTTAATTTCCGTTTCCTGAGAAGAAGACAGTTCGATTTTTGCCTTTTCTGCCGACTCTTTCAGGCGCTGCCATGCCATAGGATCTTTATGGAGGTCTACGGCTTCATCTTTTTTAAACTCCTCAGCCAGCCAGTCCATAATGACCTTATCGAAGTCGTCACCACCTAAATGCGTATCTCCGTTGGTGGACTTTACTTCAAATACACCATCGCCTAGTTCAAGGATCGAAATATCGAAGGTTCCACCACCAAGGTCGAATACGGCAATTTTAGAATCTTTGTGTTGTTTATCGAGACCATATGCCAGTGCCGCAGCAGTAGGCTCGTTGATGATACGACGTACATTTAAACCAGCAATTTCGCCAGCTTCTTTAGTAGCCTGACGTTGTGCGTCATTGAAGTATGCCGGCACGGTGATTACAGCTTCTTTCACTTCCTGACCCAGAAAATCCTCAGCGGTTTTCTTCATTTTCTGAAGGACCATAGCAGATAGCTCCTGAGGTGTGTACATCCGTCCTTCAATGTCCACACGGGGTGTGTTATTGTCGCCTTTTACAATCTTGTAGGAGTTATGTGTCATTTCTCCCGTTACCTCGTCGAAGCGACGACCCATGTAACGTTTGATAGACATGATAGTGTTTGTAGGATTGGTGATGGCCTGACGTTTTGCAGGATCGCCAACCTTACGTTCGCCATTCTTCAAAAAAGCCACTACCGAAGGCGTGGTGCGACGACCTTCATCGTTTGCGATTACCACGGGTTCGTTGCCTTCCATCACGGCTACGCATGAGTTGGTCGTTCCTAAGTCAATGCCGATAATCTTTGCCATAAGTATAATATTTTAAGTTGTCTCGGGGTTTTTCTCTTTTCGTCAATCCATATGCCATATGCGCACGCTCCGCAAAATTGTCAGACCATCTGCCAAACGGAAGCAAAAATGCCTTGATCTTACACACTCAAGGCAGCAGTTTCTTTATACAAATGAATTAA
>Ga0182792_1001564_pt1 | contig 18214 bp, 17 predicted proteins | sample Passage237B_FD_130497 | JGI IMG/M metagenome (GOLD analysis project Ga0182792, IMG submission 130497) | Cellulose adapted compost microbial communities from Newby Island Compost Facility, Milpitas, CA, USA - Passage2 37B (version 2) (version 2) ...
GAGAAGGGGTTGTAGGCGATCACCGCCGGAATCGCGGCGAACAGGCCGATGGCGGTGGCGATCAGCGCCTCGGCGATGCCCGGCGCCACCGTAGCCAGGGTGGCCTGCTGGACCTGCGCCAGGCCGCGGAAGGAGTTCATGATACCCCAGACGGTACCGAAGAGGCCGACGTAGGGACTGGTGGAACCGACGGTGGCAAGGAACGGCAAGGCGGTCTCCAGCTTCTCCTCCTCACGGGAGATGGCCACCCGCATGGCGCGGGCCACGCCGTCCATCACCGCATCCGGGTCGACCCCGGGCTGCTGGCGCAGGCGGGAGAACTCCTTGAAGCCGGCGCGGAAGATCTGCTCCAGGCCGGAGTCCGGGTCGGGGTTGCTGCCCACCTGGCGGTACAGCTTGGACAGGTCGATACCGGACCAGAAACGGTCCTCGAAGTTGTCTAGGGCTCGCTTGGCCGCGCGCAGCGCATTGCTGCGCTGGAAGATCAGCACCCAGGACACCACCGAGGCGCTCACCAGGGTGAGCATCACCAGCTGCACCACGAAGCTGGCGTTGCTGATCAGGCTCCACATCGACATATGGTCAACGGCGTTGGCTTCCACGCTTACTCTCCTGCTTCAAATGACCCGGACCGCCGGGACTCGGTGAAGGCCTCGCGCAGCGCCGGCGGGATGGCCCGGGGTTTCAAATTGTCGGCGCCCACACAGGCGACCAGGAACTGCCCCTCGCAGAGCAACACGTCATCCGCGGCCCGCCTGACCTGTTGACGAAAGCGCAGGCTGGCACGGTTCAACTCGACCACATCGGCGCTTACCAGCAGCTCGTCGTCCAGGCGCGCCGGGGCGTGGTAGCGCGCCTCGGCGGAATGCACAACGAACAGCAGACCCTCACCGGCCAGTGCTGACTGGGCATAACCCAGGTCGCGCAACCGTTCGGTGCGAGCCCGTTCCATGAATTTGAGGTAATTGACGTAGTAGACGATGCCGCCGGCATCGGTGTCCTCATAGTAGACCCGACAGCGATGGACGAACGGCTGGACTCTGCTTTGTGCGCGCATACTCTAGTGCGCCCCCCCTGACTTGCCAATCCGGCCAAAGAACAATTTTCCGCTCATTCGTCCCCCGGGGCGAAGAGATCCGGGGTGGATATCTCGCCGAGCCGCCGCGGCGTCTCCAGGCCGAAGTGCAGGTAGGCGTGGCGGGTCACCACCCTGCCCCGCGGCGTGCGCATGATGTAGCCCTGCTGGATCAGATAGGGCTCGAGCACGTCCTCAATGGTGTGACGCTCCTCGCTGATCGCCGCGGCCAAGCTGTCGATGCCCACCGGGCCGCCGTCGAACTTCTCGATCATGGTCAGCAGCAGGCGGCGGTCCTGGTGGTCGAAGCCGCGCTCGTCGATGTCCAGCAGGTTGAGCGCCTGGTCGGCGGTGGCGCGAGTGATCACCCCCTGGGTACGCACCTCGGCGAAATCCCGCACGCGACGTAGCAGGCGGTTGGCGATGCGTGGCGTGCCGCGGGCGCGACGGGCGATCTCCAGGGCGCCCTCGGGCTCCAGGGTCAGGCCGAGGATCCCCGCCGAGCGGCGCACGATGGTGGCCAGGTCCTCGTTGCTGTAGAACTCCAGGCGCTGGACGATGCCGAAACGGTCGCGCAGCGGGTTGGTCAGCATGCCGGCGCGGGTGGTGGCGCCGATCAGGGTGAAGGGCGGCAGGTCGAGCTTGATGGAGCGCGCCGCCGGGCCTTCGCCGATCATGATGTCCAGCTGGAAGTCCTCCATGGCCGGGTAGAGCACTTCCTCGACCACCGGCGAGAGGCGGTGGATCTCGTCGATGAACAGCACGTCGCCGGGCTCCAGGTTGGTGAGCATCGCGGCAAGATCGCCAGGACGCTCCAGCACCGGGCCGGAGGTGCTCTTGATGGACACCCCCATCTCCTGGGCGATGATGTTCGCCAGGGTGGTCTTGCCCAGCCCCGGCGGTCCGAAGATCAGGGTGTGGTCGAGGGCCTCGCCGCGGCCCTTGGCGGCGCGGATGAACAGATCCATCTGCTCGCGCACGGCCGGCTGGCCGATGTACTCGGCCAGGCGCAGCGGGCGGATGGCCCGGTCCAGCTGTTCTTCACGGTCACGCCCGGCGGCGCTTATCAGGCGGTCGGCTTCGATCATCCAGGGTCACCCTCGGGGTTCAGGCCATGCCCTTGAGGGCGCGCCGGATCAATTCTTCACTGCTCAAGCCTTCCTCCTGCACGGCGCTCACCGCGCGGCTCGCCTCTTGGGGCTTGAAGCCCAGGGCCACCAAGGCGCTCACCGCGTCATTCTCCGCGCTTGAGACTGCCGGCAGGCCACGGGGTTCAATCACCAGCGGGGCGATGGCCGGCATGCTTTCCCAGGCCTTGAAACGGTCCTTGAGCTCCACCAGCAGGCGCTCGGCGGTCTTCTTGCCGACCCCCGGCACCTTGACCAGGGCCGAGGTGTCCTGGGCCTGCACGCAGCGCACCAGCTCGTCCACCTCGAGGCCGGACATCAGCGCCAGGGCCAGCTTGGGGCCGACCCCGTTGAGGCGGATCAGCTCGCGGAACAGCTCGCGCTCGCGCTTCTCGGCGAAACCGTAGAGCAGCTGGGCATCCTCGCGCACTACCAGATGGGTATGCAGGGTCACCGCCTCACCCACACCGGGCAGACGATAAAGGGTGGTCATCGGCACTTCCAGCTCGTAGCCGACGCCATTCACATCCAGAAGCAAATACGGCGGCTGCTTCTCCGCCACGGGGCCCCGCACGCGTCCGATCACGGGGCTTCTTCCTTAATTCGTTCAGAGGCGCAGGCGGCCGCCGCGCCTTCTCGCGGCGGACAGCCCGTGGGGAATGAGACTGGCGCGGGTGTGCGCATGACAGAGGGCTATGGCCAGGGCGTCGGAGGCGTCGATCTGCGGCTTCTCCAGCAGGCCGAGCAGGCGCATGACCATCATCTGCACCTGCTGCTTGTCGGCGCCGCCGCTGCCCACCACCGCCTGCTTGACCTGGCTGGCGGTGTATTCGGCGATCTCCAGCCCGGCCTCGGCGGCGGCGACCATGGCCACCCCGCGGGCCTGGCCGAGTTTGAGAGCCGAGTCGGCATTGCGGGCCATGAACACCTGCTCGATCCCGGCGGTCACCGGGCCGTAGGTGTCGATCACCTCACGGATGCCGCGGTACACCGCCTGCAGGCGCTCGGGCAATGTACCGCTGCCGGTGCGAATGCAGCCCGAGGCGACGTACTCGCAGGCGCCGCGCGCACCGGCGCGCACCACGCCGTAGCCGGTGATCCGCGAGCCGGGGTCGATGCCAAGGATCAGGGTCATGTCGCCAACTGTCTATTTATCCAGTCCACGAGTATACGGGGGCCGTCCGGCGCCGTCACTCGCCCGGGCGAGCGGCTGCCCACAAAAAAGCCGGAAGCGCCTGGCAGGCAGCTTCCGGCTTGGCGACCGGCGCGCGGATCAGTCCAACTGGTCCATGATCTCGTCGGGGATCTCGGCGTTGTGGTAGACGTTCTGCACGTCGTCCAGGTCCTCCAGGGCATCGATCAGCTTCATCACCTTCTGGGCGGTCTCCAAGTCGGCGACCGGTGCGGTGATCGAGGGGATCATGGCGATCTGCGCTTCCTCGGCCTTGAAGCCAGCGGCAGACAGCGCCTCGTTCACCGCGTGGAAGTCGCTGAAGCTGGTGTAGACCACTACGGAGCCGTCTTCCTCACTGACCACGTCGTCGGCGCCGGCTTCCAGGGCGGCCTCCATCAGGGCGTCCTCGTCCACGCCGGGAGCGAAGGCGAGCTGCCCCTTGCGGTCGAACATGTAGGCCACCGAACCGTCGGTACCCAGGTTGCCGCCGCACTTGCTGAAGGCATGGCGCACTTCGGCGGCGGTGCGGTTACGGTTGTCGGTCATCGCCTCGATGATGAGCGCCACACCGCTGGGAGCATAACCCTCGTAGGTCAGCTCCACCATGTTGTCGGCTTCGTTGGTGCCGGCACCGCGGGCGATGGCCCGTTCGATGGTGTCGCGGGACATGTTGGCGGTCAGCGCCTTGTCCACCGCGAGGCGCAGGCGCGGGTTGTCTGCCGGGTTGGCGCCGCTCTTCGCGGCTACGGTCAGCTCACGGATGATCTTGGTGAAGATCTTGCCGCGCTTGGCGTCCTGACGGCCCTTGCGGTGCTTGATGTTGGCCCATTTGGAATGACCAGCCATAACTCACTCCATGCTTTCTCGGTCCGGCAGCACATCGGGCGTGCCGCCCCTTGGGTTGTAGTTGTTTATTCCACCTTCGGCTGCTCGCGCAGACGGATGTTCAGCTCGCGCAGGGCCTTGGCATCCACCTCGCCGGGCGCCTGAGTCATCACGCAGGCCGCACTCTGGGTTTTCGGGAAGGCGATCACTTCACGAATCGAGGCGGCCCCGGTCATCAGCATGACCAGACGGTCCAGGCCGAAGGCCAGGCCACCGTGCGGCGGGGCACCGTACTTGAGGGCGTCGAGCAGGAAACCGAACTTCTCCTGCTGCTCCGCCTCGTCGATGCCCAGCACGCGGAAAACCGCCTGCTGCATGGCCTTGTCGTGGATACGGATGGAACCGCCGCCCAGCTCGGTGCCGTTGAGCACCATGTCGTAGGCGCGCGACAGGGCCGCGGCCGGGTTGGCCTCCAGCTCTTCCGGGGTGCACTTCGGCGAGGTGAAGGGGTGGTGCAGCGCACTCAGGCTGCCGTCGTCGTTTTCCTCGAACATCGGGAAGTCCACCACCCACAGCGGAGCCCACTCCTTGGTGAGCAGCTTGAGGTCGTGGCCGAGGCGGATGCGCAGCGCGCCCAGGGCGTCGCTGACGATCTTCGCCTTGTCCGCGCCGAAGAACACGATGTCGCCGTCCACCGCGCCGACGCGGTCGAGGATCACGTTGAGGTTGGCCTCGGGGATGAACTTGACGATCGGCGACTGCAGGCCCTCGACGCCCTTGGCGCGCTCGTTGACCTTGATGTAGGCCAGGCCCTTGGCGCCGAACACGCCGACGTACTTGGTGTACTCGTCGATCTGGCTGCGCGGCATGGAGGCGGCGCCCGGCACGCGCAGGGCGGCGACGCGGCCCTTGGGATCGTTGGCCGGGCCACTGAACACCTTGAACTCCACGTCCTTCAGCTGGTCAGCGACGTCCACCAGCTCCAGCGGGATGCGCAGGTCCGGCTTGTCCGAGCCGTAGCGGCGCATGGCCTCCGCGTAGGGCATGTGCGGGAATTCGTCGAACTCGACGTCCAGCACTTCCTTGAACAGCTGACGGATCATGCGCTCGGTGATGCCCATGATGTCGCTTTCGTCGAGGAAGCTGGTCTCGATGTCGATCTGGGTGAACTCCGGCTGACGGTCGGCGCGCAGGTCCTCGTCGCGGAAGCACTTGGCGATCTGGTAGTAGCGGTCGAAGCCGGCCACCATCAGCAGCTGCTTGAACAACTGCGGGGACTGCGGCAGAGCGAAGAAGTGGCCAGGATGGGTGCGGCTCGGCACCAAGTAGTCGCGGGCGCCTTCCGGGGTGGCGCGGGTCAGGATCGGCGTTTCCACGTCGAGGAAGCCGTTCTCGTCCAGGTAGCGACGGATGCTGCTGGTGATCCGCGAACGCAGCTTCAACTTGGCCGCCATTTCCGGACGGCGCAGGTCGATGAAGCGGTAGCGCAGGCGGGTTTCCTCGCCGACGTCGGAGTATTCGTCCAGCGGGAACGGCGGGGTCTCGGCCTGGTTGAGCACCTCGATCGCGTAGCCCAGCACCTCGATGGCGCCACTCGCCATGTTCGGGTTGCGGGCGCCTTCCGGCCGCATACGCACGCGGCCGTGGATCTTCACCACGTACTCGCTGCGCACGCGGTCGGCGATGGCGAAGGCATCGGCGCGATCCGGGTCGAACACCACCTGGGCCAGTCCTTCCCGGTCACGGATGTCGAGGAAGATCACCCCGCCGTGGTCACGGCGGCGGTGGACCCAGCCGCAAAGGGTGACTTCCTGGCCATCCAGGCTCTCGTTCAACTGGCCGCAATAGTGGCTGCGCATCATGATGGGAATTCTTCTCTAGAGATGGAATGTCGGTGAATCGGGGGAAGCCGCTCAGTCGGCGGCAGCACAGGCTCCTGAACCGCAACCGCCGCCCGGACAGGCGGGCGCGCTGTCACCGGAGGCGAGGTTCTTCTTGGCGCCGGTCTTGAAGTCGGTCTCGTACCAGCCGCCACCCTTGAGACGGAATCCGGGCAGCGAGAGCATTTTCGTCAATTCGGGAGCCTGGCAGGCGGGACAATCGACCAGCGGCGCATCGCTGAACTTCTGAATGGCTTCCAGCTGATGGCCACAGGACGCACATTGATACTCATAGATGGGCATCGTCTGTCACTCCGGTCATCGTTCTAGCACGCCGCCTCCCCGGAGGGGCGCGGCAAAGGGTGGGATTATATATGGTTCGTCGGTGACGTGCAGCCCGCGCCCCGGCCCTGCGCCGGCACGATAGCGGGCGATCATCGCGCCCATTGACGCAAGCCAGGCATTTGTCGCACCACGCCGTGGTAGGCTGTGTCCATCCGGAAGGGAGGAGCCCTCCCCCTGCATACCGACCGAGGAGAAAGCTGATGGAAATCAATATCGGAATTGCCGAACAGGACCGTGCGGCCATCGCCGAAGGGCTGTCCCGCCTGCTGGCGGACACCTACACCCTGTACCTGAAGACCCACAACTTCCACTGGAACGTCACCGGGCCGATGTTCAACACCCTGCACCTGATGTTCGAGCAGCAGTACAACGAGCTGGCCCTGGCGGTGGACGCCATCGCCGAGCGTATCCGTGCCCTGGGCTTCCCGGCGCCGGGCACCTACGCCGCCTACGCCCGCCTGTCCTCGATCAAGGAGGAGGAAGGCGTGCCGCCGGCCACCGAGATGATCAAGCAGCTGGTCGAGGGCCAGGAAGCCGTGGCGCGCACCGCCCGCGCCCTGTTCCCGCTGGTCGACAAGGTCAGCGACGAGCCCACCGCCGACCTGCTGACCCAGCGCCTGCAGGTCCACGAGAAGACCGCGTGGATGCTGCGCAGCCTGCTGGCCGCCTGATCCCGCCTGAACAGGCCCCGCGCAACCGGGGCCTGTCATCTTCCCTTCCCCGCTTCATCCCTCCAGCCGCGCCACGTAGACCGCCTCGGCACCAAGCACCTCCCGGCCTTCGCAGTACAGCCGCAGCGGCAGCGTCAGCCGTGCCCGACCGCGCGCCCGCAGGCGCTCGAGGAAGGCCGGCCAATCCGCCGGCAGCTCTGCCTCGGCGACGAACTCGGCCGCCGCCGGCGCCCGATAGTCGCACTGGTAGTGCTGGATCACCAGTCCGAAGGCGAGCCCTTCGGCACGCAGCGCATCGAACAGCAGCGTCCAGCCGGCGGCGATGGCCAGGGTCGCCAGGCTGCCGCCGAACACCGTGCCGTGCGGATTGCGGTTCGGCTCGTGGGGGGCGGCCAGGCGCAGGCGGCCGGGCTCCGTGGGCAGCACGCGCAGGGCCATGGCGCGGGTCAGCGGGATGTTGTCGTGCAGGTAGCGGGTCAGCGCCTCGGCGCGGTCGAGGGAACTGTCGGTCATGATGGACGGGCCTGTGGGGAAACCGGCCTATGGTAGGCAGCCGGGTTCCGCAGGTCGACCTCGGGACGCCGCCGCGCCCGGGATTGGCGGCGTCCTCGCAAGGATCAGATCCGGAACTGGCCGACCAGCTGCTGCAGGCGGCCGCCCAGGGCATCCAGCTCACGGGCGGTCTGCGCGCCCTCAGTGGCATCGTTGGCGACGGCCTCCACCGCCACGGCGATCTGGTGCACGCTACGGTTGATCTCCTCGGCCACCGCGGTCTGCTCCTCGGCGGCGCTGGCGATCTGCGCGTTCATCGAATGGATGGTGCCGATCAGCCGGGTGATGCTGTCCAGCGAGTCGCCGGTACGGTTGGCGTGCTCGGTGGTGTCCTCGCCCATCTCGCGGGCCCGCTGCATGGCCTCCACCGCCTCGCGGGTGGCGTTCTGCAGACGGTCGATCATCGCCTGGATCTCGCCAGTGCTCTGCTGCGTGCGGCTGGCCAGCGCGCGCACCTCGTCGGCGACCACCGCGAAGCCGCGCCCGGCCTCACCGGCGCGGGCCGCCTCGATGGCTGCGTTCAGGGCCAGCAGGTTGGTCTGGTCGGCGATGGCGCGGATCACCTCGAGCACGCTGACGATGCCCTGGACGTCCTGGCGCAGGCCGTCCAGCGACTCGCCGCTGTTGCGCACCTCGCCCACCAGCTGGTGGATGCGTTCGATGCTGCGCTCCACCACGCGCCGGGCATTCTGGCTCTCCTGATCGGTCTCCTGGGCGGCCTCGGCGGCGCGTTGGGCGCTGGCAGCCACCTCCTGGGCGGCGGCGGACATCTCGTTGATCGCCGTGGCCACCTGGTCGGTCTCCTGGCGCTGCCCTTCCATGGCCTGCTCCGAGCGCTGCGCCTGGCTGCTCACCGCGCCGACCAGACCGGACAGCTGCGCGGTGGTGTCGGCCACCTGCCGGACCAGCACGTGGATCTTCTCCACGAAGCGGTTGAAGGATGCCGCCAGGTCGCCCAGCTCGTCGCGGCTGGTCAGCGGCAGGCGGTGGGTCAGATCACCGTCGCCGGCGGCCATGTCGTCGAGGCTGGCCTTCAGCTGCAGCAGCGGGCGCAGCATGGAATTGCTCAGCACCCCGGCCAGCACGCTGACCACGATCAGCAGCACCACGGCGGTGCCGAGCATCACGCCGAGCAGGCGGTCGATGTGGCGCTGGAACTCGGCGCGGCTTGCCTGCAGCTCGCGCTCCACGTCGTCCAGGTTGATCGAGGTGCCGAACACCATGTCCCACTTCGGCAGGTAGTGGGAGTAGCCGACCTTGGGCACGATCTCGCTGCCCGCGCCGACCACGAAGCTGTAATCCACGTAGTGGCTGCCGTCCTTGCCGGCGGCCACCAGCTGGCGGATCGCGTAGCGGCCCTCAGGGTCGCGGAAGTCGGCGAAGCTCTGGCCGATCTTGTCGCCGGTATCGCCCTGGAACAGGCGCACCACGTTGCCGTCGTAGCCCCAGAAGTAGCCGCCGGCGCCATACTTGAGCCGCTTCAGGATGTCCACGGCCTCGGCCCGCGCGCTCAGGTCGCCGGGGGCGGAACGCTCGTAGAGCGGCCCGATGACCCCTAGGGCCAGCTCCACGATGTTCTGGATCTCCTCGCGGCGGTCGGCCATCAGATCGGAACGGGTATGGGCTTCCTGCTCGTCGGCCAGCTTCTGCAGCAGCACGACGAAGATCGAACAGATCAGCAGGGTCAGCAGGCAAATCGGCACCAAGGCGAGCAGCAGCAGCTTGGCGCGCAGACGAAGGGCGCGAAACATTTCGGCAGTTCCTCGAAAAGAAAAAGGGGGATGGGCCTTGTCGTTGGCCTTGTCTGCTCTGTAGATCGACCGCCTCACCGGCGAGCTTGAGGCCCACGTCACAAAAACTGGTCGGACCAGCCATGCTTGGCCCCGAAACGACAGAACCCCGCCGAAGCGGGGTTCTGTCACCGGGCAGTTGAGCCTTACTTCTTGCCGAGCCTGCGCAGTTCCTCGTCGCGCAGCTCGCGACGGAGGATCTTGCCGACGTTGGTGGTCGGCAGCGAGTCGCGGAACTCCACGTACTTGGGTCGCTTGTAGCCGGTGACGTTGTCGTGCATGTGCTGCAGCACCTGTTCCTTGGTCAGGCTGGCGCCCGGCTTGACCACCACGAAGACCTTGATGGCCTCGCCGGACTTTTCGTCCGGCACGCCGATTGCCGCACACTGCAGCACGCCCGGCAGGGTGGCCAGCACGTCTTCCAGCTCGTTCGGATAGACGTTGAAGCCGGACACCAGGATCATGTCCTTCTTGCGGTCGACGATGCGCAGATAGCCGTCGTCCTGGATCACCGCGATGTCGCCAGTCTTCAGCCAGCCGTCGGCATCGAGCACCTCAGCGGTGGCCTCCGGACGCTGCCAGTAGCCCTTCATCACTTGCGGGCCCTTGACGCACAGCTCGCCGATCGAGCCCTGCGGCAGGTCGTTGCCCTCCTCGTCGACCACCTTGCAGAGGGTCGAGGGCACCGGGATGCCGATGGTGCCGACCTGGATGTTCTGGAAGGGGTTCACCGACACCACCGGGCTGGTCTCTGTCATCCCATAGCCTTCGCAGATGCCGCAGCCGGTGACCTCGCGCCAGCGCTCGGCGGTGGCCAGCTGCAGCGCCATGCCGCCGGAGAAGGTGGCTTTCAGCGAGGAGAAGTCCAGCTTGCGGAAGTCCTCGTTGTTGCACAGGGCAACGAACAGGGTGTTGAGGCCGACGAAGCCGGTGAAGCGCCACTTGGCCAGCTCCTTGACCATCGCCGGCAGGTCGCGCGGGTTGGTGATCAGGATGTTGTGGCCGCCGATCAGCATCATCGCCATGCAATGAAAGGTGAAGGCGTAGATGTGGTACAGCGGCAGCGGGGTGATGAGCACCTCGCAGCCTTCGTTGAAGTTGGTGCCCATCAGCGCCTTGCATTGCAGCATGTTGGCCACCAGGTTGCGGTGGGTGAGCATGGCGCCCTTAGCCACCCCGGTGGTGCCGCCGGTGTACTGCAGCACGGCGACATCGCCGGACTGCGGGTTGGCTTCCACGACACGCTGGCCGCGGCCCTTGGCCAGGGCCTCGGTGAACTTCACCGCCTGCGGCAGGTGGTAAGACGGCACCATCTTCTTCACGTGCTTGACCACGGCGTTGACCAGCAGGCGCTTGAAGGTCGGCAGCAGGTCGCCCACCTCGGTGACCACCACGTGCTTGATGCCGGTCTTCGGCAGCACCTGTTCGGCCAGGTGGGCCATGTTGGCCAGGCAGACCAGCGCCTTGGCGCCGGAGTCGTTGAACTGGTGCTCCATTTCCCGCGCGGTGTACAGCGGGTTGGTGTTGACCACGATCAGTCCGGCACGCAGGGCGCCGAACACCACAACCGGGTACTGCAACACGTTGGGCATCTGCACGGCGATGCGGTCGCCGGGCTTGAGGTCGGTGTACTTCTGCAGGTAGGCGGCGAATTGGCCGGACAGCTCGTACAGCTCGCCGTAGGTGATGGTTTTCCCCAGGTTGCTGAAGGCGGGCTTGTCGGCGAAACGTTCGCAGGACAGTTTCAGGACGGCCTGGACGTTCGCGAACTGGTCGGGGTCGATCTCGGCAGGGACCCCAGCAGGGTATTTGTCCTTCCAGAAGTTCTCGGTCATGGAAGCCCACTCCTAAGCAACATCTATTCTCGCCGCGAGGCGGCTGGTTATTGTCTTTTTCGGTCATTCCGGCCCTTTCAGGCGGAAAAAGCGCGCCGAGAGTAGCAGCTTTGCGAAGGTGGGAACAGCACCAGAGTCATCTATCGCGGTCATAAAGGAAACCAAATTCCGGCCTTCCGGTCATTTTTAAGTCAAATCGGCAGGATTGTCGGACAAGAAATGCCGCGAACCCGTCAAGCACGCGGTATTGCGCCGCGCCGGCCCCCTCTCCAGAGAGAGGGGGTGGATGACGCAGCCGGGGGCTCCTCAGGCGGTCTCGCGCAGTTCGCGACGCAGGATCTTGCCCACCGGGGACATCGGCAGGGCGTCGCGCAGGACGATGTGCTTGGGCACCTTGTAGCCGGTGAGCTGCTCACGGCAGTAGGCCTTCAGCTCCTCGACGGACAGCCCCGGCTCGCGCGGCACCACGAACAGCTTGACCGCCTCGCCGCTCTTCTCGTCGGGCACGCCGATGGCCGCGCAGCTGGCCACCTTGGGATGGGCCATGACCACCTCCTCGATCTCATTGGGGTACACGTTGAAGCCGGAGACGATGATCATGTCCTTCTTGCGGTCGACGATGCGCAGGTAGCCGTCCGGGTCGATCACTGCGATGTCGCCGGTCTTCAGCCAGCCCTCGGCGTCCAGCACCTCGGCGGTGGCCTCCGGGCGCTGCCAGTAGCCCTTCATCACCTGCGGCCCCTTCACGCACAGTTCTCCGGGCTCGCCCAGGGGCAGTTCGTTGCCCTGTTCGTCGATCACCTTGAGCGCGGTGCCCGGCACCGGCAGGCCCACGGTACCCAAGCGCGCCAGCCGGCCCCGCGGGTTGGTGCTGACCACCGGGGAGGTTTCGGTGAGGCCGTAGCCCTCGGTAATGGCGCAGCCGGTGATCTGCTGCCACTGCTCGGCGGTGGCGCGCACCAGCGCGGTGCCGCCTGAGTTGGTCAGCTTGAGGGCGGAGAAGTCCAGCTTGCGGAAGTCCGGGTGGTTCATCAGCGCCACGAACAGGGTGTTGAGGCCGCAGATCCCGGTAAAGCGCCACTTCGCCAGCTCCTTGACGAAGCCCGGGATGTCCCGCGGGTTGGTGATCAGCACGTTGTGGTTGCCGTTGATCATCATGCACATGCAGTGCACGGTGAAGGCATAGATGTGGTAGAGCGGCAGCGGCGCGATCAGCACCTCGTGGCCCGCCTGCATCAGCGGTCGGCCGTCGTCGCCGAGCTGCCCCAGACAGGCATCCACCTGAAGCATGTTGGCCACCAGGTTGCGGTGGGTGAGCATGGCGCCCTTGGCCACTCCGGTGGTGCCGCCGGTGTACTGCAGCACGGCGATGTCGTCGAGGCTGACCTTGACCGGCTTGAGGGCATGGCCCTGTCCCTGGGCCAGGGCACTCTTGAAAGGCACCGCCTGGGGCAGGTGGAAGGCCGGCACCAGCTTCTTCAGGTACTTGACCGCGGCGTTGAGCAGCGGCCCCTTGAGGCCCGGCTGCAGGTCGCCCATGCGCGCCTCGATCAGGTACTCGATCTCGGTGTCCGGCAACACCTCCTGAACCAGGTGGCCGAACATGTTCAGATAGACCAGCGCGCGCGCGCCGGCATCGCTGAACTGGTGGCGCATCTCCCGGGCGGTGTACAGCGGGTTGGTATTGACCACGATGAGCCCGGCACGCAGGGCACCGAACACGGCGATGGGATACTGCAGGACGTTGGGCAGCTGCACCGCGATGCGATCGCCGGGCTTGAGGTCGGTATGCTTCTGCAGGTAGGCGGCGAAGGCGGCGGACAGCCGGTCCAGCTCGGCGTAGCTGAGGGTCACCCCCAGGTTACTGAAGGCCGGACGGTCGGCAAACTTCTTGCACGACCGCTCGAACACCTCGATGACCGACTTGTAGGCCCCCAGGTCGATCTCGTTGGCGACGCCCGCCGGGCGCTTGTCGTTCCAGAATTCAGGCTGCATTTGTTGTTATCTCCATTCCCTGAAAGCATTTCTGGCCCGCGCATGCGGGATTCATCGGAAGTTATCAGCAATACCCGGAAGCGCAAATCGCCACCCCATCCGATCGATGCCGTGAATCGCCCGGCCCGTGCCGCGCTCATCCGCCGCCGCCTGCTTCGTCGCATCCCATGGGCATGCCCCGCCACGCCGGCGAACTGGGAAAGGAGTTCTGAGGGAGTGAACAATGCCGGCCAGTCCGCTATATAGACCCCTTGCCCTTTCGACCATCCGGCCCAAGGAATCGCCATGCAGCACCAAGCCTTCTGGCTCACCGCCAGCGACGCCACGCCCCTGTTCGTCAACCGCTGGTACGGCGCGCAGCCGCCGCGCGCGGTGCTGATACTCGCCCACGGCATGGCCGAGCATGCCGCCCGCTATGCACGCTTCGCCGCGGCCCTGGTGGATGCCGGCTACGCCCTCTACGCCCACGACCAGCGCGGCCACGGCCGGACCGCCGAGCACGGCGTGCTCGGCCACTACGCCGACCGCGAGGGCTGGCAGGGGGTGGTCGACGACCTCGCCGAGCTCAACCAGCATATCCGCCAGCAGCACCCGGACACCCCGCTGGTGCTGATCGGCCACAGCATGGGCAGCTACATCAGCCAGGCCTACCTGATCCAGCACAGCGCCGAGGTACAGGCGGCGATCCTCTCCGGCTCCAACTACCAGCCGGTCGGTCTCTACCGTGCGGCAGCACTGATCGCCCGCTTCGAGCGCTGGCGCCAGGGCCCGACCGGGCGCAGCGCGCTGATCGAGTTCCTCTCCTTCGGCTCCTTCAACAAGGCGTTCAAGCCCAACCGCACCGCCTTCGACTGGCTGAGCCGCGATCCGGCCGAGGTGGACAGCTACATCGCCGATCCACTGTGCGGCTTCCGCTGCACCAACCAGCTGTGGCTCGACCTGCTCGAGGGGCTGCAGCAGATCACCCCGGTCGCCAACCTGGCGAAGATCGCCCCAACCCTGCCGCTGCTGGTGATCGGCGGCGCCCGCGACCCGGTCAGCCAGGGCCACCGCCTTGAGGACCTGGCCGCCGCACTGCGCCAGGCGGGGCTCCAGCGGGTCGAGCTGAAGCTCTACGCCGACGCCCGCCACGAATTGTTCAACGAGACCAACCGCGACCAGGTGACAGCCGACCTGCTCGCCTGGCTGGAGCGCAACGTGCCCCGGCAGGCGGGCTCCGGCAGCCAAACTGTCTGACGATGTGGTAAAAGACCCCTCTCGTTTTCCCGGCTCGAGGCGGCCGTCCCCGGACGCTGCCGGAGCCCTTCCCTCCCATCCCGTAGAAGGTCCGCGTCCATGCCGCAGCTCACCAACACTCCCTACGACGAACTCGAAGTCGGTCAAACCGCCAGCTACAGCAAGACCGTCGAGGAGCGCGACATCCTGCTGTTCGCCGCGCTGTCCGGCGACCACAACCCGGTGCACCTGGACGCCGAGTACGCCGCCGGCACCATGTTCAAGGAGCGCATCGCCCACGGCATGTTCAGCGGCGCGCTGATCAGCGCCGCGGTGGCCTGCACCCTGCCAGGCCCGGGCACCATCTACATCGGCCAAACCATGAGCTTCACCCGCCCAGTGAAGTTCGGCGACACCCTGACCGTGCGCCTGGAAATTCTCGAGAAGCTGCCGAAGTTCCGGGTGAAGATCGCCACCCGGGTGTTCAACCAGAACGACGACCTGGTGGTCGACGGCGTCGCCGAGATCCTCGCTCCGCGCAGCAAGCAGACGGTCACCACCCCGGAACTGCCGCCGGTCACCATCGGCTGAGCACGGAAAAAACGGGGGACCCTGCACAGGTCTCCCGTTTTCGGATATAAAAGAAAGCCGTTAAAAAAGAGGGCGACCGAAGTCGCCCGAATTGCCTTGCGTGCCTAGTGTTGGAGGCTCAACCACGTTTGCGCTTGTGGGAGTCACTCCAAATGAAGTATCCGACGCCGCCACAGAAGGCGATCATCAGGAGAACCGTGCCAATTCCAGCAATTACCGCCGTATCCATGAACATCTCGTGTACCTCGCTGCGTCCCGCCGTTCGATGGGATCAAGGTACTCGCGATGGGTTGGCGCAAAATTGATCTGGATCAATGGCCCGATTGACTCCTTCCCTGGCGCCGGTCGAAGCCTCCGAAAAAACCCGCCACACTGCCCGAAAACCGCGGCCTAGAACGGTTTACTGGCAAACTGCGACCGGACGTCGCACGAACGGAACGAATCCTCCGGCAAAGTCCCCGGGACGCCCGCCCGAGACCTTGTGCTGCCAGCAGGAACCGGGGAATGGAAAAGCGCTCAGCGCTTCTTCTTCGGCTTGCCCTTGGCGGCCTTTTTCCGTCCCTTGGGCATGGGCAGGGCGCGCTCGAAGGCCTGGCGCATCTCGTTGAGGCGCTTCTCGTGCAGGTCATGGATGCGCTTGCCGCGCTCGGCGCTGAAGTCGATCAGCTTGTCATCGGAACTCATGCGGGCGACCGGATCAGGCGGAAGGTCAGGTTCAGGCGCGACGCGCAGGCTTGGCGCGTCTTCGCCACTTGGTGCTGCCAATGATGCTGCGTCGCGCCGGCCATGACCAGCAGCGAACCGTGCTCCAGCAGCAGGGAATGCTCTATGCGCGTGGCACCCTTGCGGCGCAGGTCGAAGCGCCGGGTGCCGCCCAGGCTCAGCGACGCCACCAGCGGCCGCAAGCCCAGCTCGGGCTCGTCGTCACTGTGCCAGCCCATGGAATCCTGGCCGCCGCGGTAGTAGTTGAGCAGCACGCCGTTGAACGGCTGGCCACACTCGGCCTCTACACGCCGGCGGATCCCGGCGAGCAGCGGCGTCCAGGGTCGCGGCTCGTGGCACAGCCCGGAATAGCGGTAGCGGGCGCCGGGATCGCCGTACCAGGCGACCAGCCGCGGCACCGCATAAGCACGGCCGTGGAGCACCACCTGCGGCTGCTCCCAGGGCGTTTCCTCCAGCAGTTGCGCCAGCCAGCGATCGGCCTCCTCCGCCGTCACCCAGCCGGGTAGCAGGCGCAGCTCGGCGTCGGGCAAGTCCAGCGGACACTCGGCGAACAGGCTCATCGCTCAGACCTCTACATCCACCCACAGTCCCTGACGCGGCAGCTCCTCCAAGAGGTCGCGGTCCGCCTCGGCCACCTCGCCGGCGGCCAACTGCTCGGCCGTATAGACCTGGCGCCGGCGCTGACGGTCGCGCTGGCGCTCGACTTCCTCCTGGGGATCGCGCTGACGCAGGCCCACCCCGGCGCTGCCGGAGTCCGCCTGCGGCGGGGTCACCGGCTGCACCTCGGGACGCGGTTTGGGCACGTCCTGCTGGCTGGTGACCGGCACCAGGCTCTGGGGAATAGGGGGCAGCATGGCTGGGCAGGCCCTCCGGGGTGGGCATCCTTTGGTCAGACTGTCGGCAGGGCGCTCGTAGACTTGAGGATGCGCTCGCTACACTGATCGGACAAGACTCGCCGGCCCGGCTGCGCTGGCTTTGGCCTGGGCCTGGTGATCCGTTACCATACGCGGCTTTTCATCGGGGAGACAGGCATGGCGCAGTACGTACCGGGGCAACGCTGGATCAGCGACAGCGAAGCTGAGTTGGGCTTGGGCACCGTCCTCACCCAGGATGGGCGCATGCTCACCATGCTCTATCCGGCCACCGGGGAAACGCGCCTCTACGCCCTGCGCAACGCACCGCTGACCCGCGTGCGCTTCGCCCCGGGCGACGAGGTGACCCACTTCGAGGGCTGGAAGCTGATCGTCCGCGAGGTGGAGGACAACGACGGCCTGCTCACCTACCACGGCCTCGACGAGCAGAACCGTCCGGCCAGCCTGCCGGAAACCGAGCTGTCCAACTTCATCCAGTTCCGCCTGGCCAGCGACCGTCTGTTCGCCGGGCAGATCGACCCGCTGCCCTGGTTCACCCTGCGCTACCGCACCCTGGAGCACACCAGCCGGCTGCTGCAGTCGCCGCTGTGGGGCCTATGCGGCGCCCGCGCCCAGCCGATCCCCCACCAGCTGCACATCGCCCGCGAAGTGGCCGACCGGGTCGCCCCGCGGGTGCTGCTGGCCGACGAGGTGGGCCTCGGCAAAACCATCGAGGCCGGCCTGGTGATCCACCGTCGGCTGCTCAGCGGGCGTTCCAGCCGGGTGCTGATCCTGGTGCCCGAGAACCTCCAGCACCAGTGGCTGGTGGAGATGCGCCGGCGCTTCAACCTGCAGGTGACGCTGTTCGACGCCGAGCGCTTCGCCGAAAGCGATGCCAGCAACCCCTTCGAGGACAGCCAGCTGGCGCTGGTCGCCCTGGAGTGGCTGGTCAGCGACGAGCGCGCCCAGGAGGCCCTGTTCGCCGCCGACTGGGACCTGCTGGTGGTCGACGAGGCGCACCACCTGGTCTGGCACCCCGAGCAGGCCAGCCCCGAATACCGGCTGGTCGAGCAACTGGCCGCGGCGATCCCCGGCGTACTGCTGCTCACCGCCACTCCCGAGCAGCTCGGCCAGGAAAGCCACTTCGCCCGCCTACGCCTGCTCGATCCGCACCGTTTCCATGACCTGGAAGCCTTCCGCGCGGAAAGCGCCAACTACAAGCCGGTGGCCGAAGCGGTGCAAGAGCTGCTCGACCACGGCCGGCTCTCCACCGAGGCCCATGCCACCATCGCCAAGTTCCTCGGCGCCGAGGGCGAAGCGCTGCTCGCCGCGGTCAGCGACGGCGACACCCAGGCCAGTGCGCGCCTGATCCGCGAACTAATCGACCGCCACGGCACCGGCCGCCTGCTGTTCCGCAACACCCGCGCCGCGGTGCGCGGTTTCCCGGAACGCCAGGTGCACCCCTACCCGCTGCCCATTCCCACGGAATACCTTGATCTGGAGCCCAGCGAGCGCGCCGAGCTGTACCCCGAAGTGCAGTACCAGGCCCAGGCCGAGGATGCCGA
>Ga0182792_1001565_pt1 | contig 18178 bp, 11 predicted proteins | sample Passage237B_FD_130497 | JGI IMG/M metagenome (GOLD analysis project Ga0182792, IMG submission 130497) | Cellulose adapted compost microbial communities from Newby Island Compost Facility, Milpitas, CA, USA - Passage2 37B (version 2) (version 2) ...
ACGCAGTTTTGGCTGGATCAACCGCTTCCGGCGACTGGCCCGGGACTACGAACGGCTACCGGAAACCTTGGCTGGGTTGCACTTCGTTGTCTTCACTATCCTGATGCTCGGCAATGCGGCGGCTGTCCTTCAAAGTTCATAACACGCTCTAGGCGGCACGCACCAGCAGGCCGGTCAAGCGGCGCACCAGCGGCAGCAGCACCAGCACCACCGGGAACGCCACCAGCCAGGAAGCGACCCAGTTCGACAGCCAGACATGGGGGAATTCCGGGGAAAGCCCCAACAGGCGGAAGGTGTTGACGCCCGAAACGACGCCGCTCATCAGCACGGAAAGAATCATCGGCATCACAATGCCGACGGCACGCGGCGGCAGCTTGGGAATGCCGAAAATGATGGTGGCATCGGTGGTTTTTCGTGGTTCCATCGAGGTTGTCGGTCGCAAGGCCGGGAGTGCGGCGCGCAAGCATACGCGCTCGACTGCCACCGGAACGTGATTTTCCGTGCGATGTGGCGCAGCAATTCCACCTTCGGACACGGTCGCTCCCGGCTTGCCGAAAACCCGTTCCAGCCAGTCAACACCGGGAATCTCCCTTAATGCCGGTTGCCGATCCCGTCCATGTCGCACTGCCGCAATCCGGGCCAGTTCTGGCATAGTTCGATGCCTGCTCCACACCCGCGTCGGAACGGTCCGGCCACCATGAAGAAAACCTCGTTTCCCAAGCAGGACATCCGCATCCTGTTGCTTGAAGGCGTCAGCCAAACCGCCGTCCAGACCCTGAACGCCGCCGGTTACACCCACATCGAACTGCGCGACAAGGCGGTTCCGGAAGATGAGCTGAAGTCGCTGATCGCGGACGCGCACTTCGTCGGCATCCGCTCCCGCACCCAGCTGACCGCGGACGTGTTGCAACACGCCAAGCGCCTCACCGCCATCGGCTGCTTCTGCATCGGCACCAACCAGGTCGATCTCGCCGCCGCCAAGGCGCACGGCATCCCGGTGTTCAACGCGCCCTACTCCAACACCCGCAGCGTCGCGGAACTGGTGCTGGCCGAGGCCATCCTGCTGATGCGCCGCGTTCCGGAAAAGAGCGCTCTGTGCCATCGCGGCGGCTGGGCGAAATCCGCCGTGGGCAGCTACGAGGTGCGCGGCAAGACGCTCGGCGTGATCGGCTACGGCCACATCGGCACGCAGATCGGCGTGCTGGCCGAATCGCTCGGCATGCACGTCATCTTCCACGACATCGAGACCAAGCTCACGCTCGGCAATGCGCGGCCGGCGAACAGCCTCGACGACCTGCTGGAACGCTCGGACATCGTGACCCTGCACGTGCCCGAGACGCCTTCCACGATGAACATGATCGCCGCCGAGCAGTTGGCGAAGATGAAGCGCGGCGCGGTGCTGCTGAACGCCTCGCGCGGCACGGTGGTGGACATCGACGCGCTCGCCGACGCCCTGAAGCGCGGCCACCTCGCGGGCGCGGCGGTCGACGTATTCCCGGTCGAACCCAAGGGCAACAACGATCCTTTCGTCTCGCCGCTGATCGGCATGGACAACGTGATCCTGACGCCGCACATCGGCGGCAGCACCGAGGAAGCGCAGGAAAACATCGGCGTGGAAGTGGCATCGAAGCTGGTGCGCTACAGCGACAACGGCTCCACCCTTTCGGCGGTGAATTTCCCGGAAGTGTCGCTACCCGAACATCCGGGCAACCGCCGCATCCTGCACATCCACCGCAACATGCCGGGCATGCTGTCGAAGATCAACGACATCTTTTCGCGCGCCGGCGTCAACATCAACGGCCAGTACCTGCAGACCGATCCGTCGATCGGTTACGTCGTCATCGACGTGGACACGCCGGAAGACGAAACCGCCGCGCTGCGCGAAGCTCTGGCGGCGATTCCGGGAACGCTGCGGACCCGCGTTCTCTACTGAGGCCGACGATCCCGCCGCCGAACGCGCGGCGGGATCAGCCCAGCATCACGTTCGGAAACGCGATCGCCTTGTTCTTGGCCCGCAGCGACAGCTTCGCCGCGGTCTTGCGGGCGATCTCGCGGTAGGCCGCGGCCAGCGAGGATTCCGGATGCGCGGCGACGGTCGGCGCGCCGCCATCGGCCTGTTCGCGGATGGAAATGTCGAGCGGCAGCGAGCCGAGCAGCGGCACGTCGTATTGCGCCGCCATGCGCTCGCCGCCGCCGTGGCCGAAGATGTGTTCGGCATGGCCGCAGTTCGAGCAGACGTGGATCGCCATGTTCTCGACGATGCCGAGCACGGGGATTTCCACCTTCTCGAACATCTTCAGCGCCTTCTTCGCATCCAGCAGTGCGATGTCCTGCGGCGTGGTGACGATGATCGCGCCGGCCACCGGCGCCTTCTGCGCCAGCGACAGGTGGATGTCGCCGGTGCCGGGCGGCAGGTCGACGATCAGGTAATCCAGATCGCCCCAGGCCGTTTCGGTGAGCAGTTGCTGCAAGGCCTGCGTCACCATCGGGCCGCGCCAGATCATCGGCGCGTCTTCGTCGATCAGGACGCCGATCGACATGGCTTCCAGCCCGTGGCCGCGCATCGGCACGATGCGCTTGCCGTCCTGCGTATCAGGCCGCCCGGAAAGGCCCAGCATGCGCGGAATGCTCGGGCCGTAGATGTCGGCGTCGAGGATCCCGACCTTCGCGCCTTCGGCCGCGAGCGCGAGGGCGAAGTTCACCGCCGTGGTGGATTTGCCGACGCCACCCTTGCCGGACGCGACCGCGATGAGGTTCTTCACGCCCGGCAGCGGCGAGAGGTTCTTCTGCACCTGGTGCGAAGCGATCTTCGAGGAGACGGAAACGCTCGCCCCGAGGATCGCGGGATCGGCCCTCAGCGCCGCTTCGGCGATTTCCGCCAGGGCGCGGTGCCAGCTGGAGGCCGGATAGCCGAGCACGAGTTCGACCGCGACCTTGCCGCCGTCGATGCCGATGCCGCGCACGGAGCCGCCCGCCACGAGATCGACGCCGGTGTGCGGATCGACGACGGTCGCAAGTCGGGAACGGACGAGTTGTTCGTCGAGAGTCATGGTCATTCCGGTTTCAAGAGGTTGTGCAGGCGCCGGGCCGCCGCGACCTGGGTCTCGTCGGCCTTGGCGAAGCAGAAACGGATCAGGCGCTGCCCTGCGGGCGGCGACCGGTAAAACGGCGACAGCGGAATACCGGTCACGCCCTTTTCGATGGTGAGCCACCGGGCGAATTCCACGTCCGGCATGTCGCTGATCGCCGAATAATCGGCCAGCTGGAAATACGCACCTTGCACTTTAGGCAAGCTGAATCCGGTATCCGCCAGCAGCTGCGCGAAGCGGTCGCGTTTTTCCTCGTAGAACCTCGGCAGTTCGAGGTGGTGTTCCGGATGGAACTCCATCATCTTCGCCAGCGCCCATTGCGCCGGATTGAAGGTGCAGAAGGTGACGTACTGGTGCACTTGTCGGAAATCGGCGGTGAGCGCGGCGGGCGCGATGCAGTAGCCGACCTTCCAGCCGGTGCAGTGGTAGGTCTTGCCGAAGGACGAGACGACGAAGGCGCGCTCCCTCAGTTCCGGATGGCGCAGCACGCTCTGGTGCTCCGCGCCCTCGAACACGATGTGTTCGTACACCTCGTCGGAGATCAGCAAGACCTTCGTGCCGCGCAGCACGTCGGCGAGCATGTCCAGATCGGCGCGCGACAACACCGCGCCGGTCGGATTGTGCGGCGTGTTGATGATCAGCAGACGCGTCCGTTCCGTGATCGCGTCCTTGACGCGTTGCCAATCCACGCGGAAGTCCGGTTCGGCCAGCGGCACGTGCACCGCCGCGGCGCCGGCAGTTTCGATCGCCGGTTCGTAGCAGTCGTAGCACGGATCCAGCACGATCACCTCGTCCCCGGCGCGCGCCACGGCCTGCACGGCGTCGAAAATGGCCTCGGTCGCGCCGCTGGTGACCGTGATTTCCTTTTCGGAATCCACGTCCGCGCCGTACAGCGCGGCGATCTTCTTCGCGATCTGCTCGCGCAGCAGCGCGATGCCGTGCAACGGCGCGTACTGGTTGCGGCCTTCGCGCATCGCCTGCACCAGCGCTTCCTTCAGGAACGCCGGCGCCTCGAAATCGGGAAATCCCTGGCCGAGGTTCACGGCCTGATGTTCGGCCGCGAGCTGCGACATCACGCTGAAGATCGTGGTCTGCTTGCGCGGGAACTTGGTGTCGAAAATGGGCGTCATGGCGTGCAATCGAGGGAATCGGTGATCAGCGCGGTCGCGGCATCGGCGCCCCAGCCGCCCGGCAACGGCGCAGCGTATTCGATATCGACCGCGAAACGGCCATGCGCGGCATCGGTGAAGCGACGCGCCAGCACGCCCACGTCGCGCACCGAGGGCTGCGACCAGGCGCAGACCGGACACGGACCGTTGCCGAGCTGTTCCAGGACGATCTCGGCGTTCGCGCCGCTGGTAATCGCGCCTTCGCGCGTGCCGGTGAACCAGCGCGGCATGCCGCGGTCGTCGTAGTTGTAGGCGGTGTAAACCTCGAGTCCGGCGAAGCTGGTCAGGCTGTAGCCCGGCGGCGTCGCGGCTGCCCACATGCCATCCAGCCGCTTGCCGCCCAGTCCCATGCAGGTACCGGCGTCGATGTTGCGGTAACGCACGGAGCCGGAAACGCCGAACAGCGTCCAGCTGAACACGGCATCCTGCTCGCCGGTCAGCACCCACTGGGCTCGGCCGACGTTCGATTCGACCTGCTCGACGCCATTCCAGGTGTAGCGATGCAAGGCGAAATCCCAATGGCCGTCGTTCGCGCCCGGCGCGGCTTCGACACCCTGGTACCAGACCGGCGTGCCGTCCTCGAGGAAGGTGTACCAGGTCGCAGCCCAGAGGTTGCCGGCGCGGTACAGGAACAGGCCCGAGCCCTGCCCCTGCGCGGTCTGCACCGGATCGGCCCAGGCGCCCAGGCGCGTGGCCGGCCGCGCGGAGCCGTAATCGACCCGGACGCGCAGCGAGAGATCGACGGCAACGGCGGTTTTGTTCACCGGCGTGACGTACCAGCGCCCCGGCGCAAGCGCCGCACCGGACACGCTGATGTCTTCGTTGGAACCGGCGCCCTCGCTCTTGAATGCGGCCTGCGCGACGGGCGGCGCGGCGGCGACCACCGGGCCATCGGGAAAGTCGATGCGCGACAGGTACAGGTCGGCGTTGCCCGAAGCGCCGCGCAGCTGCACGTCGATGCGACTGGCGTTCGGCGGTACGTCGAAATACAGGCGATCGTGGGTTTCGTTCGGACCCAGGCGGAAGTCCAAGGCGTTTTCGTCGCCCGGCACGAGGGCGCGCGCGATGCGCGGCACGAGGCTGCCGATGCGGCGCTCGATCTTTGTCAGTATCCGCCCGACGTCGCCCAGCCGGTCGCCTTGGGAACCGATGAGCACATGGCCCCACCGCTCTTCGCCCTGCGCGAAAGTCGGATCGTCCCAGGCCACGCGCATGTCGAAGGTTTCGTCCTGCGCGACATGGCCGGGACCGGCCGCCATCAATTGGCTGCCCGGCGCCAGCGGCACGAGGCCGGCCTTGAGTTGGGTCGAATCGGAACCGGCGACCGAGGATTGCCAGTTCTGCAACACCACCCAGAAGCGCTGTCCAGCCCGCGCCGTGACGATCACGTCGCAGACTTCCGTCGCCACCGCCGAACGCGAGGTACACAGTTCATCGTCCTCGTTCGGCGCGTTGGCGCTGCCCGGCGTTCCGATGAACAGGTCGATGTCGATCGCGGTCGGGGACATGGCTTCGGCGCGGAAGCGGTATTCGCCGGCCGTGGCGGCGGTGAGCCAGAACACCGTCCGGTTCGCGACCAGACCATCGAAGGGCTCGTCGTTGGTCGGGTCCTGCGGCAGCGTCTGCGTGGCAGTGAGGGGACGGACCAGGTTGCTGCCCGCGAAGCGCGCATCCGGCAAGGCGACGATGCCGCTCAGCGAGAAATCCCGCTGGCCGCCGTCCTGCACCTCCGTACCGGGCGGCGGCGTGCCGATGCAGCAGTCGCTGATATCGAGGATCTCGGGCACGTTGCCCGACGAAAGCCGGATCGCCACCGGAATGGCGACGTCCGGATAGTCCGAACCGCCCGAGGTGCGGCTCAGCCTCACGTAGCCCTGCGCGAATGCGTTGTAGGGATACTGCCCCGGCGACGGCGCGAAGGTGAAGGTGATCGGCTGCAGGCCATTGGCCGACAGCGTGAACTGCGCCGGCGAAGCGCTGAGGCCGGGCACGCCGCTGGTATCCACGCGCCACGTGCCGCCGCCGCGCAGGTCCTTCACCGCGCGGGTGAAGCTGCAGGACACGAAGCAGTCGGAGTCGACCAGCGCGCCCAGGTTGAGGTTGCGCGGCTTGGTTCCGCCGCCGGGCCGGGCGTTGCGGAACTCGACGGCCGAAATCGGGAAGTACAGCGCGGCCTTGGTCGCCTTCGCCAGATCGACGCTGCCCGAGCCCTGCTCGAACACGCCCGCGGCCGTTACGCCGTCCGGCATCCGCACGCGATTGCGCGCGGTGGATTCCAGCGCGCCGGTCACTTCCGACGGCCCCCAAGCCGGATGCGCCTTCAACAACAAGGCCGCCGCGCCGGCGACGTGCGGCGTCGCCATCGAGGTGCCGCTCATGAAGGCGAAACTGTTGGTCCCGCCTTCGGTCGCGGCGAGGATGTTGGTGCCGGGCGCGGCCAGGTTCGGCTTCAGCCAATCGCCTTCGATCGGGCCGCGGCTGCTGGAACTGTTGAGGATGTCGCCGAACGCGGCCAGGTTCGTGGTGCGCGTCGCGCCGATGCTCGCAGCATGGCCACTGCCGCTGGAGAGCCATGCCTTCAGCGCCGCGCCGTCGGCGGCGCCCAGATGCGTCGCGGGCACGGAATGGTCGGCATCGGCCACGACGCTTTCGCCGTCGGCCGCAAGGTTCACCAGCACCATGCCGCTGCCGCCCGCATTCCTGACGTTCAGGCTCTTGATGACGCGGGCATAGGTGCCGCGATCGCAGACCACGATCTCGTTGTGGAAAGTCGAGGAGTTCCAGTTCGACGGGAACGTGCTGGTGCTCGGCGGCAACGCGTCCACGTTGCTGCCGGCCGCGCACAGCGCCGAACCGCGATTGCCGGCATAGACGATGGGCCGCGGGCCGGTCGTGCCACTGGTGCCGCCCGCGCCGGCCAGAAAGCCATTGCCCGGATACGGCGTCGGGCCGCCGGTGAAGGTCAATTCCTTCACCTGGGCGCGGCCGTGCGTGGCGTTCGCGACCGTGATCACCCACGGCGCATTGCCCGGCGTCTCCACCGTTCCCGCATTCGGACCTGCATTGCCGGCCGCGACGACGACCACGATGCCGGCCTCGCGCGCCGCGAGCATCGACATCGCATCGGACGACGAGTACTGCCACGGGTTGTAGGCGCTGCCGCCGATCGAATAGTTGATGACATCGACCCGATCCGCGACCGCCTGGTTGAGCGCGGCGATCAACCAGCTGCCCTTGCAGCCGCCGGCGCCCCTGTCCTCGCAACCCTTGTAGGAAATCAGGTTGGCGCGCGGCGCGACGCCGGACATGTTGTAGGTGCCGCTGCTGAAGCTGCGCGTCAGCGGCACGCCGGCGGCGGTGGCGGCGACGTGCGTGCCGTGGCCGGAATGGTCGTTGCCGTCGTCGGTTTCTTCGCTGCCGGCGCCGGTGGTGAAGTCGTAGACGCCGATCAGCTTGTTATTGCAGCGGAGCGACGAGGGCGGCGAGGCCTCGATGCACTTGCCGTACTTGATGCCGCGCGGATTGGTGATCGAAAAGCCCGCGCCGCTGTCATCGAAGGCCGGATGCTTGGAATAGATACCGGAATCGACAATGCCGATGATCATGCCTTCGCCGCGATTGCCACCCGCCGCGGCGCCCGCGCCCCAGATGGCGTCCGCGTTGATCCATTGCGGGCCCGAGTCGGTGCGCAACTCGCGCCGGAAATCCGGTTCCACGCTTGTGACGCCAGGCACCGATTGCAGCGCGCGCGCCTCGTCCTCGGTCAGCTCGAGCGCCACGCCGTTGTTGGCCACGTCGTAGACGAAGATCGGCTCCAGCACCCGGCCGATGCGCCGACCGGCCTCGGCCAGACGCTCCTCGCGCAATCCGGAAAGCGCGGCGCGATAGGCGCGGCTGTCGGACGAATCCACGTCGAGCTTGCGCTTGCCGGTGACTTCCGGGCTGGTCGCCTTCAGGCCCGCCAGACGGCCGGTCTTGACCTGTTCCGTGCCGCGAAACGACGCCAACGGCGCTTCCTCGAACCAGACCAGCCAGGTGTCGCGCTGCTGCGCCTTGGACGCCGCGCCCCGGGCTGCGGCCGCATCGACGGAAACCGGCGTCGAACATGCGATGGCGAGCGCAATGGCAAAGGAACGGCAGCGCATGTGGAACTCCTGCAGCAACAGCGAGCAATCCGCGGAAAGACCGGCAGTCTAACCGAAGCGTTCCGGCAGTCCGGCGCGCCGATTCCGTCACGCCGGGCCGGCATGGCGCCACGCTAGAATTACCGCCGCATTCCCACCCCGTGAAAGACCCCAAATGCCGATTCTTGCCCCGCTCCGTCGCCCGCTGTTCCTGTCGTTGTTGTTCAGCGCGGCGCCTGCGTTCGCGCAAACCCCGATCGCCAGCCTCGACGCGCGCAACCTCGACACGAAAACCGCGGCCTGCGTCGATTTCTACCAATACGCCAACGGTGGCTGGCTCGCCGCCAATCCGATCCCGAACGGCTACGCCAGCTGGGGCACGTTCGAGGAAATGAACCAGGCTTCCCTGCTGAAGCAGCGCGAGCTGCTGGAAGCGCCTGCCGGTTCCGACCACGCCGACCGCCTGCTGTCGCAACTCTACAGCGCCGGCCTGGACGAAGCCGCGGTCGAAGCCGCCGGCGCCACGCCGCTGCAGCCGCTGCTGGCGCGCATCGACCAGATCAAGAAGCCGAAGGACATCCCGGCGGCGATCGCGGCGCTGCACGCGCGCGGTATTCCGGTGTTGTTCGATTTCGGATCGAACGACGACCTGAAAGACCCGTCGCTGCGCATCCTCTACGCCAACCAGGGCGGCCTCGGCCTGCCGGATCGCGATTATTACCTGCGCTCCGACGAGGCCACGAAGAACCTGATGACGGCCTATCGCGGCTACGTCGAGCGCCTGCTGACGCTGGCCGGCAGCAAGCATCCTTCCGCCGACGCGGACGCCGTGCTGGCGGTCGAAACCCGGCTCGCGAAGTCCTCGCTGACGCTGCTGCAACTGCGCGACCCGAACAATTCCTACCGTCCGATCGCCATCAAGCAGCTCGACAAGCTCACGCCGGGCTTCAAATGGGCCGATTACATCAAGGCCCAAGGCATCGCGGCCCCGGCCACGATCTCGCTGGCGCATGAAGCCTTCTTCAAGGAAGCCAGCGCGATGATGGCGACCTTGCCGCTCGACCAGTGGAAGGCCTACCTGAAATTCCAGTCCGCGCATGCGATGGCGCCGTACCTGTCGCGCGGCTTCGTCGATGCGCACGACGCGATGTTCCTGCGCACGCTGCGCGGTTCACAGGAGCCGATGCCGCGCTGGAAGCGCGTGCTGGGAACGGTCGATACGCTGCTGCCGCAGGCGCTCGGACAGCGCTACCTGCAAAGCGAATTCACGCCGGCGCGCGCCGAAGCGGCGCAGAAGCTGATCGACACCCTGCGCGCGACGCTGCGCGGCAATCTCGAGAAGGCCTCGTGGCTGGGCGCGGATTCGCGCGCCGAGGCGCTGGCCAAGATCGACACGCTCGACGTGAAGCTCGGCGGCCCGACCACGAAACTCGACTACTCCAGCCTCGACCTTTCCAAGGGCAGCTACGGCGACAAGGTGCTCGCCGCGACCGCGTGGCTGCACAAGCTGCGACTCGGCGCGGCCGGCAAGCCGCGCGAACCGTGGCAATGGCCGCAGCCGCCGCAGGCCGTGAACCTGTACTACGACCCGGCGCGCAACCAGCTCGTCGTGCCGGCCGGCATCGTGCAGGCGCCGCTGTTCGATCCGGCGGCCGACGACGCCGCCAATTACGGCGGCCTGGGCACGCTGATCGCGCACGAGCTGTTCCACGGCTTCGACGGAATCGGCAACGGCTTCAATGCGCAGGGCCAGATCGCGCCTTGGCAGTCGCAGGCCGACATCGACGCCTTCAAGGCCCTGACCGCGCCGTTGGAATTCCAGTACGACGCCTACAAGGCGCTCGGCGACATCCGCGTGTCGGGCCGCCTGACGCACGCCGAGAACATCGCCGACCTGGCTGGTGCGCAGATCGCGTGGGAAGCCTTCCTGAGCACCAAGCCCGACCTCGCCGCGAAGATCGGCAACACCACGGCCGCGCAACGCTTCTTCCTCGCCTATGCGCAGGACTGGCGGCGCAACTACCGCGACGAGGAGCTCTCGCTGCTGTCCCGCATCGACGTGCACGCGCCGTCCAAATTCCGCGTCAACGGCCCGCTTGCGAACTTCACGCCGTTCGCCGACGCCTTCGCCTGCAAGGACACGCAGACGCTGACCGACGAAGCCGCTGCCGCGGCCAGGAAGAAGGGCAAGAACGTCAAGCCCGCGCCGGTGACGCCGACGCTGGTGAAGCCGCTGGTGGAACGGGTTTCGGTGTTCTGATGCCAACGGCTGCGGGTCGAAGGATCGCCGCGGCCGTCCTTTGACCCGGGCGCACGGCGCTCGGCGCGCCACGCAAGTCCGCCTTACCAAGCGGAATTCCCGAGCGACGGCACCGGCAGCAACGCCCGTCGCCGGATAACGAAGCCGGGACAGGCGCCCGGCTTCGGCCGGGCGCGCAGCGCTTCGGACATGAACGTGATCCCCGGAAGCGGTTTTTCCCGTAACTGGCCCTGAGCCTCGCTTTTGCGAGGGCCCCAGCCATCGCCAACGGGAAATCGCCCCATGTCCACTTCGATCCTTCGCTTCGCCCCGGGAACGATCCAAGGCCGCCGCAAAGCGGCCGAGCATCCCCGACGTGCCACGTTCATCGGCATTGCCTGTCTCTGTCTTGCACTGCTGCCGTTCACGGTGCAGGCCGCGACCTTCTGCGTCACGACGCCGGCGCAACTCCAGACCGCGCTCGCCCAGGCCGAGGACAACGGCCAACACGATTTCATCCGCGTGACGAGGGGAACCTATGCGCTGACGGAACCGCTCTCCTACCGCAACCGCGACGGCCTGGACCTGATACTCGAAGGCGGCCACCTCCCCGGCCAGAACTGCGCGGTCCAGATCATCGAACCCAGCTACACCGTCATCGACGGCGGCGGCAATACCGCACTGGCAAACATCATGACCGGGCAAGACCCCGACACGGTCCACAGCGGCCATATCACCATCCGCAACCTCACCTGGCGCAATGGCGTGGCACATACGCCGACCACGGGATCAGCCTCACCGCTGGCATTCGGCAGCTATTACAGGTGGAACGGAAAATTGACGGTGGAATGGAACCACTTCCTCGATATCCGCTTCGATTCCGGCTCGGCATTACCGAATGCGATCACCATGTACGGCGACGCAGGAGGAATCGAGGTACGCAACAACCTCTTTGCCGGCAACAGCACCGGTAACGAAAACGCTTCGAGCATCCGCCTGGAAGCCTATGGCTCCGATGGAGCCCCAAACCTCTTCGTCAACAACACGGTGTTCCATCCGCCCGGCTCGAACGTGAACGCGATTCTTTTCTTTTCCAGCCCCAAAGCATCGTGGCTGGTCGCCAACAACATCGTCTGGAACGCGACAGGAAACGCCATGATGTATTCGGCGGCGCACAACGTATTCCTATGGAACAACGTGCTGGGAGCGCGTAGCGGGCTCGACCCGGTCGAGGATGTCGACAACTACCACATCGCCCCACAATTCATGAGCGCCTCGACCGGCGACTTCCGCTTGCGTCCGGATTCGCCGCTGGTCGATCTGGGATTCACCGACGTGCCGGGCGGCGTCGGTATCGCGGACGCTGCGGGGAAACCGCGCGTGAGGGGCGGCGTCGTGGATATCGGCGCATTCGAGGAAGAAAGTTCGGTGTTCCGCAACGGCTTCGAATAAGCCACGCCTTCGCCCCGATGCCGCAGGCTTCGAAGTTGAAAACCTCCGGCACGCCCCACCACACTGACGCCATCTCATCGGGGGATGGCAAGACCAATGGAAGACGTGAGTCTGCTGCTGACCGCCGCGAGTTCGGGCGACCGCGCCGCCACCGACCGTGCGTTCTCGCTGGTCTATGCGGAACTGCAACGCATCGCGCGTCGCCAGGCGGCACGCAACGATCACGGCCCGGGCGCAACCTCGTTGGTGCACGAGCTTTACCTGCGCCTGGCGCGGCCAGAGGCCATGCACGTGGATAGCCGCGAGCATTTCTTCGCGCTGGCCGCGCGCGCGATGCGGCAATTGGCCGTCGATCACGCCCGCAGCCGCGCCACGGGCAAGCGCGGCGGTGGCGCGGAGGACGAGGCGCTGGACGCGATCGCCGATCGCGTCGGCGCGGACGGCAACGCCGAGCGCCTGATCGGGCTGGACCAGGCGCTCACGCGGCTGGCCGCGCTCGATCCGGATCTCGTGGCGCTGGTCGAGATGCGCTATTTCGCCGGACTGGAATTGAGCGAAATCGCACAGATCACGAACCGTTCGGAACCATCGCTCAAGCGCGATTGGCGCAAGGCGCGCGCGGTGCTGCAAGCGGCACTGGGCGGCGACGAATCCACCCGATGACCCAGACCCGGGCATGACGATGGATCCCGTCCGCTGGCGACAGATTTCGTCCCTGCTCGATGAACTGTTCGCCATGGAAGCTCCCGCAAGCGCCGTGCGCCTTGCGCAGATCGAAAACGAAGATGCGGAGCTGGCCGCGCAACTGCGTCGCTATCTCGCCGCCGACGCCGCCACCAGCATCCTCGACACGAACGTGGCGAGCGCCGCGCCGACCTTGATCTCGCAATTGAGCAAGGTCGCCGAAGCCGCGCCGTCCGCCCGGGACGGCAAGCGCGTCGGCCATTACCGGCTGATCGAGCGCATCGGCTCGGGCGGCATGGGCGAGGTCTGGCGCGGCGAGCGCGTCAACGATTTCGAACAGGCCGTCGCGATCAAGCTGATCCGTCCGCTGCTCGACTCGCCGCAATTGCGCGACCGCTTCGCCCGTGAACGCCGGATCCTGGCGCGCCTCGACCATCCCAACATCGCCCGCCTGCTCGACGGCGGCGTGGCCGAAGACGGAACGCCGTGGTACGCGATGGAATTCGTGCGCGGCGTGAACATCGTGCAGTACGCCAACGAACACGGGCTCGATGCGAAAGCGTGCGTGGAACTGATGCTGCAGGTCGCCGATGCCGTGGCGCACGCGCAGAGCCAGCTCGTGATCCATCGCGACCTGAAGCCTTCCAATATTCTCGTGGATAGCCAAGGCCGCGTCCGCGTGCTGGATTTCGGCATCGCCCGGCTCCTGGACGACACCCTCGACTCGCCGCTCACCAGCACCGGCATGCGCATGTTCTCGCCGGCCTGGGCCGCGCCGGAACAGATCCGCGGCGATGCCGTCGGCACGGCCGTGGACGTGTTCGCGCTCGGCGCGGTGCTGTACGAACTGTTGGTCGGCGAGGTTCCGCATCCGCACCGCAGTGCCTCGCCGGAAACGCTGCTGGCGCAGTTGGCGCAGGAAACCGCGCCGCGCCCCAGCCAGGCCCTGCGGCAACGCAGCCGGGAAACCGGCGGCACGCGCGCCACGGCCTCGGCGCGCGAGCTTTCCGGCGACCTGGACACGATCATCGCCACCGCGCTGCAACCCGAGCCGGCGCGCCGTTACGCCTCCGCCGCGCATTTCGCCGACGACCTGCGCCGCTGGCTCGACGGCCGACCCATCGCCGCACAACCGGACACCCCCGCGTACCGCCTGAAGAAATTCATCGCCCGGCACCGCTTCGCGGTGGGCAGCGCCAGCACGGTACTGCTGGCGCTGGTCGCCGGCTTCGGCATCGCCTTGTGGCAGGCCAGCGTCGCACGCGAAGAGGCGCGCCGCGCCGACGCCGAAGCCGCGCGCGCCATGACGCAGGTCGAGCGCACCCGCAAGGTGAAAGCGTTCCTCGTATCCGTCCTCACCGCCGCCGATCCGCTGCGGCGCCCGGACGACGCGCCGCAGACCGTGCGACAGGCCTTCGACACCGCGCTCGAGCGCGCCCGCACGGAACTTTCGTCCGATCCGGTGCTGCAAGCCGACGTGCTGGACGATTTCGGCGAGATCCTCGCCAACCAGGGCCGCATCGACGAGGCGCTGCCGCTGTTCGAGCAGGCCTTGCAGGTCGCGGAGAAGGAATACGGCAGCGAGCATCCGGCCGTGGCCGAAACCCTGGTCAACCTCGCCTTCATCGACTACATGACCGGCAAGGTCGTCGAATCCCAACAGTTCATGGCCCGCGCCGTGGCGATCCTGGAGAAGGACGATGGCGGCCAGCCCGCCGCGCTCGCCAATGCGCTCGCCAGCCAAGCCTCGATCCTGCAACAGACCGGCGATCTCGAAGGCATGCGCAAAGCCAGTGCGCGGGCCGTGGAGATCTACCGCGAGCGCGCACCCGACGATCCGGGCTTCGTCGTCGCGCTCTCGAACGAAGCCGCCATCGCGGTCAACGCCGGCGAGCCGGAAACGGCGGAACGCCTGTTGAAGGAAGTCGTCGCGCTGATCGAGCGCCATTACGGGCCGAACTCGCTGCACCTGTGGTCGAGCCTGGATTCGCTCGCAACCCTGGCCTTCCTGCGCGGCGATTTCGCCGGACAGGCGGCGCTCACCGAACGGGCATTGGCACTGGCCAAGGCGAACTATCCGGACGGCCATCCCTGGGTCGCCAACTCGATGGCCGAACGCGGCCTGCAACATGCGCAGCAGGGCAACACTGCCCTGGGCATCGAAATGCTTCGCGAAGCCGTCGCGATGTACGCGCGCCTGGGCTCCGCCGACGAGCTGTACGCGCTGCGCCAGCTGGCCGTCGCGCAGCACCTGCACGGCGACGACGCAGGCGCCTTGGCCTCGCTGGAACGCGCCTGGTCGCTCTGCCAAGGCTCCGGCAAGACCGGCTCGCATGGCTGCATCGTGATCCGCGCCAACCGCGCACAGCATCTGGCCCGCGCCGGACGCGGCGCGGAAGCGCTGGAAGAAGCCGCGGCCGCGGACGCCGCCTTGCCGGACGATCCGGCGCTCTACCGTGAACACAGCCAGATCATGGAAGCGCGCGCCGCCGCACTCGCCGCCTTGGGAAAACACGAAGCAGCCCTATCTCAACAGGACGCCGCGATCGCATTGCTGCGCCGGAACTTCGGCCCGGAACACCTCGAAACCCGACGCGCAATCGCGGCACGCGCCAAGTTGTAACCGAACGCATTCGCCCTTCAGCTCCAGGACTGCCTGGCAATGGCGGCTTGACCGCCTTTTGACCGATAATGGGCGACTTTTCTTCATCCTTCCCGGCCCGAACCCCCACGTTCGCAGGCTGCGGATCGCCTCAACCTGCAAGGTGGCCCATGTCGCAATACATCTACACCATGAACGGCGTTTCCAAGACCGTTCCGCCGAAACGCCAGATCATCAAGGACATTTCGCTCTCCTTCTTCCCCGGGGCGAAGATCGGTCTGCTCGGCTTGAACGGCGCGGGCAAGTCCACCGTGCTGAAGATCATGGCCGGCGTGGACAAGGATTTCGAAGGCGAAGCGCGTCCGCAGCCGGGCATCAAGGTCGGCTACCTCCCGCAGGAACCGCAGCTGGATCCGGAACAGACGGTCCGCCAGGCCGTGGAAGAAGGCGTCGGCGAAGTGCTGTCGGCGCAGGCCGCGCTCGACGCCGTCTATGCCGCCTACGGCGAGCCCGATGCGGACTTCGACAAGCTCGCCGCCGAACAGGCGCGGCTTGAAGCGATCCTCGCCGCCGGCGACGCGCACACTTTGGAACAGCAGCTGGAAGTCGCCGCCGACGCGCTGCGCCTGCCGCCGTGGGACGCGCAGATCAAGCACCTTTCCGGTGGCGAGAAGCGCCGCGTCGCGCTGTGCCGCCTGCTGCTGCAGAAGCCGGACATGCTGCTGCTCGACGAACCGACCAACCATCTCGACGCCGAATCGGTCGAATGGCTGGAGCAGTTCCTGCAGCGCTATCCGGGCACCGTGGTGGCGGTCACGCATGACCGCTACTTCCTCGACAACGCCGCCGAGTGGATCCTCGAACTCGACCGCGGCCGCGGCATTCCGTGGAAGGGCAACTACACCGAATGGCTGCAGCAGAAGGACGAGCGCCTCAAGCAGGAAGAAAACCAGGAGAAGGCGCGCCAGAAGGCCATCCAGAAGGAACTGGAATGGGCCCGCCAGAACGCAAAGGGCGGCCGCTCCAAGGGCAAGGCGCGCCTGGCCCGACTGGAAGAACTGCAGTCGGTCGACTACCAGAAGCGCAACGAGACGAATGAAATCTTCATTCCGCCCGGCGAGCGCCTCGGCAACAACGTCATCGAGTTCAAGAACGTCACCAAGACCTTCGGCGACCGCCTGCTGATCGAGAATCTGAGCTTCCAGGTTCCCCCCGGCGCGATCGTGGGCATCATCGGCCCGAACGGCGCCGGCAAATCGACGCTGTTCAAGATGATCATCGGCCAGGAAAAGCCCGATTCGGGCGAAGTCGTGATCGGCCCGACCGTGAAGCTCGCCTACGTGGACCAGAGCCGCGACAAGCTCGACGGCAACCACAACGTGTGGCAGGAAGTTTCCGGCGGCAGCGACATCCTCAACATCAACGGCGTCGAGATCCAGTCGCGCGCCTACATCGGCCGCTTCAACTTCAAGGGCTCGGACCAGCAGAAGCTCGTCGGCACGCTGTCCGGCGGTGAGCGCGGCCGCCTGCACCTGGCCAAGACGCTGCTGCAGGGCGGCAATGTGCTGCTGCTCGACGAGCCGTCGAACGACCTCGACGTGGAAACGCTGCGCGCGCTGGAAGACGCGCTGCTGGAGTTCCCCGGCAACGCCTTCGTGATCTCGCATGACCGCTGGTTCCTCGACCGCATCGCGACGCACATCCTCGCCTTCGAGGGCAACTCGCACGTCGAGTTCTTCCAGGGCAACTACCGCGAGTACGAGCAGGACAAGAAGCGCCGCCTCGGCGACGACGCCGGTCCGCACCGCCTGCGCTTCAAGGCGCTGAAGTAAGCGATCGCGAAGGCACGGCGGTGAACTTCATCGAATCGCTCCAACGCCGCTGGACCGAGGCCGACACGCTGCTGTGCGTCGGCCTCGATCCGGAGCCGTCGAAATTCCCGGCATCGCTCAAGGGCGATCCCGACGCGGTGTTCGCGTTCTGCCGCGCGATCGTCGATGCGACCGCGCAATACGCCTGCGCCTTCAAGCCGCAGATCGCGCATTTCGCCGCCTTGGGCGCCGAAACGGCGCTCAAGCGGCTGATCGACCACATCCACGAAAACCATCCGGGCATTCCAGTCATCCTGGATTCCAAGCGCGGCGACATCGGCAGCACGGCGCAGCATTACGCGTCGGAAGCGTTCGACCGCTACGGCGCGGATGCCGTCACGGTGAATCCGTACCTCGGCCAGGATTCGGCCCAGCCGTTCCTGGATCGCAAGGACAAGGGCGTGATCGTGCTGTGCCGCACGTCCAATCCGGGTTCGGGCGAGTTCCAGGATCTGCGCATCGACGGCAAGCCGCTGTACCAGCACGTCGCACAGTGCGTGGCGCAGCGCTGGAACGGCAACGGCAACTGCCTGCTGGTGATGGGCGCAACGTATCCGCAGGAACTGGAACAGGTGCGCGCGCTGACCGGCGACGTGCCCTTCCTCGTCCCCGGCGTCGGCGCGCAAGGCGGCGACGTGGAAGCCGTGGTGCGTTACGGCGCCGTGCGCGGCACGGGGCTGGCGATCAGTTCCTCGCGGGCGATCCTCTATGCCTCGCAGGACGAGGATTTCGCGCAGGCCGCAGGCGAAGCAGCGCGCAGGCAGCGCGACGAGATCAACCGCTTCCGCCGCAAAGGCTGAATGCATCCTGGCGGTGTGCCTTCGGCTGACCTGAGTATGGAACTTGTAGCCAATCAGGCAGTGAGTCCGGGGTGGATGGTATCGGGTTCGGACCAGTTCCGGCGAACGGTTGCCGGCGGTTTGTAGCCATGGGCGCTGTGCGGCCGCT
>Ga0182792_1001570_pt1 | contig 18120 bp, 14 predicted proteins | sample Passage237B_FD_130497 | JGI IMG/M metagenome (GOLD analysis project Ga0182792, IMG submission 130497) | Cellulose adapted compost microbial communities from Newby Island Compost Facility, Milpitas, CA, USA - Passage2 37B (version 2) (version 2) ...
ATGCACGATAGAAGTGCGTATAAAAAATCTGAAACCAGAAGCTGTTACGGCCACCGCTGATGACATTGGTCTCGCATTCAAACAAGCTACCGATAAGGTGCTCCAATTGGTGCGGACACGCGTGGACAAGCTGAAAAGTCATTCATAAACTAAAAAACCCTCTCTAAGAAATTAGAGAGGGTTTTGTCAGCGGTCCGGACGGGGCCACAATCGAACCCTTGATGCCCTTTTTAGTGTTTTTGGACGGTGTAAATATGTGAAAACTGGAAACGATGACATGCCCCATGGCATTCAATGTTTTATGGCGTGCCTTGTTCTAACGTCCCATTAAGCGCAAACTGAAACTCGTCAATTAAAACAGAAGGAGTTTTTGAAGTTATAAATTCATCCTTCAAAAAGCAATAATTTATAAAGAATATCCAATGATCAAAAGTAACCTCCTTAAAAGCCAATGTAGAATTGATATATGTATTTATAATGGTGTTTCTATCAATTTTGAAAATATTTTTTCCAATCTCACTATTCTTGTTCAGGTATGTGGAAATTTCATCATTGAGTTTTTTTGGCAAGAATCGTAGTCGGAGCTTATTCCTCAACATGGCTTCCCATCTTTTTGATTTGTAATGATGGTATGCAATATCTTCGAACAGTGCTTTCAGTGCTTGGTCATTTGTTTCAAGTGTCGCATAAATCCCATTTAACATTCGGCTTTCATTGGTCAAATCAGCCCAATCCGGCTTGCACTTGTATCTCATTATATGGTCGACTTCGTGCCATCCTTCAGAGAGAGTAGTCCGAAACTGTATCTCGAAGGTGTTGTCAATTAGTTCAAATCTATCGTTAGTCTTCTTGACCTCAATAAAGTACTCGTTCTCATCTCGGTGAAATCTACATATCATGTTTTTACGAAGCGGCTTAAAGACCTCGGTATTTGGCTCATCATAAACCAGTTCTACCTTTTCGAAAAGCCTTTCACACAAATCCACGACTATTTTCAGGTCATCGGCGAAGTATGTTGTTATTCTAAAACCGATTAGGTCCTGCATCAGCTCACCTTCTTTTGAGTAGGATTTGCGTGTAAATTTTTCTTCAATAGAAGTTTGCTCTTTGACCCTAGAAAAAAGACGAAATAATAAGCCAGTCCTCATCAATTCATTAGTGAGCTTGTCTTTTAGCCTTTTTTCTATCAATTCAATTCCGTATTCAGTCATTTATCAGACAATTGAATAGTTATCGTTATAGTAAGAAATACCCTTACGAGTGAGGAAACTTAAATCTCCGTTAAGTTGTATATATCCTTCTGTTTCAAGATTGTGTAAAGTTCTGCTAACAGTTTTCGAGTCCAAAGCTGAAAGTTCATTTTTAATATATGACAATTGTCGGTGTCTCGGTTTCAAACTGCCTTTCTTGAAATATAGATCTAAGATCTCCCTCTCAACATTGGCTTCGGTTTCTTCCTGCGATTCTTCACAGGCAAAAACTTCCTGTACGAATCCGTTATCATCATTACATCCATAGGTTGTAAAGAAGGAGTCCGAGTAGGCTTGACCGTTGGTGACAAGTGCACAATTGTAAAACCGGCAGTTTACAAAAGATGAATCTTTGAACGCAGTCAGTGAAAACGTACAATCAGTGAATGTGCAAGCGGTGAAAATTGTGCTTTCAAATTGTCTTTCCTTTGTAAATTGGTATCCCTGCAACTGGAAATCATTTAATGTTGCCATCCTGTACTTTCCAGTAATTTCGTTCTTAAAGTCAATATCGACCTTGAAAAAAAACTGAGGTTCGTAGTGGAACGGGTGGTCATTAAATACCTTCCAGAGCTTCTCCTTGTTTTCCCTTGGCTGTACCTGAAAAGCTTGTACAGCTAAGAGGGCAAATGTTTGAGATAGTTTTTGGTAGAAGTCATTGTCGTATTGTGCATATTTTCCTAAAATTAGATTTTCGCCAACTAACGTTCCCAATACAAATTCATTCACAATTCCGATCATGCCCTTTTCCTTCCGGTCTAAAAAAGCATGATTCGAAAGAATATCAGCCAGTTGGTCTATCCGCGGCCGCTTGTCAGGGGTATATTTTTTTTTAGTTTCTTCTAATATGGTTTTATTGTAGTCAAGTATCAGGTCCTTTATAAACTCTTTCGTTTCGGCCTTTACATCCCATTCCGTAAGGAAACGCACCAACTTCCGAAATATCCTAAGTTGTGTTTCTGGCTCTATCAATAGGCCTTGCCGATCCTGTTCGCGGCTAAGGAGAAATTCAAAGTACCGATCAACGATTGATTGGTTTTCGACAATCATTTGGTTCAAATCCTCTACTCTGACATATCGCAAATAAGTCAGTAGAACAGGATTTGCCAACTGTTCTACAGGGAAGTTGTTGGCATTTATTATATCTAAGCGGTCCTTGTGTAACCAATTCTCAATTTTTGGTTCCGATATGGTAATTTTAGCAAGTGTGTAATCAACATTTCGGTCGGTCATCCAGTTGTGGAATTCCTCACTATTGAATATAGCTGTTTTGCGTGAAGTAATGATGACTTTAGCATTGTCTGTCAAGAGGTCAATAATTGTTGAAAGCATGCTTTCTACCTGCTCAAACTGGTTGGAGGAAAAGGAGAAGTCTTTTGTAATTAGCTCGTCAAACCCATCAATGATAAGTGGAATTCTGCCTTTTTTAATTTGGTGGATAACTACATTTGAATCTACTCGATTCGAAAATTGTTCCTCGATTTCAAAGGCCAAAATATGTTTGAAGATCGAAGCTTTCCTGTCCCTAGACAATTCCGTAAAGAAGGGTAGTTTATTTCCTGGTACCGATATGAATTTATCCAATATCTCGTATGCGGTACAAGTTTTTCCATATCCAGCAGCAGCTTCTATAATTATGAGCAGAGGCCCCTGGTGTTTGTTTAGTTTTTCTACTACATTGTTTACCAATGAATTATTGTCGTCTTCCGCGCTATAAGAGATTGGACTGTTGGTATCTTCATTCAGATTGTATTCTGTATAATCGTACGAGCTTCGGATATATGTGTAGTTCGCATTTTCTGGTAGATTATACATTAGCTTTTGGACAAAGTTATCGTATCTTCTTTTCAGGTTTTGTATAACGCCATCCGCTTTAAAAAAATCTTTAAACAGCGTCGATTCCGCATCTTCAATGTCTTTGTAATTACGGATTTTTACAGCATATCCAGCTTTGGAGTATTCTAATTTAAGAGCCTCCGCTTCTTCGTCTGTACTCGTCTTTATAATGTCTGCACCGTTGTAAATGCTTTTCGTAAAAAGGTATACGCGATTCGACTTGTTTTTTCGCGGTTCATACCCGTAGCGCGTATAAAGCTCATCTAGTTCGCTGAAAAAAACTTCACTCATGGTATTGATAATAAATGTATTAGTGCAATTTTCGCGGTTCAAATATCTGCTTGCCAACCTGTACCTTCTTGTGACAGGTGGTAGATTGGTAAATATATAGTTTATATTTAATTCTCTCACAAGATTCTCTATTTGAAAGCTTGAACTATGGTCACGAATGTCGATGTCAAAGGTCTATAATTGATTTGAAACTACTTGAGTCCTAAAATAAAACGTGTCCGACGGATCAAAATTTACGTGTGGAAGAGTCCGTTATAAAAGTTGACGACTTTTATATGCCAAGATACGAGGGTGATTTAACATGCCAAAAGTAATTTAATCCTGAAACAAAATTCAACACCTCAACGTCATAGAGAGCTTTTTATATTCATTGAACCAATAAATGTCTTCAAATGCGTTCCCTCTTGAAGAACAGCGGCAATCACAAACTATAAATGGTACGTTATGATCACTTAGCGCGTAAGGACGCGGTATTAAACACTTAGCGCGGCCGATATGTATCCCGGCACAAATCACCTATGTGCACTGGGCTATTATCATAAATTGGTTATGAACTTAAGAAAAATCAGGGCTTTTATTTTTTTTATTTAGCCGTTTGAACTCATTGATTACGGGCTTCATGAATGCCAAATTGTTAAATGAGTTATCTTTTCTAAGAAGGGTAGAAGCTATATATTTCATATCATTTACCTTGTTCGAATCGAAAGAATAGGACGTAATGGTCAGGTCGCGACTTGATTTGAAGAATACTAGTGATTCCGAGTTTTTATATTTTATTCTTTCCCTACTTTCCAATTCGAGAATCTGCTTGGTATTGACGTAATTATACATCTCCCCAACATATAGAACGTCAATAATTCCGTCTGGTTCGATACGATTTGCTATTTCATATAGTTTTCTATAGATAGTGGTTTTTATCGAGCTGTCAAAAGACACGAATTGCATTTTCTGATCATTGTAAACAATAAAGCAGGTTGGCATAAGCCGTTTCTGCATTTGAAAGGTGACTAGGTGCATCATTATAAAGCTGTCAAATAAATCCTTAGAGTCCGGAAACATTTTTTTAAGAATAGTGACCGGAACCTTTTGATCATCGATTGGAACGTTGAATTCTACCCTTGATGCTTTTTCGAACTGGTTTTTTTTGGTATAATAAATATAGTCGTCCGTAAGTAGCATATTTTTTGGAATGCGGTGGAACTTTAGCTCATCGATCTTTTCTTCTAGCTGGTCGGATAGCGTACTACTTTCGTTTAGCGCACCCTTCATTGCTTTCATAAACAATTTCATGTTATTTATGCCAGACAGGAATTTGTCATATAATTCCTCTTTATGCCCTTTTTCATAAAAAGAAAATTCGGCAGAAAACATAACCTCAACCAAACCTAGTTTGGCAAAAAAGTCACGCATTGAATCAATTAGCGTTGAATATTCTACATCATTTTCTATCGTAAAGGACAATTCTGGCAAAGCAAGGTTATCGGCGGTGGTATATATTACAATGCGTATTTTTTTCTCCAGGTCGAATGGTTGCTGCTTCAACACCTCATTTCGCTTTTCAATAAACCATTTGCAGACATCATTCAATAAATATTTCTCCCTGTTCTCCTCGTAAACTTTTATGTAATCTGTATGTGCTAACGATTTTTGAAGCATAAATGTCACATTTCTATATTCCGACAGGAAATTGTCTAGATAAGAGATATTATCGAAAAAGTTGGTTCCTTTTTCAAATTTATCCAAGCTGCTTAGAGAACTGTATAATTTATGATAGGCCGGATACAGTAAGCCCTTGCTTTCCTCTTTTAAATCAGTGCTCCCCATGCGTGCTAATTTAATGCTATAAAAATCATTTTATAGAAATCAGTAAACACATACATTTTAATTGACAACTGCTTTTGAGTTAATGGTTTCATACATGTATTCTACTTAATTATTGAAACCAAAATAGCTAAAAATAAATTGTGTTTCTATTTGATAACCATTTGAAGAACCAGCTGAATACCTGAACACTTTCAAAACCGAGTTCATATGCTATTTCAGAAATATGCAGCTTCGTATAGTGAAGCAGGTTTTTTGCCTCTAACAGAATACGGTCGTGGATAATCTGCAGAGGTGACTTTTCATCAATTTTCTTGAAAGTAATGGTCTTTGGTGATTTGTTCAGTAAACCGACATAATAAGAGATCTTATGCTGGTTCCTGAAATTTTGCTCAACAAGGAAATTGAGTTCCCGTATCAGATTGTGTTGGCTATCATATCATAGATAAAAGACATACGGGAGATTCATCACCCACTCCTGCCCGTACCTTTTTCTTTAACAGAAAAAAGAAAATGAAAGCACTATCTTGCGTTGACATCCAGTCGGGCTATCGATACCGTGGAACACACGCTCTCTTGCTCCTCATTTCGATGGTTATGTTGGTTGCAATTAATACTAATTACATTGATATCGGGCCTATTTCTGAGTCTTTTATGTTTTGATTCCATCAAGATTAAGTCTCGAAGAAGGTAACACAACCACATTCATGCGTTGCCCTGTTTACGTTTTGAACAACAAATCAGTAAACCTCTACCAATAAAAGCACCTGTAAATCCACAGACTCTTGGTGAACATATAAGGAAGAGAAGAATTGAGCTAAGGCTGTTTCAAAAGGATTTAGCAGCAATATTTAATGTTAGCGAGGACTGCATTACATATTGGGAAAACAACAGAAGCGAACCCCAAATTCAATATTATCCACCTATTTTCGGGTTCTTAGGATATTGTCCGTTTGAGTTTGACGAGACAACGTTTCGGGGACGTTTAAAAGCATATAAGTGGCGGAACGGACTTAGTAATACGAAATTGGGAAAACTCTTAGATATACATGGTTCAACTATTCTTGCTTGGGAGAATGGAAAGAGCCAGCCTCAACAAAAACACTTAGAAAAATTAGAAATGATGCTACAAGAAAGCATTTGGAATGATGCTACAAATTAGATGTTATAAGACTATCCTATTAAGTAACATTTTTAATTCATTAAAAGAGGTCGGATTCTAAATCCGACCTCATAGAAAGTCAAACTTAATAGGACAAATTCAATCCGAACCCCCAGCCCATATCGCTGTCATAATGGGTAGTAGCGGCAATGTTTCTGGTCAAAATGTATTTTAGACCACCCATATACTCTTTGTCTGTATTTACCATAAATGCCCCTCTCAATCTTGCAGTCAAAGGGATATCCTCCCTTGCTAATTGGAGGCGGACAATACCGTCTGAATATACCTCAGCTTGAAAATCGGCCAGCATAGGTAAAGTGTAAACGAAACCTGCACTTAGTTTGGCTCTTTTATTTTTCGTGTTTTTCTGTCCGAACATATTCTTTTCGATCTCATGGCTGCCAAATTCCCGATATCTCCAATCGAAGCCTACGAAAGGCATAAACCACTGCATTTTTCCGATATATCGACCGAAGTGCGTTTCAGTTTCATATCCATGGCGATTATTATAACCTAATCTCCATTCGGTACTAAGTTTCCAGCGTGTATTTTGAAGCATTGCCTGCCCGTCGTTACCATTTGTAGCAAAGTCGTTCTCAGCCATAAAATGCCATCCATTGCTCTCTTTTTGCAGTTTTTTATATGCTTTTTCTTTGTTAGGCAGGTTTGGGTTTTGATAATCACCTACTGCAAAAACCCGGTTCATACCTGCCATCATATGATACATAATATGACAATGGAAGAACCAGTCACCCTCGGTATTGGCGGCAAATTCAATGATATTCGTCTCCATAGGCATGATGTCAATGACATTCTTTAGCGGGGACTGTATTCCATTACTATTTAGGACACGGAAATCAAATCCGTGGAGATGCATTGGATGCCGCATCATAGAATTGTTGAACAGTTTAATCCTGAGAATTTCTCCTTTCTTGACAGGAATCTTATCCACTTCGGAAAGAACCTTGTTATCCATGCTCCAGACATACCTATTCATGTTCCCTGTGAGCGTAAAGGTCACTTCTTTTACCGGTTGATCTTTTGACAGTTCGGTATTGTACGGTGATTTAAGCATGTCGTAATTTAAGGTAACGATGTCAGAACTTGACATATCATGGGCTGAGTGATCCATTGAGGAGTCCATTTCCATTTTACCCATCGCTTTATTACCATTTTTATCACCTGTGATCTCGGGATACATTACCGAATTCATGTCCATCTTTTGGAGACTCATTTTCATCCCCATGTCCTTCATGTCCCCGTTCATTTTCATCATATCGTTCATCATCTTCATGCCCTCAAAGTATTTAAGTTTCGGAAGTGGGGAATGTGGTACTTTCCTTCCTTCGCCGATATAAATCGATGCAGATTCGGTGCGATCCTCAGGGGTAACCAATAACTCATAGGAATTATTTGGCTCAGGAATGGTAACGATGATATCGTAAGTTTCCGAAACCCCTACGATCAGCCTATCCACTTCAACCGGTTCGACATCATTCCCGTCACTGGCAACGACGGTAATCTTTCCACCTGCGTAATTGATCCAAAAATAGGATGAAGCACCACCATTAGCGATCCTCAACCGAACTTTGTCTCCCGCCTTAAATTGTGAGAGTTGCTGCCCATCTGCGCCGTTGATCAAAAATTTATCATAATAAACATCACTGACATCCATCGCAAGCATACGTTTCCACTCGTTTGTAACTTTCGTTTTAAAATGTCCTTCTTTTATAGCTTCCAGATAACTTTGGGTCGTCCCTTTCTTAATTGCAAACCAGTCATTGGCATTATGAAGCATCCGGTGGACATTGTCTGGATTTAAATTTGTCCATTCACTTAAAATCAAAGGAACTGTAGGCAGATCATCAATACCTTTCCTGAATGTGGGATCACCCTCACGTTTATTCATTATGAAAGAACCATACATACCTATCTGTTCCTGCATGCCGGAATGCGAATGGTACCAATGCGTACCATGTTGGATTATCGGAAAGCGATACGTATAGGTAGAATTTGGCTCAATGGGCTTTTGGGTCAGCCAAGGAACACCATCTTCTTTGTTGGGCAGCATTACACCATGCCAATGCAGGGATGTGGCTTCGTCCATAAGGTTGTGTACCATGATCTCTGCCGTGTCCCCTTCCGTAAATGTCAATGTGGGCATCGGTATCTGTCCATTAACTGCGATAGCTCTTTTGGATTTTCCGCCATAGGTAACAACGGTGTCTTTTACATACAGATGGTATTTTACAACCTTTCCGCCACCAATTATCTTCTCTGGAAGCATTGGGACATTTTCTAGGGCTTGCTTGTTCATATTCATCTCTCCATGACTTTCGTTACCCTCCATCTTTTTAGGAACAAGCTTCATCCCGCATTTGGGACAGTTTCCCGGTTTATCGGAGAGTATTTCTGGATGCATTGGACAGGTGTATGCCTTTTGTTGTTCCGTCTCGCCCTCATTTACATTTATTTGTGGGTTACCCATTTGTTGCTCATGAGATGAGTGTGCTGATTGAGCGCTACTGCTTATCGTAACAAGCATAAGTAGCAGTATTAAATTATATCTCATAACATATTGTTGTTGTTACTGTTCGACAAGGATTGATTGCCACCATCATTTTAGCGGTTTTAATTTTAAGAGGCTCGCATTGATCGCTACTACAATGGTACTAACGCTCATCAACACCGCACCCATTGCAGGGCTGAGTACGAAATTTGGATACAATATACCTGCTGCTAAAGGAATGGCTACCACGTTGTAACCTACAGCCCAAATAAGATTTTGAACCATTTTCTTGTATGTCCGTTTTCCAAAATCCACTAATTTCATTACATCTCGTGGATCACTGTTTACTAAGATAATATCCGCAGTTTCGGCCGCTACATCTGTTCCGGAACCCACTGCTATGCCGACATCTGCCTGTGCTAAAGCGGGCGCATCATTCACTCCGTCTCCGGTCATTGCTACAATTTCTCCGGCTGCCTGATACTCTTTTACCTTTTCCTGTTTTTGGTGGGGCAGAACATTGGCCATAAAGCCATCCATCCCTAATTTATCGGAAACCGATTTGGCTATGTGTTCATTATCGCCCGTGAGCAGGAAAGATTTGATGTTCATCTTTCTTAATTCATCAATTGCCTCTTGAGATCCTTGACGAATACTGTCCGCCAAGGTGATTATTCCAATTACATTATCGTTAATCAAAACAAAATTCACCGTTTCAACATCTTGATTGATCTCTGTTGGAATTTCAGGCATTGATAAATTATTTGCTTTAAAATAGTTGGGACCGGCAGCCACAACTTTTTTCTTATTTACGACGCCTTGGACACCGATACCCTGCATGTATTGAAAATCTTCTGAGTTCCATAATTCAAGGCTCCTTTCTTTCAAGGTTGTCATCACGCCTTTGGCAATATGATGCTCGGAATTTTGTTGAACCGCCGCCGCATACATGATGATGTCGTCAGCTGTATATTCATCGGTTACCGGGATTACCCTTTCCACAGCGTGAGAGCCTTGGGTAAGCGTTCCTGTTTTATCAAAAATAATGGTAGACAAATTCCGTGTAGTTTCAAACGCGGTTCGATTGCGGATCAGCAGACCGTTTGTTGCTGAAAGGGTGGTCGAAATGGCGACCACTAATGGTATAGCAACACCCAATGCGTGCGGACAGGCTGTAACCATAACCGTGACCATTCTTTCCAGAGCAAAAGCAAGGTCGCCGCTGCTGCTGAACCAATAAATAAAGGTGCCTACACCTACTGCGATGGCGATGAATGTGAGCCACTTTGCTACCTTATCAGCAAGGTTTTGCGTATTGGACTTTGCCTCTTGTGCCTCTTGTACAAGATTGATGACTTTATTGAGATAACTATCCTTCCCTACACCGGTTGCCATTATTTTTAGCATGCCATCGCCATTAATAGATCCGGCAATCACTTTTCCACCTGCCTGCTTTTTTACAGGAACGCTTTCTCCTGTCAGCATACTTTCATTTACAGATGAATTTCCTCCTGAAATTACCCCATCAGCCGGGATTTTTTCACCGGGCCTGATGATAACGGTCTCACCGTTTTTTAGTTCTTCCAGTTTTATTTTCAGAGCTTCACCATTTCGTTCAACAGTTACTTCATTTGGCAACAAAGCCACAAGGGATTGTAATGCCTTGGAGGCTGCCATTTGCGAACGCATTTCCAACCAATGCCCCAGCAGCATGATCACGATAAGCGTAGCCAATTCCCAAAAGAAATCCATGCCGGGCAGACCAAAAACTACCGCAAAGGAATATACAAAAGCTACGGTGATCGCTATTGCAACAAGGGTCATCATTCCAATCGCTTTGGCCTTGACTTCGCCGACCATCCCTTTGAGAAACGGCATGCCACCGTAAATATAAATCGCAACTCCTAATACCAGTAACACATACTTATCACCGGGAAATGAAATCTGAAAGCCCAACCAATTCTGTATCATTTCTGAAAGTAATAGAATGGGACCTGTCAGGATCAGCGACACCCAAAATCGTTTCAAAAAATCGTTTGTGTGGTGCCCTTCATGTTTGTTGTATCCACCGGCCGAGTGGTTTGAGTGGTCTGAATGGGTGTCGTGATGGTGGTGCGAATGTGACTGCTTTTGTGAACCGCCCATCGGCACTAAATCCATGCCGCAGATCGGACATTTTCCAGGTTCGTCCTTCATCACCTGCAGGTGCATTTGACATGTGTATCTTTTCATATTATATTGATTTATAGTTTAAAATGACAGTTGTACTTTATATTAAAGTGTTAATGGCGTTACATAATTTTAAGGAGTCATCCAAGATTTTCTTTTGCCTTGATTCATTCACTCCCAATTGCTCTAACAAGATTGGATTTTCGTATACTTCTTTGCAAAGTACTATTCCTTTGTCCAACAGCTGTCTTTTTTCAGTTTTAGTGAGAGTAGCCAATGCTGTTAAAGGATATAGACCAGCTTTATCAATTCTCACCTTCAATGAATTTTGAGGGGGATAATCCCAGCTAACAAGCATTAAATCAACGCAGGTTCCATACTGAATTGCATCGGTGGTGAAGCGGGTATTGGTATAAAGTCCGCCCCGGTGGAGTTTAGCGTCATGTTCAACTTGACTCTTCCATCGTTGCTTGACGTCCATGAATCTCGATTGAACATACAGTGGCGTCTTTACATTACAGAACCGGCCTTGACTACTATGATATTTACATTCAATCATATAATGGTTGTTCTCCTTTTCTGCGATCACATCTATTTCGTGTGAAACACAGTTCCCCTGAACAATAACGCCAACCTGAGTATTAAAGCCTTCGAATTCCATCAGTTTACCTACCAATTTTTCAAAAGGAAAGCCAGTTGGACCTAATTCCATCAGGGACTTCTTCAGCTTATATTTTGAAGCACTTATCCGGGATCTGCTTTTAAGCATATTAAAAGCCATCTGATAGATCTTTTTGGTGGTCATCCCTTCTTCGACTTCCACGTCGTGATCTGCGTGGGGTGAATCCCGTGCTTCTGACCCAGCTCCTGGATCGTCAAACGCTCCGATAAAGCCTCCAATACTACCTTCGTCTTGAAAGCTGATGTGAACTTTCTCCTACTCATAATACAACAAATTTAATCTAAAAATCTAACTTAAACTGCTGTCCTGTTTTCGGGGGGAATTATACTTGATCCACGATATTACGAGCTACATGCTGGACGAGATTCTCATCTGCTTGCGATCGCCGAAGAGAATTAATAAGCTTGTTTATATCGAAAGGCTCTAGTTCCCCTGAGTATTTTTTTATTTTTACTGTATTCATCTTTCCTGTTTAGGTTTCCTTGCTGAAAATGAGTATTTGGGTCAAAACTTATGCAACCGTTATCTTATCTTCCAAATATACTTGCTGGATAGTTTGTAATAGTTCGACCCCCTCACTAAAAGGCCTTTGAAAAGCTTTTCTTCCCAATATCAATCCGGAACCTCCAGCACGTTTGTTAATTACTGCTGTCGTGACGGCTTCATCCATATCTGATGCTCCTTTTGAACCACCCCCAGAATTGACGAGTCCAATTTTTCCCATATAACAGTTGGCTACCTGAAATCTACAGAGATCAATAGGGTGATCCGTTGTAAGGTTTTCGTACATTTCATCATCATATTTGCCAAATTGCAGGTTCTTAAAATTATAGTTAGTGTTCGGTAATTTCTGCTTTATGATATCTGCCTGTATTGTTACTCCTAAATGGTTGGCCTGCCCGGTCAGATCCGCTGAACTGTGGTGATCATTATCCTTGGTTTCGAATGCTTCGTTGCGGGTATAGCACCAAAGGATGGTTGCCATTCCTAAACCATGTGCTTCCGCAAAGGTTTCTGCTATTTCCTTTATTTGCCGATCACTTTCATGAGATCCAAAATAAATTGTAGCGCCAATCGCCACGTTGTGCGTCACCCTAAAACCCACCGCACATTTAGCACATTTGGTTTTTGCCGACACAAAAGCCAACCCTAAAAAAACCAAAAGAGCTAAATCACCCACCGCTGACAAAAGACTTGTTGGAAACTTTATTTAAGAATTTGCTTAAATAAGAAAACTATTTGTATCTTTGTTGCGTTATTAATCCTAAACAAGAAAATTATGGAAAACAACCAATCGTGTATCAGAGTGTTTGCCGACAAGGTTCAAATAGACAATTGTAGAGAAATACTTCAAACCAACGACAAGGCATTCACCCAACTGAGTGGACTTTTAGCATTGGCAGGAAACGAAGTAAGATTGAAAATCTTATTTCTATTAGAAGAAGAAAACGAATTATGCCCTTGCGACCTTTCAGACATTCTCGGAATGAGCATCCCTGCGGTTTCGCAACACCTCAGAAAGCTAAAAGACGGAAACGTCATTGAAGGAAGAAGAGAAGGGCAAACCATTTTCTACTCTTTAAAACAAGAGCAATTGACTTTACTTCGCCCATTTTTTAAGCATATCATTAACAATTCAAAAAAGGAAACAGTATGAACAAGAAAAACAACAAACTTGTCGGAGCGGGAGTTCTTTCGGCAGTAGCAGCATCACTTTGCTGCATAACACCTGTATTGGCTCTTATTTCAGGAGCTTCAGGAGTGGCATCTACCTTTTCGTGGATGGAACCAGCAAGACCTTATCTTATCGGTATCACCGTTTTGGTATTGGGCTTTGCTTGGTATCAGAAACTCAAACCACAAACAGCCGAAGAAATCCAATGTGATTGCGAAGAAGACGAAAAGAAACCTTTTATGCAGACAAAAACATTTTTGGGAATTGTAACCGTTTTTGCAGCCTTGATGCTTGCATTTCCAAAATACGCACACATTTTCTATCCTTCAAACGACAATAAGGAAGTGGTAATCGTCAATGCCTCTGACATTCAAGCGGTAACTTTTGATGTAAAAGGAATGACTTGCAATGGATGTGCTTCACACGTAGAAAATGACGTGAACAAATTGCCAGGTATTATTAAGGTAGATGCGATTTATGAAGAAGCGACTGCCAAAGTAGAATTTGACCAAACCAAAGTGAGTTTAGCTCAAATTGAAGAAGCAATCAACGGCACAGGTTACAAAGTGGTTGGCAAGAAATAGTATTTTTTTGCCTTTTGTATTTAAGTATTTAATTAAATAATTACAAAATGAATAAAGAAACCGTAAAATTTGACATCACAGGTATGACCTGCGACCATTGTGCCACAGGAATTGAAAAACTGCTTACCAAAAAAGAAGGCGTAAAAGAAGCCAATGTGAGCTATTCAAAAGCCACTTGTGAATGTTCTTTTGACCCTGCCAAAACAAGCAAAGAAGAAATCATCAGCACCATCAACGGTACGAAAAATTATCGTGTAAAAGGTGAAATCCCTGATAATGGAAACAGTGGAAATAATCAATTTGATTTAATTATTATCGGTGGCGGTTCGGCTGCATTTTCGGCAGCTATCAAAGCGGAAAGTTTAGGTCTATCGACTTTAATGGTAAACGGTGGGTTGGACTTTGGCGGGACTTGCGTCAATGTGGGTTGTGTACCTTCTAAAAATCTTATTCGTGCGGGTGAAACGGCTTATCACGCTACACATTCCAACTTTGAAGGCATCAAACCAAAAGGCGCTGACATTGATTTTGCGCAAATCATTAAGGATAAGAAAAAATTGGTAGCCACACTTCAAGAAAAAAAATATATGGATGTTGTAAGCGATTTTGAAAACTTGACTATGCTAAAAGGTTGGGCAACTTTCAAAGACAATAAAATCATTGAAGTTGACGGCAAGGAATACAAAGCAATCAAATTTTTAATCGTAACGGGAGCTACTACCAATATTCCGACTATTGAAGGATTGGACAAAATTGACTACTTGACCAATGTTTCTCTTTTCGACTTGGAAGAAAAACCCAAAAGCCTGACCATTATGGGAGCAGGTTATATAGGTTTGGAAATTGCAATGGCGTACAATCGTTTAGGCGTAAAAGTCCGCATTATTGAATTTACAGACCGTGTATTGCGAACACAAACACCTGACATCAGCGAAGCATTGGAAATCCAAATGCGAAAAGAAGGCATTGAAATATTACCCAATTTCAGAGCCGTGAAATTCGAGAAGAACGGAAACGAAACGATAATTCATTGCAAATGCCCTGATGGTTCATTTACGCAAATTGTAGAGAAAGGAAAGGTAGTAATTGCCACAGGAACAAAACCCCATACAAGTCAATTGGGATTAGATAACATTGGTTTGAAACTCACCCAAAGTGGTCATATTGCAGTAAATGAGAAGATGGAGACCAATCTATCCAACATTTACGCAGCAGGAGACGTAGCTAACACCCCCGCATTTGTTTATACAGCAGCCTTTGAAGGTAAAATTGCCGTTGAAAATGCTTTCTCAGGAACAGAAAACAAAGCCGATTATTCTTCTTTACCTTGGGTGGTTTTTACTGACCCACAAATTGCAGGTGCAGGTTTGGACGAAGCACAGGCAGAATCCAAAGGCATTCCGTTTGAAGTTTCAAAATTGGAATTGAAAGACGTACCGAGAGCCATTGCAGCAAATGACACAAGGGGATTTATCAAACTTATTCGCAACACCGAAACGGATAAATTGATAGGTGCAAGAGTAGTCGCACCCGAAGGTGGAGAGCTTATCCAACAATTAAGTATGGCAATCAAATACGGAATAACTGTAAAAGACTTGGCAGACAGTTTTTACCCTTATTTGACTTTGGGAGAAGGCATCAAATTAGCAGCAATAACTTTCGGAAAAGACGTATCGAAATTAAGTTGCTGTGCAAGTTAATCCGACACAAAGGCACACACTCTTGCAAGTCGCACCAGCCTACTCTTGACCAAAACTTGCAAGAGAGAGTGCCTTCCCTACCCTAAAAAATCCTACCTTTGAAAATTGACTAAACCGACTAAAAATAAAGGGCGAACGCACAACATTGTGTATAAGCAATAGCGGGTGAAGTGGTAAATCGAAGGTCTTTGCCTTTAATAAACTTTGTGCTAAACTGAAAGGTTTGTACTTTTAAATCCGCTACTGCTCATACACTTGACCGGCACCCATATCCCACGCTTCCTTAACCGTTCCAAACAAGGTCTGATCATAAGTGTTCGGGTAGGTCAAGAGCTCATTATGATTGACCTTGACAATAAAAGGGATTTTATGTGCGTACTTTCTGGCGTAAAGACCAAGTCCGCCAAAGGTTGATGCTACGGCATTGCATCCTGATTCAAGGGCGAGCCTGATGATATTCTCAGGGTCAAAATAGTCAGGGTTTTTATAAAACGAAAACGCTGCGCTATGTTCAATGCCCTGATCCACTGGCAGGATACTTAGATATCCGGTTCCGCTAAGATTCCCGTGGTTATAAAGTTGAGAGAGGCTTCTCAAAACCTGTAATTTACGGTTACTGTTAACAAATACCCTATCAATGGAATCGTTGCTAGGCAATTGAAGTTTATCTTTGGGAATCTTCTCGCTAACATGATCCAAATAATAAGAAGCATTATCGCCTAAATGATCTATTATATTTTTATACATATCCATAATGCTTGTTTTTTAATTAATTCCAAGGCTTTGGTTTGTACTACAATGGATATCGCTTTTGGAATACATATTCCAAAACCCAATCCTATTATTCCTTTTTTTCCAGCTGTTTAATTTTAGCTTTCATAAATTCAATCTCTCGATTTTGAGCAGAAATTATTTCTTCTGCCAGTTTTTTTACTTCTGGATCTTCCAGCTTGCTTTCTTCAACCATCAAAATCGCCCCAGCATGGTGTGGGATCATTGATTTAAGAAACTGTATGTCGCCTACGGCCGTCTGCTTGCGGATACCAGACCAAAACAAAAGCAGTAACACAAAACCTAATCCCATAAGAATCGCATTAAGTTTTTTGTTGGGATACATTTTCTGCATCAACAAGAGTTCTATAAGCAGCATTGGTGAAGCCATAAGACCAGCCATATAAAACTGGTTTACATTTGGTATTACATTTTCGAGTTTGTCCACCATGGCATACATTAAGATGAACATTGCTGCAAAAGAAATGAACATCATCCATAAAAGTTTCTTATAGCTCCCTGAATGATATGAATCCTTTTGTTCTATTTTTGGAGTTGTTGAGCCGTTGTTCATGCTCTCATGATTCTCTGGCTGGTGTGATGGCGTTTTCATAACTATTTTATATTTAAGTGCTTATCAAAGTAATTAATCAACAGTTGTTTTTCCTCTTTGTTTAATTGTGCACCACTGTGCATCCACGTATATGAACTCAACGGCATTTTACCTTTCTCAATTTGCTCAATAATCTGGCTAAACTTTGAGTTTATCCTTCTCGGGCTATAATTTGGCAAATCATCAAAGTTCAATTTCTCTTTTCCTTCGGTTATATGATCTGCCATGAACCAACCCAAAGGCTGAACATTGGTGTACCAAGGGTATTGGGTATTGTTGCTATGGCAGTCATAGCATGATACCGACAGGATTGCATTAACTTTTGCATCGACCTTAAATGAATCAACGAAAACCTGACCCGCAGGAACCGGCGATAGGTTCCTTTGGGGGGTTATAAATTGCATTAACACAAACACACTTAACAGAACTGTTAAAATTACTTTGTATGCTTTCGTTCGTTTTCCGTTTTTTTTCATGATCTAATACTAATCAAGTACCATTATCCCCGGTCATAGAGACAGCAACTCGGTAAGTCGTCATAAACCGCCTTGGGAGCCTTGTCCAGCTCTGTATCGTGACCAACATTAGCAATAGCTTTGCTTATGGCACTTTTTGAGGTTACTTTTGAATCGAAATCCAAATGGATAACTTTAGCATTAACATCCCAGTTTGCGGAAATCACCCCCTTGACACTTTTCGCCGCTTTCTCAATCCGGCTTTTGCACATTTCACAATTTCCTGATACTTTCAACATATCATGGGTCTTATTGACATTGGTTTGAGCATCGCCATGCTGATGTCCGGCAGCCGATGCTGCGCCATCGTTATTCATCATACTGATTTTACCTTCCAGCTGGGCACTTGCATCAACGGTGAAAGCTCCCTTGGTCACGATTTCCTCGCCATTTTCCAGCCCCGACATAACAACATATTGGTCGCCCAATGAGGGGCCCAAGACGATCTCCCGAAGTTTAAAAGCAGGCGTGGATGTATTTGGCTGTTTTACGTAAACTATGGAGCGCTTCCCTGTCCATAAAACCGCCGACTTGGGAATGAC
>Ga0182792_1001574_pt1 | contig 18098 bp, 13 predicted proteins | sample Passage237B_FD_130497 | JGI IMG/M metagenome (GOLD analysis project Ga0182792, IMG submission 130497) | Cellulose adapted compost microbial communities from Newby Island Compost Facility, Milpitas, CA, USA - Passage2 37B (version 2) (version 2) ...
CACCCCCACGCCCCCCGCCTCCACCGGCATCCCGCCCGCCCCACCCCCGCCCACCCCCCTTTCCGAACTTGGCACGGAAAAGCCGCTCCCGTGCGGCAAACCCGTGCCAGGTTCGGAGGCCCTGGTCGAACCTGGCACCGAACTGCCGCTCGGGTGCGGCAGAACCGTGCCAAGTTCGTGGACGGCGCCCGCAGGCGCGGCGCCGGGGACCGACAGGCGGACGTAGCCGGCACCGGCGCGCTGGGCGGCCCGGGTGGCGAGGTGGGCGGCACCGGTCATGCCCGGCGAGCCGGCGACCACCCAGGCGGCGTGGCGCCACTTGTGCAGGTCTCGCCGGTGCCGGAAGGCGTGGCCGGCGAGCGCCGCCAGGTCGCCGAGGCCGAGGTGGTGGGCGGTGGCGCCGCTCGTGTCGAGGCCGATGTCGGCCACCACCACCTCGCCGGCGTGGTCGGGGCCGTCGCCCAGCAGCAGGCCGGGCTTGAGGGCGGCGAAGGTGACGGTCCGGGTGGCCCGCCACGGTCGCCCGGCCGCGAGGCCGGTGCGCCCGTCGATGCCCGACGGCACGTCCACCGCCAGCACCGGCGGCCCCGCGGCACCGGGGGTGCCCACCAGCGCGGCGCCGGAAGCTGGCCAGCCGGTCGGTCTCGCGGCGGGGGTCGACCCGCGGGCGGGCGCGCCGCCGGGGACCAGGTGGTCGGCCGACGCGACGCCGGAGATCAGCGAGCCGGCAGGCGCGACCCCCGAGGTCAGGGAGCCGGCAGGAGCGACACCCGAGGCCAGGGAGCCGGCAGGCGCGACACCCGAGGCCAGGGAGCCGGCAGGCGCGACACCCGAGGCCAGGGAGCCAGCGGGCGCGATGCCAGGGGTCGGGCGGTCGGCCGGGTGCGGAGCCGGGTGGTGGTAGGTGCCGCGGAAGCCGGTGCCGTAGGCGGCGTCGATCACCAGGTCGGCGGGCGGCAGCACCGCGTCGGGGCCGGCGGCCGGGTCGGTGGCGTCGAGGACGGTGCAGCGGACCCCGCGGCGGGCCAGGTGGCGGGCGGCGGCGCGCCCGTCGGCCCCGTTGTTGCCCTTGCCGGCGATCACCACCACCCGGCGCCCGTAGGTGCCGCCGAGCAGGTCGAGCGCCTCGCGGGCCACCGCCCAGCCGGCCCGCTCGATCAGCTCCGCCTCCGGCTCGGGCGCCGCCGCGTCGATGGCGGCCATCTCCTCCGGCGTGACGATCGGCGTCATCGCCCCATCATGCCGACCGTGCCCGGCGCCCTCCACCCATCCGTCGCCCGCTCCCCAAGGCGCCGATCGTCGCCGCCGCCGGCGCCACCGACCGAACTTGGCACCCAAAAGCCGCACCCGTGCGGCAGAACCGTGCCAAGTTCCGGAAGGAACCGGGGAGCGCGACCGAACTTGGCACCCAAAAGCCGCACGGGTGCGGCACAACCGTGCCAAGTTCGGGGGGATTCGACAGGTGGGCGGGTGGCGGGTGGGTGGGGGGAGCCGCGAGGCTTCGGCGATGACGACGGATCGGGTGTGCACGCTGGCCGACGGCCGGTCGATCGGCTTCGACGACGTGGGCGACCCCGACGGCACGCCGGTGCTGTACGTGCACGGGACGCCGGACTCGCGCCGGGCCCGCCACCCCGACGACGGGCTCGCCGCGGCCGCCGGGGTGCGGCTCGTGGCGGTGGACCGGCCCGGCGTCGGCCTGTCGTCGCCGCACCCGGGCGCCACCGTGGGCTCCTTCGCCGACGACGCGGTCGGGCTGGCCGACCGGCTCGGCGTCGACCGCTGGGGCGTGCTGGCCTGGTCCGGCGGCACCACCTACGGGCTGGCGGTGGCCGCCCGCCACCCCGAGCGGGTGTCGCGCGTGGTGGTGGCGGCCGGGCTGGTGCCGTTCGAGGCGTACGCCGAGCCGGGCATCCTCGACCTGGCCGACGGGGGCCGGTGGATGGTCGCCGAGCTGGGCGCGGAGCTGGGCCCGGCCGGCCTGGCGGCCGAGGCGCTGCCGATGCTGGCGCCGCACCCGTGCGACCTCGACCTGGCCCGCGAGTTCGTGCTCGAAGCGGCCGACCCGCTGCGCCGCCGGGAGCTGGACGCGGTGCCGGGCGCCGTCGACGCGCTCGCCGCGGGCGTGGCCGACGCCGTCGCCCAGGGCACCGACGGGCTGCGGCGGGACCTGGAGCTCCAGGTCGAGGCGCCGGACGTGGACTGGTCGGCGGTGGCCTGCCCGGTGGAGCTGGTCTACGGGGAGCGCGACACCACCACGCCGGTGGACTTCGGCCGGTGGTGGGCGCGCCGACTCCGCTGGGCCGAGCTGAGCGTCGTGCCGGGCGCCGGGCACCTCGTGGCCCTCACCGAGTGGCGGGACCTGCTCCGCCGGGCCGGCGCCTGAGCGTCAGAGGGCGACGGCGACGGCCTCCGCCAGCGTGCGGGTGTGGGTGAGCGTGAGCTTCCAGGCGGTCACGCCGGCGGCGTCGGCCAGCGCCGCGGCCCGGCCGGTGAGGCGCAGCGACGGCGCCCCGCTGTCGGCCCGCACCACCTCCACGTCGTGCCAGTCGATCGCGCCCAGACCCACCCCGAGCGCCTTCATCACCGCCTCCTTGGCGGCGAAGCGCACCGCGAAGCGCTCGGCGGGGTCGGTCGCGGCGAGGGCGTAGGCCCGCTCACCCTCGGTGAAGAGCCGGGTGGCGAGGCCGGGCGTGCGGGCGATCGCGGCGCGGATGCGGTCGACGTCGACCAGGTCGACGCCGATGCCGATCATCGTCGCCCCGCACCGGACGAGCCCACCGGAGCCGAGCCACCCACCGGGACCCGACCACCCACCGGCGCCAGGCCACCCACCAGGACCCGACCACCCACCGGAACCAGGCCGCTCGCCGGGGCTGGGCCGGTCACCGGCGGTTCGCCACGAAGGCGGCCACGATCATGACCAGGGCGAGGGCGAGGATGACGGCCACGAGGATCACGCCGTCTCCGATCGCCACTGGTCGGCCAGCAGGTTCACCGGCACGGTGAGGATGTCGAGCACGGGCAGGTCGGCGAGCAGGTCGTCGCGGAAGGTGGGCTCGGTCTCGGTCACGGCGTCCTTGAGGGCGGCGTAGCGGCCCCGGTACGCCTCCAGGACGCTGCGCATCCGGCCGGCGGGGAGCCGGTCGGCGAAGCGGGCGTGCAGGAGCGTGATGCCCTGGCAGCGGTTGCCCTTCACCTCGGGCACGAGCACGAGGGGGCGGTCGTCGCTGCGGCCGACGGCGACGGTGACCTCCCGCTCGGTCGCCACGCGGTGCTTGGTGCCCCGGAGCTGCGGGTTGCGCTCGGTGCGCAGCGGCAGGTTGCGGGCGATGCCGCCGCGGTCGACCACGGTGATGGTGGCCGTGCCGTCGTCGAGGTCGCCCTCGATGCGGTAGCGGGTGAAGCCGATGACCTCCTCCACCGCGGCGTCGAGGCCGGCGAGGGTGCGCAGCGCCTTGTAGCTGAGGCGGTCCCGGGGCGCCCCCGCCTTGAGCACCTCGGCCACGAGGCCGACGTCGAGCAGGCCCTCGTCGGAGCGGGAGATGCCGACGGTGACGGTCTTGGCCTGGTGCTTGATGGCGTCGACCGGCCGGGTCAGCTCCTCGATGGCGCCGGTGAGCGCCGCGGTCACGTCCTCCAGCACCACGCTGGGGGTGCCGACGCGGCCGAACTCGGCCTGGTAGAGGTCGAGCGGGACGAGGCCGGTGGCGTAGCGGAGGGTGCTGGCGAGCCGCACGGCGGTGCCGGCTTCGAGGTGGCCGTCGAAGCTGCCGGCGCGGAGGCCGTCGCCGAAGCGGGCGGCGGCGGTCTCCATCGCGGGGCGCAGCCCGGTGAGGATGCCCTCGGCGTCGTCCGCCTCGCCGGAGAGGGCGGCCTCGACCGCGGCGCGGGCCTCGCGCAGCGGCCGGGCCTGGGCGTCGACGGCGAGCGCGGCCTCGTAGCCGAACAGGTGGCCGGCGACGGTGGTGAGCACGAAGGCGAGGTCGGGCTGCACGTGGGGAACGGTCACGACCCGCAGCGCGGCGGTGAAGCGGTCCTCGTCCTCGGTGGCGATCACGATCGGCGTGGCCTTGTGGGCCCGGTAGATGGCGACCTCCTTGGCCACGTCGTCGGCGTTGGAGCCGGAGAGGCCGGCGGCGCAGACGAGGATGAGCGGCTCGGAGGAGAGGTCGATGTGCTTCTTGTCCTCGATGGAGTCCGAGGCGATGGCCTTGTAGCAGAGCTCCGACAGCTTGATGCGCAGCTCCTCGGCGGCCACCCGGTTGGGGCCGGAGCCGACGATGGCCCAGTAGCGGCGGGCGGGGGCCAGCTCCCGGGCGGCCTCGGCGATCACGTCGCGGCGCTCGATGGTGGCGGCCATCGCCGCGGGCAGCTCGCGGAGGCCGGCGAGCAGCGAGGCCCGGGCCGCGGCGCGCTCCTCGGTGCCGGGCACCTCCTGGGCGATGGCCACGGCGAGCAGGAACCCGGCGGCGATCTGGGCGTAGAACGCCTTGGTGGAGGCCACCGACATCTCCACGTCGCGGCCGTCGGAGGTGTAGAGGACGCCGTCGCTCTTGTCGGTGAGGTCGCTGCCCCGCCGGTTGACGATGGCGACGACGCGGGCGCCGCGGGCGCGGGCGAGGTCGACGGTCCGGTTGGTGTCGGTGGTGGTGCCGGACTGGCTGATGGCGATGACGAGCGTGTCGCGCATGTCGGCGCGGAGGCCGAAGCCCGACAGCTCGGTGGCGAGCGTGCCGACGACGCTGACGGGCGTGGCGGCCAGCTCCACGGTGAGCGCCCGGGCGAGGCTCTGGCCGGCGACCGCGGCGGTGCCCTGGCCGATGGTGACGATGCGGGTGATCTCGCCGGTGCGCAGGGCCTTGCGGACGTCGTCCGGCAGGGTCTCCTCCCCCAGCTCGACGCGGAGCCCGTCGGCCTCGCTGCCGGCGATCTTGCCCCGCAGGGTCTTGCGGAAGGACCCGGGCGACTCCTGGATCTCCTTGAGGAGGAAGTGGGGGTGGTCGCCGCGATCGATGTCGCGGGTGGTGACCTCGGGGGCCACCAGCTCGTGGCCGGCGACGGGCAGCGGGGTGCCGTCGTAGGCGTAGCGGCGGATGCCGTCGACGGTACCGGCGAGGGCGCCGTCCAGCTCCACCACCTGGCCGCGGGTGCCGGCCGGGTCGTCGGGGTCGGCCGGGGTCTCGCCGTCGAGGCGGAGGTAGCGCCCGGCCTCCTCGACCACGCCGTAGGGCTCAGAGGCGACGATGTAGAGGTCGTCGTCCAGGCCGACGTAGAGGGCCTGGCCGCTGCCCCGCAGGGCGAGCTGGAGCCGGTCGGGCCGGGCGGCGACGTTGGCGGCGATGGCGACCGAGCCGTCGAAGCGGCGGACGCTCTGGCGGAAGGCGTCGAGCGCGTCGTCGCCGGCGGCGAGCCGGCGGGCCACCAGGGTGGGGATGACCTTGGCGTCGCTCGTGATCTCGGGGGCGATGCGCAGGCCGTCGACGGCCTTGAGGTCGGCGAAGTTGTCCACGTCGCCGTTGAGCGCGGCGGTGACGTAGGGGCCGGCGGCGCCGCCCTCCTCGTCGGAGTTCATGGGGTGGGCGTTGGGCTCGGAGATGATGCCGATGGAGGCCCAGCGGGTGTGGCCGAGCACGGTGACCGAGGCCGCGTCGGCCACGAGCGCCCGGCGGAGCAGGGCGTCGTCGCGGATGGCGGCCCGCAGGGCGGCGGTGTTGTCGCCCAGCTCGCCGATCTCGGCCGCGGCCTTGTAGACGAAGCTGAGGTGGCCCTCGTCGGTGACGCGCACGGCCCCGCTGGTGAACAGGCGGTCGTCGCGGCGGGGGTCGAGCAGCGCGGCCACGGCGGGGGCGGCGAGGTCGAGGCCGTGGTCGCGCACCAGCAGCATGAGGCCGGCGGAGTCGCGGCCGCGGACCTCCAGGCGGTCGATGGCCGACAGGGCGGCCTGCACGGAGGTGTGGGCGACGATCCCGGCGGGGCCGGCGTCCGCGCCGGCCAGGTCCGAGACGGCCGCGGCCGTGCGAAGGCGGTCCTTGGCGATGGCCCAGGCGGCGTCCTTGAGGCGGATGGAACCGGCGTTGACCTGCTCCAGCTCGGCGGCGGGCAGGCGCACCCGCTCGATCTCGGCGTCGCGACGGTCCAGCTCGGCAAGCACCTCGTCGCAGCGGTCACCCAGGCGTCGGGCAGCCGGGCCGTCGGCCAGGAGGGCCAGCACCCCGGGGGTGCCGTGGAGGGCGCGGTCGACGGCCTCGAAGCGCTCGGCCACCGTGGCGAGCACCGTCGCCAGCGCCTCCGACGGCGCCCCGGTCAGCTCGGCGGCGGCCTCGGCCAGCGAGTCGGCCAGCGCCGCGGCCTGCGGGGTGGGTCGGTCGCTCCGTCGTCGGAGCACGGCGATGATGCCGCACATGCGGGTGCCTCCAAGCACGTCGAGGGTCGGGCGGGCGTCGGCCCACCGGCCGGTCGATCCTACCGATCGGCCGGTTTCCCTCCCCCGCAACCGGCCCGACGACCGCCCGTGACGGCCGGGCTCGGCCGGCCGGGGTGCAGCCGGCCGGAGTACGGCCGGGGTGCAGCCGGCCGCGGCCCGCCGGGTCAGCCCGCCGCGGCGCGCACCGCCTCGGCCAGGGACTCGGCGGTGGCGCGGGCCTCGTCCTCGGTCGGCGCCTCGACCATCACCCGGATGAGCGGCTCGGTGCCGCTGGGCCGCAGCAGCACCCGGCCCCGCTCCCCCAGCTCGGCCTCGGCCCGGGCCACCGCGGGGGCGACGGCGTCGAGCACGGTGGGGTCGCGCCGGGCGAGGGCCACGTTCAGCAGCACCTGCGGGAGCCGGGTCATGGCCCCGGCCGCGAGGTCCGCGAGCGTCCGGCCGCTGCGGTGCACCACGTCGGCCAGCACCAGGCCGGCCAGCACGCCGTCGCCGGTGGTGGCGAGGTCCCGGAAGATGAGGTGGCCGGACTGCTCGCCGCCGAGCACGTGGCCGCCGGCGTCGAGCGCCTCCAGCACGTAGCGGTCCCCCACGGCGGTGTCGACCACGGTGATGCCGTGGGCGGCCATGCCCTGGCGGAAGCCGAGGTTGGACATCACCGTCACCACCACGGTGCCGTTGGCGAGGCGGCCCCGGGCGTGGCGGTCCACCGCGCAGACGGCGATGATCTGGTCGCCGTCCACCAGGCGCCCGGCCGCGTCGACCGCGAGCACCCGGTCGGCGTCGCCGTCGAAGGCGAGGCCCAGGTCCGCGCCGCGCTCCACCACGATCCGCTGGAGCGCCTCGGGGTGGGTGGAGCCGCAGCCCTCGTTGATGTTCGCGCCGTCGGGCCGGTCGCTGACGGTGGTGACGGTGGCGCCGAGCGCGGCGAAGACGCCGGGCGCCACGGCCGAGGCGGCGCCGTTGGCGGTGTCCAGCACCAGGCGGAGCCCGTCGAGGCGGCGGCCCTCCAGCACCGAGGTCTCCAGGTGGCGGCGGTAGCGGTCGAGCGCGCCCGGGTCCGCCTCGATGGTGCCGACCTCGGCGCCGACGGGGCGCGGCCCGCCGTCGCCGGCGGCCCCGAGGGTCACCAGCTCGGCCTCCAGGGCCTCCTCCACCTCGTCGGGCAGCTTGGTGCCGCCGGGGGCGAACAGCTTGATGCCGTTGTCCGGGAACGGGTTGTGCGAGGCGGAGACGACCGCGGCGCCGATGCCCCCGGTCGCCGCGGCGTGGGCCACGCCGGGGGTGGGCAGCACGCCGAGGTCCACGACGGTGGCGCCCTCCGACGCGAGGCCCGCGGCGAGCGCGGCGGCGAGCAGCGGGCCGCTGCGGCGGGTGTCGCGGCCGATGGCCCACCGGTCGCCGCCGAGGACCCGGGCGGCGGCGCGCCCGAGGTCGAGGGCCAGCTCGGGGGTCAGCTCGCGGTTGGCGACGCCCCGGACGCCGTCGGTGCCGAACTTCAGGGTCATGGGCGGCGACGCTACCGCCCGCCCCCTGGCCGCCCCGAACCCGCCCGGGCCCGCCGCCGGGCGCCCGGCGCGGTCGGCCGCGGCCCGCCCGAGGGCCCGGCAACGGCGAACGGCGTGCACCGGGGTGCACGCCGTTCGGCAGGTCTGCGGTGACACCGGGGCACCGGCGGGCGGTGCGCCCGGTGGCCGGGTCAGCGCTTGCTGTACTGCGGGGCCTTGCGGGCCTTCTTGAGGCCGTACTTCTTGGATTCCTTCTTCCGGTCGTCCCGGGTGAGGAAGCCGGCGGCCTTCAGCTCGCCGCGCAGCTCGGGCTCCACGTCGATGAGGGCCCGGGCGATCGCCAGGCGCAGGGCGCCGGCCTGGCCGGTGACGCCGCCGCCGTGCAGGGTGGCGTCGACGTCGTAGGTCTCGGCCCGCTCGGTGAGCCGGAGCGGCTCGGTGAGGATCATGCGGTGCGTCGGGTTCGGGAAGAACTGCTCGACGTCACGACCGTTGACGGTGATGGTGCCGGAGCCGTCGCGGAGACGGGCACGGGCGACGGCCTCCTTGCGGCGACCGGTGGACTGCACCAGGGGCTTGCTCACGAAAGGTTCTCCTAGGCGCTGCGGCGGGCGTGGGCCAGCTCGAGCGGCTGCGGCTGTTGGGCGGCGTGGGGGTGGGTTGGGCCGGCGTAGACCTTCAGCTTGCGGAGCTGGGCGGCGCCGAGCCGGTTCTTCGGGATCATGCCCCGGATGGTGGAGCGGAGCGCGTCGGCCGGCTTGCGGTCGAGGTACTCGGCGTAGGTCTGCTCCTTGAGGCCACCCGGGAAGCCGGAGTGGCGGTAGACCTTCTTCTTGTCGGCCTTGTCCGCGGTGAGCACGACCTTGTCGGCGTTGATGATCACCACGTGATCGCCGGTGTCGAGGTGCGGCGTGTAGGTCGGCTTGTGCTTGCCCCGCAGGATGTTGGCAACCTCGGTGGCGAGCCGGCCGAGCACGAGGCCCTCGGCGTCGATGAGCACCCAGGCACGATCGATCTCTGAGGCTTTCGGGCTGTAGGTGGTCACGGTTGATCCTTGGTCGAAACGCTCGCGGGGGCGCTGCACGCGTCGGTCGACGGGGCGCAGGGCCGAGTGGACACGTTACGGCCCGGCGCGAACCCGGGGCAAATAGCACCTGGCCACCCGCCGGTGGGGGATGTCGGGGCGGGCCGCTCAGCGGCCGGGGGCCCCGGCAGCACCGGCGATCTCCAGGATGCGGTCGATCTGGGCCCGGGCGCGGGCTCGCACGGCCGGCTGGGCAGCTTCGAGCCGGGCCCGGATCTCGTCGCGGTTCGCCAGCAGGTCCTCGGCGGCGGCGTGCAGGCGCTCGGCGTCGAGGGATCCCGCGTCGATGGACCGGTCAGCCTGGCCGAACAGCTCCAGGACCTCGACGTACTTGTGGCTCCAGCCGAGGACGAGCGTGGGCACGTCCATCGACAGCGCGGACACCATGGCGTGGAACCGGCAGGAGACGAAGGCGTCGCAGCGGCCGATGAGGTAGCGCAGCTCCTCGGGGTCGAGCCGCTCGTTGAGCACGACGAGGTCGGGGTGGTCGATGCGGGCGGCGATGGCGGCCACGAGGGGGCCGTCGTTGTTGTGGACCTTGGTGGGGTCGCTGCGGAAGCTGTGGGGCACGAGGAGGACGCGGTGGCCGGCGTCGAGCTGGCGGCGGACGAGGTCGGCCATCAGCGCCTCGAAGTCGCCGCCGGCCGCCTCGACCTTGGCCTTCACCACGACGCTGGGGGCGATGCCGACGGTGAGCTGGGGGCCGTCGAGGCGCTCGATGGTGGCGGCCACCCGGGGGCGCCCGTCGACCTCGCCGCGCTCGGGGGTGCCCATCACGAAGGCCAGGTCGGTGCCCAGCTCGGTGTTGCGGAGGCCGAGCCCGTCCAGGAACTCCAGGGTCTTGGCGCCGCGGGCGACGATGAGGCGCACCCGGGGCAGGGCGAGCTTCGCGGCGCTGCGGTTGAGGCGGCCGCGGAACGGCCCGAGGGCCTGGGCGCACTTGACCACCGGCACGCCGAGGAAGAAGGCGGGCAGCAGGATGGCGAGGTTGAAGAGGAGGAACCGCTCCCGGCCGTCGGAGAACGCGATGCCGCCCTGGTCGAGGACGACGTCGGCCTCGGCGAGCGCGGCCACCTCGGGCACCTTGCGGGCGATGAGCTTGCGCAGCGGCGGGACGAGGCGCCACAGGAGCGCGCCGCCGTTGACGAGCACGCCGAGGCGGGCGGGCGGGGCGTCGAGGATGCGCAGCTCGGGGAGGAGGCCGAGGGCGCGGTCCTCGTCGGGGTAGTAGCTGAGCAGGGTGATGGCGGCGTCGGGGTCCGCGGCGCCCAGCGCCTTGACGGTGGCGGTGACCATCGAGGCCGCCCCCATGTTCCCGGACAGCGCCGGTCCGACGATCACGTACTTCACGCGGGCTCCTGTGTTCGTTCTCGGCCGATGAGGTAGCCGACGCCGAGCACGGCGTCGGAGACGGTCGCCCAGAGGCGGGCGTTGATGGCCACCACGGTGGCGACCTCGACGGGCATCATCCGGGAGCAGATGAGCACGATGACGGCCTCGCGCACCCCGATGCCGGACGGCACGAAGACGGCGAGGATGCCGAGGATGCCGGCGAGCGTGTAGATGGCGACGAGCACCACGGCGTCGCCCGCGCTCACGTGGTGGACGGCGCCGACGAGGGCCACGAAGCCGAGGCCGTTGACGATGCGGGGCAGCGTGTAGAGGAGCTGGAGCCGCAGCGCGTCGGCGAGGCCGATGAAGGTGAGCCGGTCGGGGTCGACCTTGCGGCGGGTGAGCCGGATGACGGTGCCGATGATGCGGCGCAGCACCGGCTCGTAGCTGAGGAAGACGAAGCCCACGGCCACCGCGACGCCGGCCACGAGGTACCAGCCGAGGTTGGTGGCCCCGGAGCCGAGGGCGAGCACGATGATCGGGATGGTGGGGACGGTGGAGGTGATGCCGAGGAACAGGTTCTCGTAGAGGAAGGCCACCGACGCCTGCGACTTGGACACGCCGACCTTCGGCCCCCAGGTGACCTTCCACGCGAAGGCGCCGACCTGGCCGGGGACGTACTTGAGGAGCCAGGCCGCGGTGTTGGCCCGCACCGAGCTGCGCAGCGGGATGGGGTGGGCGGCGCACGCCTGCACGGTGCTGCGCCAGAGGACCCCGGAGGTGAGCACGGCCACGCAGAACGCGGCGACCGCGGCGGCGCCACGCCAGCCCCCGATGAACGCGTCGCCCTCCAGGTCGTCGTAGTTGGCGGCGAGGCGGCGGAGGACGGAGAACGCGATGAACGCGATCAGGAGGACGAACGCCGCGGTGCGGGCGTAGCGCCAGCGCGGCTCGCGGAGCCGGGCGAGGAGCGCGCTCACGGGCGGGTGGTGGGCGCCGCGTTGTAGCTGCGGAGGAAGTCGAGGCTCTTCTTGGCGGAGTACGGGATGCCGCCGTCGCTGCGGGGGTAGCCGACCGCCATCAACAGGACGACCCGCTCGTGGGGCTCCAGGCCGATTGCCTTGGCCATCTTCGCCTCCAGCGGCTCGAAGTCGGGCCAGTTGATGACCGAGGAGGCCAGGCCCAGGGTCTCCAGGGCGAACATGAACGCCATCGCCGACAGCGAGGCGTCGATGTAGATGACGTGGCGGTCGCGGGCGGAGAAGAAGTTGTCGAGCTTGCCGACGAGCACCACGATCGTCTGGATGTTCTGGCTGTAGCCGGCGGCGCCGAAGGGGATCGACGCCACCCGCCGCACCAGCTCGGGGTCGTCGTAGATCCGGTACTCGAAGGGCTGGCGGTTGCAGGCCGACGGCGACTGGCGGCCGACGAGCAGCGCCTGGTCGACCAGCTCGCGGGGGACGGGCCGGTCCTCGAACCAGCGGACCGAGCGGCGCCGCATCGCCAGGCCGAGGAGGTCGTCGTAGGAGACGGTGAGCTCGGGGCTCTCCTTGCGCCGGAAGGGCGCGTGCGCGACGGCGGTGGGATCGGAGCGGTCGACGTCGCCGGCCGCGGCCGCGAACCGCTGCCGCAGGCCGTCGAGGCGGTCGTCCGGCTCCACGGCGTCGAAGTAGGCCCGGAGCACGTCCTCGCTCCACCTGGCGAGGGCGGGGTCGGTGAGCGCCGGGTCGCGCCGGTACACCTCGAACGCCTCGACCGTCTCCTCGATGTAGTCGAGGGCGAACACGGGCCGCCGGGGCTCCATGATGAGCGCCTTCTCCAGCCGGTGGACGTTGCGGCGGAGCCGGGGCGAGGTGGCGTCGGTGCGGTCCTGGTTGCGCCGGTAGGCGGCGCGGCCCGACAGCATGGCCCAGCGCTCGCGGTTGAAGCCGAGCGGCGAGAGCCAGAACCCGACGGTGGCCACGGCCCGGTTGGCGGTGAGGAGGCGGAGCACGGCCCGGTTCGTCCGCTCGTTGACGGCTCGCACGGCCGGTCGGGCGAGGAAGCCCTGCACCCGCTGCTTGATGACGTTGAGCTTTGCCATGAGATCCTCGTGGCCGCACGTCTCGGGGCGATGCGGCCGACGTACCAGGAAACCACGTCGCCGGGGGCGGCTCCCACTCGCGGCGCGCGGCGGCGCTCAGCCGGCGGGGGCGTGCTCCTCGGCGCTGGGCCGGGCGTGGCGGTAGGTGCCGGCGTCGGTGCGGTACTCGGCGGTGCCGTAGCTGCGGAGCCGGCGGCGCAGCACGCAGGTGACGTAGGGGTCGGTGACCAGGCGCAGCGGCGCCAGCTTGTCGAGCGCGGAGACGAGGCGGAGCCGGCCGATCACGAACGGTGCCGCGACCGCGACGCGGACCCGGTCGGTGGTGTCGAGGCGCACGCCCATCTGCTCGGCCAGCTCCGGCTCGTTGCGGAGGAAGGTCTGCAACACGAACGCCTTGGAGAAGCTGCGCTCGAAGTCCTCGGCGATGCGGTCGGGCAGGGACCGCCCGGGCCGCAGCTCGGCGCGGAGCGTGGCCCGGGCCAGCTCGCCGCAGGTGGCGTCGTCGTAGCCCTTGCGGAGCGTGGCGGCGCGGGCGAGGAACACCTTGACGATGCCGTGGGGGTCGACGGGCAGCAGCTCCTCGGGCAGCCCGAGCAGGTGGCAGCGGTAGCGGGACAGCTCGATCTCGGCCCGCTCGTCGTCGGTGAAGGTCTCGCGCCCGGCCCGGATGGCCCCGGCGGCGAGCAGGAAGGAGCCGATGAGGCCGGCCGGCATCTGGTCGACCTGCGGGATCGGGATGCCGAAGCGGGCCTGGTCCCACCGGTCGCTGCGGCGCAGGGCGTTGTAGCGCACCATCGAGTGCATGAGCCGGACCATCGCCGCGGCCTCGAAGCCCTCGGAGCCGGGGCGGAGGCCGCCGGGCAGCGCGGTGGCGGCGAAGAAGCTGGCCGTCTCGTTGACGCGCCGGGCGGCCCGCTTGTCCGACAGCGAGCCGGTGAGGGCCATCGGCAGCGCCGCGTACTCGTTCATGAAGGTGGCGAGGAAGGCGCCGCGGATGGCGAAGGGCGCGGCGAGCGCGGCCGAGATGCGGGCGGTGCGGCCGCCCCGCTCGACCAGGTCGAGGTCGATCCAGTCGGGCACGGTCACGAGGTCGTCCACGAAGGCCACCAGCTCGGCGGGCGGGTCCTCGACCGCCTCGATGCCGTCGCGGCAGGCGGTGCGGAGCAGCTCGATGAGCCGGTGCATGCCCAGCTCCGGCAGCAGGCACACGTAGGCGTCGCACACCACGTCGCCGAGCATCGTGGCGGTGGCCATCAGCTCCACCAGCTCGCCGTCCGCGAGCAGCTCCTCCCGGCTGACCTTCACCCCGGTCGGGAAGTCGGTGACCGCGTCGGGCTCCAGCGCGAGCCGCTCGGGCACGAGGTCGAAGTCGACGTCGCCGTAGACGACGGGCAGGTCCGCACGTTGGCGCCGCACTCGGGCGCGCAGGGTGTCGAGGCTCACGGGGTCCCTCCGGGATGGGCGACGGGTCCGATTCTGCCAAACATCCGTCCGCGGCACGCCGATCGCCGGGCGGCGCCCGCCGGCGCGGCGCGCTGCGTAGCGTGGTCGCACACCCCGAGCCCGGAGCCCACCCGTGTCCCCCTTCCGCCGCATCGCCGTCCCGCTCGCCCTCGCCGTGGCCGTGGTCGGCCCCGCCGCCTGCTCCTCCGACGACGGCGGCGGCGAGTCGAGCGCCCGGGCCGTGGTGGACCGCCACGTCGAGCTGGCCGCGGCCTACGACCTCCAGGGCGACTGCGAGCTGCGCAGCCCGGCGTCGATCGAGGCGATGGCGGCGATCGACGGCAAGGAGCCCGACACCTACTGCGAGTACGCGGTGGCCGAGACGGTCCGCCTGGCGAGCCCCGAGGTGCGGGCGGCGGCCCGCGAGACCTACGCGTCGCTGCGGGTGGAGGAGGTGTCGGCCGACGACGACCGGGCGGTCTTCCGCCTCGCCTCACCGGATGGCGACTACACCGAGACGGTCACCGCCGAGCGCGTCGACGGCGGCTGGTACGTCGCCGACATCCAGACCGACGGCCACGACCACGAGGCCGAGGGCGAGGGCGACGGCGACGGCCACGACCACGGCGACGGGGACGTCGAGGTGGAGCAGCCCCCGGCCGACTGAGCGGCGCAGCAGCCGGCCGGACGGCGGCCGGCACGGACCGCGACGGTGCGGGGCTCAGGGTGAGGGGACCACCCCGAAGGCGACGCTGCCCCGCTCGACCGAGCCGGTGTCGAGGCCCCGGCCCCGCTCGGCCGGCGGCTTCCAGAGGCCCCGGTCGGCGAGCACCGGTAGCACGCCCTCGCCGAACTGGTACAGCTCCTCGAGGTGCGGGTAGCCGGAGAAGATGAACTCCTCGATGCCGAGGTCCGCGTACTCCTCGATGCGCTCGGCCACCTCCCGGTGGCTGCCGACGAGCGCGGTGCCGGCGCCGCCGCGGGCGAGGCCGACGCCGGCCCAGAGGTTGGGCGCCACCTCCAGGTCGCTCCGGCTGCCGCCGTGCAGGGCGCTCATGCGCTGCTGGCCGACCGACTCGGTGGTGGCCATGCGGGCGTGGACCCGGGCGATGTCCTCGTCGGAGATGCCCTCCAGCAGGGCGTCCGCGGCGGCCCAGGCGTCGGCGGCCCGGTCCCGGGAGATGGTGTGGAGGCGGATGCCGAAGCGCACCTCGCGGCCCTCGGGGAGCCGGGCGCGCACCGCCGCGATCTTCTCGGCGACGGCGGCCGGCGGCTCGCCCCAGGTGAGGTAGACGTCCGCGTGGCGGCCCGCCACGTCCAGCGCCGCCGGCGAGGAACCGGCGAAGTAGATCTCGGGCACCGGGTCGGGGCGACGGCCGATGACCGCCCGCTCCACGTGCAGGTGCTCGCCGTGGTGGTCGACGACCTCGTCGGCCCAGAGGCCCTTCACGATCCGGAGGAACTCGTCGGCCCGGGCGTAGCGGGCGTCCTTGTCCAGGTGGTCGCCGAAGGCCCGCTGCTCGGCGCTGTCGCCGCCGGTCACGATGTTGAGGAGGAGGCGGCCGCCGGTGTGGAGCTGGTAGGTGGCGGCCTGCTGGGCGGCCAGGGTGGGCGAGATGAGCCCGGGCCGGAAGGCGACGAGGAACTTGAGGCGGCGGGTGCGCTGGGCGAGCGCCGCGGTGGTGATCCAGGCGTCGTCGCACCACGGGCCGGCGGGGGTCAGCGCGGCCTCGAAGCCGAACGACTCGGCGGCCAGCGCGATCTGGGTGAGGTAGTCGAGGGTGGGCGCCCGGGTGCCGCCGGCGATGCCCGGCACGGGCGTCTCGGGCTCGACCAGGCGCCGGCCGTCGCCGTTGGTGGGCAGGAACCAGTGCAGGGTGATCGGCATGGGCGGACCTCGGAGCGGCGCCGGGACCTATTCCCGACTCAACAGGTCAAGTATGGGGGTTGGACACCCGCCAGGTCAACGCGGTGTCGAGGATCGCTCGCGATCCGCGCCCCAGGACGCCCGCGACGACGGTGGTGCGCCTGGCCCCCGTCAGCCGGCGGCGTCGGGGCGCTCGGCCGGCCGGCCCGCGCCCACCCGCAGCACGCGCCCGGCCGTGTCCAGCACCACCACGGCGAGCGCGGCGCGCAGCACGGTGCCCGAGCGGGCGACCGCGGCGCCCGCCGCCACCTGGAGCGCGGCCAGCGCCACCCACGAGCGGGTGGCGGCGAAGCCCCGACCCAGCAGCTCGTGCCCGCCGCCCCGCAGCATCGGCAGCAGGTAGGCCAGCGAGGCCCACAGGATCTGGAGGTACCCGCCCACCACGAGCACCACGTACCACCGGTCCCCGAGCGGGTCCGCGGCCGGGCCGCCCACCGCCGCCGCGCCCACCGCCACCAGCCACCAGGCGCCGCCCGCCCAGAGGCCGACCAGCCGCGGGCCGGCCCAGTCGAGCTGGCGGGCGGTGGGGCGGGGGCTGATCGCGTAGGTCGCCACCACCCCGAGCAGGTGCACCACGAGGCCCGCCCGCACGAGCGGCGCCCGCTCCGACGCCAGGCCGAGCACCGCGAGCAGGGCGCCGCCGCCGAGCAGCCCGGTGGTGGCGTTGACCGCGAGCGGCGTGGCCCACGGGTTCATCTTCGCCCGGACCACGGTGGAGCCGAAGAACGGGATCGTGGTGGCGATGACGAAGCCGAGGAACCCGAGCAGGTTGGTGGTGAGGTGCACGGCTCGCAGGTCCACCTCGGCCCGGCCCGACGCCAGGGCCACCCCGGCGGTGGTCCCGAGCACGGCCAGCACCAGGCCGGCCGCCCAGCCGGTGACGGCGGGGTCGAAGCGGCGCTTGCTCCCGTGGCGGACCACGTCGACCAGCAGGGCGGCGAGGCCGAGGAGGCCGAGCGCGTAGACGGTGCCGAACGCCCCGGTGAGGCCGGGCGAGTCCGCCAGCTCCCGGCCCGCCACCACGCCGGCCGCGCCGAGCGCGACCGCGAGCCGCTGCGCCAGCCCGAGGGCCGGTGCCGGGGCCGGGGCGGCGGACCAGGTGGCCGCGAGCAGCACCGACACCCCGCCGAACGCGCTCACCAGGCCCCCGGCCACGAACAGGTGCACGGCGCTCCAGCGGTCCCCGTCCGCCACGACCACCACGGCCGCGGCGGCCGCGAAGGCGAGGCACAGCGCGAGCCCCTGGCGGGCCTGGGCCTGGGCCTCGGGGACCCGCCGGTCCACGTCACGGCGGGTGACGAGGGGCCGGAGGGCGCGCACCCGGCCAGTATGCCGACTCCCCCGCAACCGACCCGGCGCCCGCCGACGAGCCCAGCGGCGAGCCGGAGTCGGCCGGCCCAGGGGACGGTCCGCCCGACGGCGGGTCGGGCCCGGGGGCGGCGGGGCTCAGCCGGCCACCCAGCCGTCGGCGTAGCGGACCCGCCACAGGGTGAGGCCCTGGGGCGGGGCCAGGTCCCCGGCGAGGTCGCGGTCGCCGGAACGGATGATGCCGAGCACGTCGCCGGGGTGCTTGCGGCCGCGGCCCACGTCCACCAAGGTGCCGACCACGCTGCGGACCATCTGGTGGCAGAACGACGACGCCTCGATCTCGAAGCGCAGGTTCCCGTCGCCGTCGTCGTGCCAGACCGCCTCGGTCACCCGGCGGACGAGCGACGCGGGTTGGCCGTCCCGGTGCTTGGGGCGGCGGCAGAAGGCGGAGAAGTCGTGCTCGCCCAGGAACGGGTCGCAGCCGAGGCGGAGCACGTCGAGGTCCAGGGGCTCGGGGACGTGCCAGGCGAGGTGGGCCTGGAACGGGTCCGGGACGGGCCGGTTCACGATCCGGTAGCGGTAGCGGCGGGCCACGGCGGAGAACCGGGCGTCGAAGTCGTCGCCGACCAGCTCGGCGGCGCGCACCGCGATGGTGGGGCCGCACATCTTGTTGAGCGAGCGGACGAGCCGGGCCGGGTCCGCCGTGCCGGCGGGGGCGTCGAAGGTGACCACCTGGGCGCGGGCGTGCACGCCCTTGTCGGTGCGGCCCGCGCAGGTGAGCACCACGTCGTGGCGCAGGATCGAGCCGATGGCGGCGGTGAGCACCCCGCCCACGGTGGTGACGCCGGCGTTGACGGCGAAGCCGTGGTAGGCGGAGCCGTCGTAGGCCACGACGAGCCGCACCCGCTCGGTGGGTCCGGCGGGGCGGGCGGTCGCGGGGGCTCCCGGCGGGGCAGCCGGCGGCCACCCCCCGCACCTCCCCCCCCCCC
>Ga0182792_1001580_pt1 | contig 18067 bp, 17 predicted proteins | sample Passage237B_FD_130497 | JGI IMG/M metagenome (GOLD analysis project Ga0182792, IMG submission 130497) | Cellulose adapted compost microbial communities from Newby Island Compost Facility, Milpitas, CA, USA - Passage2 37B (version 2) (version 2) ...
GGACAAACCGGGATCGTGGCCACCGTCGCTCCCATCGTTTATATTCCGTTGCAGTACCTGGAAGAAACCGGCCTGAACCAGAAAGGCAGCCGGATCAGCTACCGATATTTCCTCAAACTGAATAAGCCGGAAGAAGCGGACCAACTCGCTGAAAAACTCTCCGACCACTGGACCCATAACGAAATCAGTATCCGTACCATCAAAGACCAGAAGGAAAGTACGGGTCGGATGTTCAAAAACCTGACCAATTTTCTGGGATTGGCCGGTTTCGTCGCGCTGCTGCTCGGCTGTATCGGAGTAGCCAGCTCAGTTCACTTATATATCCGGGAGAAATTCAACGCAATCGCCGTTCTTCGCTGTCTGGGCGTAACCTCCTGGCAGGCATTTCTAATCTTTCTGATCCAGATCGCCCTCATGGGATTGGTAGGTTCTATGATCGGTGCCGCCCTGGGAACTATCCTCCAGGGACTGCTGCCCAAACTGATCGCCGATTTCGTGCCCTTCGAACTCAAATCGACCCTTTCTCCCTTCGCCATACTGCAGGGAATTCTCCTCGGAGTATGCGTGTCGGTCCTCTTCTCGTTAAGTTCGTTGCTAAGCATACGGAAGATTGCTCCCCTGAATGTGTTCCGGATCCAGGCAGAAGACAAACCGGGCGACAACGACCCCTTAAGATGGTGGGTATACGGCGGAATTGTGCTATTCATCGTCCTGTTCAGTTATCTGCAGCTGGGCGATTGGCCTACGGCCTTTAGCTGCTCGATCGGCGTTATGGTATCTTTTCTGCTGCTGGCCGGTGTGGCAGCGCTGCTGGTCCGACTGGTTAAAAGGTATTTCCCGTCGAACTGGGGCTTCGTAGCCCGGCAGGGACTGGCAAACCTCTACAGGCCCAATAACCAGACCCTGACCATGATCGTCGCCCTGGGACTGGGAACCATGCTGATCAGCACCCTGGTCAATTCGCGGAATGTATTGATGAATGAAATTACCGCTTCCGGAGGAACCGATGGCAACCGCCCGAATATGATTTTGTTCGATATTCAGGACAACCAACTGGAAGACCTGAAAAAACATATTTCAGACGCCGGATTACGAACCCTGCAGTCGGTTCCGATCGTAAATATGAGGCTGGAGAAGGTAAATGGTCTGACCTACACGAAGGCAAAGGAAGATAGCACGGAATCCATTCGTTCAGGATTGTTCAGCCGGGAATACCGGGTCACCTACCGTGACAGTCTGTCGTCCTCCGAAAAACTGGCGGCGGGTGAATGGATCGGCAACTACACACCTTCCACTGGACTGATCCCGGTTTCGATGGAGGAAGAATTCGCTCGCAGAAACGGGCTGAAACTCAACGACACCCTGGTGTTCAACGTTCAGGGAATGCCGGTCACGACCCAGCTCCGGAGTTTGCGCGAAGTCGACTGGAGAGGAATGCAGACGAATTTCATCCTGCTTTTCCCAAAGGGAATTCTGGAAAAAGCCCCCAAATTTCATGTAATCGCGACTTATCTGCCTACCCTGGAAGAATCCGCAAGGTTCCAGCAGTACCTCGTAAAGAATTTTCCGAATATCAGCATCGTCGATCTCAACCTCATTTTGTCTACGCTGGACAAGGTGACGGAAAAAATCGGATTTGTGGTGCGATTTATGGCCTTGTTCAGCCTGTTGAGCGGACTTATCGTACTCCTGGGAGCCATTATTTCCAGCAAGTATCAGCGGGTGAAAGAAAGTGTACTGCTAAGGACCATCGGGGCCAGCCGCAGTCAGATACTCTGGATCAACGGCCTCGAATATTTCTATCTGGGTGCGATGTCATCGATTACGGGAATCGGTCTTTCCCTGATAGCCGGATATTTACTGGCAAAATTCAGTTTTGAGGCGAAAATGGTGGTGCAATTCTGGCCCTTGGCAGCCGTATTCCTGGGGATTACGGCCATCACGGTCATCATCGGACTGATCAACAGCCGGGAGGTAGTAACCAAATCCCCGCTAGAGGTACTGCGCCAGGAAAACGGGTAGAAATCAGGGCACTGGAACTACCCGGATAGTAGCATCCGGAAAATTCCGGCGGATCATCACCCTTTTTTTTTCGCCGGCTACACTTACTGCCGTAGCCAATGCGTCGGCCTTGGTTGCACTGGAAGCTATGACGGTGGTACGAATGTGATGGGTTAATCCCACACCTGTAGCCGGATCCACGATATGGGAATACTTTTTACCCTTATGTTCGAAATAGCGGTAGGTAGCACCGGAGGTAGCGATTCCGCAGTTGGCAAGAACGACGACTTCGTCATCTTCGGCCGTCTGAGCCGAACTGATTGAAATTTTCCACCCGGCCTCCCCTGGGGGTGCATCGCTCAGAGCCAGGTCTCCGCCGGCATCAATCATTGCGGATCGGATACCCATGTGTCTGAGCACCCGCAGGGCCTCATCGGCTGCGAATCCCTTTCCGATCCCGCCCAGATCAAGCCGCATTCCGGATTTCGCCAGTTTCACCAGCTTAAAGCGGCGGTCAAGCTGCATATGCTGGTAACCGCACCGGGCGAGCGCATTTCTGATTTCTTTTTTGGAGGGAAACTGCTGCAGACGAAAATATTTGCGCCATACCTGGATGACAGGGCCGATAGTAGCATCAAATGCCCCGTCAGAAAGTTGACTGATCACCAGGGCACTGTCCAGGACAGCAAAAAGGTCATCACTTACCCTTACCCATTTCCCCCTACCCGAAAGACCCGATAGACGGTTAATTTCGGAACCGTCCAGATAGTCACTCATAAGGGTATTGAGCTGCTCGAGATGAGCGAAAACAGTATGAGCGGCAGATTCAGCCGTAGAATCGTCCGGGGCGTAAAACACCAGCCTGAAGGGAGAACCCATCAGCGGTTTCTGAAATTCATACCGGCCGGGGCCTGCAAAAATTATCCCCGGACAGCATAGGAAAACCAGGGGAATAATTATATTTGAATAAACGTAACTCAATAATGAGGTATTTCGACCGGTTATTGTTCTTATATCTTTCACTAAACCAGCCTTTTCTTGAACATCAGAAGTAGATACGCGATGCTGCTCATCTTTTTGGGCCTGTTTTGTGTTCTATACGGATCGGTACTAAGAACAGAAGCCAATCCCTATGCAACCCTTCTGTTTCTGAGCGGCCTAGCGATGGACTTTGTCGGCGCCATCATTTTTGTGATCAACATGTATCACAAGCGTTAACTGAGCCGGACGGTTTTATTCCGAAGATAGAAATCCACCAACACCAGCGCTGCCATAGCCTCCACGATGGGCACTGCCCGGGGAACGACACAGGGATCATGACGGCCCTTTCCTGATACGACAACGTCGCTCCCTTCCACATCGACGCTGGGCTGATCCTGCATGATCGTTGCCACCGGCTTGAAAGCTACACGGAAATAGATATCCTCTCCATTGGAAATTCCGCCCTGAATGCCCCCGGAATGATTGGTTTTGGTACGGACCTTTCCATTTTCGTCGGTATAGAAAATATCGTTATGCTGTGAACCGGTCATCTGCACGCCCTCGAAACCGCTGCCGTATTCAAAACCCTTGACCGCGTTAATGCTGAGCATTGCCTTACCCAGTTCAGCGTGCAGCTTGTCAAAGACAGGTTCTCCCCAACCAACGGGAACTCCTTTTGCCACGCAGAAAACCACCCCCCCGACTGAATCGCCATTTTTCCGTACCCCGTCGATATAGTCGAACATCTGCTGGGCTACTTCCGGGTCTGCACAACGCACGGCATTGTTTTCAGCCTCCGCCAGATCGAGTTCGGTATAGTGTTTCTGTACTTTGATCGGCCCCACCTGGGATACGTAGGCGGAAATGGACACCCCCAGTTCCTTCAGCACCAGTTTAGCCAGTGCACCGGCGGCAACCCGCGCGGCTGTCTCCCGGGCAGAGCTCCTTCCCCCTCCGCGATAGTCCCGGATACCGTATTTTTCCTGGTAGACAAAATCCGCATGCGACGGACGGTAGCTATCCTTGATATGGGAATAATCTTTTGAGCGCTGATCCTGATTCCTGATCAGTATGGCTATAGGCGTACCCGTCGTCTTTCCTTCGAAAACACCGGAAAGCACTTCAAATTCGTCGGCTTCCTTACGTTGCGTGGTAATCCTTGACTGGCCGGGTTTGCGTCGGGTGAGTTCCTGCTGGATAAAGTCCGAATCGAAACCTATCCCCGCGGGACAACCGTCGATTACTACTCCTATACCTGCCCCATGGGACTCACCGAAAGTGGAAATTTTGAAAATCTTGCCGTAGTTGCTACTCATTGAATCGATGCTTTGCTGAATCCGTCAGGCATTGTCCGACGGAAGTCTAAATCACAGTTGTCATTTTCTGAATATCCAGAGTGCAGACAACAGCATCAAAATTACCACAACGTTCATTACAAAACGAAATATTACATTATAATTCGTGTAAAGTTCCGAAGAGTTGAGCCTTTCCAGATTGGCGTAAACACGGTTTTCGCCCAGGGGCATGACCGACTCAGCCACCGATTCATTGCTGCCTGAAACCTCTATGGTTTTCATCGACCGCAGGGTATCATACTGGGCACGAACCGGATCGAAGTATATCCATTGGAAATAGCCCTGAAGGGGGAAAGTACCCTTTTGCCGGGGTACAAGCGTATATTCGAATTTCTTGGTCCCGCGGACAGCCCCCAGACTGGCCTGCATGTTCTGTCTGACCTCTGGTGGATATAGTTCAAATGTCTGGACCGGAATGGTTACGGGCGCTGGTACCGCCGCGATATTTCCTTCTCCCGTTATGCCAAAAACGTATTTGAAAGGCTGCCCTACGCTCGTTTGTTCCGTTGAAAGTTCCTCCGTCAGGCGAAAGCTCCCCACCGATACCGCATCCTTGAGGGGATGAGGCGGCAATCCCTTCACCTGTACGGTCACCGGTCGGGAATAAAAGGTCCTGATCACCCCGTCCTTCTCTCCCATATTCATTTTAAGGGAAATCACGGGAAACTGGACGTTCTTTTCGATAAACGGAAAGAATACGGACTGAAACAGGCGGTATTCGGTATAATCCCGGTCCCTGATGCTGACCGAGCGCGGTACGATTTCATCGATCCAGGTATTTTCCTCCCAGCAGCCGTCGGGCTTGAGCAATTTTTGGATCTGGTTCAACTGGCGGTCCAGGTCATAAAACTCCATGAAAAGCCGCACATCCTTGGCTACAAACAGCGACAGGTAGAGCCCAAAACCTTCCCGCAGATAGACGCTCGTCTTGGTAGGTCTGATGGAGAGGAAAACATCTTCCCGGCTCAGGTTTTCAGGCAACAGAAAATCGCCGGTCAGTGGGCCTATTTCCTCATCGACGGCTGTGGAATCCGAAGAACGCCCTACCGTAATTAGAAAGCCGGGAACCTCGTAGTCTTCTCCTTCTACCGTTACCTTAAACGAATGAACTTCAATGAATTTACCCGGAAAATAATATTGCTGAATTATGGTTTCCTGGGGAACTGATTGAGCATCAGATGAGTTTCTTAAACGAGTAGTGCTCCCTTTCTGGGCACCCGTAATTTCGGGGAAAATTACCTCTGCCCGGCCGGGAGAATTCCTGACATAAACCTTAATCTCAAAGGGATCACCCTCGCTGGTCAGCTGGGTGTCTCCCACCTCAATCCGGACCTCCCGGACCTGAGCCGCAAGAGGAAGGCTGAGTATAAAAAAATTCAAAAAAAAATTTAAATATCTATATAATTTCATTTATTTTACAAAGCGATACAATAAGTGATTTGAGTGCATAGTTATCTTTATAACAACGCTACTACAAACTAAACCTTTGAATTAAAATAAAAATATTTAGTTATGGCTTCAATGTTAGAGTACATTAAAATAATTCTTCAAAAAGTGAGCTTCGACTCTCGACTGTTTGAGAAAGAATTACGGAAAGCCATCCGAATGTTAATGCCCGAAGAAATTAAGAAACTCAAGCTGTGGTGTTATGAAAAATTTAGCTCCAATCATCAACCTATCCTCGACAAGGTTTTCATGATCAGAGCCTCTGTAGCTTAAATTTACTGACTTGCCGTCCTAACCCAAATTAGATATACAAAAGGCTAATTTGGATATACAGAACTATTGACTTTTCAGAGGGCTTCGCCCTCTTTCATTTTTTCCGCATTTTCCGCAATCCGGAGTTGTTCAATAAAATCATCAATTTCCCCCTCCATGACGGCGGGAAGGTTGTAAACGGTATACCCTATCCGGTGATCGGTTACCCGGCTTTGCGGATAGTTGTACGTCCGGATCTTGTCTGAGCGGTCACCGCTTCCTACCATGGATTTTCGCTGGGAACTGATGGCCTCGTCTCTTTTGCGAAGCTCAATTTCGTAGAGTCTTGAGCGGAGTACGCCAAGGGCTCGCTCCTTGTTTTTCAGCTGGGAACGTTCGTCCTGGCAGCTTACCACCAGCCCGGTCGGAATGTGCGTCAGCCGGATCGCAGAATAGGTAGTGTTCACCGACTGTCCACCTGCCCCTGAAGACTGGAATGTATCCACCCGGATATCGTTCATATTAAGCTCAATATCCACCTCTTCTGCCTCAGGCAGGACCGCCACACTGGCGGCAGAAGTATGCACCCGGCCCTGGGATTCGGTAACGGGTACGCGCTGCACGCGATGGACTCCTGATTCGAATTTCAACTTGCCATAGACATCCTCCCCTTCTACCTTGCAGATGATCTCCTTGTACCCGCCGGTAGAACCTTCGGTATAATCGAGAACCGACAGTTTCCAGCCCATTCGCTCGATATAGCGCTGGTACATACGGAACAGGTCACCCGCAAAGATGGCGGCCTCGTCCCCACCCGTCCCGCCGCGGATCTCCAGAATAACATTCCGGCTGTCATTGGGATCCTTGGGAATCAACAGCTCTTTCAGAATTTCCTCTTCTTCTGCCAGTTTTGGCGTCAGCTCCGATAACTCTTCCTTGGCCATCTCACGGAGATCCTCGTCTTTCTCGTTGGCGAGAATTTCCTTCGCTCCGGCAATATCATTCAATAGTTTCTGGTAGACCCTAAAGTGATCGTTGATCTTTTCCAGATCCTTGTATTCCTTGCTCAGCTTGGAAAAACGCTTCGAATCCGAAACCACTTCGGGCTGCAGAATCTGCTGACTTACTTCTTCAAAACGCTCTCTAAGCGCTTCCAGCTTATTTATTAATGTGCTCATGCGATATCGGACTCCTGGGACTGATGGCCCCTCCAAATTTTTTCAGACCGCAAATCTACAAATTTTCAACTATTCTTCAGTGATACCTGTAGGGCTGCTTTCATGTTAGCGGTTACCTGCCGAACTTTGTCCGACCGCATTTCGTTGACCAGAAAAGTACCCGGGGAGATATCCTATACCACCATGAGTCATCAAAAATATCATAAAAATAGCCTCTCGATCCGTATGGCGGGAGCATCTTTTCTTGTAGCCCTGCTGCTGGCAGGCTGTTTCAGTCAGGAACGAGTCGAAAATACTGGGCAGCTCGCAAAGGAAATAAAAGCATCCAGGATTAAGCGGATTACACCAGCCGAAATGGCTGACATTCTGAACTCGGCCGGACAGAAACTGGTTGCCCATGCCGAAAAATCACTCTCTGGCACCGTGGGAGATAACAACCCTTGCGGCGAAGGCCTGGAAGTAGCTGAAGCCTCCCAGTATGGGGCTGACATATCCCTGCTTTTTGCAATAGATACGACCAATTCGAAACTGGACAGGAAAGAAGTTGAACTGCTTTCCGCGTATGCCTACCAGCATCGTAACAGTGCCCCCCTGACGGAAAGCCTGCAAAAACTGAATGATACCCTGACCGTTTTTTATGCTCCGGTGAACCCTGCCAGCCAGCTGTTTGAAAAGTGCGACAGAGCCGCCAAAAGTAGTTTTGCTCTCTGGCGGGTTGTGTTGAATCAGAAAACCGTTATTCGCGGGTTGGAATAAGTTACCCTTCCACGATTTTCTTCCACCGGAAATATGCCTCGCGGGTTGCTTCTACCTGCGAAGAATCCGGTTCAATGGTACGGACCGCCTGCAATCCATGGAAGGTTTCGGACCTGTCTTTGAAATAACCAAGACCCAATCCCGCTCCCCGGGCTGCACCGGTTGCCCCGTCTGTGTTGTAAAGTTCTATCGTTGCCCCGGAAACATTGGCGAAAGTCTGCCGGAACAAAGGACTCAGAAACATATTGGCTTCCCCTGCACGTATGAGTCTGGACGATACACCCAGGTCTTCCATGATTTCCATGCCGTAGTAGAGCGCAAAGACGATACCTTCCTGGGCAGCACGCAGGAAATGCGGCAGGCCGTGACGGTTAAATTCGAGCCCATGGAAACTCCCCCCGGGATTGGCATTGCCCAGCACCCGTTCGGCTCCATTGCCAAAAGGCAGACATACCAGCCCTTCCGCTCCGATGGGTGCCTGGGAAGCGATTTCATTCATTTCCGGATAGGAATGGGTACCTCTGCCCAGCTGGTTCCGGAGCCAGCTGTTCAGACTGCCCGTCCCATTGATACACAGCAACACTCCGTAGCGGGGTTCTTCTTTGGAGCTGTTGACATGCAGAAAAGTGTTCACCCGCGACTGAAGATCATATTTGGCCTGATCGCTGACCCCGTAAACTACCCCGGACGTCCCACCGGTAGCAGCCACCTCACCCGGCTCGAGTACATTGAGGGAAAGGGCATTGTTGGGCTGATCCCCAGCCCGGTAGGTAACGGGAGTACCCTCTGCCAGGCCAAGTTCCCCGGCACTTTCCGCGGTGAGAAATCCCTGCTCTCCGAAAGTAGGGACAATGTCGGGAATGAGCGACCGGTCGAACCCGTAGTAGTCTAAAATCAGTTCGGCTGGCGATTGGGTGGAGAAATCCCACAATACCCCTTCGGACAGCCCCGACGGGGTCGTGGCGATTTCACCGGTCATCCGGGCGGCCAGGTAATCGCCGGGTAACATGAATTTATCGACCGAAGCATACACCTCGGGTTCGCTGGCCTTGACCCAGGCTAATTTGGAGGCCGTAAAATTCCCGGGCGAATTGAGCATTCGGGAAAGCACATGCTGCTCTCCCAATTCCTGAAATGCCTTCTGGCCGATCTGGACAGCACGACTGTCACACCAGATAATGGAAGGGCGAAGGACAGTGCCTTCCTTGTCAACAACCACCAGGCCGTGCATCTGATAGGAAATACCGATGGCTTTCACTTCCTCTGCGGCAATACCCGCCCGACGCATCACTTCCCGTGACGCTTTGCAGGCGTTGCTCCACCAGATGTCCGGATGCTGCTCGGCAAAACCGGGCTGGGGGGCATCTATTTTCATTTCCGTATCCGGAAAATAGGCCGAAGCCACCGTTTTCCCGGTTTCTGCATCCAGAAGGGCTGCCTTGACAGACGAACTTCCCAAATCGAATCCAATAAAGTACATAGGAACCTACGCTATAGAAGTGGAATTTTACTAATTATTATAGGGTTTATCTAAGATATCACACCGCAATATAGTGACATTCGGGAATAACTCCTATGTAGATGTCATTTTTACAATTAATGAATCTCAACACAGACGCGGAGGTAATCATTGGTCACCGATAATAGCCTTTCTCCTCATTAAACAGTAATTTCCATGGTTTCATACTTTACTGTTTAATTGTCCATCCTTTAAAACCCATTCCCGATATGATCAATACCCGGTGGAAGACCGTTACTGACACGATAAGCCTGTTGGGCGAAGGCCCTGTCTGGGACGAAAAGCAGCAGCGAATTCTCTGGCTCGACATACTGAACGGCCGAATCCATTCCTATTCGCCTTTGACTGATACCTATCATTCCCACGAAACCGGCCAGTATATTGGCGCAGCCGTTCTCAGTGAGAGCGATACGCTGATTACTGCCATGCAAAACGGTTTTTATGAAATCGACGAAAAAACCGGGGATCAGCGCTTTCTCACCGATCCGGAGGCTCATCTGCCTGAAAACCGCTTCAACGATGGTAAATGTGATCCTTCCGGGCGCTTTTGGGCCGGAACCATGCACATCCCCGAAACAGCGGTCACCGGTAACCTCTACCTGCTCGATCATGACGGTACTGTAACGCGCAAGCTTACCGAGATTGGCTGTTCCAACGGGCTGGCGTGGAATGCTGCACAGGACACCATGTATTACATCGACTCCCCCACCCGTCAGGTTTTTGCGTTTGATTACGACTCTGAATCGGCCGAAATCAGTAACAGGCGGGTGATAATTACCATTCCGGAAGGCGGTGGTTCCCCCGATGGCATGACCATCGATGCGGAGGACCAGCTTTGGGTAGCCCTGTGGGGTGGCTGGAAAATCGTCCGGGTGAACCCGGAAAGTGGAGAAATAACGGCTCAAATTGACCTTCCGGCCGCCCGGATCACCTCAGCGGCATTTGGAGGGCCTGATTTCACCGATCTGTACATCACCTCTGCCCGCGTGGGTCTGAGTGAGGAGGAAATCGCGGATCAGCCCCTGGCAGGCTCATTATTTGTCGTTGAAAACGTAGGCGTCCGGGGTGTACCCGGTGTACGCTACCGCAGGAATTAAAACCGGAGCAGGAAATTTTCCTTTACCTGCTCCTTCCTGAAAAACACGAGGCCGAGCCAGAAAAGATCTATTGTCAGGGTCACCCTGGGATCGGCCTTGATTTTTTCCCAGGCATCGGACATTCCCTCCGACCAGCGGATATCATCGAAAATAAACACGGTATCGTTGTGGGTATAGGGCAGACACTCCTCGAAATAGCGAAGTGTGGGTTCGTACTGATGATTGGCATCGAAGAACACCAGGTCCACAGGGCGTTTAACCCTTGAAAGGGTTTCTCCGAGGGTATTATCGATATTACCCGTTATGATTTCGACATTCTCGGCATTCAGTTTCCCCAAATTCTGAGCGGCCTTGCGGGCTGTTTCGGGACAACCCTCGAAGGTATAAATGCGGCCCTTTTTCATGGCCCTGGAAAAATAGAGGGTGGTAAGTCCCAGGGAAGTTCCCAGTTCAAAGACGGTTTCAGGCTGAAAATGCCGGGTGATCCGGAAAAACAGTTCCGCAAACTTTGGGTGCTTTTCTGCGGTCCGGGCAATACTGCCAATCGTACGTCTGTTCGATTTATTTAGGCGGGACCCCGCTCCAAGATCCAGTATTTCGATTTCTTCCTTCGACCGGCGGAGTTCACGCCGCAGTTGTTTCAATTCGGCATACTCCGGAAATTTCTCCTTACTACGGATTACATCCAGATAAAACCGGTAAACGAAAGGCGAATGTATAGAATGCTCATTCCCGGCCCTGAACCAATAGGACAAATAAGGGACAACCCAGCTCATGTTACAGATAATGTTGAGGCGGGCAAGTTAACTAATTAAGCAGATACGGAGGAAAAAGAAGATGGGGGAATTCGAATTAATTCATAAGGTAGGGCGCCATAAGCGTGAACTCCGGAATCACTACGTGAAACCGGTATCCGTCGAGCAGCCGCTCCATCAGGTAGGTGCCTTTCATTTTACCAAGACCCGTGCTCAGGTTACAGCCCGATACATATTCATGTATCTCACCGGGCTCAAGGACCGGTTGACGGCCGACGACCCCGTCGCCCTCCACCTCGTAATATTTGAAATTCGAATCGAAAACATGCCAATGCCGCTTAAGCAGCTGTACGGTCTGGCTGCTTCTGTTTTCAATCATGATTTTATAGGTGAATACGAAGTGCGACCGAGCCGGATTGGAATAATCGGGTTGATACTCAGTAATCACACTGACCTTTACCCCTTCTGTTATCTCCGAGACCATGGTTTTCCAAGAGATTTGTTTTCACGAATTTAACAACCGAACTTAAACAATAAAAATTTCTATCCATTATTTTGCGCCTCCGGAATCCGGCTCTCTCATACTGCCGGATTTCCCCGAAGCAAGACCAATTACATGGACGTACGTATTGAACCATCCTGGAAAGCACTACTTCAAGCGGAGTTTGAAAAACCCTATTTTTCCAGTCTGATCAGTTTTGTCAAAAACGAATATGCCAGCGGTGTGGTTTATCCGCCCGGCAAACTTATCTTCAATGCTTTTGACAAATGCCCGTTCGAGCACTGCAAGGTGGTTATCCTTGGACAGGATCCCTATCACGGACCCGGACAGGCCAACGGGCTTTGTTTCTCCGTAAACGACGGCATTCGTAAACCGCCTTCCCTGATCAACATTTTCAAGGAAATACAGAATGACCTCGGCATTCCCGTCCCCGTGTCGGGTAATCTCGAACGCTGGGCGACACAGGGCGTCTTACTGCTCAACGCCACCCTTACCGTAAGAGCCGGCCAGGCAGGATCCCATCAGGGAAAGGGTTGGGAGACCTTTACCGATGCTGTAATTAAAACCGTTTCGGACCAAAAGGAAGGTATCGTCTTTATGCTCTGGGGAAGGTATGCGCAGGAAAAAGGCAGGGTCATATCCCCCGACAAACACCTGATTCTCAAATCAAAACACCCCTCGCCGATGGCAGCCTCTTCGGGTGGATGGTTTGGAAACAAACACTTCAGTACGGCCAACGAGTACCTGATCCGTAACGGGAAAAAACCCATCGAATGGTAATAAAAAAATGGTATCCATCGGGGGCTACCATTTTTCTTACCATCTATCTCTCTATTATTTAATCAACATACCCTGATATTGGGATCTTTCCTCCAAAAATATAAATATCCCGATCAGGCGACTATCAATCGGGTACCGATCAGACAGCATTGGTAAATATACGTAAGAAATTTTTAATATAGAACTATTTGAATAAATTTTTGTGTATATTTATAGTTAAGCATCGTCCCGGATGAGTAAAAGGTGCTTTCAACAGGTAATCCGTTTAAACTTTACATACTATACCATCATGTTTACCCTTCAGATTTTACTTTGGGGCAGCGTATCGCTGGCCTCTGTTTTCAACCTTTGGGGCTTCTGGGCCCACCGGTTTATCAACCGCATGGCAGTATACCGTCTTCCCCCGGAAATGGGCGTGTTGTTCAAACCCCATATTGACTGGATTTCGGACAATGCCGTCAATCCGGACCGCCGCAGGTATTCGGTCGTCGGCGAGGCAGAACGTCATTTTATCGATCTGGATAGTTACGGTGACAGCGCCGCATACCTGCCCCGTGACTGGAAAGCCGCCCTGGCCCGGTACGGAGAAGATTCTTTGAGAAATCACGGCATTGCACCATGGCACCTGGAAAGACATCTCCATCAGCTAACCGATGCCTTCCGAACGGGTGAAACCTCCCGCATACTCCGGCTGGCCGCCGATCTGGGGCATTATGTCGCCGACATCCATGTACCTTTACATACCACCCGCAACTATAATGGTCAGCTTACCGGGCAGGAGGGCATACATGCCTTCTGGGAGACCCGTTTACCCGAATTGTATGCCACGGATTACGAATTCTGGATTGGACCGGTCCGCTACATAGAAGATCCGCGCGAAACCATATGGCAGACGATACTGGAAACTCATGCCGCCTGCGATAGTGTGCTGTCGCTGGAGCGAAAAATTGCCGCAGGGCTGCCTCCGGACAGGCAATATGTATATGAACTTCGAAACAATGCCCTCGTAAAGGTACCCACGCCTGAATTTTCCCGCCTGTATCATCGGGAACTGGCAGGCCAGGTAGAACGGCAGATGAAAAAGGCCATCCAGCTCACCGGGGATCTGTGGTATTCCTGCTGGGTCAATGCAGGTCAGCCTGTACTCCCATCCACTATCAGTACGAACATAGCCGAATCCTTCCCCGATACTACTTCCGTGCGTATCCCTGGAGTTCGAATGGAAACGGATTACGAGTAACGTTCACTCAGGAAATTTTCTGCTCCCGCCGGGCAAGCTCCTTGCGAACCCGGCTGAGACTTTCGGGGGTGATGCCGAGGTAGGATGCGATCATCCATTGCGGGATTCGCATGGCCAGGTCGGAATAGGTTTCGATGAAATGGAGATATCGTTTTTCAGCGGAAGCACTCAGAAGCAGGTTGATCCGGTTCTGGAGCTGGCGTATATGGTTTTGGAGCAACCGCTCATTAAAGGCGCTGTACGTCTGGCTCGTGCACATGGCTCTCTCGACAAACTCCTGTTCGAACAAAACGACATCAGTAGGTTCTATGGCCTGGATATGCATCTCGGAGGGTTCGTGAAAATAATAACTGCCCCGGTCGCCTATAAACCAGTTTTCGGGAGCGAACTGAATGATATGCTCCTTGCCAGCCTCATCAATGGTGTAGGACCGAAGCAGCCCTTTTTCAACAAAAATATGGCCATGACAGATGTCCCCCTCGTGGAGCAGAAATTCCCCCGATTTGTAATGCCTGTAGACCAGCATGGGCTTCAGTAATTCGAATTCCTGTTCCGTGAGGGCGGCTTTTTCTGCCAGATACGCTGCGAAGGATTTTGTCATGGGACCCTATAAGTAGATGATGCCGGTGAACTCCTTATTGATGAAAATTACGGTTTATCCGAATCAGCTTTTTACCCGAAAATAGCGGTATTAAATGATTTATAAAACAAATTCGGCAGGACAATTATTTCCCGTTTTCCCAAAGCTATTCCTCGTCATTCTGACGGGTGTCTCCCTCTGGGGCTGTCAGCAAATGGACAACTCCTACAAAGAATGGCGGATATATCTGGGCGGGCTCGATCGCAATCATTACTCCGCGCTGGAGCAGATTACGCCTGAAAATGTTTCCCGGCTGCAGGTTGCCTGGACCTACGCCTGCCGCGACAGCGGACAAATGCAAACCTCCCCCATCATCATCGACAGCCTTCTATACGGCGTCTCACCTACCATCGAGATCTTTGCCCTACATGCCGGAACCGGCCGGGAGATATGGTCATTCCGGGATACCACCCGTACCTGGAATCATGTCAGCCGTGGAGTAAGCTATTGGGAAGATGGCAATGACAGGAGAATCTATGCAGGTATAGGTCATCACCTGTACTGCCTCGATGCCCTTACCGGGAAACCGATCCTTTCCTTCGCCGATCAGGGCCGGCTTGATCTCCGAACAGGATACCCGGAATCGGCCAGAGACAAATATGTGGTAGCCACGACCCCACCGACCATTTTTGAGAATTTCCTTCTGTTGTCGGTACGCCTGTCCGAAGACACGGATGCTGCACCGGGTGATATACGGGCTTTCGACACCCGTACGGGCGAGCTGAAATGGACCTTCCATACGATCCCCTATCCCGGAGAAGAAGGTTTTGAAACCTTCCCGGAAGAGGCGCACAGAAACATCGAGACCGGTTCGGCCAATAACTGGGCGGGGATGGCGGTGGATGCGAAACGGGGCCTGGTTTTTGTGCCGACAGGTTCAACTTCCTACGATTTTTACGGAGGCAACCGTAAAGGTGAGAATCTGTATGCCAACTCGCTGATCGCCCTGGACATACGTACCGGTAAAAAGCGCTGGCATTACCAAACCATCCACCACGATTTGTGGGACAGGGACTTACCCGCTCCGCCCAATCTGATCACCGTTAAAATGGACGGAAAAAGCATCGATGCGGTAGCACAGGTGACCAAGCATGGCTATGTATTCGTGTTTGACCGGGAAACCGGTGAATCGCTTTTCCCCATCGAGGAAGTTCCCGTACCCACCGAAGGATTACCGGGAGAACATGTCTGGCCGACCCAGCCTATACCGACCAAACCAGCCCCCTTTGCCCGTCAGGGACATCTGCTGACGGAAGAAGACATCAACCCTTACTCTCCGGACCGGGAACAGCTGCTTGAGATCTTCCGTAAAATCGACAGGCGGGAGTTTGCCCCTCCGGGAGAGACAGGCTCACTCATCTTTCCCGGTTTTGACGGGGGAGCAGAATGGGGCGGTGCTGCCGCCGATCCGTTCAATGGAATTCTCTATGTCAACAGCAATGAAATGCCCTGGATCCTGACCATGGTGCCGACGCCACAGGAACAGCTGCTGGCTCATCTGAGTCCTGGTGAAAGGGTGTATACCCTGTATTGCGCCAGCTGCCACCAGCCCGACCGCTCCGGAAGTGTACAAAGCGGTTATCCGGCACTCAAAGATCTCGGGAGCCGCGTAAACCGGGAATATGCACACCAGATCATCACCGGCGGAAAGGGCATGATGCCGGGCTTTACGCAGCTGACCGCTGCCGAAAAGCAGTCCCTCCTCGACTTCCTGTTTGACCAGGAAAAAGTGGAAGCGACGGGTGATCCCCATAAAACGAGAAAGCCCCTGCCTTACAAAAGCACGGGCTATCACAAATTCCTCGACAAATCGGGGTTGCCTGCGGTCAGTCCACCCTGGGGAACCCTCAACGCCATTGACCTGAATACCGGAGAATATCTCTGGAAAATCCCCTTGGGGGAACTCGATTCCCTGAAACAGAAAGGTATTCCCACAACCGGGCTCGAGAACTATGGAGGTCCATTGGTCACGGCAAACGGCCTGTTGTTTATCGCTGCCAGCAAGGATGAGAAATTCAGGGTGTTCGACCGGCACACGGGCAAACTGCTTTGGGAAACAACCCTGCCAGCCAGTGGCTTTGCTACGCCTGTTACCTACACGTGGGGCGGGAAACAATACGTGGTAATCGCTTGCGGCGGAACCAAACTCGGAACTAAGACGGGTAACCAGTATGTAGCATTTGCATTGCCTTAATTATCAAAGTCGCACTCCATGTTGGCAAACTCATCCAGCTCCTCTTTGTCGACCTGGGTATAGTGCTCCGGACAACTTTTGATGTAAGTCACGATGGCTTTCTTATATGCTTCGCAATTTGCATTGGTCTGATTCGTAGCAAACCGTTCAGCGGCTTCAATCACCTTGGTGGCATTGTTGGCACAATCACCCATTGCTCCGAGCGGATCGAGAGGACTGGATTTTTTACACCCCGCAAAAAAAAGTAAGGAAAAGCAAGTACTAACGATAGCGATTTTTTTCATAATGTTACAGTAAATGTATGGCTAACTTGGTTTAACGGCCCAAAGTTAGAATGGGCCGGGTCGGCCATACAAGTCATAGTAAGCGAACGGCTATACGCAGTTATCTACTGGTCGTATGCGCTGACCAGCGGTCATTGATCCAGTTTTTTACCCATCACGTAATCATTCATCCAGTAATCTCCGATGGGAATATCCACTTCGTGCAAAACGCACATGCCCATTTTTTCATAAAACCCCCTGGCGGGATTGTTGCGGTTAACGTTCAGGCGCAGCTCTGAACCACCTTTTTGCCTTACGATTTTTTCGACGGTTTCGAGCAGGTAACGTCCGGCTCCCGTACCCTGTAAACGGGGAAGTATGTAGATCTTGTGTAGTTTGAAGACTCCCTTCAGGTCGGATCTGGAAAAGGAGGCAAATCCGCAGATTTCGCTGCCCCGCATTAAAATTTCGAAGTGATGCCCTTCAACCATTTGTCTCTCCAGCGACTCTACCGAATACTGCTGGCCAAACATGTAATCGCACTGTTCCTTTCCGATGATGGATTCGTAGGTTACCCACCAGGTTTGCTTCTGAACTTCTATGATGGAGGGAATATCGTGTGTGGTAGCAGTCTTTGTTGTGAATCCTAACATATTCATTAATTTTGGCAACTAAAGTAAAGCTTTCTATGAGTATCAACAAGCGTCCGCTTATCCTCGTCACTAACGATGACGGGATCACTTCACTCGGTATCAAAACACTGGTCGAGATCATGACACAAATCGGAGAGGTCGTAGTGGTCGCTCCCAACAGTCCGCAGTCGGGAATGGGCCATGCCATCACGATTGGTGATCCCCTGAGGCTATACAAGACCGATATCTTTGAGAATGTGGACGAATTTGAATGCTCCGGTACGCCCGTCGACTGCGTCAAACTCGCACGCCATTATGTGCTGAAAGACCGCGAAATTGATCTGGTGGTGAGCGGTATCAATCATGGCAGCAACAGCTCCATCAATGTTTTGTATTCCGGAACCATGTCGGCTGCCATTGAAGGTGCCGTGGAAGGCATTCCCGCCATTGGTTTCTCCCTCTGTGATTTCAGGGAA
>Ga0182792_1001581_pt1 | contig 18064 bp, 19 predicted proteins | sample Passage237B_FD_130497 | JGI IMG/M metagenome (GOLD analysis project Ga0182792, IMG submission 130497) | Cellulose adapted compost microbial communities from Newby Island Compost Facility, Milpitas, CA, USA - Passage2 37B (version 2) (version 2) ...
ATCTGGTGGGCAAGGGACTGAGCGAGCGGCGATCGCTGGCGGTGGTGCGCATGAGCGCCAGCGCCTACCGCTATGCGCCGCGTCCGGACCGCAATGTCGAACTGCGGGCGCGGATCCTGGCGCCGTCGTGCGCGGCATGGTCGATCACCGCAGCAACGCCTTCGTCGAGGCGATGAACGGGCTGCTGCAGCAGGCCAAGCGCGCCGCGCGCGGCTTCAGGACGAGCCAGAACTTCATCGCCATCGCCTACCTGCGCATGTCCAAGCTCAGGCACCTGCCGGCCAGCCCATTCGCGCCGGCGATGCCCCAGTGACGGTGTTGCTTTCCACACGAAACGACATGGAGCCATTCTTCCTGGGATTGCTCTGCTCGCTGCTGGATGAACTATCGTCCTGTGTCATCGCGTCTTCGTATCGAACTCATCGGTGCTGAACGTCACATTGCAATCAGAGTAGGGCGTGCTCAAGTCTCTGCTTGCGCGCCTGCCAATCCGGCAAAATCTGTCCAAGCAAAGCGAAAAACTCTGAGCTGTGATTCTTGTGCACCAGGTGGCAGAGCTCGTGCACGATCACATATTCGACACAGGGCCGTGGTGCTTGCACCAACCGTGAGTTCAAGGTCATCTGCCCACCAGGAGACAAGCTTCCCCATCGGCTACGCATCTCGCGTACTACGATGCGTGGCCTCTCGTGCCCAAGTCGCTGGAACGCATCAAAGGCATCCGTCAGCACAGCATCGAACACCTCACGGGCTCGCCCAAGATACCAACGTCGCAGTAGCTCCTTCACCCTTGAGGGGGCCAGTTCCCCTGGGCCGATGACCAACATTTCGCCGCGGGTCAGTTTCACCTGATCTTGATGGGCGTGCGAATCGTTCGCCTTGACGCGCAAGCGGTACTGCCGTCCCAGGTAGCGATGCGATTCACCGCTCAGATACTGCCTCGGGGCGGTGTGCTGCTCATACTGCGCGAAGGTGGCTAGCTGCCGGCTGATCCAGCCGGCACGCAGGCGAAGCCTCTCATCGATGGTCGCGTCATCACACCCTCTCGGGGCGAGTACGACGACGCGCCCGCCGGGATGCACCTCGATGCCCAGGGTCCGCCTTGCCGGCCTTTCCACAACCTCGTAGCGGATGACCTCGTCGCCATAGCAGACCGATCCGCGTCGATCGCTCATACCACCATCCGGTGCCGCGCCAGCTGCATCGTCCGGTCGATGATGTCGTCCATCTCGCCGGTCGTCAGAGGGACACCCTTCTTGTCCTTGACCTCGTCGTACAGGTAGTCGTCGATCTCGTTCATCGTTCGACGTTGCGCGTCCAAGTCGTCCCAAAAGCCCACCTTTTTGTTGCGTTGAATGATCGACCAGATGTCGACAGCAGAGTCGGCAGCAAGCGTCGCTGCTGTCTCTTCCGCCTTCACATGGCCGAGGACATAGGGCTTGATAACGCCGTACAAAGCAAGGGCATTGTCGTTACCGGCCAACTGCGCCGGGGCATCGTCACTGCGCCGGTTGACAACCGCATCCTTGATCTCACTGACCTTGTTCAGGTATTCCAGATCGGAGATGCGTTTGGCACGGAAGTCGTCGATGGCCTGCTGAATGAGTTTGGAGAACTTCTCGTAGAACGCGGGGTCCTGTTCCAAGCGCTCGCTGATGGCCTTCTTGGTCGCGTGCGCGATCATGTCTGCCTTGGCTGCCGTAGCCTTAGCTTCACCTTGATCCTCGACCACCTGCTTGAACGCTTTCTCGTCGAAGATGTTCACGGGCTCATTCAGGCGAACCACTTCGTTTGCCGAAATATGCGTGTCCAGCAGCTTCTTGATCTTGGGCTCGAAGTCGCGGTAATCCACCGACTCGGCGTACCGCAACTTGACTGACGCCTTCAGGTTCGTAAACCGCTTCAGATCGTTTTTGTACGACTGGAGCTTCTTCTCGGAGGTCGATGCGATGAACTGCTCAGCCGACATCGCAATGGACAGCGTCTTGCCGTAGGCCGCCAGTCTCTCGTAGAAGGACTCGCGCAGCTTTTCGTCAGCCAGCAGCTGCTCGTAGGCCTCTTCGTCGTGCTGGTTCTTGACCTCCTTAAAGAGGTCCCAAAGATCGGCGTGACGCTGGGGCAGTTTGGCCACTTCCTCATTGATGCTAACCAGAGCCCCCGCAAGGTCTGCCTCGTCAAATCCATCGAGTGCGCTATAAGTGGTCAGCGCCTGATCGAGCTCACCCAGGATGCCGGCGTAGTCGATGATGTAGCCGAACTCCTTGGGTTGCCTGCCCTCGTCGTCGTCATACAACCGGTTTACGCGCGCGATCGCCTGAAGCAGCGTGTGCTCGCGCAGTTTGCGCGTCAAGTACAGCACCGTGTTGCGTGGCGCGTCGAAGCCGGTCAGCAGCTTGTCAACGACGATGAGAATCTCCGGCTCGTCGCCGTGCTTGAACAGGTTGATGACCTGCTTGTTGTACTCCTCCTCGGAGCCATACCGCTTCATCATCCGTTCCCAAAAGGCGACCACTTCATCGGTCGGGCTGTCGTCGGTCTCCTCGTTGCCTTCCCGAGTGTCCGGCGGTGAGATGATGACGTCACTGGTCACGTGCCCGATCTCGTCGAGGAACTTTTTGTAGGTCAGCGCAGCGGCCTTGCTCGGGGCGACGAGCTGGGCCTTGAAACCCGTTCCCTGCCAGTTCTGCCGGAAGTGCTCGCTGATGTCGAAGGCGCGCATGTAGATCACCTGATCGGCCTTGTTGAGCATCTCGGCCCGGCTGTATTTCTTCTTCAGGTCCGCCTTTTGCGCATCCGTCAGCCCTTGCGTGTGGCGCTCGAACCAGGTGTCGATGGCCTTCTCGTTCTGCTCCATCTCCACATGCCGCGCCTCATACAGCAGGGGAACCACCGCGCCATCCTTGACGGCCTGATTGATCGCGTAGGTGTCGATCAAGCCGCCGAACTTGGCGAAGTTGTTCTTCTCCTTCTTCATCAGCGGTGTCCCGGTGAAGCCCAGGTAGCAGGCCATCGGGAACATCTGCCGCATGCGCGCGGCAAAGCCGCCGAAGTTGGTGCGGTGGCTCTCATCGACCAGGATGAAGATGTCGGCCGACTCGTCCACATGCTTTTTGATCGACAGCGCCTTGTCGAACTTGTGGATGAGCGTGGTGACGATGTGCGCCTTGTTCTCGGACACCAGCTCCAACAAGTGGCGCCCGCTATCCGCTCGATCGGGCGTCAGACCGCAAGCAGCGAATGTGTTGCCGAGTTGCTTGTCGAGGTCCACTCGGTCCGTGACCAGCACGATGCGCGGGTTTCGGATGTCGGGGTCGAGCGCCAGCGCTCTGGCCAACATCACCATCGTCAGTGACTTGCCCGATCCTTGCGTGTGCCAGATGATGCCGCCCAAGCGCCGTCCCACATCATCCCGGTACTTGACGCGTTCGAGCACCCGCTGGATGGCGAAGAACTGCTGGTAGCGGGCGACCTTGCGGATGCCGCCATCAAACACCGTGAAACGAAACGCCAGGTCAAGCAAGCGTTCCGGGCGACACAAGGCGTAGAGCATGCGATCCTGCTCGCTGACTGCCCACGCGTTGCCCACTTCCGGTTCGCGCAGGGACTTGCCATCCCAAATCAGGTCGAACAGGCCCGCCTTGGCTTCGGCGGGCAACGGCCGGTCGAGCACGGCCCGTATTTCCTGCGGCGCGATGTCTTCGCGCCACAACGCCCAGAACTTGGTCGGGGTACCCGTCGCGGCATAGCGCACCTCGTTCCTGTTGGTCGCCAACAGCAGCTGGGCATACGTGAAAAGCTTCGGTATGTAGTCCTCCCGCTGGTTGCGGATCATTTGCGACACCGCCTGACCGACCTCCACCTTGGGCGACTTGCACTCGATCACCGCAAAGGGGATGCCATTGACGAACAGCACGATGTCCGGGCGGCAGGTTTCGGTGCTGCGCGTCCGCTCGACAGGAAACTCGGCGGTGACGTGGTAGTCGTTGTTGGCCGGGTTCTTCCAGTCGATGTAGTTGAGGGTGAAGCTCTTGCTGTCCCCCTCGATGGACTGCTCCAGCGACACGCCCAGGGTCAGCAGGTCATAGATCGCCTCATTGGTCTTCAGCAGGCCGTCGTACTTGACGTTCTTCAGGCGCTGGATGGCGGTCTGGATGTTCTCCTCGGAGAAGAGATAGCTCTTCCCCTTGTACTGGATGCGGTTGTTCTTCTTCAGCCGCTCGCGCAGCACCTCCTCCAAAAGCACCTGCCCAAGCTTGCCACCCCTTGCTGCCAGCGCCTGCTCGGGCGTGAGATAGGTGTAGCCCAGGTTGACCAAGACCTGCAGGGCAGGGATCTGCGACAGATACTTCTCGTTGAATCGAAAGCCGTCCATGTCCGCTTACCTCCCGAACAATCCGCCCACCGGGGGCATGAGCTTGGCGATGACGGCCTCCGCTTGTGCGGTCTGACCGGCGCGTTCAAGGGCGCGCGCCTGTGCGGTCAGCTGCTTCAGCCGTGCGACCGCGTCGCGTTTCCATTGCGGCGCGAACAGCCCCGCATCGAGCGCATCGACGATCTGAAAGAAGTAGTCGCCGATCTGCCGCGACGTGAGCAGGCCGAAGAAGCCGTACCCATGACCGGCGATCTGCTGCTCCATGGCATAGGACTCGAAGGGGTACCCAGCTTTGGCGTTCCAGTACTTGAGGACCCTCACCAGCGGTTTGATGACATTGCCGTTGGCTTGGTTGGCGCTGCTCAGCTTGTCGTTGAAATCCTTCGGATCGGTGTCCTGCCAGCTCTGGTAACCCGAGCCCTTGGCCGGAATCTGCAAACCGCCCCACCAGCTTTGGATGGCAGGCACAAGCTCGAAACGGATGTGATTTAGCTCCAGCACAACCGTCGGGTGCGACAGCGCGACTTCAGAACGCGCGTACCGACGTTCCGCGAACCGGCGCAGGCGGTCGAGGTAGCTTTGGGGCTGCAGCCCGCTGTCCGAGAAGATGACCATGTAATCCACATCGGACTGCGGGTCCATCGAGCGGGGCAGGATCGTCCCTCGGCTGTAGGAACCGAAGACAAAATGCCGGCTTACCTGAGCGCCGAGGTGATCCGCCAGACGCGTTTGCAGCGTCGTGATGGAACGCTGCACCCCCGCCTTCTCGTCGTCACGCAGGACGGCCTGGTTCGCCAAGTTCGTGAGGTAGCTATTGATGGTCATGGCTTTGCCTCGTCCACGCGGTAGCGGGCACGGCCGCTGTCGATGTCGTTCTTCGCGAGTTCATAATCGCAGCGGGCGATGGCCGGTGAGCTCTGATTCAGCTCGTCGCGGGTCTTTGCCAGCTCGAACAGGCGCGCTTTCGCTTCGTCTGCCGCAAGGCCGTCCGTCAGGCCGATCTCTCGAAAGATACGGGCCTGATTGCGCAGCGCCTGGTATTGGCCGGCGACGGCCTTGTGCATCTCTGCGCGCTCCGACGGCTTCAGAAAAGTCAGTACGGTCGTCAGTGCGGTAGACAGGAGCGCCAGCGCGCCCGCCAGTTCCGGTTGGTCCTTGAACGCGGCGGCGCCGGAGATCGCTGCCAGCAGCGCCGAAGGCAGGCCGATCCACAGGTGATAACGCGCCCAGCGCGCCGCCGCGTTGTAGTGCCCCTTGAACGAGTGCTCGGTGTCTTCTTCGATACGCTGAGCCTCGGCGGCCAGCTTGCTGATCAGTTCGCTCATGCGGTCGCCTCCTCATGGACAGGGACACGCCACTCGCCGGTCAGCAGCTTTTGCATCAGGCCGCGCTTTTGGTGACGAAGCGTCTCGAGCTGCGTCTGGAGCAGGTCAATTTCGTGACGGGAGTCATCAAGGATGGCCGCGATCCGTTCCTGGTCGGCGCGCTTGGGTAGATCCACTTCCATGCCAGCCAAAGCGGAGAACCGAAGTGCCTTGCGGGTACCGCCCTGGGTCTCGCGGGCCAGCAGCTGTGCGAAGTAGCTGGAGTTCAGGTAGTGCGCGAGGAACTCGGGGCACACCCCTTCCGCATAGAAGACACCGTAGGCGGGGCTGATGATCCCGGTGTCGTACTTCTCGAGCCGGTTGAAAACGAAGCGCCCGTCGTCGCTCATCGAGCGGAACGTGAAGTCGCCTCGCCGCATGATTTTGTAGCCGGTGTTGTCTTCGCTGGTGACCTGCTTGGAGAAGTATTCCGACTGGAGGAACAGCCCACGTCGGGAGGATGTGAGCACTGGGTACTCGTCGTGCTGAATACTTCGTTCGGATCGTTCGCGTATCAAGCCGCCGAGCTCTTGAGTCTCCCAATGATGTCGCGCAGCTCGTTGCTCGATGAGTCGCTGCTGCAACCAACGATGAAACCGCTCCTTCGCCGCGATCAGGCGCTCGGTGGTTTCGATGGCGGTGTCCCAATCAGTGAGCATCATCCCGATTGCTGACTGCTGGCACCTGTCCACATATGGAATTGAGAAATCGCGGATCAATCCGGCGTTTAGGTTTTGCTGGCCGCTACTGTTGCTCGTCGCTCTGAGTTCTTCGTATCGATACAAGAGCTGCTGATAGACATACCGGGTATCGACGTTTTGATTGAGAATCAACGCCGCGCAGTTTTGATTAATGGCAGCATCTGTGTTGAGGATGGCGACTTGCCCACGCGTTTTTCCCTGACCGATCATGGCCATCAAGATCGAACCGGCTGGAATAATCTTTGCGGCTGATTTCTTGAGGCCTTCCTCCGTAATGAATTCGTCGATATCCGCGAGATTGATTTCGCAGTTCTGTATCAGGCTTGTTTTCACCCAAGGGATGGCGCCTCCCCAGTATTCGGGCCGTTCACGATCCGGAGTTCCGCCGGATGTAACTTGAGCGATCTCTCCGAGTCGGGTCATCGGTTTCCTCATCTCCCCTTCCTCCCTGGGCTCTCCAACTGCCGCTCGATCTGCTCCAATGCCTGCACATCCTCCGCATCGGCCGCCAGCCGCTCGGCTTCGCGCCGCCGGGCGTCAAACTCGGCATACCGCTCCAGCGCCAGTCGCTCGGCCACCTGGGCGCTGATCTTGCCGGCGTGGGTCAGCACATCCCGCTCGTTGAATTGCAGGAAGGCGTCGAGCTTGTCCTCCCACTCGCGCATGGTCATGGTTTTGCGGCGGCGGGCCATGTCCTCGGCGTAATCGAGGTACATGACGACGATGCGGTTAAGCTCGTCGATTTCGGGCTGCTGCAGGTAGTTCTTGGCCACAGTGACGTCGCCCTGCCGCACGCGGCTGCCCTTGAAGCTCGTCAACCCCATGTTCGGCAAGGCGGGGTTGGCGCGGCCCGAGATCAGTTCGGCTGCCGTGTGCCCGGTGACGGCCCACAGCATCTTGTTCTGCACCTTCTTGAAGAAAAGCTGGGCGGCCTCGGACTTGGGGTCGTAGTCCACGGCGGTGGCGTAGATGTCGCGCACCTTTTGATAGAAGCGCTTTTCGGAGGCCCGGATGTCCCGGATGCGTTCGAGCAGCTCGTCGAAGTAGTCCCAGCCGCCGGGTTCCTTCAGGCGTTCGTCGTCCATGACGAAGCCCTTGACCAGGTATTCGCGCAGGTGGGTGGTCGCCCACTGGCGGAATTGGGTACCGCGCAGGGAACGCACCCGGTAGCCCACGGCCAGGATCATGTCCAGGTTGTAGTGCTTGAGCGCCCGTCTGACCTGCCGCCCGCCCTCCTGGCGAACTTGTAAGTGTTCCTTACAAGTTGCCTCGGGCTGGAGCTCGCCCTCGGCATAGATGGCCTTGACGTGCAGGGTGATGTTTTGCGGGGTGGTCTGGAACAACGCCGCCATTTCCGCCTGGGTGATCCAGACGCTGCCGCCTTCGGCGCGCAGGCGCACACTGGCTGCACCGTCCTCGGTGGTGTAGAGGATGAGTTCGCCCGCCATCAGGCCACCTCCACGCCCAGGGCCTTGAGGTGTTCGCGCATGCGCTCGCGCACGTCGGCCAGCTCGCGCTCGAGCTTCTCGATCTCGCGCTGCACCGCCGCCACGTCGATTTCTTCCTCCTCCTCGAAGGTGTCGACGTAGCGCGGGATGTTGAGGTTGAAGTCGTTCCCGGCGATCTCGTCCAGCGGCGCGACGTAGGCGTATTTGTCGACGTTGCGCCGCTCGGCCACCGTCGAGACGATCTTCTGAAAGTGCGCTTCGGAGAGCTGGTTCTGGTTCTTGCCGGGGATGAACTCGCGGCTGGCGTCGACGAACAGCACGTCGCGAACGTGCTCGCGCGGGCCGCCTTTCTCACGCGCGCGGTCAAACAGCAGGATGGCCACCGGAATCGAGGTGGTGGGAAACAGATTGCCTGGCAAGCCGACGACGGCATCGAGCAGGTTCTCCTCGATCATGGCGCGGCGGATGCGGCCTTCGGCGCCGCCGCGAAAGAGCACGCCGTGCGGCACGACCACGGCCACCCGGCCTTCCTGCGGCAGGGCGCGCTCAATCATGTTGGTGATGAAGGCCCAGTCGCCCTTGGACTTGGGCGGCACGCCGCGCCAGAAGCGGTTGAAGCGGTCGTGATCGGCGTGCTCCGCGCCCCATTTGTCGAGCGAAAACGGCGGGTTGGCGACCACCACATTGAACCTCATCAGCCGGTCACCTTCGATCAGTGCCGGGCTGTTCAGGGTGTCGCACCACTCGATGCGCGCGGCGTCCTTGCTGTGGATGAACATGTTCATCCGCGCCAGCGCCCAGGTGGCGCCGTTCACTTCTTCGCCGAACAGGGCGTAGTTGTGGCTGCCCTGCGCCTCGACCCACTGCGCGGCTTCGATCAGCAAGCTGCCCGAGCCGCAGGAAGGGGCGCAGATGGGGGCGCCCGGCTTGGGGTTGGCCAGCGCGGCCAACAGCCGCGAGACCATCTTGGGGGTGTAGAACTCGCCGGCCTTCTTGCCGGCATCCGAGCCAAACCGTTCGATGAGGTAGATGTAGGTGTTGCCGATGACGTCTTCGGACACGCGCGAAGGGCGCAGGTCGAGCTTGGCGAAGTCCTCCAGCAGGGTTTTGAGGCGGCGGTTGCGGTCTTTGGCCTTGCCGAGGTTGGCCTCGCTGTTGAAGTCGATGTTGCGAAACACCCCTTCGAGCTTGGCCTTGTTGGCGTCCTCGATGTGGTCGAGCACGATGTTGATCAGCTCGCCGATGTTGGGCTCGTTGCGGCGCTCGTACAGCGCATTGAAGTCGCCCAGGAAGCGGTCGATGACCCGGCTCTTGCCGGTCTGCGGATCGTCTTCCTTCAGCTCGACATACGGCAGGATGAACCGCTCGCGCTCAAGCTTGCGGCGGATGCGCTGGTCGTCGTCGCCGTACTGTGCCTTGTATTCGGCGTAGTGGTCGTTCCAGAGATCGCTGATGTACTTGAGGAACAGCATCACCAGGATGTAGTCCTTGTACTGCGCGGGATCGACCACGCCCCGGAACGTGTCGCACGCGGCCCAGGCGGTGGCGTTGACTTCCTGTTGAGACAGCTTTTCGGTCACGTCTTGCTCCTTGTGATTTCTGCGCGGGGTGGCCGATGTCGCCCCCCCGCCTTTCGGTCAGCCGGGGATCTTCTTGGGGTCGTTGCCGTGGCTGTCGGACTGACTGATCTTCCCGTCGCGGTTGTGGATCTTCAGTTCCGATCCCTCGCGCTGGCTCATGCGCCGTGCGGCGTCGATGGCCTCTTGCTTGGTGTCGTGGTGAGATCCGGCGCGGCTCGCCCCGCCGCGCTTGTTGTCCCACCCGCCCTTGGGGTTCGGCACCACGTGCCGCGTGTTGCTGGAAGAAGACTTGTTGGCCATAATGAACATCTCGAACGTTGTGTTGAACGACGCGCCGGTCTGGGTAGGTCCAGTACCCAGACCGGCTTCCTCACCCGCCGAACATCAGCGGGCCTCCTGTGCACTACGCAGCAGGATCCCTTCGAGCAGCGCCTTTCGGCGCCCCCTCAATTCCTCCAGCAAGGCCACCTCGCGCGACGCGAGCCGTGCAACCTCGACGATGAGTCGTTGCTTCTCCAGCGGCGGCAGGACCACCTGTAGGTCATCGAGCACCCTCTTGCCAATCATCTTCACCGCCGTTCCGGCAGCCTGCCCGGCAAGCACAGCCTGCGTGGCCGGGTGGTTGATGAACCACTGCAGGTAGGCGGGCTCAACCACCTCGGTTTTCGGCCGGATCAGCAGCATCGGGGCGGCAAGCACCGCGCGGCCAAGGCCGCCCCCAACCAGTGCAGCCGAGTTGGTCACTCCCCGCGACCGAAACAGCAGGTCTCCCTCCTGCACGAGATGGCGATCCTTCAGATCGGGCATCTGGACGCGGGCCAAGCCCTCGGGATGGAGCAGGTTGGCGTCATCGATATCCTTCATCTGGATCACGGCGACATCGCCCCCCGCATCCGTCTCCAGACGGCTGCGGAACGAGTAGCCCATGCGGACCTCGGCGATGTCGACCAGCGCGACACTCACGGTGCTGTAAGCCTTTTTCTGTACCCGTATGCCTGCTCCATAAGCGAATAGTAAGCGCGCAAGGCAAGCTCGTCAAGCGCTGTAAAGACGTTTCTGGAGATTTGAGTCGTCGGCCCGTGAACCCGGCGAGGGCGGCCGTGGCCAAATCATCGAATCCTCACCCTCAATCCCCACGCGTTGCTATCCCGTTCGGAATCCGGGTTGTGCTTTGGTGACGACTCCACCACCACGAATGAAGAGGACCCCGGAAGGCGTGCCTTCCGGGGTTTTTCTTTGCGCGCGTCCGACGCGGGAGCGCGGGGGCACGCGCTGTGCGCGCCCGCGCCTAGGCGCCGGGCACGAAGGCGGCGCGCACGCAGCCGTCTTCCTTCTTCTTGAACATCTCGTAGCCGCGCACCGCTTCCTCCAGCGGCATGCGGTGGGTCAGCAGGAAACGGGTCTGCAGGCGTCCGTCGCGCGCCAGATCGAGCAGCCTGGGCAGGTAGCGCTGGCCATGCTGCTGGGCCGCGCGCACGGTCAGGCCCTTGTTGAGGACCACGCCCACCGGGAACTTGTCCGTCAGGCCGTACACCCCCAGCACCGAGACCACCCCGCCCTTGCGGCAGGCGAGGATCGCCTCGCGCAGCGCGGTACCGCGGTCGGTGTGCAGGTGCAGCGCCTGCTTCACCCGGTCGTAGGCGTAGCCGATGCCCTCGCCGTGCGCTTCCATCCCCACCGCATCGATGCAGGCGTCCGGGCCGCGGCCGCCGGTCATCTCGCGGAGCACGTCCACGACGCTGTCCACCTGTGAATAGTCGACCACCTCCGAGCCGACCACGTCGCGCGCCAGCGCCAGCCGTTCGGGCAGGCGGTCGATGCCGATCACCCGGCTGGCGCCGAGGATGCGCGCGCCCTGCTGCGCCATCAGCCCCACGCCGCCGCAGCCCCAGACCGCGACCACGTCGCCGGGCTGGATGTCGCAGAAGTCCGCGCCCATGAACCCGGTAGGGCCCGCGTCGGACAGGAACAGCGCGGTCTCGTCGTCGACTTCCTCCGGCACCGGGAAGCAGCCGACGTCGGCGTGCGGCACGCGGATGTACTCGGCGTGCGAACCGGCGTAGCCGCCGAAGGCGTGGGTATAGCCGTAGATGCCGGCGGTCGGGTGCCCCAGCAGCGGCTCCTGCATCTCCCAGTGCGGGTTGGTGTTGTCGCACAGCGAGTACTCCTGGCGCCCGCAGTGCCAGCAGCTGCCGCAGGAAATGAACGAAGGCACCACCACGCGCTGGCCCTTGCGCACGTTGCGCACCTCGGGCCCGACCTCGACCACGGTTCCCATGAACTCGTGGCCGATGACGTCGCCCTCGCGCATGGTCGGGATGTAGCCGTCGATGAAGTGCAGGTCCGAGCCGCAGGTCGTGCTCAGGCCCACCTTCAGGATCACGTCGCGCGGGTTGACCAGCCCCGGGTCGGGCACCGTCTCCACCCGCAGGTCATTGACGCCGTTCCAGCACAGCGCTCGCATGGGTCGCGTCTCCTTCAGCCCGTCGGGGCGTCGTGCGCCGCCGGTTCGCGCGCGCTCGGGTTGCGGTCCAGCGTCGGCACCTCGCCCGCCTCCAGCCACGCGCGCACCCGCCTGAGCGCATTGCCGGCGAGCAGCCGCGGCGCCGGGTCCAGCAGCCGCGCCAGTACCTGCGCCACCACGCCCTCGACCTGGTAGTCCAGCAACAGGGTGGCTTCCGTACCGCTGCGGTCCGCCAGGGCACGCGCTTCCAGCACGGCGTCCAGGCGCAGGCCGTGCTCGCCCTCGACCCGGTGCCGCACCAGGCCGGGGGAAGCGTCGAGGCGGCGCAGCACCACGTCGAAGCGCTGGTTCATGGGCGCATGGACCTCCCACTGCGATTCGAGCGCGTCGCCGCCGCGGCAACGGGCCGCGCCGGCGAGCACGGCCTGCTGCACGCCCAGGTCGCACCACGCCTCGAGCACGCGCGCGGGGTCGGCCTGGAAGGTGAGCGTGCGCACGATGCGCCGGTCGCCCTCCGCCGGCGGCGTGCGCGTGGCGGCCGCCGCGCTCATTGCGCGGCGGTCCCGCCCGCGTTGCCCTGCAGCGCGCGCGCCGCCTCCAGGTGCGAGGCGACGTGGCCGCGCGTGGTCTGCAGGTGCTGGCGCACCTCGGCGCGGGTGGCGGCCGGGATCAGCCGTTCGTCGAGCATGCGCAGCGCTTCCTGGTGGTCGCGCACCATCGCCTCGACGTAGGCGCGCTCGAACTCGTCGCCGTCCAGGCCCTCCAGGCGGGAGAGCTCGGTGCGGCCCTTCTCGGCCTGGGCCTGCGCGGCCGGCGCGGCGGTGTCGGGGGACCAGCCCTGGATCTGCTGGTTGTTCTCGCCGTGCTCGCGGACCATGCGCTGCGCGTACTCGCGCACCGGGCCATCGACGTTCTTGCGCAGCGCGAGGTTGCCCGCCTCGACCTCGGCAGTGTTGATCGCGTTGAGCACGCCCAGCGCGTCGCCTTCGTCCAGCGCTGCCCCGGCGCCGGCGGCCGCCTGGCCGGTGGCATCCGCGCCCGGCGCACCGGTGACGTCGCTCGGCATGGCCGAATCGGCGGGCTGGCCCGGCGTGGTGGCCGGGGTGGTGCCGTCCATCGGCTGGTCGGCGGTGGCGGTGCCGTCGGCAGTTGTGTCGTCGCGGCCATCGCCGCAGGCGGCGACCAGCAGCGACAGGCCGATGGCGAGGAACAGCGGGGCAAAACGAAGCGTGTTGCGCATGGCACCTTCTCCTCCGGGAAACGAGCGGGCAGCTTCGCGCCGGGCCCGTGACGGCCGCGTACAACCCGCATCCACGCGGCCTGAAGAATCCGCTCACCGCCGGTGAACGCGCGGCGCGCGGCGCGGAAAAGCGGACACGGGGGCGGGAAGAAATTGCTTCGCCGCGCGGCGCGCCGCCACGCAACGGCGGGCATTCGCGGCTGGCACGGCGCTTGCGACAGGTACCGGCGGGAGGCATCCGCTTCCCGTTTCCTGCTCTCCCACATGTCAACAGCAACAAGGAGAAGAACAATGGCCAACCAGAACCAGCAGAACCAGGGCGACGGCCGCGGCTTTGCCTCGATGGACGAGGAAAAGCAGCGCGAAATCGCCAGCAAGGGCGGCAAGGCCGCGCACGAGCAGGGCACCGCCCACGAGTTCAGCTCCGAAGAGGCCCGCGAGGCCGGCCGCAAGGGCGGCGAGGCCGTGAGCCAGGACCGCGAGCACATGGCCGAGATCGGCCGCAAGGGCGGCCAGCGCTGACGCGCACGGAACGGAGCGGCCGCATGGCCGCTCCATCCCCACGGACTAGGGACCGGGACGGGCTCGCCGCTTGGCGAGCCTGTTCTGGATGGTCCGCGCGGTGATGCCCAGTGCGCGCGCCGCGGCCACCTTGCTGTACCCGGCGCGTGCAAGCGCGGCATCGATCAGGATGTCCTCGGCCTCGCGCAGGGTGGCGTGGGCGGGAATGGCGACGTAGGCCTCGTGCGCAGCCGGCGCCTGTTCCAGCGGATCCACCCGGATGGGGCCCTGGCCCGAACGGAGGTAGGCATAGCGCACGTGGGCACGCAGCTCGCGCACGTTGCCGCGCCATGGCAGGTCTCGCAGCGAGCCGGCCCACTCCTCGTCCAGTGCCCGGCAGGTCCCGTGCTCGCGGTTGATCTCGGCGGCGAAGGCGCGCACCAGGAGCGGAATGTCGGCGCGGCGCTCGCGCAGCGGCGGCACCCGCACGGGATACTCGTTGAGCCGGTAGAACAGGTCCTCGCGCAGCACGCTGCCCACGGCGCGCGGGTCGCGGTGGGTGGCGGCGACGATGCGCGCGTCCACCGGCAGTTCCTCGGTGCCGCCGAGCCGGGTGTAGCGGCGCGTCTCCAGCACGCGCAGCAGGTAGACCTGCAGCGGCTTGGGCATCTCGCCGATCTCGTCCAGGAACAGCGTGCCGCCGGCGGCCTGCTCGAGGAAGCCGGGATGCCGGCGCTCGGCGCCGGTGAAGCTGCCGCGCTCGTGGCCGAAGAGCTGGCTGGCCAGCAGCTGCTCGGGCAGCGCGCCGCAGTTCACCGCCACGAAGCGACCGGCGCGGCCGCTGGCGTCGTGCAGGGCCCGCGCCACCAGTTCCTTGCCGGTGCCGGTTTCGCCATGGATGAGCACGCTGGCCGCCGTGGGGCCGGCGCGGGCGATCTCGTGCCGCAGCTGCCGCATCGCGGGCGTGGCGCCGACCAGGCCATAGCCGGCGTCGTCGGCGGCGCGCGCGTCCGCCGGATCGTGGAACTCCGGCTCGGCGTCGCCGGCGGCGATGATGCGCGGCTTCTCCATCGGCTCGCCCGACGCCTCGGCCGGATCGGGCGCCTCGGCCGCCAGCACGGCCGGCGCGCCCCACCGGCTCACGACCATGCCACCCGGGTGGCAGGGGCCGCGGCGCGGGGCGCGGCCACCGCCGCGTCGGTGACCGGCCACATCGAACGCAGGTTGCGCATCGCCTCGCAGCCGGGCATGCGCAGCCACTCGCCCGGATCCTCCACCCCGAGATAGAGCGGCCTGCACGCCGGCGGCGTGGGCGAGGCGGCCACCAGCAGCGAGAAGCACACCCGCGCCCGGCGGCCGAAGTCGGCCACGCTGTAGAGGCCGGCGGCCAGCACCGGCCTGCGGGCGTCGCCGACCCAGGTGCCCACGCCCGGCTTGCCGCGCCGCGTCTCGATGCTGAAGCCCAGGATCGGCACCACGCAGCGCTGGGTCTCCCACAGCGCGGTGTCGCCGTCGCCGAGCGCGGCCGGCTCCTGCGCAAGCACGGGCCGGCCGGGCGTCCCGATCGGCCGGCCGAACACCGCATCCATGGGGCGGCACACGCCGCGGTCCATCACCAGGACCGAGCCGACGCTGCCCCGGGACAGTTCGGTCCAGGAATGGGCATCGAGGTTGCTTTGCAGGATGCGCGTGATCATGGATCCGGACTCCGGGGATGTGCGGGCGCGCCGGCGGCGCCGTGCGGGGGCCGGCGCGCACGCCTGGGGAAATGGTCTGCCAGTGGCGGGCGGCGCACCGCCCGAATGCGCATCTTGGCCATCGCCGCGGAAAACCTCCGTCAGTGCGGCGTGCGGGAAATGTGAAAGGCGGCGCGGCGCGGCGGCCAACGCACACGCGACCTGCACCGCCCCGCCCGCAGGCTGGCCGCTCACCCGACGGAAGGACAGCGCGATGGCCCGGACCCGCGAGGAAATGCTGCTGAAGTGGCTGCAGGACGCCTATGCCCTGGAGCAGGAGGCCGAGACCATGCTCAAGGCCATGGCCGGCCGCATCGAGCACTACCCGGAACTGAAGGCGCGGCTGGAGACGCACGTGGAGGAGACGCGCCAGCAGGCCGCGCAGGTGCGCGCCTGCATCGAGCAGCTGGGCGGATCGGTGCCGGTGGCGCGCAGCATCGTCGCCGACCTGATGGCCACGTTGCACGCGGCCGGCAACGCCATGATGAGCGACGAGGTCGCCAAGGGCGTGGGCATCGGCTACGCGTTCGAGCACATGGAGATCGCGTGCTACCGGGCGCTGGCGGTGGCCGCGCGCGAGGCCGGACGCGCCGACGTCGCCGCCACCTGCGAATCCATCCTGCAGCAGGAGGTCGCCATGGCCGAGTGGCTGCTCGAACACCAGGAGGCGATCGTGCTCGCCTTCCTCACCCGCGAATCCACCGAGGGCGTGACCGCCAAGCGTTGAGCGGCCGCCCGCCTCCCTCCCCCAGCCCGGCCGCGACGCGGCCTCCAGGAGTCCACCGATGTTCATGCACAACAAGCGCCTGATGTACACCGTCCGCGTCGCCGAGCCGAACCCGGACCTGGCCTCGCTCATGCTGGAGCAGTTCGGCGGCCCGCAGGGCGAGCTGGCCGCCGCCATGCGCTACTTCACCCAGGCGCTGACCGACGAGGACCCCGGCCGCAAGGACATGCTCTACGACATCGCCACCGAGGAGCTCAGCCACCTGGAGATCATCGGCTCCATCGTCGCCATGCTCAACCGCGGGCCGCGCGCGGTGCTGTCGGAGGGCATGGAGGAGGCGATGGAGATGCGCAACCTCACCCAGAACAGCACCAGCCACACCCAGCAGGTGCTCTACGGCGGCGGCACCGCCCTGGTGAACTCCAGCGGCGTGCCGTGGACGGCCGCGTACATCGACTCCATCGGCGACCCGGCCTGCGACCTGCGTTCCAACATCGCCGCCGAGGCCCGCGCCAAGATCGTCTACGAGCGCCTGATCAACGTCACCGACGACCCGGGCATCAAGGACGCGCTGACCTTCCTGATGACCCGCGAGGTGGCGCACCAGAAGTCGTTCGAGAAGGCGCTGTACGCCATCGACGCCAACTTCCCGCCGGGCAAGCTGCCGGGGCATCCGGCCTTCGTCGACAAGTACTTCAACATGTCCCAGGGCGACGGCGACCTGCCGGGCCCGTGGAACACCGGCGAGCAGTGGGAGACGGTGTCCGACCGCGATGCGCAGGCCGCGGTGGACGGCGCCGACGGCAGCGCCACCGTGGGGCTGTCCAACCGCCAGGCCGAGGCGATGGAGGCCATGCGCGTGCGCAACGCCTCGCAGCCGCAGCTGGACCGGGTCACCGGCGCGGACCTGGGCGCCGGCCCGGGCGCCGGCTCCACCACCGGCGACATCCGCCACTGACGACGGCGGCGCCCGCGCCGGTCAGCCGGCGCGGGCGCGCCGCCCCGCGCGCCATGGGCGCCGGCGGCGGAACAGCACCAGGTACACGCCTGCGGCCCAGGCCAGCCCCGCGGCCCAGCCGCCCAGCACATCCGAGGGATAGTGCACGCCCAGGTACAGGCGCGAGAGCCCGACCAGCCCGGTGAAGGCCACGCCGGCCACCAGCAGCGGCCAGCGCCAGCGCGTGTGCCAGGCCAGCAGCACCCCCACCGCCATCAACGTCATCGAGCCCATCGCGTGGCCGCTGGGGAAGCTGAAGGTGGCCTCCGGCGCGACCGACTCCCACAGCGCCGGCCGCTCGCGCCCGAAGAACTGCTTGGCCGCCACGTTCAGCAGGCCCGAACCGGCCAGCGCCACGGTGGCGAAGGCGCCCTCGCGCCAGCGGCGCAGGGCCAGCAGCGTCACGCACAGCACCACGTCGGCCGGCACCACGCCGTAGCGGAAGCCCAGCGCGCTCACCACCCCGAAGAAGCGGTCCCAGCCGGGCGAGGCAGCCGCGTTGAGCCACAGCAGGAGGGGGTCGTCGAAGACCATCGCCTCCATCTCGTGCACGTCCTCGGCCAGCTCGGCGAACAGCCACAGCGGCAGCAGCAGGCCGGCGAACAGCAGCGCCAGCAGGCCCAGGTTGCCGCGCAGCACGGCGGCCAGGGCGGCGGGCCAGCTCCGGGCGTCAGCCGGCCCTGCGCGCATAGCGCGACTCGACGTAGTCGTCGATGAGCGCCACGAACTCGGCGGCGATGTTGTCGCCGCGCAGCGTGACCTTCTTCTCCCCGTCCACGAACACCGGCGCGGCCGGCGCCTCGCCGGTGCCGGGCAGCGAGATGCCGATGTCGGCGTGGCGCGACTCGCCCGGCCCGTTGACCACGCAGCCCATCACCGCCAGGGTCAGGTTCTCCGCGCCGGGATGGGAGACGCGCCATTCCGGCATCCGCGC
>Ga0182792_1001582_pt1 | contig 18047 bp, 16 predicted proteins | sample Passage237B_FD_130497 | JGI IMG/M metagenome (GOLD analysis project Ga0182792, IMG submission 130497) | Cellulose adapted compost microbial communities from Newby Island Compost Facility, Milpitas, CA, USA - Passage2 37B (version 2) (version 2) ...
GGGGGGGCCGCCGGGCCCCGCGCTCGGGCGTCGGATGGGGGTGATCCCCTGGGGCCTCGACATCCCCTCCCCCCGCCGCCACGCCCGCCTCCACCGGCGGGTGCGGGCCGAGGGCGTGCTCGTGTCGGAGACGCCGCTCGGCATCCGGCCGGAGCGCTGGCGGTTCCCGGCCCGCAACCGCATCATCGCCGGGCTCGCCGCGGGCGTGGTCGTGGTCGAGTCCCGCCGGCGGGGCGGGTCGATGACCACGGTGGACGAGGCGCTCGACCGCCAGCGCGAGGTGCTGGCCGTCCCCGGCCACCCCCTCGCGCCCGCCTCGGCGGGGACCAACCAGCTCATCCGCGACGGTGCGGTGCTCGTGCGGGACCTGGACGACGTGTTCGGGGCGCTCGGCTGGACGCGCCCGGAGCCGCCGGCGGGCGGCGCCGCGGCCGCCGACCCGCCCGCCCGGACCGGCTCGGGCGGGGCCCGGCCGGCGGTGCCGGAGGGGGCGGCGGGTGCCGTCCTGCGCCACCTGCTGGCGGGGCCGGCGTCGCTGGACGAGCTGGTGGTGGCGGTGCGGGCGCCCATGGGCGAGGTGGCGGCCGCGCTGGTGCGGCTGGAGGCCGACGGCCACCTCACCGCCTCGGGGAGCTGGTTCGAGCTGAGCGGGCAGGGCCTGCGGGTCGCCGGGGGAGCGGACCGGTGAGCGGCCCGATCCCCGGGCCGGGGGCTCCCCGGGTGGCGAGGGGGCCGGCGGTACCGTGGCGCGGTGAGCTGGAACGCCGACGCCTTCCTCGCCTCCTTGACGGCCGTGGCCGACAACACGGTGGCGGCCTACCGGCGGGACCTGGCCGACTTCACCGGCTGGGCCGGCGGGCGGGGGGTCGAGGGGCCGGGCTCGGTGGACCGTCGCCTGCTCCGCCGCTACCTGGTCGACCTGGCCGACGGCGGGGCCAAGCCCCGCACCATCGCCCGGCGGGTCTCGGCGCTGCGGCGCTACTTCGCCTGGTGCACCCGGACCGGGCTGCTGGCGGCGGACCCGTCGGCGTCGCTGCGGGCGCCCCGGGGCGGCGGCCGCCTGCCCCGGGTGGTGCAGGACGAGGTGCTCGGCCGGATGCTGGGGGAGCACGAGCAGGGGCGCGCCGCCGAGCGGGCGCCTGCGGCCACGGCAGCGGGCCGGGGCGAGGCGGGCGACGACCCCCGGGTGGGGGCGCGGGAGCTGCTGGGCGCGGCGGTGGTCGAGACGCTCTACGGCAGCGGGCTGCGGGTGGGGGAGCTGTGCGGCCTCCGGCGCGGCGACCTCGACCTCGGCGCCGGGGTGGTCACGGTCTGGGGCAAGGGCTCCAAGCAGCGGCGCATCCCGCTCGGCGAGCCGTGCGTGGCCGCGCTGACGGCCTGGCTGCGCGACGGGCTGGCGCTCCTGCGGGCCCCCGACACGCCGGCCGACGTGGTGTTCGTGAACCAGCGGGGCCGCCCGCTCACCCCGCGCGACGCCCGGCGGCTGCTCGACCGGCTGGCGCCCGAGCCGGTGCACCCCCACGCCCTGCGCCACACCTTCGCCACCCACCTGCTCGACGGGGGCGCCGACCTGCGGGCGGTGCAGGAGCTGCTGGGCCACGAGGACCTGGCCACCACCCAGATCTACACCCACGTCAGCCGGGAGCGGCTGCGACAGGTCTACGACGAGACCCACCCCCGGGCCTGACCGGCCGCCCGGCCGGCCGCCCGGCCGGCCGCCCGGCCGGCGACCCCCGACGCGATCGGAGCCGGTCGTGAGCCGCCGTCGACGTCGGGCCCCGGCAGCGCTCGCGGTGGCGACCGCGCTCGTGCTGCTGGTGACCGTGCCGGCGGCCGTGGTCGTGCCGGCGATGCCGCCCGCTCAGGCGATGCCGGTCGCGGCGGGGTGCGAGCCGTCCCGGTGCTACCGGCCGCCGGTCGACGCCCCGATCCTCGACCCGTTCCGGCCACCCGCCGACCCGTGGGAGCCGGGCAACCGGGGCATCGAGTGGGCCACGGCGCCCGGCACGCCCGTGGTCGCCATCGGCCCCGGGGAGGTGACCTTCGCGGGGCCGGTGGCGGGGTCGCTGCACGTCACGGTCCGCCACCCCGACGGCCTGCGGTCCTCGTACTCGTTCGTCGCCGCGATCCGGGTCCGGGTGGGGGAGCGGGTGCGGGGCGGCCAGGTCGTGGCCGTGGCCGGCGCCACCGTGCACCTGGGCGTCCGCCGGGGCGACCGCTACCTCGACCCGGCCTCGCTCTGGGGCCGCTCGATCGGCGGCCGCGTCCGCCTCGTGCCGAGCGATCCCGCGCCCGGGCGGGCCCCGCCGCCGCGGGCCCGCCGGGTGCCCCGGTGGTGGGCCGCCGTGCGCGCCCGACCGCCGCCGCACGGGGCCGGGCGACGGTTGGGGGCATCGCCGTGGGGCCGACTACGATCGTCGCTCGGCCCGCCACGAGGTGGGCCGACTCCACACCTCCGCCCGGAGCCATCCCACGGTCGTCGTCCCAGCTCGCTGGTCCGGCGCAGTGGCACCGGGTCTCGACCAACCGCTGGGAAGAGAGAGAACACCATGAGCGAACCCGTCGTGTCCATGAAGCAGCTCCTCGATGCGGGCGTGCACTTCGGGCACCAGACCCGTCGCTGGAACCCGAAGATGAAGCGCTTCATCTTCGGCGAGCGCAACGGCATCTACATCATCGATCTCCGCCAGACGCTCCAGCGCATCGAGGCCGCCTACATCCAGATCCGCGACACCGTGGCGGACGGCGGCACCGTGCTCTTCGTCGGCACCAAGAAGCAGGCCCAGGACCCCGTCCAGTCCTACGCCGAGAAGTCCGGCAGCCCGTACGTCAACCAGCGCTGGCTCGGCGGCATGCTCACCAACTTCGACACCATGGCCAAGCGCGTGGCGAAGATGAAGGAGTACCGCCGCATGCGGGACTCCGGCGAGTTCGAGGCCATGCCGAAGAAGGAAGCCCTCCTCATCAGCCGCGAGCTGGAGAAGCTGGAGCGCAACCTCGGCGGCATCGCCAAGATGGACAAGCTCCCCGACCTGGTGTTCATCCTGGACACCCGCAAGGAGCACATCGCGGTGACCGAGGCCAACAAGCTCGGCATCCCGATCGTGGCCGTGGTGGACACCAACTGCGACCCCGACGTCATCCAGTTCCCGATCCCGGGCAACGACGACGCCATCCGCTCCGGCACCCTCATGGCCCGCGTGATCGCGGACGCCGTCGAGGAGGGCCACCTCATCGCCTCCCGCCGCCCGGGCGCCACCTCGGCCCCGCGGGAGCGCAGCGCCGAGGAGGAGGCCGCCATCGCCGCCCAGCAGGCCGACGCCCGCCGCCAGGCCGCCGAGGCCGCCGCCGCCCGCGAGGCCCGCATCGCCGCCGCCCAGCAGGCCGCCACCGACGCGCCCGAGCCGGCCGCCACCGAGGCGCCCGAGGCCCCCGCCGCCGAGGCGCCCGCCACCGAGACCCCCGAGGCCCCCGCGGCCGAGACCACCGAGGAGAGCACCCCCGATGCCTGAGTTCACCGCGAAGGACGTCCAGGCCCTGCGCCAGGCAACCGGTGCCGGGATGATGGACGCCAAGAAGGCGCTCCAGGAGAACGGCGGCGACGCCGAGGCCGCCACCACGTGGCTGCGCGAGAAGGGCCTGGCCAAGGCCGGTGCCCGCGAGGACCGCGACAACAGCCAGGGCACCGTGGCCGTCGCCTCGTTCGAGAACGTCGCGGCCATCGCCGAGCTGAAGTGCGAGACCGACTTCGTCGCCAAGTCCGACCAGTTCTCCGCCCTCGTCCAGGAGATCGCCACGATCGTCGCCACCGAGGGCGAGGCCGCCGCCACCGCCAAGGACGACGCGATCGACGACCTCAAGGTCGTGCTCAAGGAGAACATCGAGCTGGGCCGCGTGGTCCGGGTCGAGGCCGCCGAGGGCAACGTCGTGGACACCTACATCCACCGCCAGGACGGCCGTGGCGTGCTCGGCGTGATCGTGGAGCTGGCCGGCGGCACCGCCGAGCTGGCCCACGAGGTCGCCGTCCACGTGGCCTTCTCCAAGCCCACCTTCCTCAGCCGCGACGACGTGCCGGCCGACGAGGTGGCCAAGGAGCGCGAGGCCCTGGAGGGCATCACCCGCGCCGAGGGCAAGCCCGAGGCGGCGATGGAGAAGATCGTCGAGGGCCGCCTCACCGGCTGGTTCAAGGAGCGCGTGCTCCTGGAGCAGTCCTACGTGAAGGACGAGAAGCAGACCGTCGCCCAGCTCCTGGGCGACGCCACCATCGCCCGCTTCGCCCTCGTGGCCATCGGGGCCTGAGGGTGGCGAACCACGATGACGCCGGGACCGGCGGGGCCGTGACCCCCCGCTGGTCCCGCATCGTGCTCAAGCTCTCCGGCGAGGCGTTCGCCGGCGACGCCGGCTTCGGCATCGACGGCGCCGTGGTGCGCCAGCTCGCCGAGGACGTGGTTGAGGCCCGCGAGATGGGCGTCGACGTCGCCATCGTGATCGGCGGCGGCAACATCTGGCGGGGGATGATCGGCGCCGGCTCCGGCATGGACCGCGCCCAGGCCGACTACATGGGCATGCTGGCGACGGTCATCAACTCGCTGGCCCTCCAGGACACGCTGGAGCAGCTCGACCAGGCCACCCGGGTGATGACCGCGGTGCACATGGAGCAGATCGCCGAGCCCTACATCCGGCGCCGCGCCATGCGCCACCTGGAGAAGGGCCGCGTGGTGATCCTCGCCGGCGGCCTCGGCGCCCCGTTCTTCACCACCGACACCCCCGCCGCGCTGCGCGCCGCCGAGCTGGCCGCGGGGGCGGTCGTGAAGGGCACCCACTCGGGCGTCGACGGCGTCTACACCGCGGACCCCAAGCTCGACCCGACCGCGACCAAGCTGGACGAGATCTCCTACATGGACGTCCTCAACCGCGGGCTCAAGGTCATGGACCCCACCTCCATCACGTTCTGCATGGACAACGCGCTCCCGATCGTGGTGTTCGACGCCCTCGCCGTCGGCAACCTGCGCCGCGTCCTCAACGGCGAGGCCGGAATCGGTACCCTGGTCCGGTGACCCCGCTGAAGTGGCCGCTGCGATGAGCGACGAACTGACCTCCCTGATCTTCGACGACGTGCGGGAGAAGATGGGCCGGGCCGTCGCGCACACGCGGGGCGAGTTCAGCTCGATCCGCACCGGCCGGGCCGCGCCCGCGCTGGTCGAGAAGATCCAGGTCGACTACTACGGCACCGAGGTGCCGTTGCAGCAGATCGCCGGGTTCTCGGTCCCCGAGGCCCGGATGCTCGTGATCTCGCCGTACGACAAGTCGGCCATCGGGGCCATCGAGAAGGCGGTCCGCCAGTCCGACCTCGGCCTCAATCCCAGCAACGACGGCAACGCCATCCGCCTCTCGTTCCCGCCGCTCACCACCGAGCGCCGCAAGGAGTTCGTGAAGGTCGTGAAGGGCATGGCCGAGGACGGGCGCATCGCGCTCCGCAACCTGCGCCGCACCGGCCGCGGCGAGTTGGAGGCCCTGGAGAAGGACGGCGACCTCTCCGAGGACGACCTCGCCCGCGCGCAGAAGGAACTGGACAAGCTCACGCAGGCGGCGGAGGCGGAGATCGACTCGGCCCTCGCCGCGAAGGAGCAGGAGTTGCTCGAGGACTGAACGCCGAGGTGGTGGCGCCCAGCGGCTGCCGCCCTCGATCGCCCGACCACCGGTCGGGCACCCAGGAGGAGTCATGGACGACCAGCGCAGGTTCCGACGCAAGGACGACGAACCGCCGTCCGAGGGAGTGCGCATCATCGGCCCCGACGAGGCGGCCGAGGCGATGGAGCGACCCGACGTGGCCGCGCGCCGGCGCGACGACGAGCCCCGGTTCGGGGACCGCCCGGCCGAGCCCCCGGCGGGGCCCCGCCCCGCGCTGCGCTTCCCGCTCGACGCGGCCGCCGACCCGTCGCGCATCGAGCGGCCCCCGGTCGACCCCGCGCCCGATCCGGTGACGGGCCCCGTCGAGCTGCCGCACTGGACCGAGCCGCCCACCGGCGAGGTCCCCTCGGTGCTCATCGGCGACGGCGGGCCGCTGCTGGAGGACGACGACGAGGACCTCGACGCCTGGTCGTCGTTCGCGACCTCCGCGCCCCGCTGGCGCGACGCGGACGACGAGTGGGACGACGACGACTTCATGACCGACCTGGCCCAGCACAGCGGCGAGTTCCGCGTCGGGGCCCTCGCGGACGGCGAGGACGACGAGCGCCCCGAGCCCGACGACTACCACGACTTCGACGACCTGGAGCAGCAGGTCGAGGAGCGCACCGCGGACCGGCCCCGCTGGCGCGACGACGAGGAGAACTGGGCCGCGTCGGAGGGCGCGTGGGCCGACGAGGGCGACGAGGAGTGGGACGACGACTACCCGGCGGAGGGCCGCGACGTCGATCCCGTCCCGATCGACGAGCCCACCCGGGACGTCGCCGCGGTCGAGGCGGACGACGAGGTGGACGAGATCGCGCTGAGCACCGGCGAGCTGGCCGCGATCGAGGCCGACGACGCCCGCCTGGCCGCCGCCGAGGCGGAGGTCGGCGACGACGGGGAGGACGGCGACGAGCCCGTCACCATCGTGATCGGCGACGCGGACGCCCGGGGTCGGGGCCGCGACGAGCCGGTCGAGGAGCCCGACGTCGAGGTGGACGAGGTCGAGGAGCCGGTGGCGGCCGACGACGCCGACGAGGTGGCCGACGACGGCTACTACGACGACGAGGGCTACGAGGACGACGAGCCCCGCGGCGGCGGGCTGGCCTCGCGCTTCGGCCCGGTGACCGAGAGCACCGGCGAGCGCAACATGACCACCGCGGTCGGCGTGGGCGTCGGCCTCGCCGCCGTCGCGCTCGTGGCGCTCATCATCAGCCCGGCCCTCATGGTCGGCGTCATCACCCTGGCGCTCGGCTTCGCGGCCTTCGAGTACTTCAACGTCCTCGACAACGCCGAGTGGGAGTCGGCCTCGCTGCTCGGCATCGCCGCCTGCGTCGCCCTGCCGCTCGCCATCTACTGGCGGGGCCCCGCCTACTACCCGATGCTGCTGTTCATCGTCTTCGTGGCGATCCTCGCCTGGTTCCTCGTCGGGGCCGGCGGGCGCGACCCACGGGTGCTGGAGGGCAGCATGTCCACGCTGTTCGGCGTCATCTGGATCGGCGGCTTCGGCTCGTCGGGCGCCGGGATGCTGGCGCTGCACGACGGCCGGTGGCTGCTGCTCGTCGCGATCCTCGCGACCGTGGCCTACGACGTCGGCGGCCTGTTCATCGGCAAGTACCTCGGCCAGCGGCCGCTGTCGGCGGCCAGCCCGAACAAGACCGTCGAGGGGCTCGTGGGCGGCATGGCGCTCGCCTTCGCGATCACGATCGTGACCGTCGGCATCGCCGAGCTGGGCCCCTGGAACGGCTTCGGCGCCGCGCTCCTCCTCGGCCTCGGCGCCGCCTGCGCGGCGCCCCTCGGCGACCTCTCCCAGTCGCTCCTGAAGCGGGACCTGGGCATCAAGGACATGGGCTCGGTCCTGCCGGGCCACGGCGGCCTGCTGGACCGCTTCGACAGCATGCTGTTCGTGCTGCCCACCGTGTTCTGGCTCACGGTCGCCGTGGGCCTGAGCTGAGCCGGTCCGGCCGGTGACCTCGGTCGCGCTCGCCGGCTCCACCGGCTCCATCGGCACCCAGACCCTGGAGGTCGTGGCCGCCGAGGCCGACCGCTTCGAGGTCGTCGCCCTCGGCGCCTCGGGTCGCGACCTCGACCGGCTGGTCGCCCAGGCCGAGGCCGTCCGCCCCCGGGTGGTCGCGGTCGCGGACCCCGCCGCCGCGGCCCCCCTCGCCGAGCGGCTGCCGCAGGTCGAGGTCCGGGCGGGCACCGACGGGATCGCCAGCCTGGGCGCCGAGGCCGACGTGTGCGTGAACGGCGTCGTCGGCTTCGCCGGCCTGGAGGTCACCCTGGCCACGCTGCGGGCGGGCCGGCGCCTCGCGCTCGCCAACAAGGAGTCGCTGATCGCCGGCGGCCCGGTCGTGCAGGCGGCCCGCCGCACCCCGGGGGCCGAGCTGGTGCCGGTGGACAGCGAGCACGGCGCCATCCACCAGTGCCTGCGGGCGCGCGACGAGGCCGGCCCGGCCCGGGTGGCGCGGCTGGTGCTCACCGCGAGCGGCGGCCCGTTCCGGGGCCGCTCCCGGGCCGAGCTGGCCGCGGTCACCGTCGAGGACGCCCTCGCGCACCCCACCTGGTCGATGGGGCCGAAGATCACCGTCGACTCGTCCACCCTGATGAACAAGGGCCTGGAGGTCATCGAGGCGCACGAGCTGTTCGGCGCCCCGGCCGGCGACGCCGGCGTCGGCATCGGCTACGACGACATCGAGGTGGTGGTGCACCCGCAGTCCATCGTGCACTCGATGGTCACCTACACCGACGGCTCCACGATCGCCCAGCTCTCCGACCCGACCATGTGCCTGCCGATCGGCTACGCCCTCGCCTGGCCGGACCGGGTCGCCACGCCGTTCGGCGCCCTCGACTGGACGAGCGCCCGCACCCTCGCCTTCGAGCCGCCCGACCACGACGCGTTCCCGTGCCTCGGCCTCGCGTACGCCGCCGGGCGGGCCGGCGGTGCGGCCCCGGCCACCCTCAACGCCGCCAACGAGGAGGCCGTCGCCGCCTTCCTCGACGGCCGCATCGCCTGGGTCGACATCGCCGCGGTGTGCGCCGCGGTCCTCGACCGGGCCGAGGACCGGCCGGTCGCGGACGTGGCCGACGTCATCGAGGCCGACCGCCGGGGCCGGGCCGAAGCCCGTAGCGTGATGGGCATCGACGCGTCGCCGGGGGTCCCGTCTTGACCGACATCCACGAAGAGGAGCCGAAGACCGAGGACGGGTCGGGCCCCGACGCGCCCCCGCCGGTCTCCGGTGGCCGGCTCACCTCGGCCGCGCAGCGGATCGAGTCCCGCGGCGTCGGCATCCGCGACGGCGACGCCCCGCCGCTGCGGCCCGGCGACAAGCTCCCCGGGGTGGTCGCGGTGGTCGCCGCCCTCGGCGTCGTCACCCTGCTGTGGCCCGGCCTGCGCTGGGCCACCCTCTACCTGGCGGTGGCCGTGGCGGTCATCGGCCTCACCGACGACCGCTCGCCCGCCTGGCGGGGCGCCCGCCTGGGCGTGCTCCTGACCGGCGCGGTCGCGCTCGGCGTCTGGCGGCCCTGGGTCCTCGTGGTCATCCTCGCCGTCGTCTTCATGATCTTCATGCACGAGCTGGGCCACTACGTGATGGCCAGGCGGGCCGACATGAAGGTCACCGAGTTCTTCATCTTCTTCGGTCCCAAGATCTGGTCGTTCACGCGGGGCGAGACCGAGTACGGCCTCAAGTGCATCCCCGCCGGCGCCTACGTGAAGATCGTCGGGATGACCAACCTGGAGGAGGTCGACCCGGCGGACGAGGCCCGCGCCTACCGGCAGAAGACCTTCGGCCAGCGGGTCGGCGTGGCCGTCGCCGGCTCCACCATGCACTTCCTCATGGCGCTCGTGCTGATCTTCGCCGCGCTCGTCCTGGTCGGCCAGCCGGGCGGCACGATGGACCCCGTCGCCCAGGAGCGCGACTGGCGGATCGGCAACATCGTGGAGGGCTCGGGGGCGGACCGGGCCGGCCTGCGGGTCGGTGACCGGCTCGTCGCCATCGACGGCGAGGCCGTCGGCGGCTTCGACGACGTGCGCGCCATCACGAGCGACCGGGTCGGCGAGACGGTGCCGCTCGTCTACGAGCGCGACGGCGCCCGCCGGACGGTGCCGATCACCTTGCAGCCCAAGATCGACTGGTACGTGGCCCGGGTCCCCGCGGGCTCGCCGCCGGACCGGGCCGGCCTGCGCCCCGGCGACCAGGTGCTCGCCGTCGACGGCCGCGACGTCACCGCCGTTCGCGACCTCGACGCCGTGCTCGACCCCTTGGAGGGCCGCACGGTCCCGCTGCGCGTCGCCCGCACCGCGGAGGGCGGCGAGACGACCGAGCGGACGGTGCGCGTCGAGGTCCGCAACCTGATCCTCACCGGCAACCAGGTGCTCGTGGGCATCGGCGCCGAGGGGGGACCCGACCGCAAGCTCGGGGTGGTCGACGGGCTGGCCGAGACCCCGAAGGGCTTCGTGGCGATCACCCGGCTCTCGCTGGAGGGCCTGGGCCGCTTCTTCACCCCCGGCGGCATCGCGGACTTCGCCGGCCAGGTCCGCGACGCCCGCGAGGACCGCGAGCGGGCCAACCCGACCTCCACGGAGACCTCCGCCACCCTCGGCGGCGGCAGCACCGTGAGCGAGAACCGGCTCCTGTCGATCTTCGGCCTCGTGCGCCTCGGCGGCGACGCCGGCGAGGCGAACCCGTCGTCGCTCGTGTTCCTGTTCGCCCTCATCAACATCTTCATCGGCGTGTTCAACCTGGTGCCGCTGCTGCCCTTCGACGGCGGCCACGTGATGATCGCCGTCTACGAGAAGATCCAGGAGGTGCGGCTGCGGCGGAAGCGCTACTTCACCGACGCCGCCCGCCTCCTCCCGCTCACCTACGTGGTGGTGGTGGCGATGGCGCTCCTGTTCTTCTCCACCATCTACCTGGACATCGCGAACCCGATCAGCACATGAACGACGGCTCCCAACCCATCGCCGCCCGACGGCGCAGTCGCCAGATCGTCCTGGCGCACCCCCGCAACCCCGTGGCGGTCGGCGGCGACGCCCCGGTCAGCGTGCAGTCGATGACCACCACCAAGACCGCGGACGTCGACGGCACCCTCCAGCAGATCTACGCCCTCGCCGGCGCCGGCGCCGACATCGTCCGCTGCACCTGCAACGACGCCGACGCCGCGGCCGGCCTCGCCCACATCGTCCCCCGCTCGCCGGTGCCGATCGTGGCCGACGTCCACAACAACCACCGCATGGCGCTCGCCGCGCTCGACGCCGGCGTGCACTGCCTGCGCCTGAACCCGGGCAACATCCGCCGCCCCGAGCACATCAAGCTGATCGCCACCGAGGCCCGCGACCGGGGCGTGCCGATCCGCATCGGCGTGAACGGCGGGTCCCTGGACGAGTCCCTCTACCGCAAGTACGGCGGCCGGGTCACCCCCGAGGCGATGGTCGAGTCGGCGCAGGTGGAGATGGCCTACTTCGAGGAGGTCGGCTTCGACCAGATCAAGATCTCGGTCAAGGCCTCCAGCGTGCCGCTCATGGTCGAGGCGTACCGCCAGCTCGCCGAGGTGACCGACCACCCGCTCCACCTCGGCGTCACCGAGGCCGGGCCGCCCCCGGCCGGCCTCGTCAAGGCCACCGCCGGCATCGCCGCGCTGCTCGCCGAGGGCATCGGCGACACGATCCGCTACTCGCTCACCGCGGACCCGATCGAGGAGGCCCGCGCCGGCCGCCAGCTCCTGGAAGCCCTCGGCCTGCGGGAGCGCAAGGGCCTCGACCTCATCGCGTGCCCGTCCTGCGGCCGGGCCGAGGTCGACGTCATCAAGGTCGCCAACGACGCCCAGGCCGCGCTCGACGGGCTCGACATCCCGATCCAGGTCGCCGTCATGGGCTGCGTGGTCAACGGGCCGGGCGAGGCCCGCGACGCGGACCTCGGCATCGCCGCGGGTCGCAAGCGCGGCCACCTCTTCGTGAAGGGCAAGGTGGTGAAGGTGGTGCCCGAGCCCGAGATGGTCGACGCCCTCGTGCACTGGGCCGGCCTCATCCGGGCCGACGGCATCGAGGGCGCGCTCAGCCACGCGGACGCCGGCGCGGCCGCCGAGGCCGACGCGGACCGCGCCGCCCTGCTGGACGAGCAGGGCGCGGACGCCAACGCGTCGGAGCAGCGGGTCGACCTGATCCGCAAGCACCTCGCCGAGTCCTGATCGCCGCTACGGTCGGGCCGTGACCGCACCCCGCTTCCGCATCGGTCGGCTCGACCACGTGCACATCCGGGTGCCGGACCGGGCCGAGGCCGCCCGCTGGTACGCCGAGCACCTCGGCTTCGAGCCGGTCGAGCGCTTCGACTTCTGGGCTGCCGCGGTCGACGGCGGCCCGCTCCAGATCTCCGCCGACGGCGGCCGCACGTCCCTGGCTCTGTTCGAGGCCACCGAGGGCCACCCGATGGAGCCGCAGCGGACCGGCGTCGCCTTCAGCGTCGACGCGGACGGCTTCGCCGCCTTCGCCCGCTCGCTGCCCAACGGCATCCCGGGCCCCTCGGGCGAGCCGCTGACGGTCGCGGGGCTCGTGGACTTCGACCTCTGCTGGGCCTTCGACCTCGCGGACCCGTGGGGCAACCGCTACGAGCTGAACACCTACGAGTACGACCGGATCCGCACCGAGCTGGTGGAGGCCGACGGGCTCACCCCGCAGCGCTACTGGCCCGAGGACCTCCACGACCGCTACCGGGCCGGGCGCTGAGCGCCGCTCAGCGAGGCGGGCGGCCGGTGTGGCGGGTGCCCTCGGGTTCGACCGCCCAGGGCGCGGGCTGCGCCCAGCCGTCGTCGTAGACCAGCTCGGGCACGGGCCGGCGGCGCACCGGCCCGTGGTGGCCCTCGGGGCGGCCGAGGGCGAGGGTGGCGAGGATCAGGACCTCGTCGGGGATGGCGAGGAGCCGCCGCAGCTCGGCCTCGACCGGGGCGTGCCACAGGGTGAGCACGCCGCCGTAGCCGAGGGCGCGGGCGGCGAGCAGCAGGTTCTGGCAGGCCGGGTAGAGCGACGCGCCGACGGTGGGGTCGACGCCGCGCCACGGCGTGAGGCAGGCGAGCGCGACCACCGGCGTCTCCTCGAACCGGTCCACGAAGCGCTGCATGGTGGCGGCCATGCGGGCCTTGGGGGAGCGCCCGGCTGCGCCCGAGCCCCGGTCGTAGCCGTCCGCGGCGCGCTTGGCGCCCCACCGGGCCCGGAACGAGGTGCCCAGCAGCGCCTTCGCCTCGGCCGCGTTCGGGCCGTCGCGCAGCACCACGAACCGGAACGGCTGGCGGTTGGAGCCGGTGGGCGCCCGGGTGGCGGCGAAGAACATGGCCGCCAGGGCGTCGTCGGGGATCGGGTCCGCCGTGAAGCGGCGGATCGCCCGGGTGGTGCAGAGCCCCTCCAGCAGCTCGACCACCTCGGTGCCCGCCGGCAGCTCGGGCACCCCCGGCGCGCTCATCGCCCGGCCAGGAGGTCCTGCTCCTCGGGGTGGCGCTCCAGGTAGCCCTTGACGTACGAGCAGACGGCGACGACGCGGACCCCGTCGCGGCGGGCGTCGTCCAGGGCGCGGCGGACCAGGGCGGACGCCAGGCCCCGGCCCCCGAACGCCTCGCGCACGCCGGTGTGCAGGTAGGTGCGGACGTCGTCGGCCTCGGTGAAGTCGAGCTCGCCGGCCTCGGCGCCGTCGACGGTGAGCCGGTAGCGCCGGCCCGATCCGGTGGTCTCCAGCTCGATGGCCACGCCGTCGTCGGCGCCGTCGTCGCTGCGGTCCTCGTTCGGTGGGCGCTCGGGGGCGCGGTCGTCGGCCATGGCGGTTCACCTCCAGCCGGGTCGGTCCCGGTCCCCGCACCCTAGGACCGCCGGACGGCGGGGGCCGCCGGCGGGCGGGGACCGGGCGATCGGGCCGGCCCGGCTGGCCGGGAACGGGTGCCGGGCGGCTTCGGGGCGGCCGGTAGCCTCGTCGGCCATGGCCAAGGCTCCCGTCCTCACCCCGCAGGCAGACGACTTCCCCCGCTGGTACCAGGACGTCCTGGCCAAGGCGGAGCTGGCCGACAACGGGCCGGTGCGCGGGACCATGGTGATCCGCCCCTACGGCTACTCGCTGTGGGAGCGGATGCAGGCCGAGATGGACGCCCGCATCAAGGAGGCCGGGGCCGAGAACGCCTACTTCCCGCTGTTCATCCCCGAGAGCTACCTGACCCGCGAGGCCGAGCACGTCGAGGGGTTCAGCCCGGAGCTTGCCGTCGTCACCCACGCCGGCGGCAAGGAGCTGGACGAGCCGGTGGTGGTGCGGCCCACCAGCGAGACCGTCATCGGCGAGTTCATGTCGAAGTGGATCAGCTCGCACCGCGACCTGCCCCTCCTGCTCAACCAGTGGGCCAACGTCGTCCGCTGGGAGCTGCGCACCCGCATCTTCCTGCGCACCAGCGAGTTCCTCTGGCAGGAGGGCCACACCGCGCACGCCACCGAGGCCGACGCGTCGGCCTACGCGCGCCGGATCCTCCACGACGTCTACCGGGACTTCATGGTGAACGTGCTCGCGATGCCGGTGCTCCTCGGCCGCAAGACCCGCCGGGAGCGCTTCGCCGGGGCCACCAACACCCTGGCCTGCGAGGCGATGATGGGCGACGGCAAGGCGCTCCAGATGGGCACGAGCCACGAGCTGGGCCAGAACTTCGCCCGGGCCTTCGACATCACCTTCCAGGACGCGTCGGGCACCCAGCAGACCGCCTGGACCACCTCCTGGGGCACCTCCACCCGGATGATGGGCGGGCTCATCCTGTGCCACGGCGACGACGCCGGCCTCCGCATCCCGCCCCGGCTCGCGTCGACCCAGGTCGTCGTGCTCGCCATCCGGGACGACGACGAGGTCGTGGCCGCCGCCCGCCGGCTCGCCGAGGAGCTGAGGGCCGCCGGCGTCCGCGTGCGCCTCGACGACCGCACCGACGTGAGCTTCGGGCGCCGGGCCACCGACTGGGAGCTGAAGGGCGTGCCGGTCCGGGTCGAGGTCGGCCCCCGCGACCTCGCGAACGGCGAGGTCACCGTGCTGCGCCGCGACACCGGCGACCGCAGCCAGGTGGCGGTCGAGGCCGTCGCCGCGGCCGTGCCCCCGCTGCTGGAGCTGGTGCAGGCCGACCTGCTGGCCGCCGCCACCGCCCGCCACGACGCCCGCTCGGCCGACGTCGCCACCCTGGAGGAGGCCCGCGAGGCCGCCCGCACCGGCTTCGCCCGCATCCCCTGGGCCACCCTCGGCGAGGCCGGCGAGGAGGCCCTGGCGGCCGACGCCGTCACGGTCCGCTGCCTCCAGCTCCCCGACGGCAGCGTCCCGGACCGCGAGGACGACCCCGAGGTGCTCGCCGTCGTCGCCCGGGCGTACTGACCCCCTCACCGGCACCCCGGTTCCGAGCCCCGCCCGGCACCGGTCGGGACGTGAGCGCGCCCGCTATGCTCGTCGGGCGCGCCCGTCCGGGCGCCGGGGCGTGGGCCTGGGCCCACGCTCTTCGTTTGTAGAGAGACCGGTTCCGCACCGGTGGAGACCGAGAGGAGGCACGGGACCGTGGCCATCGACGACACCATCCGCACCCTGGTCGGGCCCGTGCTCGACGCGCACGAGGTCGACCTCTACGACCTCGAGTTCACCGGCGGGGTGCTGCGCATCACCGTCCAGCGCGACGGCGGCGTCGGCATCGACGTGATCGGCGCCGTGAGCCGGGAGATCTCCCGGCTCGTGGACGAGACCGACCCGATCCCGGGCGCCTTCACCCTGGAGGTGTCGAGCCCCGGCCTGGAGCGGCGCCTCCGCACCCCCGAGCACTTCGCGGGCGCGCTCGGCGAGCAGGTCGCGGTGAAGGCGGTGGCCGGTGTCGACGGCGAGCGGCGGATCGCCGGCACGCTCGCCGATGCCGACGACCGGGGCATCACCGTCGCCCTGCCGGACGGCGAGCGGCGCCACCTCGCCCACGACCAGATCGAGCGGGCCCGCACCACCTTCGAGTGGGGCCCGTCCCCGAGACCCGGCAAGTCCCCGTCATCCAAGCAGTCCCCGTCATCCAAGAAGAAGGCAGCGAAACCGTGAGCAACGACGACATGATGGAAGCCCTCCGCGCGCTCGCGTCGGAGAAGGGGATCAGCACCGACACGCTCATGGGTGCGCTGGCCGACGCGCTGGAGTCCGCCTACAAGCGGCTGCCCGACGCGTACGAGTACGCCTGGGCCACGATCGACCCGCTGACCGGCGAGATGCGGGTGCTCGCCCAGGAGCTGGACGAGGACGGCGAGCCGTTCGGCCCCGAGCTGGACGTCACGCCCGACCAGGCCACGATGGGCCGCATCGCCGCGCAGACCTTCAAGCAGGTGATGATGCAGCGCCTGCGCGAGGTCGATCGGGAGATGAAGTACGACGAGTACGCGGGCCGCGAGGGCGACATCGTCACCGGCATCATCCAGCAGACCGACGCCCGCTACACGCTCCTCGACCTCGGCCGGGTGGAGGCGCTGCTGCCCCAGGCCGAGCAGGTGCCCTACGAGCGGCCCGAGCCCAACAGCCGGCTCAAGGCGTACATCGTGGAGGTCCGCAAGACCGCCAAGGGCCCGCAGATCGTGGTCAGCCGCACCCACCCGGGCCTCATCAAGCGCCTCTTCGAGCTGGAGGTGCCCGAGATCGCCGACGGCATCGTGGAGCTGAAGGCGTGCGCCCGCGAGCCCGGCCACCGCACCAAGATCGCCGTGTGGTCCAACGACGCGAACGTGGACCCCGTCGGCGCCTGCGTCGGCGCCCGCGGCGCCCGCGTCCGCATGGTCGTCAACGAGCTGCGGGGCGAGAAGATCGACATCGTCCCCTTCTCCGAGGACCTGCCGGACTTCGTGGCCAAGGCCCTCCAGCCGGCCAAGGTCAAGGAGGTGCGCATCCACCCCGAGACCGGCACCGCCGAGGTCATCGTCCCCGACTTCCAGCTCTCGCTCGCCATCGGCAAGGAGGGCCAGAACGCCCGCCTGGCCGCCCGCCTCACCGGCTGGCGCGTCGACATCAAGAGCGAGTCCCAGCTCGCCGAGGAGGAGGCGTACCAGTCCGACGAGTGGGCGCAGGGCGAGTGGGTCGTGGACGCCGAGACCGGCGAGCAGGTCTGGGTGCCGGCCGACGGCGGCGAGGCCGTCTCCGCCGAGGAGTGGGCCGCGTCCGGCGACGAGGGCGAGGCCACCGACGAGCCGGCCGACGCCGACGCCGACGCCGACACTGGTGCCGTCACCGGCGACGAGGCCGAGGCCGGGTCGACCGAGGGCGTCGACGCTGACGACGCCGAGGTCACCGAGGGCGACGACGAGACCGAGACCGCCGATGGCGGTGACGCCGCCGCCGAGGCCGAGCCGACCGACGAGGCCGGGCCGGCCGAGGCCGCCGATGGCGGTGACGCCGAGGGCTGAGGGCGCGTCGGACCGGACCCCCGTTCGCACCTGCGTCGGCTGCCGCCGACGTCGACCCCAGCGGGATCTGGTCCGGATCGTCCGAACCGGCGACGGACGGCTCGCCGTGGGCCGTACACTGCCGGGTCGGGGTGCCTGGCTCTGTCGGGACCGCCCCACCTGCTTCGACGAGGCGATCCGCCGAGGCGGCTTCGCCCGGGCGTTCCGCACCGGCGTGGACCGCTCGGCCGTCGAGGCCATCCGCGACGCCCCCGCCCTGCGGGGCATCGCCGAACCGATCGACTTCGTGCCGGGCCACCGGCCTGCGCGAGACTGAACCTCTGCCCGTCCGGCGGGCACCCGCCGCACACCGAACCCAGGAAGGGCTGGCGAACCTACGTTGGCACCAAAGATCCGCGTCCATGAGCTCGCGAAGGAGCTCGGGCTCACGAACAAGGAGACCCTTGACCTGTCCCTCTCGTTGGGGATCGGCGTCAAGACCCACTCGTCGAGCATCGAGGACGCCCAGGCCGACCGCGTGCGACGCAAGGCGGAGCGCGAGGGCCTGATCCGAGACGAACAGCCGGAGGAACCGCCGGCGAAGAAGGCCGCCAAGAAGGCCCCGGCCAAGAAGGCCGCGGCGAAGAAGGCCGCGCCCGCCGAGCCGGCCCCCGCCACCGAGGCGGCCGAGCCCGCGCCGGCCGCCGAGGCGACCCCGACGGCCGCACCGGCCGAGCAGCCGAGCCCGGCCCCCGCCGCCGAGGCCGAGCCGACCCCGGCGAAGCCGGCCGAGGCAACGGCGCCCACCCCGGCCGAGGCTCCCGCGCCCGCCGAGGCACCGGCCGCCCCCGAGGCGTCCGCCGAGGCCCCGCCCGCCAAGCCGGCGCCGAAGCCCGCCGAGCCCACCGACCGCCCGGTCGTGACCTCCAGCGGCGCCGCCGGGCCCCCCCCCCCCGCCCCCCCCCCCGCCGACGCCCCCCCC
>Ga0182792_1001583_pt1 | contig 18024 bp, 18 predicted proteins | sample Passage237B_FD_130497 | JGI IMG/M metagenome (GOLD analysis project Ga0182792, IMG submission 130497) | Cellulose adapted compost microbial communities from Newby Island Compost Facility, Milpitas, CA, USA - Passage2 37B (version 2) (version 2) ...
CGGATGCACCGATCCACATGGCAACATCGTCAGGGCCTCGTAACGCCAGTTTCTCTGGCAGTCGCTGGACGCCATGTGCTTTCCACAGACGCCCACACCAGGACAGGGCGCCGACTCCTTGCCAGCCTTGCCATGCGCTCACCCAAGCGCGAACGCCGTCGACTTGCCTCAGCGCAGCCTGCTCCGTCGGTATGCCGAGGGGAACTTCCAGCGGCCACTGGCTCTCGCCCGGATCACCGATCAACCACTCGCGGTGCTTGCTTTGAAAGCGACGGGCGAGAAACTGCCGAACATCTTCAGGAAGCTTCAACGCTAGCCTCCTCTCGTGCGTGCTCTGGCAGCTTCAACCGCTGACGATCACCGTCGTACTCGATGAGCAGGACGCCTGAGACGCGCCGATCGCTGATATCCACAAAGCAGGCGCCACCGATGAATGGCTCAAGGGTCATGACCGACTTTAGCGGCGTGGCGACCACCATCTGGAATCCGAAATTGGTAAAGATGTTCATCGCCAACGCGGTGAACTCGTTATCCGCCTTGTCGAAGGCTTCATCCAGCACGACGGGGGCATACATCGGCACGCCGTGGTCGTTACCACCCAGTTGATATCGCAGGGCTGCGGCCAAGCACGTGGTGGCCAGCTTCTGCCGTTGGCCACCAGACTTGCCTGCTCCGCTGCGGTAGATCTCGACCTCGACACCACTTTCATCTATCTCCCGCCCGATGAACTCAACGTGCTGTCGAACATCGAGCACAGTCTCGCGCCAGCGTTTTTGCTCGGGGTCCTGACTGGCGAGTCGATCAACAAGTCGTCGCAAGGCCAGGAACCGCGCCTCGGCAAACTCTCGATCCTCCGTCCATGCATGGCTCAGCGCCTGCTGGATCTCTTGCTTGAACTCCTTGACGTCGACAAGCTGCCGGTCACTGGCGTCGATGTGGAGATAGGTGCGTTGATTGGTGCTCTGGTTGAAGGGCACCTGGCCAAGACTGTCGTTGACCAGATCCATCCGTTCCAGGATCGCCTTACGCGCATCGTTCAGGTAGGTGGAAAGCGCCGCCAGGTTCTGGTGACTTTGGTTCTGCAGCAACTCAAAGAACCGCTGCTCATAGGCGGGCAGACCATCCGTCTCCAGCCGAACCAGCTTGGCGAAGAAGTCTGGCGCGCTGGCAAGGCTCGTGTCCATGTCGCCCGCGTCCATCGGCCATTGCCGTTTGAAATCGGCAAAGCGTGCTTCTATTTCCTTCTCGCAATCGGCGATTTCATCTTTGATCTCACTGATTTCTGTGTTGAGTCCTCTCTCAACAGCTGTTGTTACCTTGTCGAGGCTTTCGAGCCTGATCACGTCTGACTGCTTGGTGAATCGTTCGTCGAGCCCCTTGATCTGGTGGGGGGTCAATGAAACTCTGGAAGCATCTTGAAGGAGGGATTCGAGTTTTTGCGTGCTGTCTTTGATCTGCTTGAGAACTGAGTCATGCGCGACCTTGGCTTCGCGGAGATCCTTGTCAGCCTGCTCAACCAGGTCCTTTTGCTTGTCGATCCGTTGGCTGATTTGCAGTAGGGCTGTATTGCCTTCCCGCGCTTCGCGGATCTGCCGTTCAATGGTGGAAATGCGATCCAGTAATGGGAGCACATCTATTTCCTGCCACTGGAGATTCACCAGAGTCTGGCACTGCATCGCTCGGGCCGCACGATTCTTGTCCTGGTCGGAAAGCTTGTCGATCTCCCCGCCGAGGCGCGATATGGTGTCAGCCAGCTCCTGCGCCTGGGTTTGGAAGAGCGCAAGCTTCTCGCGGTTGTCGAACCCGAGTACCCAGTTTCGCCGGTCGCCGACATTTCTGCGGTCGTCTTTCTCATGCCGGGTTTTGCTGTGCTTGACCTGGCCTTCACGGGTGATGGCGCGATCTGCGCTCCTGAAGGACTGAATAGAGTCGACGCACGCGTAATCGAAGCGTTGCCGTAGTTCGGCCTGAAGCCAGTCGGCATACGTCCCCTCCTTGACATTCAGCTTGAGGACGAGCGAGTTAGCACCGATAGGCTTTGCCTGCCACGTCTCCGGACGGCCGGTCCGGTAATACACCAAGCGCTGCCCAAGGTGGGTGGTGTTGATGTGATTGGCCAATGCCGAATACTGGCGTTCGTCTACCAGGAGCGAGAGCGCAAACCCGTGCAGTACGCGCTCTATGGCTCCCTGCCATTCGGCCTCGTCAGGCTTCACCTCGACGAGTTCCCCAACGAATGGCAGCGCGGACTCAGAGATCCCGATGGCAGCGGCAATGTTTCGGCGCATTTCCAGCATGTCCGCTGGGATGTTCGATGGCTGGCGCTGAAGTGCCTGCACCTCTTTCAGTGCTTGCGAAAACGCGGTCTCGGCATCCTTCTTTTCTCTGTCCAGGCGGAACTGCTCGGCGCGGCTGTCGTTGCTGCGCTGCTCCCAGTTTTCGACCCCCTGCCGCGCGTTGCCCAACAGTTCAGCGAAGGCTTGAGGCGAATCCGGGAGGCTCCAGCCCAGCTTCTTGCATGCCTCTTCGGCCTGACCGCGTTTTCGCAGACGATCTGTGCGCTGGCCCTCCAGCCCCGATTTCTCGGCCTCCCATTGCTCGATCTGATCACCGCCTGCCTCACGGTGCTGTCGCTCCAGATCGCGCAAGATTGCGGCGTGGTTATCCAGGGTGCTTTGACGCCGCCCCACTTCACCCTCTGAGCCGTTGGCTTGCACCTCTAGGGATGCCACGTGCTCCTTGAGGAGCTCAATGCGTCGGGTTTCCCGATAGCCATCAACGCCAAGCCGAAGCTCATCCAAGCCATTGCGCTGCAGCATCAACGAATCCCTGCGCTGATATTGCTCCCGCGCTGGCGCGAGCGTTTGAACCTGCTCGCGAGCCGTGACGACCGCCTGGTGGGCCGCATTGAGTTCGCCAAATTCACTGACCAAGCGATCCGCCACCTCGAAGGTCTCGGGCTTGTCGAGCATGAAGTCGCGCAGGAAGGTATTGAGGTCGCCGAGGTTTTTGGCCGACTGGGTTTTGTGCAGCAAACGCAGCGCCATTTCGCTCTCGATGCCGAGCAGACGGCAGAACCGTTCGCAATAGGGGCGAAATTCGTCGCGGGCAAACGCCTCGGGGAAAGACTGCTTGAGCTTCCGGATGTCGAAGTTGGATTGGCCAAAGTCCTCCAGCTCGCGTAGGTCAAAGGCCCGTTCCATGACAAGGTAGTGGCGCTTGACGTCGGTACTGCCGTTTGCATTGCCCCGCAACCAGAACACCTGAACCAACACCACAGACTGGCCCAAGGCATTCTGGTAGGTCAGTGCCAAGGCTGACCAGGTCGTCCCTGCGCGCAGGTAGCGGGTCGCGATCTCTCCCGACTCCCCATCCTTCTGTTCTGCCCACGCACCACGTATGTAGGTGACGAGGTTTCGGTCACGACCGCTGCGGTCTGCCTCGCGCGCAGCAGCGTTGAAATCGATCCAGCGAGGTGGCGTCAGCAACGCCGAAAACGCATCGAGAAGCGTCGACTTTCCAGCGCCGGATCGACCCACAAACAGAAAGCCTCGCTCGCTGATCGGCACGTCGTGCAGGCCGGAGAACGTGCCCCAGTTGTAAACCTGCAGGCGGGTCATTCGGAACTGCTCGCGGGCAAACAGGGAGGCGGTTTGGGGTTCCGCGATCATTGGTCTGCCTCCTCATCGGCGTCAGTCTGAACCAGTTGCGCTGGCGTTTCTCCGGCCGCCATGCGCTGATACAGGTGCGTCAGCGCTTGTATTTCCTCTGCCGAGAACAGGAGTTTCAGCGTCGGCGAAATCTCGAAGCGATCCTCACTCGAGCGAATCTTCTGAAGAATGCTGTGCTTCTTGATCTTCTCGATGGAGGCATGAACCCGTTTCACGAACCCTGCACGGTCGGTGTTGGCGGCGCGCTCATAGAGGGAGAGAAACTCCGTGATCTCTTCTGTCGACACCACGGCACGGTCGCCCTGCGAGTCCGCCTGGGTCAATCGCTGGCGAAGGTGTAGCAGCAGAATGGAGTCAATGAACGTCAGCTGGGCACGACGCAACAGGAGAGGTACCTCAAGTTCGCCGGTATCTGCCTGGCGCGTGAAAGCCACCTGTACGTCTCTATCGATAACCAGTTCGAGAAACAGCTCGGCAAGACGCCGACGGATCACCGCTTCGTCTCTTACCAAGATCGGCCAGAGCTTTGGATGTCGACGTCCATCGAGCGATGGCCCTGCCAACAGTTGTACTAATGCGCGCCGGGTATCCAGTGGCAACTCGCCGCTGTCACCCATGAAGAGGGTGTTGGTAGGTGCTTGAGCAGCATCTGGCGCTTGTGCTTCGGCTGGTATTGCCGATTCGTCGTTCTCAGACCAGTTCATGGGCCCGCTCCCTCAAAAAGAAGATCTTTGGAATTCGGGCGCTACGACGCTCGTCGTCGCCTCCAACCCAGCCTACGGTTTCACTGTGGTCGGCCTTGAACCCATGCCGACTGCCCAACGCCAGCAGGCCGACGACGCTGCCAAGCCCCTGTGCAGCAGGGAACTGCTCCAGCACGTCGGCAATCGATGCCTGGGAGCGTTGATCCAGGACTGCCAGCACGTTGGCCTTCAGGGTTCGGAAGTCGATTTCCGACTGCGCGACCAGTTCGCTCACAGACTCTAGATCGATCGGCGGCGCGTCTCCTTCTGCCATCTGCCCAGGCAATGCTTGCAGGGATGGGTCGTGCAGAACCCATTGAGACAAGGAGCGCAACCGACTGCTCGTGAGTTCCAGCGTGTACTGGAGGGTCTCAGTGGCCCTGACTTCATTCTTCAGGCTCAGTGCTGCGCGCTGAGCGTCTTTCAGCAGGTGATTGAGTCGGCGCTGCTCGAGGTATTCACGACTCTGGACGAAGTGCTTCAGGCTTCGCGCGAAGGTCTGGAGCACCTCGTGAACCATACCGCCCTGCTCAAGAAGGGTGCGCGTCAGCCGCAGAAGGAATCGTCGCTCCTTGGCTTCGAGCTGCCCCACGAACTCCCGCGACATAACGTTATCAAGCGCCTGATCAAGCGTGGCCGCTTGCTCCGGGTCCGTAAGCAATCGCCAGAAAGCAGAGAAAGTCCTTCCGGCGTCGCTCTCCGAAATCAGGTCGATTCCGGCGAACAGCGAATCCAGCACATCTCCACGATTGCCATCGTTGTCCATGATGCGTTCACGAAGATCGCGATTCAGCTGGTCGAACTGATCTCGAACACGGCGGAAATCACCGGCCAGATCGTCGGCCAGCGTGATGATCTCCCGCGTGCGCTCGAGCGCCGTCGTATGGGGCAGCACGCGCATCTGCCCCTTCTGGATGGCGTCAATCTCCTTGTCGATGCGGGCTTGCTCGGCCATGAGCCGGTCGATGCGGCGGAACTTGTCGGTGTCGGTGTCCTCGGCAAGTCGTGCCAAGGCCTCGATGACGAGCGTCAGACGACTTTCGGTCGCGGCGGAGTGCGGCTGTGCCAGGCCAGAGACAAACCGAATGGCTTCGACAGCCGCCGTGGAGAGTTCATATTCCTCTTCGGAAGCGCCAGCCGGGAAGCGCCGCTCGAGGAACCCATCGGCGAGCCAGCTGGCGACATACGCCTGTGCCGTTTGGGGAAAGTCTTCGCCTTGGGCGCGCAGCTCTTCCAGATCCCTTGCAATGCGTTCGTGAAAAATGGAGGCAGGGAGGCTTCGCTCGCCCTCATACAGATGAGATTGAAGCAGGCCAATGACGGTAGGCCCGGTAGTAGAGGCAAGCAGACGCCACAGCGGCTGCGCCCGCATGCGCCGGTAGGTCGCGATGGCTTTGTCTGCTTTCACTCCCATGCTCCAAAGTGCGGGCATCGCCCGTCATATGGTAATCACAATGCAACGCATACAAGAATCAAAAACGTTGCATTGCCACATTCTAGAGCAGCTTATATACTTCCCGCAACAACCCGCACAAGCATTCGTTAACCCGATAGAGCACTCAGGAATGCCCAAAGACCAACTTGCAGAACTGACCCAGCCTCAGCGCGACCGGCTCGCGTTCATTGAGCTGCGTGTGCGCTTCGTGGGAGAGATCCGTCGGCAGGACTTGGTTGCGCGGTTTGGCATCCAGTCCGCAGCGGCAACTCGAGATTTGGCGCTCTATAAGGAGTTGTCTCCAGGCAACATCGACTACGACCCCAAAGGCAAGGCCTACGTCTTGGGGCCAGACTTCCGCCCCATCTTCGACTTTCCTCCGGAGCGGGTGCTGTCTTGGCTGACGCAGGGTTTTGGAGACGGCGAGCCGATGCGGCTCAAGGCGTGGGTGGCCAGCGAAAGCCCCTCACGGCTTACACACCCGGATCTCGATGTGCTGGCCAGCGTGACCCGGGCGATCCATCTGGTGTGTCCGCTCCGCGTCGAGTACTACTCAATATCTAGCGGCTGTACAGAGCGGGAAGTCGTCCCCTTTGCGCTGATCGACAACGGCCTGCGCTGGCATGTCCGCGCCTTTGACCGGAAGTCTCAGGAGTTCCGGGATTTCGTCATCACCCGGATCAAGAACCCTGTCGTGCTCAAGGGGCAGCCAGTGGCAGCCCATGAGATGAGCGATCAAGACATCCAGTGGACGCGGATCGTCGAACTGGAGTTGGTGCCGCACCCGGATCAGCCCCGGCCGGAGATCACCGAAATGGATTACGGCATGCGCGACGGCGTGCTGCGGATGAAGCTGCGCGCTGCCACGGCTGGATACATCCTGCGCAAATGGAGCGTCGACTGTTCGCCCGATCATTGCCTGCGCGGACCGGAGTACCGGTTATGGCTCAAAGACCACTTGGCAATTTATGGAGTCAAGAATGCGATTTTGGCACCTGGCTATAAATCGCAAGAACAAAAATTAGTAGAAGCGGAGGCTGACTGATGGGCGACGCAATCCGTTCGTTTCGGTCAAGGGAAAAACAATGACAACCGTGAACTTGGACTCTTCCGCGCTAACTTCTGCGCTTGAACAGTTACGCCTCAAGCTATTAGATCTCACCGGTCGAAATCGCCTGATTAACTTCAAGCACACTGCTGGCAAGTCACTTCAGTTCATTGAGGGTCATCCCGCAGCGATCTATCAGCGACTGGTCGAAGCAAACAACAAAGCAAGCATCAGCATTCTCGGACTGCCAGAACCATCCAGAGGGGACTGGGTGGAGCGCAACGGTCGCTTACAAAGACCAGAGCCTAGGGAATGGGCCAAGTCCCAAGGCATCTCAACGAGCTACGACATCCCTGGTGTCGGTGAGAGCTCGGATGAATCGAATGTCCGATCACTTATGTACCCGGACGATCTCGCGAAGCACTGCCGCAAGATCGAGCGTGAAGCCACGCTCGCTATTGAGGAAACGGGCGCGAACATGCTGTTCTTGGTGCTTGGATTCTTAGAGTTCCCAGACCAGCGTGACAGCGATAAGACGTTCACTGCGCCCTTGATCAGTGTCCCAGTGTCGCTGCAGAAGAAGGAGATCGCGGGCATCCAGCAGTTCTCGCTCCAGTACACAGGCGACGACATTTCGGAAAACCTATCTCTACGGGAGAAGCTGCGCAACGACTTCGGCCTGGTTTTGCCCGAGCTTGCCGAGGAGCAGATTGACGTCAACGGGTACTTTGCTGAGGTTCAGGCGATCATCAAAAAGCAGCCTGGATTCGCCTTCAAGCACCGCGTCTCCCTGCGTAGGATCCCCCTCAGAGTAGACATCAGCCAGTAGAATTTCGGAGCCTCCTTTCAATCGGAGACTCCCTTGAAGAAAAGCAGATTTACCGAAAGCCAGATCGTTGCGGTGCTCAAAGAAGGCGAAGCCGGGATCCCGGTCGTCGAGTTGTGCCGCAAGCACGGTATCAGCAGCGCCACGTACTACCAGTGGAAGAGCAAGTATTCAGGCGTGCAGGTGTCTGAGCTGCAGCGCCTGCGTGAGCTTGAGGCGGAGAACGCCAAGCTCAAACGCATGTACGCGGATCTGGCCTTGGAGAACTCAGCCATCAAGGATGTGCTGAACCGAAAATCCTGACGCCGTCAGCCAGGCGCGAGGTCGTCGAGCAGTTGGTGGAATCGAAGCTCTCGATCACACGTGCCTGTCAGATTGCTGGCCTATCGCGGGCGGCGTACTACAAGAGGCCAACTCCGGCGGAACAACGCGATGCCGAGGTCATTGATGCGCTCAATGCGATCGTGGCCCGGCATGGGCGCTGGGGATTCTGGAAGTGCTTCACGCGGCTGCGGCTCGATGGTCGTTGCTGGAACAAAAAGCGGGTTCACCGGGTGTACTGCGAGATGGGATTGAATTTACCTCGACGCTGCAAGAAACGGCTGACTGACCGGCCCCGTCAGGCGCTGGATCATTCCTTGGAGCCAAACCGCTGCTGGGCATTGGACTTCATGCACGACGCCTTGTATTGTGGCCGACGCTTCCGGACGTTGAACGTGATCGACGAGGCCAACCGGGAATGCCTGGCCATCGAGGTCGGTACATCCATCCCTTCGGCGCGCCTGATCCGCGTGCTCAACCGTCTGATCAATTGCTATGGGGCTCCTGAGGCCATACGGCTGGACAATGGGCCGGAGATGGTCTCGCAGGCGTTCACCGAATGGGCTGCTGCCCGGGGCATTGCCGTGCATTATATCCAGCCAGGCAAACCAAATCAGAATGCGTTCATCGAGCGCTTCAACAAGACGTATCGCACTGAGGTGCTCGATGCGCACCTGTTCGCCAATCTGCAGCAGGTGCAGACGATTACCGAGCAATGGCTGATCGATTACAACGAATACCGCCCACATGACTCGTTGGGCGGCGTCCCGTCGGTGCAGTTTATGCCCCGGCTAACCCTTGCTCCGAAACTCTATCAGCCGCTGTCTACTTGACGGGGGAGCTTACGCTCTCGCTTGATATGAAATCATTTTTTAATAGAGTTCTTCCCCCTTTTCTAATTTCTTTCCTAATTTATTCCAGAGATTTATTTAGGAATTGGGAAGCGGGGGCATGCTCAATGAAGCAAGTGGTGCTTAATTCTGGGAAGTCTCAAGTTAGGGTACTGGGTAATGGCCCTTGTCTTGAGGCGGATCTGAACAGGAGTTTTTTCTCCACCTCTAAAGACTACGATCATTTTTGTGTGAATGGTTTTGTGTTGTATGAGGAATATGAATTTATTCGGCCTTCTGTATATTTTCTCTTAGATCCATTTTTTGTGACAAGAAATGTACCAGAAAATCTTTCTGAGAAACAGTTTAATATTCTTAGGCTTCTTAATGATAAAACACATTGGTCAATGGTTCTGGTTGTGCCGCCATCAGCAGATATAAATTTCCTCAGAGAGAATATGAAGAATAAAAATATTGAAATAAAAAAAATAAATGCGGTTTGTTTGCGGTCTTATAAATATGGTTATTTATCCAATTATCTATTGAAAACGGGGTTTTTTGGCCCTGAAGTTACTAATGTACTGATCTATGCATTGCTAATTGCTGTATTGGCGGGATACAAGAAAATAGAGGTGTATGGGGCGGATATGAGCCTTCATAAGGACTTGGTGCTTAATCAGGAAAATAATAAATTATATTATAAGAGTAGGCATCATAAGGAGCGAGACGTCCTTGTTCCTTTTAAGAAGGTCCCTCTGATGCGAGAAAGTTGGTCCATGGGGGAAATACTAGAGGTTTGCGCTAAGAATTTTTTTGCACATGATGTTATTGCGAGATTTTCTAGGGACATGGGTGTTTCGATAGTAAATAAATCCTCATTTTCTTTTATTGATGCTTATGATAGAAGCGAGATCTAGATGAGTTTTTTCTTAAATAATATATTGAGGAATCCGCTGTTTTCCTGGGCGAGAAAATTGGTGACTAACGTCTGCCTATCATTCAGGTACAGAAAAGATAAATTAAAAATAATGAGAAATGCAACAATAAAAAATTGCTCGTTTTCTTTGCATAATTTCATAGGGGAAAATTCCAGTTTAATAAATGTGACGATGGGTAATTATAGCTATATATCTAATAATTCTTATATAATAAATACAGCTATTGGTAAATTTTGTTCTATTGGCCCTCGTGTTTTAATTGGTCTTGGGCGACATCCATCTAGGACATATGTTTCAACACACCCCGTCTTTTATTCTAAGAGTCGCGATATTGTTGAGCCCTTTGCTGTAGATCATGAATTTCGTGAATACATACCAATCTGTATTGGAAATGATGTGTGGATTGGGGCTGGCGCGATTGTGCGAGATGGAGTTTCTATTGGTGATGGCGCGATAGTTGGGGCTGGCGCGGTCGTGACTAAAGATATTCCTCCGTATGCGGTAGTTGGCGGCAACCCCGCACGAATTATCAGATACAGATTTTCTGAGGATTATATTCGTAGGTTGTTAGACATGAAATGGTGGGATTGGGAGATTTCTGATCTAAGGAAACGATCAGAAAATTTAAGTAATATAGAGGAATTTATAGATCTATGAAAAAGGCCTTGATTACGGGTATAACTGGTCAAGATGGATCCTACTTGGCAGAATTTCTTCTGTCCAAGGGTTACGAAGTTCACGGCATTAAGCGTCGATCTTCATCTTTGAATACCCAGAGAATTGATCATTTATACCAGGATCCGCATGAATCCGACCGTAAACTGGTTCTACACTACGGTGATTTGTCAGATTCTTCTAATTTGATCCGTATCCTATCGGAGGTTCAGCCCGATGAAGTCTATAATCTAGCAGCGCAATCTCATGTTGCTGTCAGCTTCGAGTCTGCAGAATATACGGCCGATGTTGACGCTCTGGGTGCCTTACGGTTGCTGGAGGGCATTCGCTTTTTGGGACTGGAGAAAAAAACTCGTTTTTATCAGGCTTCGACGTCTGAGCTTTATGGTCTAGTCCAGGAGATGCCTCAGAAAGAAACTACGCCGTTCTATCCTCGTAGCCCCTATGCAGTCGCCAAGCTGTATGCCTATTGGATTACTGTGAACTATCGAGAGGCCTATGGGCTCTACGCCTGTAATGGCATTCTGTTCAATCATGAATCCCCGCGCCGGGGCGAAACCTTTGTCACGCGCAAGATCACCCGGGGCCTTACCAATATTGCGCAGGGTTTGGAAAAGTGCCTGTACATGGGCAATATGGATGCGCTACGCGACTGGGGGCATGCGCATGACTATGTGCGTATGCAGTGGCTGATGCTGCAACAGGAAAACCCTGATGATTTCGTGATCGCCACTGGGGTGCAGTATTCGGTGCGCGATTTTATTTGCAAGGCTGCCGCTAGGCTGGGTATTACATTGCGTTTTCAGGGCATGGGTGTGGATGAGCGTGGAGTGGTTGAATCCGTGACGGGTGATGCTGCGCCTAAGGTACATCCGGGTGACGTGATTGTGGCAGTAGACCCGCGCTACTTTCGCCCAACAGAGGTCGAAACGCTGTTGGGCAATCCGGCCAAGGCCCGGGAAAAACTGGGTTGGGAGCCTGAAATCACGCTGGACCAGATGATAGAGGAAATGATCGCGCACGATCTGGAAGATGCCAAGCGGCATGCTTTGTTGAAGACCCACGGCTACGATGTGCGGGTTTCTCGAGAAAACTGATTCAATGACTGTCGATAGGCAAGCAACGATTTTTGTGGCCGGCCACCGGGGAATGGTAGGTTCGGCCATTGTGCGCCGGCTGCGGGCGTTGGGGTATGGCAATATTCTGACTGCAGACCGCGCTCAGCTGGATCTGCTGGATCAGCAGGCGGTGCGCGATTTCTTTTCGGCGCATACGATCGGCCAGGTCTATCTGGCGGCGGCTAGGGTGGGAGGTATCCATGCCAATGTCACTTACCCGGCGGATTTCATCTATGACAACCTGATGATCCAGGCTAATGTCATCCGGTCTGCACACGATCATGGAGTGCAAAAACTGCTGTTCCTGGGTTCGTCCTGTATTTATCCCCGGCTGGCGGCGCAGCCCATGCACGAAGACGTCTTGTTGACTGGCGTGCTGGAAACCACGAATGAACCTTATGCCATTGCCAAGATCGCGGGGATCAAGCTGTGCGAATCCTACAATCGACAGCATGGTCGGGATTACCGCAGCGTCATGCCGACCAATTTGTACGGCCCTGGGGATAATTTTCATGCACAGAACAGTCATGTAATCCCCGCCTTGATGCGCCGTTTTCATCTGGCGAAGGAACAGGGGGATCCGCAGGTGGTGGTGTGGGGCAGCGGCACCCCCCGACGCGAATTCCTGCACGTAAACGACATGGCGGCCGCCAGTGTGCATGTGATGGAATTGCCGCCCGATGTCTGGGCGAGGCAGGTCAGTCCTATGTTGTCGCACATCAATGTCGGCTGCGGGTCGGATGTCACTATTCACGAATTGGCAACACTGATTGCCGATGTCGTCGGCTATCAGGGGGATATCGTTTTTGACCCCAATCAACCCGATGGCACGCCACGTAAACTGCTGGACGTATCCCGCCTGCAAGGGTTGGGGTGGCAGGCGGGGATTCCACTGAAACAAGGCCTGGCGGACACTTACGCGTGGTATGTCGCGCATTTGGATGATGTGCGGGCCAACTGAGAACAGATTTTTATGACTGCTATTTTGCCTGTTGTGCTGGCCGGCGGTTCTGGGACACGCTTGTGGCCCCTGTCGCGCGAACACAAACCAAAACAGTTCCTTCCTCTGGTTGGGCCCCAGACCATGTTGCAGCAGACAATCCTGCGCCTGGACGGTCTGAATTGCAGGACGCCGTTTGTCATCTGCAATGAGCAGCATCGGTTTCTGGCAGCGGAGCAACTGCGGCAGATCGATCAGGGAGAAGCCTCAATCCTGTTGGAACCCATGGGCCGCAATACGGCGCCAGCTATCGCGTTAGCCGCGCTGCAGGCGATCACGCAGGGCGATGATCCGTTGTTGTTGGTGTTGGCGGCTGACCACGTGATCGCAGATGTTCCAGCATTTCATCAAGCCATCATGCGTGCCCGTGTGCTGGCATTGAATGGTCATCTGGTCACTTTCGGCATCGTGCCAGATCGTGCAGAAACAGGTTACGGCTATATCGAACGAGGGAGCCCCGTTGCGGATGGATGGGGGGTGGCCCGGTTTGTCGAGAAGCCCGACGCGCAGCAGGCTGCCGAGTATCTGGCTGCTGGTCGTTATTATTGGAACAGCGGTATGTTCCTGTTTAAGGCTAGCCGCTATCTGGCCGAACTGGAGCAGCACCGGCCTGACATGCTGGCTGCATGCAAGGCCGCACTGGCGGATGCTATTCATGATCTTGATTTTATCCGCATCGGTGCTGATGCCTTTGGCCAGTGCCCTTCGGATTCCATCGATTATGCCGTCATGGAACACACACGAGATGCGGTGATGATCACCCTGGACGCTGGCTGGAATGATCTGGGAGCCTGGGCTGCGTTGGGCGACGTGCTGGATGGTGATGGTAATGGTAACTGTCTGCACGGCGATGTGCTGATGGATGGCGTGAGCGATTCACTGATTCATGCAGAAAGCCGATTGGTGGCAGCTGTCGGTATTCAAGGTCTGGTGGTTGTTGAGACTAAAGACGCTGTGCTGGTTGCGGGAAAAGAGCATGTCCAGAACGTAAAGCGAATTGTGGATCAATTGAAAGACAGCGGGCGTACGGAACATATCCGGCATCGGGATGCATACCGACCCTGGGGCGTGTACGATTGTATCGGCAGCGGAGATCGTTATCAGGTTAAAAAAATCACGGTAAAGCCTGGTGCCAAACTGTCTGTTCAGAAACACCATCATCGGGCGGAACATTGGGTCGTGGTCAGTGGCACCGCGCGTGTGACGAATGGTGAAAAGACCTACCTGGTCACTGAGAACGAATCCACCTATATTCCGATCGGTCAGGTGCATTGTCTGGAGAATCCAGGCGTTATTCCCCTTGAATTGATTGAGGTGCAGTCAGGGACCTATCTGGGGGAAGACGATATCGTACGCTTGGAGGATCGCTATGGAAGAGCATAAAATCAAATTCTCGATCATTACAGCAACCTATAACGCCGCAGCAGTCTTGCCGCGTTTGATTAAATCGCTGCGAGTACAGACTGATCAGGATTTCGAATGGGTAATCGCAGATGGTGGATCTACGGATGAGACTTTGACCTTATTGGAAGATGCTGGAAAGACGCTTAACGTCAGAATCGATTCACAGCCGGATTTCGGAATCTATGATGCTCTGAATCGTGGAATTAGGTTGGCTTCTGGAGATTACTACTTGGTGGTCGGTGCAGATGATGAGTTGTTTTCAGCAGCCGTAGCCGAATATAAACTCGCCTGTTCTGATTCAGGTGCTGATTTTATAACAGCTAAGATAGAGGCAGAAGGAAAAATTCAGGGGGTGCGAGAGCGGCGGTGGGAATGGCTGTATGGTCAGTTTGCTTATGTAAGCGCGCATGCTGTGGGATTGGCCATTCGTCGTGGCCTGCATGAAAAGTATGGGTTTTATTCACGTAAATTCCCGATTGCGGCGGATCAATTGTTTGTCTTGCAGGTTGTTCGTGGTGGTGGGAAAGTTCGAGAGACTGATTTTGTAGCGGGAAGGTTTTGTCCTTATGGCGCGAGCGGTGAGGACTACCTTGGATCTCTGTTGGAGGGAATGCGCGTCCGGTGCCTGTTGGGGCATGGTTTGTGGCTGCAAATGTTGATTCTCGCTGTGCGTCTAGCAAGGGCGTCAATTCGTATCTAAGTTGAAGACAACTAGTTAGCTAGTTAAATTTTCCGGTGCTGGTATAGCTGTGTACGTGGAAATCGGCCTAAAGCAAGGATCATATACTCCTGAGGCATTCGCTTATCAAGAATACCTCCGCACACATGGACACTCTGTGCATTTGTGCCAGGAAGATGAGATGTCGATGAGTGCGGACATCCGTATCTATTTCATGGGATTCCGTCCATGTTGGGAGCATGGTTTAAATGAGCAAGGAGTGGTTGTGCATGAGTATCAAAGCTTATCGATACCTCCTTTCCACTTAATCAAAGACGTAGTAAAAAGAAAATTTAACTCTATACCATCTGGAAGAATTTTTCTGAATAAGTATGTAAGAGATCATCTTTCTTTTGAGAGTCGGGTGCCATATATTTGTAGAGATATGGGAGTAAGCAGGAATTTATATGGGACGGCCTCGGAAAATCCAGATTATGACTTGCTCTATTGTGGGACTCTAGAGGGGCGAGGAGGGTTGGTTTTAGAACTCATTAGATTAGCTAGATTGGGTTTAAAAATTCTGGTGGTTGGATCTATCTCTGATAAGATGAGACGTAATTTGAGTAAATACAAGAGTATTAGTCTCGTTGGCCGAGTGTCCAGAGATTATCTCCCTCAAGTTTTTTCTCGTGCCAGGGCTGGTCTGAATTATACCCCCGATATTTTTCCGTTCAATATCCAAACAAGCACAAAGACGTTGGAGTATTGTGCATCTGGTATGGGACTCGTTTCTAATGACTATGCGTGGGTTAGGCAGTTTTCTATTAAATATGGTTTTAAGCCGTTATGGCTGAGTAATATTAGAAATAGGAACGATTTTGATTCGTTTGTTTTTGATAGGCCTGACCTTTATCACCTAGAATGGAATAGGGTGTTATCGTCGTCTGGTTTTGACAGTTTCTTGTTAAATTTAGCCAGGAATGCATAGATTTTTTGGATTCTGTTTTTTTAAAATAAAACTTATAATTTTGGTGTGCGATGAGCTATATAAGAGGCGATATTTTTAAGAAATTATCCTGGGGGGCGGATAATCTCTCATTTCAATGGCTTCTCTGTTTGTCTTTTGGTGTCCTGGCTTATGAAAAACATGTATATGATGATTTGTATGTAGTATTTAGTGGTTTTTTTGTCATTTGTCTCTCTTTTCTTGTTCTGTTTTTTTATCGTCTCGATTTTGTCAGGCATGCTGATTTTTGTGAGAAAAAGATTGATTATAAGTTATGCCTGTTTCTTGTTTTGATGTGGCTGTATCAATGTACAAGTTCGATATATCATGGAGATATTGTTAATATAATAAGAAATCTCTTGTTCTTGCCAATAATTTTTTTATATTTGAGATCGGTAATTTTCAAGATTATTGTTTTTAATTGTTTCATTATTCTTGCTGTGATATGTGCTTTTGTTTCACTGGGAATTCAATTTGGTTTTTTTGATTTTTGGGAACCTGTTTTTCTGAGAAATGCATCGATATTTTTTGACCCGAATTATGCTGGTGTGATTTTCGGTCTGGCTTTGATTTTCTGTTTGACTATATTTCGAGAGGGGGTGTATCTTGTGGTGGCCCCCATCCTTTTTCTTGCTTTAATATTGTCCTATAGTAGAGGTGCATTTCTTGCTCTTGTGATTTCCCTGATTGCCTATGCTTGTGGGAGGCCTGCGCTGCGTAATATTAAGTTAAAGGGCTTAATAACGGCGCTGCTTGGGATGGCTGTGCCGATCTGGTGGGTAGTTGACTACAAACTGATGGTTATGAGGTTGGATCATGGGAGTAGTGGTCGGTTATTGATGTGGGTGGCTTCATTCAAAGATGTGTTCATGGAGGGGCACTTTTTTGGGAGCGGGGCTGATGGGCCTCATAATTTGCTAATTCGTCACGGCTTGGAAAATTCGAGCACGCATAATTTTTTTATCGATAATATGGTTGTGTACGGAGTGCCTTCTCTTCTGATGTGGTTTATGCTGGTGATGTTTTCCGTTTTTCAGTCTTGGCGACATAGAGATAGTACGTTCCCTGCTCTTCTCTTTATGTTTATTGTTTCTAATTTTTTGGTGGTGTCCGTTGGAGGAATTGGACTACTGTCTTTTTTTTATAGCCTATTGGTGATGCATAACCTATTTCCCGCTAATACCAGCGAATAGGTGGTATCAAAATTAATAAATTGGTAAGTCAAAAGCGGAATATACCCATTGATAATTTCGACGACGTCGTAAGCTCCCCCGTCAAGTAGACAGCGGCTGATGGAGTTTCGGAGCAAGGGTTAGCCGGGGCATAAACCGCACCGGCGAGACGCTGTAATGACCCAGCGGAACCTGCACAGGTCACGCGGCTAATGCAAAGGCCTCGGCCGGAGTTTTCATGTTCAGCGCCTGGTGCGGACGCCGGTGATTGTAGAAACGAATCCAGTCGCCAATGACGCGGCTGGCATGTTGCAGCGATTCAAATCGGTGCCGGTGGGCACATTGCTCTTTCAACGTCCGGATGACGCGTTCAACCATGCCGTTTTGCTGTGGGCAATGCGGTGTGATGAACTCCTGGCGCAGGCCGTAGCTGCGCACCAGCGCCGTATAGCTGCGGCTCGTGAACACCACGCCGTAGTACATGCACAATGGGCAATGGCCAGTCATAGGCGGCGAGTTCATCCTCTTGATTTCGACATCTCGAGGAGAACTCGCCATGACCGACCGCAACCAGAGTAAGACTTACGGCTCCTGGGTGGCAATCGACATCGCCAAGGATTTCAACGTTGTGATGACGGAAACGACCGGTGGAAATATACGCCGCTTTCGTATGGCCAACTCCAGCGAGGACCACGAGCGTCTGGTGGATACGGTTCGCAGCTTGCCTCAACCATGTCGCATCGGTTTCGAAGCAACCGGCAACTACCATCGCACACTGGGCTACCGTTTGGTAGCCGAGGGTCTGGATGTCTGCCTGATCTCGTCGTTGGCAAGCGCCAGGTATCGCGAAGTAATGTTCAACTCTTGGGACAAGAACGATCCAAAAGACGCCTTCACTCTGCTGCAACTGCTCAAGCAAGGCATCACTCAGACGTATGTGGATCCTGTCGCCACAGGTATTCACGACATCCAGGAACTGTCCAAAACGTACTGGAACATCACGATGAGTCGCACGCGCCTGCAGCATTCAATCCTGACCCACTACCTACCGTTGTATTTTCCCGAGATGGCCAAGTGGTCAGCAAACTTCGGATCGACCTTGGGCGCGGCTTTGGTCGGCTTGTAGTACACCGTGCGCCGGGGGATGTTGAACCACTGGCACAGCTTGGAGATCGAGAC
>Ga0182792_1001585_pt1 | contig 18011 bp, 16 predicted proteins | sample Passage237B_FD_130497 | JGI IMG/M metagenome (GOLD analysis project Ga0182792, IMG submission 130497) | Cellulose adapted compost microbial communities from Newby Island Compost Facility, Milpitas, CA, USA - Passage2 37B (version 2) (version 2) ...
CCATCCCCGGCTGGCGGGCGCAGGCCCTCGACGGTCCCGACCCCGACGCCCCGACCGCCGCACCCCCACCCCCGATCCGGGCCTCCACCCCCGGGGCCACCGACTGCCCCCCCCCCGGCCACGCCGACGCCGACCGATGGCCACCGACCGATGGCCAGGCCGACCGTCGGCACCGACCACCGAACCCCCATCCCGAACCACCCCAGCGCCCGAACCGGGCCCCACCACCGAGGAGACCGCCGTGGACAACGAGCCCTACGCGGAGGACCACCTGCTCTTCTACCCGGGTCACCGGCTCACCGCCGAGGACCGACGGCGGATGGACGCCTACGAGATCCCGATCGACGAGCTGACCGTCGACCACCTCGTCTACAGCATGAGCCGCCAGATCGAGAGCAACTTCCAGAGCTTCTACACCGTGGCCGAGGAGGTGGTGGGCGAGGACCAGGCGCTGCGGATCGCCCAGGAGATCGGCCGCCGCTACGGTGGGCGGGGCTACGCCACCCTCCTGGCCGCGGCGGGCCTCGGCGACGACGGCAGCGCCCGGATGATGGCCCGCTACCAGGACCTGGTGCACTCGATCCGGGGCCCGAAGCACGCCGCCGCCCTCTACGCCGAGCACGACGAGGGCCGCTGCGTGGTCAAGCGCCGCGAGTGCATCTACTTCAGCGAGGACGCCCCCGAGAACGGCAAGTACACCGGCGCGTTCGAGTCGGGCTGCTTCGAGGGCTACCGCGCCGCGGACCGCAACCTCCTGCGCGTGGAGGTGCACGAGTGCCGCTGGAAGGGCGACCCCCGCTGCGAGCAGCACTGGGTGTACCGGGACGACCCCGACCGGCCCCCGCCGACGCTCTACGTGGGTGAGGCCCCCGAGCCCGACGCGCCCGGCGATGCCCCCGCCGACCCGCCGGCAGCGTCGGACCCACCCGCCCCGGCCGACCCGCCCGCCCCGGCCGATCGGTCCGACGCGGCGGACACCGACGGCCCCTGACCGGCATCCGCCCGCTCGCTCGCCCGGCGGCGCAGCTCGGCCTTCAGCACCTTGCCGCCGGCGTTGCGGGGCAGGCTCGCCACGATCTCGATCCGCCGGGGCCGCTTGAAGTCCGCGACCCGCCCCGCGGCGTGGGCGAGCAGCTCCTCCGCCGACGCCGAGGCACCGGGGCGCAGCTCCACCACCGCGTGGACGTCCTCGCCCAGCTTGGGGTGCGCCACGCCGATCACCGCGGCGTCGGCCACCGCCGGGTGGGCGATCAGCGCGGCCTCGACCTCCACCGACGCCACGTTGAACCCGCCCCGGATGATGAGGTCCTTGCGCCGGTCGACGTGGTACCAGAACCCCTCGTCGTCGACCCGGACGACGTCGCCCGAGCGGAGCCACCCGTCGTGGAACGCCGCCGCGGTGGCCGCCTCGTCGTGCAGGTAGCCGGCCATCACCGACGGGCCCCGCAGCAGCAGCTCCCCGGTGCCGCCGGCGGCGACGTCGCGGCCCCCGTCGTCCACCACCCGCACCTCGGTGTGGCGCCCGGCGCCCCGGTTGCCGATGGAGCCGAGCCGCTCGACGGCGTACTCCTCGGCCAGGTAGGTGCCGCCCGGGCCGGCCTCGGTGAGGCCGTAGGTCTGGATCAGCCCGGCGCCGGGGATGGCGGCGGCGAGGCGTTCGATGAGGGCCGGGGCCATCGCCGCGCCCCCGAAGTCGAGCAGCCGCAGCGAGCCGAGGTCCGCCGACGCGAACGCCTCGTGGTCGAGCCAGTAAGCGTAGATGGAGGGCACGGCGGCGTAGACGGTGGTGCCGAGCGGGCCGATCCGGGCGAGCTGGGCGCCGACGTCGGCGTCATCGACCGCCAGGGCCGCACCGGCCCAGAGGCAGGCCAGCGCGTTGAAGTGGAGGCCGGCACCGGCGAAGACGGGGAACGGGCTCTGCACCACATCGGCCGCGGTCAGGCGGAACGCGTCGGCCCAGCCGAGGCCCGCGGCGATGGCCGACCCGTGCGTGTGGACCACCCCCTTCGGCCGACCCGTGGTCCCGGAGGTGTAGAGGACGACCACCGGGTCGGACTCGACCGGTTCGGCGGTCGCGCTCGCCCGCTCGCCGGCCGACCCGGCACCGCGGCTCTCCCCCGGCTCGGCCGCCGCGGCGAGGCGGCCCAGGCCGCGGCCGCCGCCGGGCACCTCCACCACCGTGGCGCCGCCCACCCGGCCGGTCGGCCCGCCCGGGTGGTCCAACCGGTCCCGGTGGGCCTCGGCCGCCACCACCAGGCGCGGCGCCGCGTGGTCGAGGAGCGCCCCCACCTCGGCCGGCGCCAGGCGGGGGTTCAGCGGCACGTTGACCGCGCCGAGGCCGGCGACGGCGTGGTAGAGCACCAGGGCCTCGACGGCGGAGCGGTTGTCCAGCAGCCAGGCCACCCGATCACCGGGGGCGACGCCTGCCGCGGTGAGGCCACGCCCCACGGTGGCCGCCGCCGCGGCGAGCTCGCCACGGGTGAGGGCGGTGGCACCCGAGGCCGCGGGCCCGACGACGGCGAGGCGGCCGGGATCGGCCCCGGCGCGCGCCGCGAGGAGCGCGGGGACGCTGCGGTGCCGGTAGGCGGCGGGGAGCGGGATCGGGCTCATCTGCGAGGGACCCTCCGATCTTGCGGATACAACTTCCACATGGTGAACTGTCGCCAGATCGGGCCCACTGGAAGGCGGACGTAGACGTGCCGAGAGCGACGAAGGCAGCCGAGGAGAACCGCGAGCGGGGCTCGCAGGCCATCCACCGGGCGCTCAGCATCCTGGAGTGCTTCACGGTCGACTCGCCGACGGTGTCGCTCACCGAGATCACCCAGAAGGTCGGGCTCACCATGCCCACCGCGCACCGGATCGTGAAGGCGTTGCAGTCCGCCGGCTTCGTCAGCCGCGACGCGCTCACCAACCGCTACAGCCTCGGGCCCGCGGTGATGTCGCTGGCCCGGGTGATGATCCAGCGCAGCGGCAACGAGGAGCTGGTGGCGGCGGCGATGCCCTACCTCGAAGAGCTGCGGTCGAGCACCGGCGAGACGGTCGGGCTGCACTCGGCCATCAGCGAGGGCCGCTACTGCGTGGCCGAGCTGGTGAGCCGCCACCCCATCAAGCTGAGCACCGGGGTGGGCCACACCTACGACCTCTACGTGGCCGCGACCGGCAAGGCCATCCTCGCCTTCGCCGACGAGCGCACCACCGAGCGGGTGTTCGCCAACCTGGCCAAGGACGACGGCAGCGGTCCCTTCCGCAAGCCCAAGCCGGCCCAGCTCCGCCGGGAGCTGGCCCTGATCCGCCGCCGCGGGTACGCGGTGACCCTCGGTGAGGTGGTGGCCTCGGCCAACTCGATCGCGGCGCCGATCCTGGACGACGACGGCCACGCCGTGGCGGCGATCAACATCACCGGCCCGGCCGACCGGTGGACGCCCCAGCGCATGGACGAGCACGCGGCCGAGCTGCTGGCCGCCACGCAGGCCGTGCGGGCCCGGCTCGGCTACGACCGCGGCGTGCCGGCCCTGGACGAGCCCCCGGAGCCGACCCCGGCGCCGCGGGAACCGGCCCGTCGCCGCCGCGCCGCGGGCACCGCCGACTGACCCCGGAGCCGGGGCCGCGCCCGGCGGTGGCCGACCGGGCATCAGTCCGAGGCCGGGAGCGCCTTGGCCTCCACCACGACCATCGCCCGGCCGCAGCAGGCCAGCGTGCCCGCGCCCGGCTTGGAGCAGAGGACCACGCCGCCGCACGTCTCGCAGCGGAGCCGCTTGCCGACGCGGTTCACCGCCGGTCCCCCGCGGTGAAGGGCCGCAGCGGGCCGGCGCAGCAGCTCGGGGTGGACGCGGGGGCCTTGACCACCACCACCTCGGTGCCGCAGGTCTCGCAGCGCAGGCGACCGCCCACGCGCACCTCGTCGTCGGGTACCGCTTCAGGCACGGTGCAACGCTCCTTCGTCGTTCGTCGCCGGCACGTGGTCGCCGACGACGCCTTCGGCCCGCAGGCGGGCCACCTCCTCGGGCGAGCGGCCCAGCTCGCCCACGAGCACCTCGTCCACGTGCTCGCCCAGCAGCGGGGCCCGGCGGCGGTGCCCGACGCGGGTCCGCTCGGGGCCCCACCGGAACGGCCAGGTCGGGTACCGCCGGGGCCCGGACACGGGGTGGTCCAGCTCCTGGTAGTAGCGGGTGGCGACGAGCTGGGGGTCGTCGTACATCCCGGCCGGCTCCAGCACGGTGGCCGCGGGGAGCCCGGCCGCCGCCAGGCACCGCACCGCGTCGGCGGCGCCCCGCTCGGTGGTCCAGGCGGCCAGCCACCGGTCCAGGTCGTCGTGGCGGGCCCGGCGCTCGGCGGTGCGGTCGAGCGCGCCGGGTGGGGACCAGGCGGGCTCACCGAGGGCCCCCACCAGCCGCCGCCAGTCCTCGTCGTCGCGGACGGTGAGCGCCACCCACCCGTCGGCGGCCGGGTAGACGCCCTGGGGCGCCACCTCGGGGTCGCGGTTGCCGAGGCGGCCGGGCACCTCGCCGGTGAGCGACCAGGTGATCGGCGGCTCCGGCGTCATGGCCGCCACCACCTCGATCTGCACGATCTCGACCTGGGCGCCGCGGCCGGTGCGCTCGCGCTCCTCCAGGGCGGCGGTGAGCGCCACGGCGCCGTGCACCGCGACCAGGGGGTCGGCGTAGCCACCGGGGCCGAGCGGCGGCCCGTCGGGGTGGCCGGTGACGGCGCCGATGCCGCCGGCGTACTCGAAGGAGTTGCCGAAGCCCACGAAGTCCCGCCACGGCCCCTCCAGCCCGAAGCCCGGCATGCGGAGCAGGATCACCCCCGGGTTGGTGGCGGCGAGGGACCGGTGGTCGAAGCCGAAGTGCTCCACGACGCGGGGCGAGAAGTTCTCGATGACGACGTCCGCGCCGTCGAGCAGCTCGGCGACCAGCGCCCGGCCCTCGGGGTCCTCCAGGTCGACGGCGACGTCGCGCTTGCCGAGGTTGGTGGCCTGGAAGAGGCCGCTCTGCTCGTACCAGCGCTCGCCCTGCTCGGGGAACGCGGCGACGAAGCGGAACCCGTCCACCCGGCGGGTCCCCTCCACCTTCACCACGTCCGCCCCCAGCGACGCCAGGTAGCAGCCGAGGAAGGGGCCGGCCCAGAACGTGCCGAGGTCGACCACCCGGAGCCCGGCGAAGGGTCGCGGCGCGCTCACGGGGCCGGCTCCGGTGCGGTGGGTGCGGTCGGGGTGATGCGGAAGGGGAGGCCGGGCTCGATGCCCCCGCCGGGGCCGCGGCGGTGGAAGGACCGGGCGGCGAAGGGCGGCAGGTCGGCGACGGTGGCACCGGTGGCGATCGGGCTGGCCGGCACCCGGAACGCCTGGCAGAGCTCGACCACGTCGTCCACGGACATGGCCGCGAACCAGGGGTCGACCACCGCGTGGAAGGCGGCCAGCTCGGTGCCGTCGTAGCGCAGCTCCAGGTAGCGGTCCTCGTAGTCGGGCGCGCCGACGAGGGCGCAGAGGTCCACCCAGTGCTGGCCGGTGAGGCAGTTGACCGCCACCTGGCCGTCGGCGCAGGTGAGGATGCCGGGGATGTACGCGGTGTGGGTCTGGCGGGTGTAGCCGAGCGCGTGGAGGGTCTCGCGGCGCAGCATGTCGTAGGCCACGGTGTTGAACACGGTGGTCATCCGGTCGAGGTGCACGAGCTGGGGCGCTCCCCCGGCGCGGCGGGCGCGCACCGCGGCGAGGGCCAGCGCGGCGACGTAGGTGCCGGCCGCGTACTCGTGGAGGTGCCCGCCCACCTGCACCGGCGCCACCCCGGCCTGGCCCCGGGGCGACACCCAGCCGGCGAGCGCCTGGACGGTGAGGTCGGACACGGGCCGGTCCCGGAGCGGGCCGTCGTCGGCGACGTCCGCGAGGCGCACGAGGACCGCCGGCTCGCCCAGGTCGACGGGTCGGGCGGCGACCGCCCCGAGGCCGTCGTCCACGAGGACGGCGCCGCCCTGCCGGCTCACCTCGGCCGCGAGGGCGGCGACCAGCCCGGCGCCCTCCGGGTGGTCGAGGTCCACGGTCACCGAGCGCTTGGCGTCGTTGAGGTGGCGGAACAGCCCCGAGCCGGCCGGGTCGTCCCCACCGGCGCCACGGCGGCGCAGGCGGTCGCCGGCGGGCGGCTCCACCTTGGTGACCGCCGCGCCGAGGCCGGCGAGCAGGTGGCCGGCGTAGGCGAGGGCGATGCCCTGGCCGACCTCCAGCACCGGGAGGCCGCGCAGCAGCGGCGGGGTCTCGTCCATCGCTCAGATGGTCCCGTCCGGCCGGGTGAGGAGGTGGCGGATGTGGTTGGCGCAGTCGCCGGCGGCGGGACCGGCGAGGTCCTCCAGGCTCCGCGGCCGGCCGAGGGGCACCTCGACGTCGGCGATCACGTGGCCGGGGCGGGCGCCCATGACCACGACCCGGTCCGACAGCAGCACGGCCTCGGAGATGCTGTGGGTCACGAACACCACGGTCTTGTGCTCCTGCTCCCAGATGCGCAGCAGCTCGATGTTGAGGATGTCCCGGGTGAACGCGTCGACGGCGCCGAAGGGCTCGTCCATGAGGAGGATGTCCGACCCCGAGGCGAGGGCGCGGGCGATGGCCGCCCGCTGGCGCATCCCGCCCGACAGCTCCTTCGGCAGCTTGTTCTCGAAGCCGGCCAGGCCGACCAGCTCCAGCAGGGCGTGGGCGCGCTCGCGCCGCTCGGCGCGGTCGTGGCCGCGCAGCTCGCCGGGGAGCATCACGTTCTTCAGGACGGTGCGCCACGGCAGCAGCACCGGGCTCTGGAAGACGAGGGCGACGTTGTCGTCGGGCTCGGTGACCTCCCGGCCCTCGACGCGGACCGACCCGAGCGACCGGGGGTAGAGCCCGGCGATGATCTTGAGCATGGTGGTCTTGCCGCAGCCGCTCGGGCCGACCAGCGACACGAACTCGCCGCGGCGGACCCGGAGGCTGGCGTCACGCAGGGCGAGCACCCGCTCGCCCGAGCGGGTCTCGTAGACCTTCGACACGTGGTCGGCCTCGATGATGACCGGGGGCCGCGCCGCCTCGTCGGCCACCGGGGTCGGATCGGGGCGTGGCACCGGTTCGGTCACGGCGTCCTCCTGGTCGACGGTCGGGTCGGCGTCGGGGGCGGTGGGGTCGGTGGGGCCGGCGGGATCCGCGAGGCGGGCGGCGGGCGAGGTGGGGCCGTTCACCGCGATCACCGGGCCCCGGCCAGCTCGAAGCGGAACAGCGCCTCGGCGTTGGCGTGGGTGATGGCCTCGACCTCCTCGTCGGGGAGGCCGGCGAGCTGGCGGCGCAGGGTCTCCTGGGTGTCGGGCCAGGTGGAGTCGGGGTGGGGGTAGTCGGACTCCACGACGATGCGGTCGACCCCGATCCGGTGGCGCAGCTCGAAGCCGGACGGGTCTTCCAGCGAGCTGAACCAGAAGTTGCGCTGGACCACCTCCGCCGGCGACAGCTCGGTGGAGGTCCAGCCGCCGGCGTAGTCGGCGTGGTGGCCGTCGACGCAGAACCGGAGCCGGTCGAGCAACATCGGGACCCAACCGATGCCGCTCTCGGCCAGCATCACCTTGAGGTCCGGGTACCGCACGGCGACGCCGGCGTACAGCCAGTCCACGAGGGCGATCATCGAGTTGACCGGGAACAGCACGGTCTGCTCGTCCAGCGGCCCGTCGCTCGACGGCTGGATGATCGAGGAGGCACCGCCGACGTGGAGGCAGACGACCGTGCCGGTCTCGGCGCAGGCGGCGACGACGGGGTCCCAGTGGCCCGAGTGCAGCGACGGCAGGCCGAGGTGCTCGGGGTTGTCCGGGAAGGTGACGGCCCGGAACCCCCGCGCCGCGTTGGCCCGGATCTCCGCCGCGCCCACCTCGGGGTCGCGCAGCCAGGGGATCTGGCAGGGGACGATGCGGCCGGGGTGGGCGCCGGCCCAGCTCTCCAGGTGCCAGTCGTTGTAGGCCCGGAACGTGGCGAGGCCGAGGTCGCCGTCGCGGGCGAGCGAGAACCGGTAGCCGCCGAAGCCGGCGAGCTTCGACGGGAAGCACAGCGAGGCGGCGATGCCGTTGAGGTCCATGTCGGCGACGCGGGCGTCGATGTCCCAGCAGCCGCGGCGCATCTCCTCGAAGCGCTGGGGCTCGAAGCCGGCGTCGCTCAGCTCGTAGCCGACGGTCGCGTGGACGCTCATGTTGCGGAGCACCTCGCCCTCCCACAGCCAGCCCTCGACGCCGTCGCCGTCCTCGACCACGCGCGGCGCCCGGTCGGCGAGCGCGGCGGGGAGGCGGCCGGCGAAGGTGTCGGGCGGTTCGACCACGTGGTCGTCCACCGACAGCACGGTGTAGTGGACCGGGCGGGGTTCGGGTTCGGGCAGCCGCCGGGGGAGGGGCCGGGGTGCGGGTGGGTCGGGGGCGAGCGTCATGGGCGTGGCCTCACTGCCAGTAGATGACCCGCTTCCTGATCCAGCTCACGAGCATGTGGGCGGCGACGCCGAGCATGCCGAAGACGATCAGGAGCGAGAACGAATCCTCGGTGCGGAGCTGGGTGGAGAACTGCTGGACGAGGAAGCCCAGGCCCTCCTTGGAGCCGAGGAACTCACCGGTGACCGCGCCGAGGATGGCGAGCACGAGGGCCAGCTCCAGCCCGGCGAAGATGTACGGGAGCGCGGTGGGGAACCGGAGCTTGAGGAAGGTCTCCCAGCGCGACGCGCGGAGCGAGCGCATCAGCTCCTCGGACTCCTCGTCGATCGACACCAGGCCGGCGTAGGAGTTCACCATGACCGGGAAGAAGGCCAGGATGCCGGCGATGACGATCTTCGGGGTGGCCTCGAAGCCGAACCAGATGATGAGCATCGGGATCAGCGCGATCTTCGGGAACGTCTGGAAGGCCACCAGGTAGGGGTGCAGGACCCGTTCCAGGACCTTCGACGCGGCCAGCGCGGCGCCGACGAGGATCCCGGCCGCGGTGCCGAACACGAACCCGAGCAGCGAGTTGCGGACGGTGAACCAGAGGTGGTGGTTGTAGGTGCCCTCGCGGGTGTTGCGCCACAGCGCGTCGAACACGTCGCCGGGCTTGGGCATCACGAACTCCGAGACGTCCCGGTAGGTGACCACCAGGTGCCAGGCGACGATGATGGCCACGAGCAGGAGCGGCGAGAGGATCAGCTCGGGGCGGCGGCGGAGGAACCCGGCGCGCTCGGCGCCGCCCTCGAGGAGGGCGTCGGCCGCGGCGCCGTGGTCGGTCGGTCCGTCCGCGCCGTGGACCTCGGGCTCGGCAACCGGCGTGGTGGTCACGAGACGTCTCCTGTCATCGCTGCGCTTTCCCCTGGTGCCGCGGGCAGGCCCGCGACCGTGACTTTCATAGTATGGAAGTCGAGTTCCACGAACCTTACCGACGGTTCCCCGAGCCGTCAACGGCCTCGCGGTCGGCCCGCTGCTGGTCCGAGGTGGCGCCCCACAGGTCCGTGCCGGCGGCCACGACGGCGTCGCCCGCGAAGCCCAGGTCGAGCGCTCCCCCGGCGCCGTGGGCGGCGAGCGCCTCGGCCAGGGCCGGCGCGCTCCACCGCCCGCCGGGCGCGTCGAAGGTCGCGGCGAGCGTCGGCGGGGCCAGCACCCCCACCCGGGAGCCGTAGGCCACGAACACGTCGCCGGTCACCCCGGCCGCGGCCGTCGAGGCCAGGTACACCACGAGCGGCGCCACGTGGTCCGGGCCGAGCCGGGCCCGATCCGGCGCCGGCAGGTCGTCCAGCACCGACGCGGTCATGGGCGTGTCCGCCCGCGGGCAGACGGCGTTGGCCCGCACCCCGTAGGCCCGGCACGACTTCGCGGTGGCGAGGGTCAGCGCCACGATCCCCGCCTTCGCGGCCGCGTAGTTCGGCTGGCCGGCCGGCGTGTTGAGGAACGCCTCCGACGCGGTGTTGACCACCGACGCGTCGCGCGGCCCCGACGCCTTGGCCCGGGCCCGCCAGTGCGCGGTGGCCGCCCGGGTGGTGGCGAAGTGGCCGCGCAGGTGCACCCGCACCACCGAGTCCCACTCCTCGTCGGACATCTTGAACACGGTGCGGTCCCGGACGATGCCGGCGTTGTTCACCAGCACGTCGAGGTCCCCGAACCGCTCGATCGCCGTGGCCACCAGCGCGTCCGCGTCGGCGGTGCGGGCCACGTCGCCGCGGTGCGCCACCGCGTCCCCGCCCGCGGCCGCGATCTCCTCGACCACCTCGTCGGCCGCGGGGCCGACGTCGTTGACCACCACCCCGGCCCCGGCCGCCGCGAGCGCGATCGCCTCGGCCCGCCCCAGGCCCTGGCCGGCCCCGGTCACGACCGCCACCCGGCCGTCGAGCATCACCGCGCCGCCTCCGGGGTCGGCGCCGGGACGGGCTCGCCCAGGTGGCTCCGGCCGTGGCGGGTGAACGCCGCCGCGAGCGCGGCCCGCACGGCCCCGTCCACGGGCTCGTAGGCGTCGGCGCCCGGCGGCCGCCACCAGGTGCTCCCGCTCCACCACCCCTCGGCGGCCAGGTCCCGCTTGCGGACCTTGTTGCTCGCGCTCAGGGGCAGCTCGTCCACCACGCGGGCGAAGCGCGGCCTGGCCTTGGTGCCCAGGTCGGCCTGGGCGTCGAGCCAGGCCGCGTAGGCCACGGGGTCGAACGCGGCCCCGTCGCGCAGGTCCAGGGCCACCATGAGCTGGTCGCCCGCGGCCGGGTCGGCCACCGGGTAGGCGGCCACGGCCACCACGTCGGGGTGGCGGTGCAGGACGCGCTCGATCGGGCCGAGCGCCATGTTCTCGCCGTCCACCCGGATCCGGTCGCCCCCGCGCCCGGCGAAGTACACGAAGCCGTCCTCGTCGCGGTACGCGAGGTCGCCGGTCCAGAACCAGCCGTCGCGCAGCCGCTCGGCGTCGGCCTCGCCGTCGCCGTAGTAGCCCTCGAAGGTGCCCCGGCCCGACACGTTGACCAGCTCCCCCACCGCCTCGGCCACGTTCGCGAGCCGGCCGTCCACGAAGCGCGCCCGCTCGCACTCGCGGCCGGTCACGGGGTCGAGCACCCGCACGTCGTCGGCGGAGCGGCCGAGCGAGCCGGGTGGCGTGTCGGGCGTGCGGGCCAGGCTCACCCCGCCCTCGCTCGACCCGTAGAAGTCGAGCACCTGGCAGCCGAAGCGCCGGGCGAACGCGGTTATGTCGAGGTCCGACGCCTCGTTGCCGAGGACCACGCGGAGCCGGTTGTCCGCGTCGTCGGGCCGCTCGGGCTGGGCCAGGACGTAGCTGAGGGGCTTGCCCACGTAGTTGGCGTAGGTGGCGCCGTGGCGGCGCACGTCGTCGAGGAACGCCGACGCGGAGAAGCGCCGCCGCAGCGCGAGCCGGGCGCCCACGACCGCCCACGGCGCGAACGCCGCGACCAGCGCGTTCGAGTGGAAGAGCGGCATCGAGAGGTAGACGACGTCGTCGGGCCCCAGGTCGGTGAGGCCGATGATGCGCGCCGCCCGGCGCACCAGCGTGCCCTGGGTGCAGCGCACCGCCTTGGGGTCGCCGCTGGTGCCGGAGGTGAAGATGAGGGAGTAGAGGGCCTCCGGCGCCACCGGTGCCGGCTCGCCGGCCGGCGCCGACGGGCCCTCGGCCACGGCGAGGTCGTCCGGGGTCACGACCGCGACGTCGAGCGGCGCGGCGTCGAGGAGCGGCCCGAGCGCGTCGTCGGCCACCACGAGCGAGCAGTCCGCCAGGCGGGCGTCCCGGGCGATGCCGTCCGGCGGCCGGGTGGGGTTGAGCCCCACGACCGTGGCGCCCCGGAGGGCGGCGCCGCACAGCGCGAACACGTACGCCGGCAGGTTCTCCATGAGCAGGCCGACGTGGAACGGGCCCGGACCGCGGTGACGGTCGAGCGCCTCGCCCCACGCCGCCGCGTGGCGCACCAGCTCCGCCCAGCTCCACCGCTCGCCGTCGTCGGCCACCAGGGCGATGCGGGGGTCGGACCGGCGGGCCAGGAGCGCGTCGCACAGGGTCGCGGGCGCCGCGGGCGGGGCGTGGGCCGGAGCGGCCTCGGCGGCCGGCCCGGCGTCCGGCCGGGCGGTCGGGGTGGTCGGGTCGGGGTGCGTGGTCATGGTCGGGGGTCCCGGGGCAGGCCGAGCAGCCGCTCGGCGACGACGTTCTTCAGGATCTCGGTGGTGCCGCCGCCGATGGTCAGGCCCCGCCCGTCGAGGTAGGCGTGGCGCCAGTGGTCGCCCTCGGCGCCGGGCGCGCAGCCCGCGAGGCCCGCGGCCTCCAGGCCGAGATCCGCGCTGGCCTGGCGGTGGCGCATGGTCACGAGCTTGCGCACCGAGGGGTCGGCGGGCTCGGCGCGGCGGGCCGAGGGCGCCTGCATCGCCCGGATCGCCAGCTCGTCCGCGACGCGGGCGCCGAGCCGGCCGAGCAGCGCGTCGCCCGGCTCGGCCCACGCCGCCGCGGCGGCCAGCAGGCGGTCGAGGCCGCCGTCGGCGAAGGTCATGGCGGCCATGCCCCGTCGCTCCTCGGCGAGGCAGAGCTGCACCGCGTCCCACCCGCGACCGGCCTCGCCGAGCAGCGCGCCGGCGGGTACCGCCACCGCGTCGAGGAACACCTCGTTGAAGCGGGCGTCGCCGGTGAGCTGGCGCAGCGGGCGGACCTCCACGCCGGGGGCGTGCAGGTCGACCACGAAGCACGAGATGCCGCGGCTGCGGGGCGCCTCGGAGGTGCGGGCGAGGCACAGGCCCCACCGGGCCTCGTGGGCCCGCGACGTCCACACCTTCTGGCCGGTGATGCGCCAGCCCGGGCCGTCGGGCACGGCCCGGGTGGTGAGCGAGGCGAGGTCGGAGCCGGCGTCGGGTTCGCTGAAGAGCTGGCACCACCGCTCCTGCCCCGACCGCAGCGGCGGCAGCCACCGCGCCCGCTGGTCGGCGTCGCCCAGCGCCTCGATGACCGGCGCCACCCAGCGGGCGATGCCGAGGTCCGTCGCCGCCTCCGCACCGGGCCCGTCCGCCGCGAGGCCGGCCTCCCCCTGCCGGGCGAGGCGGCCGAGGGCGATCCGGCGGTCGGCGGCCGGCCCGAGGAGCTGGCGGTTCTGGAGCGCCCGGCGCAGGACGAGGGGGGCATCGTGCTCCCAGGTGAAGCCGATGCCGCCCAGCACCTGGATGCAGGTGGCGGCGGCGGTCACGGCCAGCTCCGCGGCGGTGGCGGCCGCGGCGACCGCGGCCGGGCGCGCGGGCCCGGCCCAGGCGGCCTCCAGCGCCGAGAGCAGCGCCTCGGCGCGAGCCGCGTCCACCGCGAGGTCGGCCACGTGGTGCTTCACCGCCTGGAACTGGCCGATCGGCCGGCCGAACTGGTGGCGGGTGACGGCGTGGTGGGCGGCGACGTCGCGGCACCGGGCCGTGATCGCCGTCGACTCGGCGGCCACGGCGAGCACCAGGTGGGCGTCGACCGTGGCGTCGTCCACGCCGGGGAGGTGGCGGTCGGCGGGCACCACGGCGTCGACCGCCACCTCGGCCAGCGGGCGGGAGCCGTCGATGGCCGCCGCGGGCGGGAGGGGCGTGGCGGCGAGGTCGCCCCGGTCGAGGAGGTACCAGCGGGCGCTGCCCCCGCCCGGCAGGCCCGGGGCCGGCTCGGCATCGGACACGTCGACGGCGCGGACGAGGGCGCGGGGCGCGTCGGCCGGGCCGAGCACCACCGGCAGCCGGCCGACGAGGCGCCGGCCGGCACCCGCCGGTTCGGCCCGCAGCCCCACGGCGCCGGGCGGGGCCACGAGCGCCGGGGCCGCCGCGGCCCCCTCACCGGCCCCGAGCACCACGTCGGGCTCGGCACCGGCCTCGGCCAGCACGCCGACCGCGACCACCGTCGCCGGGTAGCCGCCGCCGACGAGGCCGGCCGCCAGGCGCTCGTGCACCGCGGCCGCGGCGACGACACCGCCACCGCCCCCGCCGAGGTGTTCGGGCAGGTGGGCGGTGAGGAGGCCGAGCCGGGCCAGGTCGGCCAGGCCGTCGGGCGGCGGGTGGCCGTCGAGCGCGGCCCGGGCCCCGGCGGCGCCGCCGGCCGCGGCGGCCCACCGGTCGAGCGCGTCCACGAGGAGGGCCCGGGACGCGCCGTCGAGGACCGTGCCGTCGGGGGTCGTGTCCGGCGGGGCGCCGGGCGCGGCGGTCACAGCCGTTCCAGGACCGAGCCCGTGGCCAGGGCGCCGCCCGCGCACATGAGCAGGAGGGCGTAGCGGCCGCCGGTGCGCTCCAGCTCGTGGAGCGCGGTGGCCACGAGGCGGCTGCCGGTGCTGCCCACGGGGTGGCCGAGCGCGATGGCGCCGCCGTTCACGTTCAGTCGGTCGGGGTCGCCGCCCACGGTGCGCAGCCACGACAGCGGCACCGAGGCGAACGCCTCGTTGACCTCCACCACGTCCAGGTCGTCCAGGCGGAGGCCGGCCTTGGCGAGCACCGCGGGGGTGGCGTCGACCGGGCCGTCCAGCAGGTAGCGCGGCTCGGCGCCGACGAGCACGTGGGCCACGAAGCGGCCCCGGGGCCGCAGCCCTCGCCGGTCGGCCTCGGCCCGGTCCATCCACAGCACCGCCGCGGCGCCGTCGGAGAGCTGCGAGGAGGTGCCGGCGGTGTGCAGGGACCCCTCGGCGAGCGGGGCGAGGCCGGCCAGGGCGGCGGCGCTCGTGTCGCGCAGCCCCTGGTCCCGGGTGACCGTCCTCGTCTCGCCGGTGGGGGCGCCGTCGGCGTCGAGGACCGGGGCGGTGACGGGCACGACCTCGCGGTCGAAGCGGCCCTCGGCCCAGGCCCGGGCGGCCCGCTGCTGCGAGCGCAGGCCGAGGTCGTCCAGCTCGGCGCGGGTGATGCCCCGGCGCTCGGCGATGCGGTCCGCGGCCACGTACTGGGTGGGCACGTCGGCCGGGTAGCCGGGCGGGCGGATCACCTCGATGCCCTTGGGCTTGTTGGCGTGGAGGGCGACGGTGCTCATGGACTCCACGCCGCAGGCGATGCCGATGCGGATGGTGTCCGCCGCGATCAGCCCGCCGACGAGCCCGTTCGCCTGCTGGCCGGAGCCGCACGCGCAGTCGACGGTGGTGGCGCCGACGTGGTGGGGGAACCCCTGGCCCAGCCAGGCGTTGCGGGTCACGTTGCCGGCCTGCTCGTTCGCGGTGGTGACGCAGCCGCCGACGAGCTGCTCGACGTCGCCGGGCTCCACGCCCGTCCGTTCGAGCACCGCGCGGACGGGGGCGGCGAGCAGGTCGGCCGGGTGGAGGCCGGCGAGGTCGCCGCCGCGCCGGCCGATCGGGGTGCGGACGGCGTCGATGATGACGGGTTCGGGCATCGCTGCTCCTCGGCCGGGGCGGCCGCGTGGCGGGGCGGACGGATCGGTCAGGTGGGTGGATCGACAGGTGGGACGGCGGGGGCGCGCTCGGCTCGGATGCCGGGGCGGGCCGGGGACGGATCGGGTTCGGGGGCGGGTGCGGGGCCCGGCGGCGCGGGCTCGGCGGCCGGGATCCGGGGGTCGGCCAGGGGCGACCGACCCCCGGTCCCTTGCTAGCGCCCCGCCCGGGCGCTCGCCCGGTGGATCACCAGGACACCATCTCGGCGGACTTGGCCTCGGCCTCGATGGCGGCCCGGTCGACGTCCTTCCAGACCTCGTCGATGAAGCTGAGGTCGCGCCACTCGTCGAGCGCCAGGTCGTCGGGGACCAGCTCGGCCCGCACCAGCGGCTCGACGCCGGCCTCGATGGCCTCGTCGGTCATGTAGCCGAGCGGCGTCTCGGGGTAGCCGGGGGGCGGCGAGTTCTCCATCCGCTCCTCCACGATGGCGAGGGCGGCCTTGAAGCTGTCCTCCTTGCTGTCCGCGGCGGGGATCGACTCGGGGTAGTCCCGGAGCGCGATCGCGGTGGCCTTGTCGGGTGCGGTCAGGGCGAACACGTAGCCCTTCATGACCGCCCGCAGGAACCGCTTCAGCACCTCGGGTCGCTTCTCGATGAAGTCGTTGGTGGCGACCATCGAGCCGGGCGGCAGGAGGTCCTTGTCGAACTCGGAGTCGAGCCGCTTGGAGGCCAGGCCGGCGCTGTTGAAGGCCACGAGGTCGCTGTCGATGCCGCACCAGGCGTCGAGGCGCCCGGACCGGATGGACTCGGCGACCGCGGTGAGGCCGCTGTTGATCGGCACCTGCTCGATGTCGCCGGCCTCCACGCCCTCCAGCCGGGCGGCCTCCAGGCAGTAGGTGGCGGTGCCGGTGCCGATGGAGGTGACGCCGAGCTTCTTGCCGGCGAGGTCGCCGGGCGTGGCGATGTCGCCGTCGTCGGGCACGTAGATGCCGATGTTGCGGAAGGCCGTGAAGTAGACGACCTTGAGCGTCGGCTTCTCGGCCGCGAACGTGACGGCGCTGATGGTGGCCGGGATGCCGACGTCGAAGCGTCCGACCTCGAGCTGCGACAGCGCGACCTCGCTGTTGGTCTGCCCGCTGGCCTGGACCTCGACGTCGAGGCACTCGTCCTCGAAGTAGCCCATCGCCTCGGGCACCTGCACGTAGGCCACCGAGCCGAGCGAGACGGTGGCGGCGGCGAGGATGTAGTTCACCTTGTCGTAGGACTCGCACGCCTCCGTCGGCGCCTTCTTGCTCTCCCGGTCTGTCCCGGAGGAGCCGCAGCCGGTGAGCAAGGAGCCCACCACCAGCAGTGCAACGGTTGCGCCGAAACAGCGTCGGCGACCCATCTGGTCAGTCTTCACCTGTCCCCTCCTCGTGGTGGGAGTCGTGTGGGGCGCCGCGTCCGTGCGGCCCCCGCGGGAGCGGCTGCTCCCCACCGCCGGCCACGGGGTCGTGGTCGGCGGCGTTCCGGCCGGCTCGGGCGAGGTCGATCCTCGCCGTGCCGTGCGCATGTGCACCGCGGGCGTTGGTCCCGCGGTACGCGATGTCGATCAGGAGCGACCCGTCGGGGCCGTCGGCGGTCCCGACCACCTCGCCCCCGAGCTCCAGCACGTCGCCGGGGCGGTTGGGGGCGCCGAGGCGCAGGTCGAGGTCGTCGAGCCGGCCGTCGGGGCCGGTCAGGTCGGTGAGGTAGCGGCCCACGAGCCCGGCGGTCGTCATGATGTTCATGAAGACGTCGGGCGAGCCCGCGGCCCGGGCGGCGTCTCGGTCGTGGTGGCCGGCGTAGAAGTCCCGCGAGGCGACGGCGCCGGTGACGATCAGGGTGGTGGTGACCGCCAGCTCCCACCTCGGCAGCTCCAGGCCCTCGCGCCAGGCGGCGGGGTCGAGCGGTTCGGCGGCGGGGAACGGCAGGGCGCTCATCGGCCCGCACCCCCGACCGGTTCGGCCAGCCGGTCGCCCAGCTCGGCGAGGTGGGCGGACGCGTCGCCCAGGAGCAGTTCGAGCTGCTTGCCGCGGAGGAAGTAGCGGTGCAGCGGGTAGTCGACGTCCGCGCCGATGCCGCCGTGGAGGTGCTGGGCGGCCGACAGGACCCGGTGCAGGCCCTGGCACGCCCAGATCCGGGCCACCTCGACCGCCTCGGCGGTGGCGACGGGGTCCTCCCCGTGGGCCACCTCGAAGGCGGCCTGCCAGAGGGTGACGGTCATGGCCTGGGCGTCGATGTGGCAGTCCGCCAGGCGGTGGGCCACGGCCTGGAAGGTGGCGAGGGGGCGGCCGAACTGGTGGCGGTCGGTGAGGTGGGCGGCGGTGAGCCGGGTGGCCTCCTCGACCATGCCCACCGCCTCCGCCGCGCTCAGGACGAGGGCGTGGCGCCGGACCGTGGCCAGCAGGTCCGCGGCGCCGGCGCCGGTGGCGCTCCCCGGCTCCACGGGGACCCGGTCGAGGTGCAGCTCGTCGACGCGCAGGCCGCTGGCGGTGGCGCACGGCAGGGCGACGACCCGCGGGTGGTGGGGGTCCACGAGCACCGCGACCGGCTCGGCGGCGCCGGGGACCTCGGGGACGGCGGGCGCGGCGGCGACGAGCAGCCGGTCGGCCTGGAGCCCGTTGGGCACGGCCGAGGCGGCGCCGGGGACCGTGCCGTCGCCGGCGAGGGGCAGCCCGGGGCGGCCCGCGGGCGGGCGGGCGGGGGG
>Ga0182792_1001588_pt1 | contig 17986 bp, 19 predicted proteins | sample Passage237B_FD_130497 | JGI IMG/M metagenome (GOLD analysis project Ga0182792, IMG submission 130497) | Cellulose adapted compost microbial communities from Newby Island Compost Facility, Milpitas, CA, USA - Passage2 37B (version 2) (version 2) ...
CCCCCCCCCTGCGCCCCCCCCCCCCCCCCCCCCCCCCCCCCCCCGCCCCCCCCCCGGCGGGCGGCCCGCCGATGCCCGCCGCACCGCTGCCGGCCGCGGCGCCAGGCCCCGAGGCCCCGATGTTCGCCCAGGCGTGGTCCACGCCCGCGCCCGCCGCGCCGCCCGCGGCACCGGGCCCGGCGACGCCGCCGCCGGCCGCGCCGGTGGTCCCGCCCGCGGCCGACCCGCCCGACGCCTGGCGGCCACCCGCGCCCGACCGCCCCGCCGAGCCCACGCCGGCCGACGAGGGAGCCGAGGGTCCCGCCGCCGGTGGAGCGGAGCTGAGCGGCTCGGACGAGGCCGGACCCGCGGCGAGTGCACCGGGGGCGTCGGGCTCCGAGGCCACCGAGACCGGTCCGGACGACGAGGCGTCGCCCGGGTCCTGAGCGACCGGTGACGTCGCCGGGTCCGACCGGTTCACCGCCGGTCGGACCGGCGGGATCAACGACCGGCGGGATCGACAGCCGACCGGCCCGACGACGAGGCGTCGCCCGGGTCCTGAGCGATCGGCGGACCGGCTCGCCGCGGCCCGCGGCCCCCGCCGGTCAGCGGGTGCGGCCGGCGGGCTCGGCGGCGTCGGCCAGCTCGCGGGCCCGGCCGAGCACGTCGTCCAGCATCTGCGAGGTCAGCCGGCCGGTGAAGGTGTTCTGCTGGCTCACGTGGTAGCTGCACAGGATCGTGCGGCCGTCGCCGATGGGCGCCTCCACCCCGTGGCCGAACGCGGGGCGCGGGCGCACGCCGAACCAGCGGGCCAGGCCCTGGTAGCCGAAGCCGCCGAGGGCCAGGAACACCCGGGCCCGCTCCAGCAGCGCCAGCTCGCGGCGCAGGAAGGGCGCGCAGGTGTCTCGCTCCGCGACGGTGGGCTTGTTGGCCGGGGGCGCGCACTTGACCGGGGAGGTGACCCAGGCGTCGGTGAGGCGGAGCCCGTCGCCGGCCCGCACGCTCTCGGGCTGGTTGGCGTAGCCGGCCCGGTGCAGCGCGGCGAAGAGGAAGTCGCCGGAGCGGTCGCCGGTGAACATGCGCCCGGTGCGGTTGGCGCCGTGGGCCGCCGGGGCGAGGCCCACGATCACGAGGCGGGCCGCCGGGTCCCCGAAGCCGGGCACCGGCCTGGCCCAGTACGTCTCGTCGCGGTGCGCCGCCTTCTTCTCCCGGCCCACCTGCTCCCGCCACGCCACCAGGCGCGGGCAGGCCCGGCACCTCGTGACCTCGGCCTCCAGCCGCTCCAGCGCGTCCACGCCCGCACGGTACCCGGCACCGGGGTGCGCTCCGGTCCGAGTCCGGGTGCCGCCCGGTAGATTCGATCCGGTCATGGCAGCCCGACGCACCACCGCTCCTCCCCCGCCGACGGGCACGCTGGTGCTCTTCGTCCGCCACGGCCAGACGCCCACCACCGGCACCACGCTGCCCGGTCGCGCCCCGGGCCTGCACCTCGCCGAGCAGGGCGTGGCCCAGGCCGAGGCGGTGGCGGCGCGCCTCGCCGCGCTGGGGAAGGTCGACGCCGTCTACGCCTCGCCGCTGGAGCGCACCCGCGAGACCGCCGCGCCCATCGCGGCGGCGCGGGGCCTGAAGGTGCGGCGGGCCCGCGGGCTCCTGGAGTGCGACTTCGGGGAGTGGACGGGCCGCAAGCTGAAGGAGCTGGCGAAGCTGGACGAGTGGACGACGGTGCAGCGCCACCCGAGCGGGTTCCGCTTCCCGGGCGGCGAGTCGTTCTCGGAGATGCAGCACCGCATCGTGGGCGCCACCCAGCAGCTCGTGGCCGACCACCCGGGCGGCACCGTGGTGGCCGTGTCCCACGCGGACCCGATCAAGGCGGCGGTGGCCCACGCGCTCGGCACCCACCTCGACCTGTTCCAGCGCATCGTGGTGTCGCCGTGCTCGGTGTCGGCCGTGCTCTACACCGCCGGGGGCCCGATCGTGCTCGCGGTGAACTCGACCGGCGACGACCTCACCCGGTTGGTGCCGTCGTGACCGGTGGCCCCTCCTGGGAGTTCACGGCGCCCAGCCGGTTCACGGCCGGCGCGGTCGGGGAGCCGGGCTCGCGCGTCTTCTACTTCCAGGTGTTCGCGGAGGGCCAGGAGGTGAACGTGAAGTGCGAGAAGCAGCAGGCGCTGGCACTCGCCGAGCACGTGGTCAACCTGCTGCGCGACCTCCCCGAGGACGTGGCCACGCCCGAGGTGCCGGCGGCGGAGGCGCTGCCGCCGACCGACCTCGCCTGGGTCGTCGGGTCCATCTCCATCGGGCTCGACCGGTCCCACCAGCAGGTGGTGGTGCTCCTGGAGGAGGTCGTCTTCGACGAGGACGGCCCCACCGAGGGCACGGGACGCCTGCGGGTCCACCTCTCCCCCGCCCAGGTCCAGGGCTTCGCCCGCCAGATGGCCGCGCTCGAAGCGCAGCGCCGCCCCATCTGCCGCCTCTGCGAGCAGCCCATCGACCCGAGCGGCCATGCCTGCCCCCGCCTCAACTGAGCAGCGGCGGCTCGACCTCCTCGCCCGGGCCGAGCTGCGGGTGCTGGGGCGGATGCCGTGGAGCTCCAACGCCACCCTGCTGGTGGAGCTGGTCGAACCGACGGGCGACGGTGACGACGACCCGACGGGCGACGAGCCGACGGACGACCGCGACGGCAGCGGACCGACGGACGACCACGACGACGGCGACGGCGACAGCAGCGGCGAACCCGCCGGCCCGGCGCTCGGGCGGGCGATCTACAAGCCGGCGGCGGGCGAGCGGCCGCTGTGGGACTTCCCCGAGGGGCTGCACCGCCGGGAGGTGGCCGCCTACGACCTCGCCGCCGCGCTGGGCTGGGACCTCGTGCCGCCGACGATCCGCCGGGACGGGCCGTTCGGGGACGGGTCGCTCCAGTGGTTCGTGGAGGCCGACTACGACGACCACTACTTCGAGCTGCTGGAGGACGGGTCCTGCCACGACCAGCTCCGCCGGCTCGCCGCCTTCGACGTGGTCGCCAACAGCGCCGACCGCAAGGGGGGCCACGTGCTGCGCGACGCCGACGGCCACCTGTGGGCGATCGACAACGGGCTCTGCTTCCACGAGGAGCTGAAGCTGCGGACGGTGATCTGGGACTTCGCCGGCGAGCCGCTGCCCGCGGACCTCGCCGAGGACCTCGACCGCCTGGTGACCACCGGCGTGCCCGAGGCGGTGGCGGCCGCCCTGCACCCCGGCGAGTGCGAGGCCCTGCTCGCGCGGGCCCGGGGGCTGCTGGCCGGTGGGGTGCTGCCGAGCGACCCCACCGGTCGCCGCTACCCCTGGCCCCTCGTCTGAGCCCCGCCGGCCGCGGCCCCGACGCCAGGCCGGCGTGTCGTTCGACCACCGGTCAAACCTTGACATCATTTGATGACACATGAAAGGGTGACGATGTCGCCAGCGTCAGGAGTCGCCATGACCGCCACCCAGGCCCCCGCCCCCACCCGTCCCGCCGCCCGTGCCGGGTCCGGGCCCGCCACCACCGGGCCCGACGGCGCCACCCGGCTCGGCGCCCTCGTGGAGCGGCTGAGCCGCCAGTCGGTCGACAAGCACCACGACGCCTACGTGGACGTGCCCTGGGACGATCCCGACCTGGCCCTCGACCCGGCCGACCCCCGCTGCGAGCTGTTCGCGTTCGACCCGCTCGCGCACACCGACTGGTACCGGAGCCGCACCCAGGCCGAGCGCAGCGCCATCGGCCTCCACCGCATCGCCCACTCCATGAAGGTCGGCATGCAGTTCGAGAACTACCTCCAGCGGGGGCTGCTCTCCTACGCGATGCGGATGGACAACGGCGACCCCGAGTTCCGCTACTGCCAGCACGAGGTCATCGAGGAGTCGCAGCACTCGCTGATGTTCCAGGAGTTCGTGAACCGCACCGGGCTCCCCGTCCACGGCATGCCCCGCTGGCTCCGCTCGCTCGCCACCGTCACCGTGCCAATCGTCAACCGGCTCAGCCCCACCCTGTTCTTCATGTTCGTGCTCGGCGGCGAGGACCCGATCGACCACATCCAGCGCCGCCAGCTCCGGGAGGGCACCACCCACCCGCTCACCGAGACGATCATGCGCATCCACGTCACCGAGGAGGCCCGCCACATCGCGTACGCCCGCACGGTGCTGCGGGAGCGGGTGCCGAAGCTGACCGCCGTGCAGCGCCACGCCCTCGGGATGGCCGTCCCGGCCGTGCTCGGGATCATGGCCCCGCTCATGGTCGACCCCACCCCGGAGCTGCACCGGGCCCACGGCGTGCCCAAGCGGGTGCTGGCCGAGGCCCGCACCAGCGAGGCCGGCCGCCGGCTCCGCCGCGACGCGGTCGCCAAGCAGCGCAAGCTGTGCCGGGAGCTGGGCCTGATGACCCCCGGGGCCCGCGCCGTCTGGCGCCGGGTCGGCCTCTACGACGAGGACGGCGCCGCCGGCTCGCCGTCGAGCGGGGCGGCCTCCGCCGCGAAGTAGTCGGCGATCCTGGCCGACATCGCCTGGTCGAAGACGGCCTCCAGCGCCTGGCGGGCCAACGCGTGCAGCCGCTCGACCGCGGCCTCGATGTGGGCGAGGTCGCCCTTCGTGTCGATGGCCACCCGCGTCACGAGGTGGGCGTCGGCGAGCCGCATGAACGTCTCCGCCACCTGCTCGGCCGCGGCCCGCAGGCCCTGGGCGGCGTCGAACTGGGCGTCGAGCGGCACGCCGAGCCGGGCGAGGTCCTCCGCCACGGCCAGCAGGCGGGGGGAGGCCACGTGGATGCCGTCGGGCTGCACGGCGATCACGCCGGCCTCCACCGCCCGATCCACCGCGTCGGGCCCGATCTCGACCGTCTCGCCGCCGAGGCGGGCGAGCAGGTCGAGCGGGTCCACCACGGTCCCCTCGGCCTCGCGGAACACGCCCGCGGCCACGTCGGTGAGCCGGCCGTCGTTCAGGATGCGCTCGATCGCCGCCAGGTTGAGGCCCTCGTCCTGGAGCTGGCGTATCTGGTCGAGGCGGCGGCGGTGGTGCGGACCGTAGTAGCCGGTTCGGCCCACGATGCGGGGCGGCGGCAGCAGCCCGCGCGACTGGTGGGCGCGGATGTTGCGCACGGTCATGGAGGTCGACGACGCGAGCTCGTCGATCGTCACCCAGGTGTCGTCGGGGGACGCGGCTGCCATGGGCGCACGGTACACGGCGTCGCCGGACCCTCCGGCGGACCGGCGGACCACCGGGTCGGGGCGGCTCAGCCCGGCGTGAGCTGGGCGGCGAGGCGGGTGTAGAGCGGCTGGAGCAGCGGTTCCGGCAGCGCCAGCTCGGTGGTGGCCCGCTCGCTGCGGAGCACGACGATGTCGCCGTCGAGGCCCCAGAACGCCTCGCTGCGGAACCGCACCGGGCGCAGGTCCACCGCGTCGATCTCCACGAAGTCGGCGTTCACGACGCCGAGCTTGGACGGCAGCCCCACCGAGATCGGGTCCTCGACGTGCCAGGACACCGCCCCGTCCGGGAGCGGGCCGACGTTGAGGAGCGCGTCGGTCCAGGGGCCCCAGCCGCGCGGCGAGGTGCGCCGGAGCCGGCAGTCGACCTCGACGTGCTCGCCCCGCAGGAGGGCCCCGCGCAGCAGGTCCTGCTCGCGGCGATGACGGCTGGTGGGTCGGCGCTTCATGGTCCGCGGGGGCTCCCGTTCGCGAGAACGGGCCCCGGCCGAAGCCGGGACCCGAGCTCGGTGCTCCCGTCGGGGAGCGTCGATCAGACGAGGATCAGCGGGCCTCGAGGGCCTCGATGAGCTTCGGCAGGACCTTGTGGACGTCGCCGACGATGCCGAGGTCCGCGATGCCCAGGATGGGGGCCTCGGGGTCCTTGTTGATGGCGATGATGTTCTTCGAGCCCTTCATGCCCACCATGTGCTGGGTGGCGCCCGAGATGCCGGCGGCGATGTAGACGGTCGGCTTGACGACCTTGCCGGTCTGGCCGATCTGGTAGCTGTAGGGCACCCAGCCGGCGTCGACGATGGCACGGGAGGCGCCGGGGGCGCCCTTGGTCAGCTTGGCGAGCTGCTCGATCATCTCGTACTTCTCGGCCTCGCCGAGGCCACGGCCGCCGGCCACGACCACCGCGGCGTCGTCCAGCTTCGGGCCGGTGGTCTCCTCGACGTGGCGGTTGAGGAGCTTGGCCTCACCGGCACGGCCGGTGTCGGGCACGTCGATCTCCTCGACGTCGGCCTCGCCGTCACCGGTCTCTTCGGCAGCGAAGGACTTCGGGCGGAAGAGGGCGATGGCCGGGCCGCCGGCGGCGAACTTCGTCTTGACGATCTGGGTGCCACCGAAGATCTGGGTGGACACCACGATGTCGTCGCCGTCGACCTCGACGTCGGTGTTGTTGGTGAGGACGGGCTTGTCGAGCTTCACCGACAGGCGGGCGGCGATGTCGCGCCCGTCGTAGGTGGTGCCGGCGAGGATGGCGTCGGGGGCGTCGCCGCCCTCGATCGCGGCGGCGAGCGCCGCGGCCACGTGCACGCCCTGGAGCTTGCCGTCGAGGTCGCCGGTGGCGAGGACCTTGGTGGCGCCGTGGGCGCCGACGGTCTCGGCGATGGCGTCGCCGTCGCCGCCGAAGAAGACCTCGACCTCGTCCGCGATCTCGCGGGCCTTGGCCAGGATCTCGAGGGTGATGGGAGCGACGTCACCGTTGGGGGTGACCTCGGCGTGGACCCAAACCTTGGAAAGCGTCATGTTCGGTACCTTTCGTTGTCGGGTCGGCTCAGAGGACCTTGAGGCCGTCGAGGAACTCGACGATCTTCAGGTGGGCGTCGCCGTCGTCCTCGATGACCTCGCCGGCCTCGCGGGCCGGGGCGGGGGCCACGTCGACGATCTCCTGGCCGGCGCCGGCCCAGCCGACGATGCCGGCGTCGATGCCGAGGTCGGCGACCGTGAGGTTCTCGACCGGCTTCGACTTGGCGGCCATGATGCCCTTGAAGGACGGGTAGCGGGGCTCGACCACGCCGGCGGTCACCGAGACGAGGGCCGGCAGGGGCGCCTCGCACTCGTCGTAGCCGGCCTCGGTCTGGCGCTGCACCTTGACGGTGCCGTCCTCGATCTCGACCGACTTGGCGAAGGTGATCGACGGCAGGTCGAGGACCGCGGCGATCTGCTCCGGCACGGTGCCGGTGTAGCCGTCGGACGACTCGGTGGCGGCGAGGACCAGGTCCGCGCCCTCCACGGTCTTGATGGCGGCGGCCAGCACCTTGGCGGTGTCGAGGGCGCCGGCGCCGGCGAGGGCGTCGTCGCTCACGAGCACGGCCTTGGCGGCACCCATCGCGAGGGCGGTGCGGAGACCGGCGACCTCGCCGTTGGGGGCCATGGAGACGAGGGTGACCTCGCCGCTGCCGGCCTTGTCGACGAGCTGGAGGGCCATCTCAACGCCGTACGAGTCGGACTCGTCCAGGATGAGCTTGCCATCGCGCTTGAGGGTGTGATCCGGGTTCAGCGCGCCGGGGTCGGCGGGATCCGGGATCTGCTTGACACAGACGACCACGTTCATGGCGCGAGTTTGCAACGTCGCGGGCCGTCGACCAAATCCGGCCGCAGCCTCAGCGGTCGACCTTGGCGAGCGCCTCGGCCACGCGGTTCTGCACGCCCGCGTTGGACGTGTAGTCGCTGTGGCCGATGCCGGCCACGTTGACCCGCCGGGCGTCCGGCAGCGACATCTTCAGCGCGGAGGCCACGGGGACCACGTTGTCGGCCGGCGAGCCGATCACGGTCCAGTCGGTGCCGCCGGGGCCCTGGGGGTTGCCGTCCTGCTGGACCCACTTGATCTCCGACGAGCCGGGCTTGAGGCCGCTGCACTGGCCCCAGAGGCAGCCGTTCGAGTACCAGGCCGCGCCGTCGTGCGCGCCGGCGAGGGTCACCGCGTCCTCGACCTTGACCGGCGCCGAGAAGCCGCTCTGGCCCTTGGCGCTGCCGTAGACGGCGCCGCGGATGATGAGGCCGCCCATCGAGTGGCCGACGAGGTCCACCGTCGCGCCCTTCTTCGTATAGGTCGCGTGGAGGTACTTCGACAGCGCCTTGGAGAGGTCGGGCCAGGCGGTGCTGTTGGAGATGTTCCCCCAGTCGCGGAGGTCGACGTCGCAGTTGCGGTCCGAGTCGTAGTAGGCGATGGTCACCATCGGCCCGGTGAAGCCGGCCGAGCGCAGCGACCGCTTGAGCGGGCCGAAGGTGGACTCGCAGTCGCTGCCACCGCCGAACGCGTTCCAGCCGTGGACCAGCACGACGGGCCGGCTGCGGTCGTCGGCCCGGGCCGGCTCGCAGGCCGACAGGCCCAGGAGCGCGAGTGCCGCGACGACGGTGGTGACGACGGCGACCGCGGGCCGCGTCCTGCTGATCTTCGACATGGTTCTGCTCCCCCGGTCGGCGTCTCGGGTCCGTGCCGACCGCCGACCAGTATGGCCGAGGCGATCCCCCGCCGCCCGATGGCCGCCGCGGGCGCCGCCGCGCCTACCGTCGTCGGCGGTGAAGGTGCTCCTCCTCGTCAACCCGTTCTCGTCGTCGGTCACCGCTCGCACGCGCGTGGTCATCCGCAAGGCGCTCGCCGGCGACCACGACGTGGAGCTGGTGGAGACGAGCCGCCGCAACCACGCCACCCAGCTCGCCCGCGGCGCGGCCGCGGAGGGCGTCGACGCGGTGGTGTGCCTCGGCGGCGACGGCACCGTGAACGAGACGGCGAACGGCCTCGCCGGGTCCTCGACCGCCCTCGGCGTGCTGCCGGGCGGCTCGACCAACGTGTTCGCCCGCACGATCGGCCTGCCGAACGACCCGATCGAGGCCACCGCGCTGCTGCTGGAGGCGATGGAGGCCCGCTCGATCCGCCGGATCGGCCTCGGCGTCGTGAACGGCCGCTACTACACGTTCCACGTCGGCATCGGCTACGACGCCGCGCTGGTGGAGCAGGTGGAGCGCCGGTCGGGCCTGAAGCGCTGGGCCGGCCACCCGCTGTTCATGTACGCGGGCCTGTCCACCTGGTTCAAGCACTACGACACCCGCCACCCGCACTTCACCGTCTCCTTCCCCGACGGCGATCGGGTGCACGACGGCTACTTCACCATCGCCGCCAACACGAACCCGTACACGTTCGTGGGGAGCCGCCCGTTCGACATCGCCCCCGAGGCCACGCTCGACAACGGCCTGTCGGTGGTGACGGTGCGCTCGCTGCGGGCCGACCGGCTGGTGCGCATCATGGCGAAGGCGCTGAGGGGCGACGGCTCGCTGCGGCGGGACCGCCACGTGCACGCCCGCACCGACGTGGCCGCGGCCACGATCGAGGCGATCGACGGCCGCCCGTTCCCCTACCAGGTGGACGGCGACTTCCTCGGCGAGATCGAGCGGCTGGAGCTGCGCCACGAGCCGGCCGCGATGGACCTCCTCCTCCCGGTCGACTTCGCCGGCTGAGCCGGCCCGCCGACAGGCCCACCCCGAGTCGCTCGTTGAGCGGAGCGAGGGACGAGCGAAGTCGAAGCTCTGTGGGCGTGGTCCTGACGGTCCCGAGGGCGGGAAGCCGGGATCAGGCGAGGACGGCGCGGGCCACGAGGTCCTGGCCGAAGGCGGTGAGGATCGCGAGGTAGAGCAGGCCGGTGGCGGCCATGACGGCGGAGTACTGGCGCTCCTTCAGCGCGGCGCGGGTCACGAGGATGAGCCCGATGGTGGTGGCCGCGCAGGTGAGCCAGGTCCAGCCGAGGATGCCGCCGTAGTGGTCGTCGATCGAGCCGTTCAGCACCGACGCCATGCCGGTCGGCACGAGCATGACGGCGACTTCGAGGGGCCAGAGCGCGGCGGTCCAGCGCACCAGCTCCAGGATGGGCGAGCGGGCGAGGCCGGGCTGCACGAGGTACCAGTGGCCGAGGAGCATGGCGTCGGTGATCGCCCCGAGGAAGGCGGCGCCGACGACGATGCGAGCGATCGACAGCCAGGCGGGAGAGCCGGCGTCGATGCCGGCGGCCACGAGCCCGACGAGGCCGATGGCCGGCGCGACCAGGTCGAGCGCGGGCGGGAACTCGGGGGCGTCGGCGTCGAAGGTCTGGACGTCCCGGTCGATGCCGGTCATGGCGGCGACCCGGGCGCTACGGCGCTCGATCACCTCGCGCTGGCCGCGCACGCCGGCCGAGCGTCGCCGGATCGACACGCCGAGCGCGGCGAGGGTGGCCACGAGCACCCCGAGGGTGGCCACGTCGCGCACCGGCACCGCGCCGATGACCCGGCTGGCGACGAGCGAACCGGCGCAGAGCACGGCGAAGGTGATGCGCATGGTCCAGCCGTAGCCGAGGCCGACCTCGCGCCGCCGGGTGGTGATCCAGGTGAAGAAGAGGCCGCCGACCGCCCACTGGAGGAGGAAGGTCGCGCCGTCGAGCTCGATCAAGCCGACGCTCCGGTGCGGTGGGGGCGGGTGGTGCGGTCGGCCATGCCGGTCAGGCTACGGAGCCCCCGATCGCACGGGCCAACCCGCCCACCACCCCCTCCTCGAACTTGGCACCGAAAAGCCGCACTAGCGCTACGCACCGGTGCCAAGTTCGTCAACGAGGGGGTGGGTCAGGCTTCGATGACGGCGAGGGCGTGGTCGACCACGTTGACGGGCTCGGGGCCGTCGGCGGTGGCGAGCACGATGTCCTCCAGCCGCAGGCCCCAGGCGCCGGGTGCGTAGATGCCGGGTTCGACGGAGAACGCGTGGCCGGCCCGGAGCGGTTCGGCGTTGCCGGCGACGATGTAGGGGTCCTCGTGCTCCTCGACGCCGATGCCGTGGCCGGTGCGGTGGATGAAGCGGTCGCCGTGGCCGGCCGCGGCGATGCGGTCCCGGGCCGCGGCGTCGACGGCCTCGCACGGGGTGCCGACGGTCGCGACGGCGACGGCGGCCTGCTGGGCGTCCTGGAGGACGGCGTACGCCTCGGCCACCTCGGCGGGCGGCTCCCCGAGGCTGACGCAGCGGGTGATGTCGGAGCAGTAACCGACCCCCTCGTGCACGAGGGTGCCGCCGAAGTCGCAGAGGACCACCTCGCCGGGCCGGATGACCCGCTCCCCCGGCTCGTGGTGCGGGCTGGCGGCGTTCTCGCCGGCGGCCACGATCGCGAAGTTCACCCGGGCGTGGCCCTCGGCGACGAGCCGCCGCCCGAGGTCCGCGGACACCTCGGCCTCGGTGCGGCCGGCGAGGGCGATCTCGCCGCCCTGGAGCTGGCGGGCCACCCGGTCGGCCGCCGCGCCGGCGAGGCGCAGCGCGTCCAGCTCCACCGGGTCCTTCACGGCGCGCAGCGGACCGGTGACCTGCGAGCCCCGGGCCCAGGTGGTGCCGGGGCCGAAGGCGGCCTGGAGGTCGAGGACGAAGCGGGCCCAGGTGCGATCCGACACGGCCACGCGCCCGGCCGGGCCGGCGAGCGAGCGGACGAGCGCGATCGGGTCGTCGGTCTCACCGAAGGGTCGGACGGCGAACGCCTCGGGGCGCTCGACCACCCGGGGCGCTTCGAGCTGGGGCACCACGAGGGTGGCGTCGCCGTCGCGCGGCAGCACCAGCATCGTCAGCCGCTCCAGCGGCATCGCCTCGTAGCCGGTGAGCCAGGGCAGGTCGGGCCCCACCGAGAGCAGCAGCACGTCGGTGCCCGTCTCGGCCATGGCGGTGCGGACCCGGTCGAAGCGCTCGGCGAACATGTCCGGCACGGTACCGCCGCCCGTGGGGACCTTCGACGCCACACCGCCGTCACCGCCCGGCGGGCCCGCTCGGGCGCGGGCGACGGGCGCTCAGGCGAGGGCGAGGACCTCGTCCCAGCCGTCGCGGAACGCGGCGATCAGGCGCTCGGGCTCGGTCACCGCGGCCGGGTCGACGTTCACGCCGACGCCGATGCGGTCCTCGTAGCTGAGCAGGGTGAGGTTGGCCGCGGCGCCGGTCATCGGCCCGAAGGCGAACAGGGACTCGACCAGGCTGCCCGCGGTGTAGAGCGGGATCGGGGCGCCGGGCACGTTGGAGACCACGAGGTCGACGCCCTTCAGCATGGCACCGAACAGGCCGGTGCTGACCGAGGTGGGGAGGCGGCGCAGGAGCCCGGCGAGCGGTTCCACCAGCCCGAGCGAGGGCTCGCCGCGCTGGCCGGCGACCAGCTCGTGGAGCACCTGCATGCGGGCGACCGGGTCGGGCTCGTCCAGCGGGATCGGGAAGCGGGCGGGCACGAACGCGTTGCCGGCCAGGTCCTCGGTCGCCGCGCCGCGCACGTTGATGGGCATGGTGACCCGCAGCGCGGGCGTGGGGGCGCCCAGCTCCTCGTGGTAGCGGGCGAAGCCGGCGGCGGTGGCCGCCATGAACACGTCGTTGAGCGTGCAGCCGGCGGCGTGGGCGGCGGCCTTGGCGTCGGCGAGCGACGAAGTGACCGTGTCGAAGTGGACCGACAGGGACCGCCCGGTCATGAGCGGCGAGAGCGGGGCGGTGGCGGGCGCGGCGAGGCGGGCGACGGACTCGGCCAGGTCCCGCACCCGCGCCGCGGTGCCGAGCGGGTCCCGGGCGAGGTCGCCGGCAGCGCGGAGCGCGGCGCCGGTGACCGACGACGAGGCGGAGCGGCGGACGATGCCGAGGGTGCGGCGCTGCTCGTGGAGGATGGCGTCCAGCCAGCGCTGGGCCTGGTTGAGCACGACCGCCTCGGGCTCGTCGGGCAGGTCCTCGTGGGCGGAGGCGCCGTCGCGCTCCAGCTCGAACATGATGAGCGCGAGCTTGATGGAGCCGACCCCGTCGGTGACGGCGTGGTGGACCTTCAGGACCAGCGCGGCCCGGTCGCCCTCCAGCCCCTCGACCACCGTCGCCTCCCACAGCGGCCGGGCGCGGTCGAAGCCGGCCATCGCGATCGGCTGCGCGAGGTCGAGGACGTCGCGCAGCGTGCCGCCGCCGGGAGCCCGGACGGTGCGGATGTGGTAGTCGAGGTCGAAGTGGGGGTCGACCTCCCAGCGGGGCGGGGCGATCGAGAGCGGGTTGGCGCGCACCCGCTGGCGGAGCCGGGGGACGATCCGGCTGCCCCGGTCGAAGAGCCGGTGGACCCGCTCACGGTCCGGCGCCCGGTCGAGCAGCGCCACCGCGGTGATGGTGGACCGCAGCATGGCGTCCTTCTCGATGGTCCACATGAGCGCATCGGAATCGCTCATGCGGTGCTCGTAGCGCAGCTCGCCCACAGGCCCTCCTCGGTCCGGGCTCATCTTGCACGACGTGGCGTGCCCGGCCCGTGACCGGCGCGGCGCGCCCCGCTCAGGCCGTGACCGCCAGGTCGCCGGGATCGGCGCCGTGAAGGGGGAACTGGTTCCAGGCGAGGCTGACGGCCCCGGTCGCCGGGTGGAGGTCGAGGATCAGCCGGTGCGGCGTCTGGGTCAGCACGATCTCGACCCGGAGGCGGCCGTCGTCGGTGATGCCGCCGGCCGCGGCGGTGGGCAGGGCGACGCGGCCCCGGCCGGCGGGCCAGGTGCCGTCGGTCCAGCGGCCGAGGCCGACGGGCAGCTCCGCCGGGCCGCCGCGGTGGTCGAGGCAGAGGGTCCAGCCGTCATCGGTCGGGGTGACGGTGACCGCCGCGACGCTGGGCGCGGCGCCGTCCTCGGTGCGGGCAAAGCGGCCGGCCACGCTGCGGTGGTCGCCGTGGTGCACCGGCGTCGGCAGCGAGAGACCGGCGCAGCGGGCGGTGAGGTCGGCCTCGGCCGCGGCGGTCGCGGCCTCGTCGGCGCCCGGTCGGTCGAGGGCGCCGCCCAGGTGCTCGTCGATGAGGTCGAGCAGCGCCTGCATGTCGGGGGCCGCCGCGGTGGTGGCGATCACCACGTCCTCGTCGGGCCAGACGATGCAGAACTGGCCGAGCGCGCCGTCGCCCCGGTAGCCGTGGCGGCACATCCAGAACTGGTAGCCGTAGCCGGCGTTCCAGTCGGGTTCGGCGTTCTGGTCGCCGGCGCCACGGTCCTCGGGCCGGTTGGAGACCTGGAGGCTGGTGGCGGCGCGCATCCAGTCGGCCGGCACGAGCCGGCGGTCGCCCCAGCGGCCGGCCTGGAGGCAGAGCTGGCCGAAGGCGGCGATGGACTCGGTGCGCAGGTGGAGGCCGGCGAAGCCGAGGTCGTGGCCGCCGGTCGACAGCCAGGAGGCGTCGTCTATGCCGAGCGGCGCGAACAGGCGCGGGGCGAGGTAGTCGAGCAGGCGCCCGCCGGTGCGCGCCTCGACGGCCCGGGCCACCGAGTAGGTGGCGAGCTGGTTGTAGGTGAAGGGCCGGCCGGGCTCGTCCTCGGGGACCAGCTCGAAGAAGCCGTCGAGCCAGTCGCCGCCCGGGTGCTCCAGGATCCACGGGAACAGGGTGAAGATCGGGTCGGTGGCGTGGCCGGTGGTCATGGTGAGCGCGTGGCGGACCGTCATGGCGGCGACGCGCTCGTGCGGTGGGGTGGGCCCGTGGCCGGGGAGGAGGTCCACGAGCCGGTCGTCCAGGCCGAAGAGGCCCTCCTCGATGGCGAGGCCGGCGGCGGTGGCGGTGAACGCCTTGCTCAGCGAGTAGAGGAGGTGGGGCAGCTCGGGCCGGTAGGGCGCCCACCACCCCTCGGCCACGACCGAGCCGTGGCGCAGCACCATCAGGCTGTGCGGTTCGTGCGGGGACGCGTCGAGCGCGTCGACCAGGGCGAGGAGCGCGGCCGGATCGACGCCGGCCGCCGAGGGGCGGGTGCGGGGGAGGTGGGTCACGGGCGCCGAGCGTAGGGGGTCGCCCGGACCCCGCCGCCCCGGGTCACGGCAGGCCGGTCACGGCGGGCCGGTCAGGGCAGGCCGGCGTGGGGCGAGTCGACGGTGGTGGTGAAGAGGATCGCCTCGCCGGCGCCGGCCCGGTTGTGCTCGAAGAAGTCGGGGGCGGCGCAGAGCAGCAGCGTGCGGCCGTCGGGCCCGCCGAGCTGGCAGGCGTAGACGCCGAGGCCGCCGGGCACCCGGATCTCCTCCAGCAGCTCACCGCCGGGCGCGGCGAGCACGGCCCGGTTGCTCAGCGCGTCGGCCACCCAGATGTTGCCGTCGGCGTCGAGGGTGCAGCCGTCGGGCGCCACGCCCTGCCGGCTGAGCAGGGCGGCCACGTCGTCGCCCGCCGGGAGCTCACCGAAGCGGGCCCAGTCCCGGGGGTTGGACAGGGTGCCGTCGGGCGCGAGGTCGAACGCCCGGTAGCGGTTGCCGGTGGTCTCGCCGACGATGAGCGTCGAGCCGTCCGGGGTGATGACGCTGCCGTTGGGGAACGCCAGGCCCTCGGCCGCGACCGTGGCCGTGCCGTCGCGGTCGACCCGCACGAGGTCCGCGTCGGCCGGCGCCCCGCCGCCCATGAGGTCGAAGCCGAAGTTGCCGACGAAGACGTGGTCGTTCGCGTCGACCACGAGGTCGTTCAGGTGGCCGCCCGCCATCGTGGACAGGTCGGCCAGCACCGCCAGCTCGCCGTCGACCTCGTGGCGCAGCGTGCGGTCCCGCATGGAGGCGACCACGAGGGTGCCGTCGCCGAACCAGCCGAGCCCGGAGGGCTGGGTGTCGAGCCGGTGCTGCACCTCCTCGGTGCCGTCGAGGTCGTAGGTGGCGACCTGGTGCCGGTAGAAGTCCGACACCCACCAGCGACCGTCGTGCCAGCGCGGCCCCTCGAAGAAGTCGCCGCCGGAGAAGAGCACCTGCACGTCGCGTTCGGTCATGGATCGACGGTAGGTCAATCCTCGCCGAGCTGCTGGAGGTAGGCGACGATCGCGTCGACGTCCTCGTCGGGCAGGTCGGTGCGGGGCATGACGGGCGCGTAGCCGTCGACCACCGCGGCCTTGGGGTCGAGGATCGACTCCCGCAGGTAGGCGGCGTCGGCCACCCGCTCGGTGCCGTCGTCCAGGCGGACGGTGGAGCCGGCGAGGCCGTCCCAGGTGGGGCCGGCGCCCTTGGAGCCGTCAGGCGAGTGGCAGGCGACGCAGCCGACCTGCTCGACCAGGGTCCGCCCCCGCTCGGCCTGCGGGGTCCGGCCCTCCGGCAGCCCGCCGCCCCCGTCGCCGCCGCTGCACCCGACGACGGTGGCCACCACGAGGGCCACCGCCAGGGCGAGCGGGGGGAGGCGGCGCACGGTGCGGCCGCTCAGCGCTCGCCGGACGCCGGGGCCTCGGGCGCGTCCTCCGCCGGCCCCTCGGCCGCGGGCGCCTCCTCGGCAGGCGCTTCAGCGTCCTCCGCAGGAGCCTCGTCCGCGGGCGCCTCCTCGGCCGGGGCCTCGGACGCCTCGGGCTCGGGAGCATCCTCGGTCGCCGGGGCGTCCTCCGCCGGAGCGTCCCCGGTCGCCTCGGGCTGGGAAGCGTCGTCGGCAAGAGCGTCGTCGGCGGTGGCCTCGGGCTCGGGGGCGGGCGTCGACTCGTCGGCGGGGGTCGCGGGCGTGGCCTCTGCGGCGGGCGCCTCGCCGGCGGGCTGCGGCTGGGCCTTCGGGTAGAAGAGGTACAGGTCCTCCAGGATCTCCCGCAGCCCGCTCGCGTCGTAGCCCCGGTTCAGCTCGACGGTCACCATGTTGCCGTTGACCTGCACGCCGGCCACCGACGGCTGCGCGAACAGGCGGCGGGCGATCTCGTCGGGCGGGCGGTGGCCGACCACCTCGTCACCGGCCCGGTAGCGCTCGTGACCCATCCCGGTGAGCATCCGGTTGGTCTCGAAGCGGATGATGCCGGGGTTGGCCCGCGACGGCTTCTCGGTGACGACGATCGGTTGACCCATGCGCCCGAATGTAGCCAGCGGACCCCGGGCGCCCGCCATCCGCCGTGGGCCCGGTCAGGCCGTGGCCGGCTCGCCGATCGGGGCGCCCCGACGACCGTCGACGGCGCGCCACGCGGCGACGGCCGCGACCGTCGAGGCGACGGCGAGGACGGTGTGGACCACCTTGAAGCCGACCTCGTGATCGGCCGCCAGGATGGCGACGATGCGGATGGCCCAGTAGACGACGGTGCCGGCGGCGAAGACCCGCACGAGGCGGACGGCGCCGGCCGTGTCGGCCCGTCCACGCAGGAGCGTGACCACCACCGCGATCGCGGCGAGGACGAACAGCGTGATGGGGGTGGACCACACGAGCTTGCGGGCCACCGTGTCCTCGTCGTTGGTCCACGCCAGCCAGATGCGGTTGGTCCAGATGAGGAGGGTCAGCGCGGCGAAGATCGCGACGGCGCGCGGCTGGAGGCGATCGAGGAGGGCGGCCACGGGGGCGACGTTAGGACGCGGGGCCGTCGGGGTCGAAGAGGGAGCCCTGCGGGTCGGGGCGCACGTGGCGGCGGGCGCCGGTCCAGGGGATGTCGTCCATCCACACCCAGCTCCGGCGGTGGATGGCGCAGGGGCCGAGGCCACGCAGCGCCTGCTGGTGGCGGGGGCACGGGTAGCCCTTGTTCCAGGCGAAGTCGTAGGCCGGGAAGTGCTCGTCGTCCTCGCGCATCAGCCGGTCCCGGGTGACCTTGGCGAGGATGGAGGCCGCCGCGATGGACAGGCAGGTGGCGTCGCCCTTCACGATCATCGTGGTGCTGCCGCCGACGAAGTCCCACTTGCCGTCGACGATCACGTGGTCGACGGGCAGCCCGAGGCCGTCGAGGGCGCGGCGGGCGGCGAGGCGCTGGGCGTCGGACATGCCCAGCTCGTCGCACTCCTGCGCGGAGGCGTGGCCGATCGCCCACGCCTCGCACCACCCCGCGATCCGGTCGAACAGCGCCTCGCGCTCGGCCTCGGTGAGCGCCTTGGAGTCCCGCACCTTGTTGATGCGCCGGTCCTTCGGGAGCACGACGGCACCGATCGTGAGCGGGCCGGCCCAGGCGCCGCGGCCGACCTCGTCCACGCCGACGACCACCTCGTGGCCGCTCGCCCAGAGCGCCCGCTCGACCTGGAGGCCGGGTGCCCGCCGCTTGAGCGCCTTGCGCAGGCGGGGGGGCGAGCCGGTGGTCACCATCACGGCGCCCGATACCGCCCCGCGGCGGGGGCCCGGCCCCGGGACCCCCCCCCCCCGTTCGGCCCCCCCCCCCCCCCC
>Ga0182792_1001591_pt1 | contig 17949 bp, 18 predicted proteins | sample Passage237B_FD_130497 | JGI IMG/M metagenome (GOLD analysis project Ga0182792, IMG submission 130497) | Cellulose adapted compost microbial communities from Newby Island Compost Facility, Milpitas, CA, USA - Passage2 37B (version 2) (version 2) ...
CAGCCCGGCGACGAGCAGCGTCAGCGGCAACCCCGTCGGCGAGGCGACAAGCGTGTGCAGCCCCTGACGGCAGAGCGCCGTTAGCTCCAGGATCAGGTCCATGGCTATGTTTACGCCCGTGCAGCAGGATCATGCTTGACCTGGGTCAAGGCGGGGCGCCAGTCCCCGCATCATCTTCATCAACATCGATGCGAGGAGACGACGATGAGCTACAAGACCATTCTCGTGCACTGCGACGCGAGTCCGAAGGCGATCCACAGATTGGGAGTCGCCGTCGATCTGGCGCAGCGCCATAGCGCCCATCTCGTCGGTGCCTTCGTCCAGGAACCGTTCAACTCGCCGGCTTTCATCGAAGGGGGAATCGCGATGGACACGCTGTTCGCCGCTTACGACAAGGCCGCGAACGCCGATCGTGAGGCTGCCGCGGCTGCCTTCGACAAGGCCATCAAGGGCACGCATCTGTCGACCGAATGGCGCAAGACAGACGGCTACATCGAGGAGGATCTGGCGGTTCAGGCCCGCTATGCCGATCTCGTCGTTCTCGGCCAAGCCGACCCCGAGGCGCAGATACCGACTCCGGCGGACGTTCCGGAATCCGTGGTGCTGTCGTCCGGCCGGCCCGCGCTGGTCGTCCCGCATATCGGAGCTCCGGCGCAGATCGGCAAGACGGTCATGCTATGCTGGAATGCCAGCCGTGAGAGCGCCCGGGCAGCGGCAGATGCCTTGCCGCTGCTGCAGGCGGCGCAGAAGGTCATCGTGCTGGTGATCGATCCGCATCCGTCCGCCGAGGGCCATGGCGCAGAGCCCGGCGCCGACGTCGCGACTTGGCTGGCCCGGCACGGCGTCAAGGTGACGGTGCAGCGTGACGTGGCCGCCGATACCGATGTCGGCGACGTGATCCTGTCCCGCGCCGCCGACTTCGATGCGGATCTCCTGGTCATGGGCCTCTACGGCCACTCGCGCATGCGCGAGATGGTCCTGGGAGGCGCAAGCCGCACGATGCTGGCCAGCATGACCGTGCCTGTCTTCATCGCCCACTGACGATCGTCGATTGCAGGGCACCATGGACGCATCGACGATCAAGGCCTACGACAAGCCCGTTCCGCGCTACACGAGCTACCCGACCGCGGCGCAGTTCGATACTTCCGTTGGACCTGCCCGGCACGCGAACTGGCTGGCCGACCTCGCCGGCGAGCGGGCCGTGCTCTACCTGCATGTCCCCTTCTGCCGCGAACTCTGCTTCTACTGTGCCTGTAATACCGGCGTGGTTCGCCAGGCCGGTACGCTCGACACCTACGCCCAGGCCCTGGTCGGCGAACTGGAGCAGGTCGCCGGGCTGGCGCCGGGGCTGCGCATCGAGGGCGTGCAGTGGGGTGGGGGCACGCCCTCCCAGCTCGGCAGCCAGCGGCTGCTGACGGTCGCCAGCCGCCTGCGGGCGCTGCTCGACGCCGGCGCTCTCCGCGAGATGTCGATGGAGATCGACCCGCGCTTCTGCGACGACGATGTCGTCGAGGCAATGGCCGAGGTCGGCGTGACCAGGGCCAGTCTCGGCGTGCAGGATTTCGACGAGGCCGTTCAGCGCGCCATCAATCGTTTCCAGTCGTTCGAATCGACGGCGGTCGTCATCGACCGGCTGCGCGGTTCTGGCATCAGGCACGTCAATATCGATCTCGTCTACGGATTGCCGTCGCAGACGCTGGAATCGTTGTCCGACACGCTCGGCCGGGCCGTCGCGCTCGATGCGGACCGATTTGCCGTGTTCGCCTACGCCCACGTGCCTTGGATGAAGCCGCGGCAGAAGCTGATCGACGAAGCGACGCTGCCGCGCGCGGCGTTGCGGGCGGAGATGGCTGCCCTCGTGTCGCAACGCCTGACGGCTGCCGGCTACGTGAAGCTCGGACTCGACCACTACGCCCGGGGCGACGATGCGCTGGCGATCGCCGCCTCGGAACGTCGCCTGCGTCGCAGCTTCCAGGGCTACGTCGCCGACGATTCGCCATGGGTCGTCGGGGTCGGGGCGTCGGCGATCTCGAGCCTGCCGCGCGGCTACGTCCAGAATGCGTCGCGGACGGCTGCCTACATGGATGCCGTCGCGCGCCCGGGCCTGGCGACGGCGCGTGGTATTGCCTGGTCGCCCGCCGATCGCGTGCGGGGCGCCATCATCAGCGACCTCATGTGCCATTTCGATGTCGATCTCGAAGCGATCTGCCGTCGCCATGGCCAGGAGCCGCGCCTGCTGCTGGCCGACGTGAAGGGACTACCGTCGCTGGTCGCCGACGGTCTCGTTCGGCTGGAGGGCGCACGCCTCGTCGTAACGGACCGCGGACGGCCGCTGGTCCGCTCCGTCTGCGCGGCCTTCGATCAACACTACACCGGCGCCGAGGGGCGCCACGCGCGCGGCATCTGACGGATTCAAGCCAGGAGAGAAGAGGATGAGCACGTACGAACTGGTGGCCAAGCATGTCGCGGCCGCGCTTCGCGAAGCGTCGGAGCGCCAGATTTCGGAGGATGTCGTCGCCCGCTGCCTGCTGTCGGAGGCGATCCGTCTCTTCAGGCTCGGGCGCACGAATGACGACATCGCCGCGGAACTGGCAGCGGCGGCGGACAATCTCGACGAAGACGGTCCGCTGGTCTTCATGCGGCCGTGAGCCGCGCGATTCGGACGTCAAAGCCCGAAATGCGCCTGTGGCGGGAGGATCACTACGTTGTTCACCACCCGTCGCACGCCCGGGACGTTCTCGACGGTGATGCGCACGGCTTCCCGCGCCGCGGCCGAATCGACATGCCCCCACAAGTGGACCGCGCCCCTGTCGACGACCGCATTGGTGACGCCGAGCCCCCAGCTATGCCTGGCGAGCTCCGTAAAGATCGTATGACGCACATCGTCGTCGCCCACGGTGCCGGCCGCCGGTTGCGGCTCGCGCGAGAGCAGCCCCTGGAGGAGATTGGAACGGCTGACGATGCCGACCACGATGCCCTCGCGGACGATCGGCACCCGGCGGATGCGATGCTGCTTCATCAGGCGCGCGATCTCGGCAAGCGGTGTGTCCTCCCGCGCGGAGACGACCGGCTTCGTCATGACGTCGACGACATGGTGGGAATGGCTTCGGATGTAGTCTCGCGTCGAGCGCGCGTCGTCGGCGAGCAACCGCTCCAGCCATGACTTGCCTGGCACCGTTCCGATCTCCGGACGGTTCATGAGATCGGCTTCGCTGACGATACCGACCATTCTTCCGTCGGCATCCACCACGGGCGCGCCGCTGACGCGCGCGCCGAGCAGGATGTCCGCAGCCGCGTAGACCGTGGCATCCGCAGGGATCGTCACGACCGCACGGGTCATCACCTTCGATGCGCGCATGGCTTCCTCCGAATGAATGCACCGGATATCAATTCCATGCCCGGCCGATGGACGCTTTGCTGCAGATCAAGGGAAGCAGCTCTGCCGTTCCATAACGTTGGCCAAACAAAGCAACGGAGGTCCAGAGATGCCCAGCATGAAGGCCGCTGTCTTCGTCGAGCCTGGCAGGATCGTTCTGGAGTCGCGTCCGGTACCGGACGTCGGACCGCTCGATGCGCTGGTTCGGATCACCACGACGACGATCTGCGGCACCGACGTCCATATCCTGCGCGGCGAGTATCCGGTGCGCCGGGGGCTCATCGTCGGCCATGAACCGGTCGGCATCATCGAGAAGCTTGGTTCGCAGGTCGCCGGCTATCGCGAGGGCCAGCGGGTGATCGCCGGCGCGATCACCCCGAGCGGCCATAGCTACGCCTGTCTGTGCGGGCAGCATTCGCAGGACGGGCCGGGCGAACCGCACGGCTTCAAGCCGGCCGGAGGGTGGAGGTTCGGCAACACGATCGACGGCTGCCAGGCCGAGTACGTGCTGGTGCCGGACGCCATGACCAACCTGTCTCCGATTCCCGATGGTCTCGCCGACGAGCAGGTGCTGATGTGTCCGGACATCATGTCGACTGGCTTCTCCGGCGCCGAAAGCGGCGGTGTGCGGATCGGCGATACCGTTGCCGTTTTCGCGTTGGGGCCGATCGGACTGTGCGCTGCACTCGGTGCGCGGCTCATGGGAGCGACGACGGTGATCGGGGTCGATGGCCTGCCGGAGCGCATGGCGATGGCGCGCAAGCTCGGCGTGGATGCGGTCGTCGACTTCCGCAGGCAGAATCCGGTGGCCGCCATCCGCGAGCTGACCGGCGGGCGCGGTGTCGACGTCGCCATCGAAGCGCTGGGCCGGCAGGAGACGTTCGAGAGCGCGCTGTGCATCCTGCGTCCGGGCGGAACCTTGTCCAGTCTCGGCGTCTATTCGTCCGACCTGCGCATTCCACTGGATGCGTTCACGGCCGGGTTGGGCGACAATCGGATCGTCACGACCCTTTGCCCGGGCGGAAAGGAACGCATGAGACGGTTGATGAACGTGGTGGCCTCGGGCCGTGCCGATCTTGGCGGACTCGTGACGCACCGATTCAAGCTGGACGAGATCGAGAAGGCCTACGATCTTTTCAGTCATCAGCGCGACGGCGTCCTCAAGGTCGCGATCACGCCATAGACCGCGACACAGCAGAAGGACATCGCGATGATCAGCCCGGAAGACAATGCTGCGCTGCCGTCGGTGCGGCCGGTGGAGGCTGCGGGAAACGCGGCAGGCGTGCGAAGCCGGTTGCCCGCGGGCTTCCTCTGGGGCGTTTCGACCTCGAGCTACCAGATCGAAGGCGCCACGAAGGCCGATGGGCGCGGCGCCAGCGTATGGGACACGTTCAGCAGCCAACCGGGCAGGATCGCCAATGGCGACACGGGCGAGCCGGCCTGCGACCACTATCATCGCTACGCCGAGGACATCGCGCTCATGCGGGAGATCGGCGTCGGCGCCTACCGCTTCTCGGTGGCCTGGCCGCGCGTCCTGCCGACAGGCCGCGGCGCAGCCAACGAACCGGGGCTCGCCTTCTACGACCGTCTGGTCGACGGGCTGCTGGCCGCCGGCATCGAGCCTTGGCTGTGCCTGTACCACTGGGACCTGCCGCAGGCGCTGCAGGACGCCGGCGGCTGGCCCGATCGCGATATCGTGGGCTGGTTCGCGGACTATGCCGGCCTGATCGCGCGCCGCCTGGGCGACCGCGTGAAGCGGTTCGCGACCTTCAACGAGCCGTCCGTCTTCACGCTGTTCGGCTACGCGTTCGGCTGGCATCCGCCGGCGACCCATGACCTCTCGGCCCACTATGCCGCCATCCACCATGTCAATCTGGCGCATGGTGCGGCGGTCGACGTCCTGCGCAGCGCGGTGGCCGGCGCGTCGGTCGGCGCCATCCACAACATGCAGCCCAGCCGGCCGTTCGGACCGTCGGTGGAGGATCGGGCGGCCGCTGCCATCCTGGGCGACTTCTGGAACCACGCCTTTCCCGACCCGCAGAATCTCGGGAGATATCCCGCTTCGCTGCAGCGCGGTATCGAACCCCACCTGCGCGCAGGCGATCTCGAGCGGATTCGCCGCCCGGTGGACTGGATGGGCATCAACCACTATTCGCCGATCTATGCGCGGGCCGCTGCCGGCTCTCCCCTGGGATTCGCCTGGGCGGATGCGCCGGCGGACGTGCCGCGGTCGCCGATCGGCTGGCAGCTCGATCCGGGCGCATTCCGCGATACGCTGCGTCTTGCCCATGAGCGCTACGGCCTGCCGATCTATGTCACGGAGAATGGTGCAGGCGCGGTCGAGGCGCCGGACGCGTCGGGACAGGTCCTCGATCCCGAGCGGATCGACTACCTGTTGCGCTATACTGATGCCATGAGGGAAGCGGTCGTGCTCGGCGCCGACATCCGCGGCTATTTCGTGTGGTCCCTGCTCGACAACTTCGAGTGGGGAGCGGGCTATGGCAATCGATTCGGGCTGGTCTTCGTCGATTTCGCCACCCAGCGCCGCATCCCCAAGGCATCGGCGCGCTGGTATGCCGGCCTGATCCGGGCCGAGACCTTGAGAAAGCCGGCATGAGCGCGCTGCTCGCGGATATCGGCGGGACGCACGCCCGCTTCGGCCTGCTGGTCGGGGGCGCCGTCGCCCTGATCGACTCGCGACCGGTCGGTGACTATGGCAGCGCGATCGACGCGGTGCGCAGCTTCATCCAGCAACACGCGGCTGGCGAGCGCGTGGCTCATGCGGTGCTCGCCGCGGCCGGCCCCGTCAAGGATGGCCGGGCGAAGATGACCAATGCCCGATGGGTCTTGGACGCCGACGAACTGAAGCGTGCCTGCGGCTTCGATAGCGCCGTCATCGTCAACGATCTGGAGGCATTGGCCTGGGCGGTGCCGCGACTGGGGGCGGGCGACGTGGCCTGGATCGGCGGCGGCAACGCGGTCCCCACCAAGCCCGTCGCGCTGGTTGCGCCGGGTACGGGACTTGGGATGGCCTGCTATCTGCCGGGCAGTGACGGGCCGCGCGTGTTGTCGAGCGAAGGCGGACACGCCACCCTGCCGGCGTCGGATGAATCGGAAGCCGCGATCATCGCCGCCTTGCGGCGGGAATACGGGCATGTGTCGGCGGAGCGCGCGCTGTCCGGCAGCGGCCTGGTCAATCTGTACAAGGCTGTCGCCGGACAGGGCATGGAGAAAGGCGATGTGCCGCCGGCCGAGGTGACGCGACTGGCGCTCGAGGGCGATCCGGTCGCCCGCAAAGCGCTCGACGCCTTCTGTGATTTCCTGGGAAGCGTTGCCGGAAACACGGCCCTGACCTTCGAGGCGCGTGGTGGCGTCCTCGTCGGCGGTGGCGTCGTCGGCAACTTCCTTGACCACCTGAAATCATCGCGTTTCCGTCAGCGCTTCGAGAGCAAGGGGCGCTTCCAGCCCTATCTGTCGGCCGTTCCCACGGGCGTGATCGTGCGCGACGATCCCGCCTTTCTGGGCCTGCAGGTGCTGGCCGAAGGCCTGATGCAGCTTGCTGCCGCCAAGGCGCCGCCGTGACGGACGACGACGCGGCGCCGACCGTCGGACGCAGGCCGCTGCGCCGCTTCTGGCGCAGTGCATGGGGATTCTGGACCGATGGCGGCGCCTGGCTTCCCTGGAGCCTGATGGGCCTGCTCTTCGTGTGTGTCGTGGCGCAGCTGCTCGTGCAGTATCGCCTGAATGTCTGGAACCGCGACTTCTTCAATGCCCTGGAAGCGCGGAACAGTTCCGAAATCCGCGGCCAGACACTTCTCCTCCCACCCCTCGTCGTCGCCAGCGTCGTGCTGGCCGCAACGGCGGTCTGGGGACGCATGACCTTCCAGCGGCGCTGGCGGGACTGGATGACCTCGCATCTGCTCGGCCTCTGGCTCGGCAACGACAACTTCCGCCGGCTCGATCACGGGGGCGGCGAGCGCCAACTCGCGGAATACCGCATCGCCGAGGATGCCCGGATCGCTACCGATGCGCCCATCGATCTGCTGGTTGGGCTGCTCGAATCGCTGCTCGTGGCCGCCACCTTCGTGGTGGTCCTGTGGACGGTCGGAGGGGCACTGCGCGTCGGTACGGGCGACACGGGTGTCGAGGTGCCCGGCTATCTGGTCTTCGCCAGCATCGGCTATTCGATGCTGATGACGGCGGCCATGATGATCGTCGGCCGCAACATGGCGCACGTCATCGAACGCAAGGAGCAGGCGGAATCGGAACTCAAGTTCGCCGTCGCCCGTCTGGGCGGCAGTTCCGACAATTCCACGGCCGCCACGGTCCTGACACCCCAGACGGCGCCGGTCGGCTTCGCGCTGGCCGAGGTCATGCGGCAATGGAAGCGGCTCTGCTGGCAGCATGTGCGTACGACGCTCGTATCGCATGGCAACACGCTGCTGGCGCCATTGATCGGCCTCATCCTGTGCGTGCCGAAGTATATCCATGGCTCGATGTCGCTGGGTGAGGTGACGCAGGCGGCGGCGGCCTTCGCCGCGGTGCAGGGTGCGTTCAACTGGCTGGTCGGCAACTACCCGCGGCTGGCGGAATGGGCTTCCTCGGCCAGCCGGGTGGGCATCCTTCTGCTCGCTTTCGATGTCCTCATGTCACCCGTCCGCCGGGGAGACGAGGCGCAATCCACGCTGCCTGCCGGCGGGCATGGTATAGTATCGCCGTGACGGACGGCGATTCAGTTCATTTCACGGGGCGCGCAACTGCCGATGGCTTGCTGGCGTCGCAGGGCGCGGAGCTCGCCTTTGCCCCCGACCTCACCGTCATCGAGTGCAGCCAGGCGTATGCGAGCGAGGCCGGCGTCACGCCGGATGCAATGGTCGGCCGTCCGTTGCGTTCGGTCTTCGTGGAAGGTCCGGACCTCGATCGGCTGGCCGCGTCGCTGGAGGCCGTCCTGCGAACCAGGCGCCCGCAGCGGACCGCCACCGTGCCGGCGGCAGTCGGTGGCCACCTGTCGGCTGGCCGCGGGGCCCTCAACATGCCGGTGCTGGACGTCGGGGGCGGCGTCGCCTGGATCCTGCACTGCCTGGAGGAGGCCGAAACGCGCGGCTCGCGTATTGCCGCCGCGCTCGAGGCGGCCGAGGCACGACTGCGATCGATCCTGCAGACCGTGCCCGATGCGATGATCATCATCGACGAGCAGGGGCGCATCGAATCGCTTAGCGCGACGGCCGAGCGCCTCTTCGGCTACACGCTGAAGGAAGTCGAGGGGCGCAATGTCAGCGCATTCATGCCGTCGCCGGACCGCGAGAGACACGATGCCTACCTCGGACGCTATCTCGCCACGGGGGAACGGCGGATCATCGGCATCGGCCGCATCGTGGTCGGTCAGCGCAAGGACGGCACGACCTTTCCGATGCATCTCACCGTGGGCGAGCTGCGTTCAGGAGAACGGCACTACTTCACCGGCTTTATCCGTGACCTCACGGATCAGCAGATCACTGAAAGCCGGCTCAAGGAGCTGCAGTCGGAAGTGACCCACATGTCGCGCTATACGGCGCTGGGCGAGATGGCGTCCACGCTGGCGCACGAGATCAATCAGCCGCTCACGGCCATCAGCAACTACCTGCGCGGCGGCCAACGCCTGCTCGAGCGCAGCGATAGCGAGGATGCGGCGCTGCTGCGCGGCGCATTGGGCAAGGCGGCGGAGCAGGCGCTGCGCGCCGGCCATATCATCCGGCGGCTGCGCGAGTTCGTATCGCGCGGGGAGAGCGATCGTCGGATCGAGAACCTCGCGAAGCTGATCGAGGACGCGAGCACGCTGGCCCTGGTTGGGGCCAAGGAGAACGGCATTGCGGTGTCGTTCCGTCTCGATCCCCAGGCCGATCTCGTTTTGGCCGACCGCATCCAGATCCAGCAGGTGCTGGTCAATCTGATCCGCAATGCCATCGAGGTCATGGTCGAATCACCCAACGAACGGCGGCTGGAGATCGCGACGACCGTCCATTCACCGGAGCTGATCGAGGTCAGCGTGTCGGACACGGGAACGGGGCTGGCCCCCGAAGTCGCTCGACATCTCTTCCAGCCCTTCGTCACCACCAAGCGCAAGGGGATGGGCCTGGGGCTGTCGATCTGCCGTACCATCGTGGAAGCGCATGGCGGCAGAATATGGGTCGAGAGCCCGCCCGGCGGAGGAACGGTGTTCCGCTTCACCCTGCGCGCAGCCGAGATCGAGGAGGGGAGCCATGGCTGACCGCGTGGTTCATGTGATCGACGACGATGAGGACGTCCGCCAATCCCTCGCCTTCCTGCTCAGCACGGCCGGTCTTGCGGTCCGCGTCCACGACTCGGCCGTCGCCTTTCTTCAGGTCCTGCCCGAGATCCAGGAAGGTTGCATCGTCACCGATATCCGCATGCCGGACATGGACGGTCTGACGCTGCAGCGACAGCTTGGCGAGCTGCGACCGGGCTGGCCGGTGATCGTCATGACGGGGCACGGCGATGTTCCGTTGGCCGTGGAGGCCATGAAGGCCGGCGCCGTCGATTTCATCGAGAAGCCGTTCGACGACGAAGTGCTGCTGTCGGCCGTGCGCTCCGCCCTCGCGCGGCACAGCAAGGACAGTGAGCGCGAGGCGCGGACCGCTGCGGTGCGCGAGCGCATCGCCAAGCTGTCCGAGCGGGAACGCGAGGTGCTCGACCGGTTGGTGGACGGCAAGGCCAACAAGGTCATTGCCTATGAATTGGGCATCAGCCCGCGTACGGTCGAAGTCTATCGCGCCAACGTAATGACCAAGATGCAGGCCGACAGCCTGTCGGAGCTCGTGCGCATGGCGCTGCTCGACGGCGGCGTCCGCCGGTGATCGGTTTGCGCCAGATCAAGGCGCAAACACGGCTGTCGGGGCATGCTTTCGGGAGTGGGGGAAAGCGTGCGGGCAACCTGGGGCTCATGGTGCAAGTTCCGGAAATCATCCTTGTCGTCGACGACGACGCTGCCGTGCGGGCCGCGTTGAAGTTTTCGCTCGAGGTCGAGGGGTTCAACGTACGGCTCTATGATGGAAGCCAGTCGGTGCTGGCGGACGACAGACTGCCCGGCCGAGGTTGTCTGGTGATCGACTACCGCATGCCCGACATCGACGGTCTCGAGCTGATCAACAGGCTGCGCGGCCGTGGCGTGAGTCTGCCAGCGATCCTGATCAGCGGCCGCGTCACGAAGCAGTTGAGAGAGTTGGCGGCGCGGTCCGGCGTGAACTGCGTGCTCGAGAAGCCGCTGTCGGATTCCGCGCTCGTAGAGAACATTCGCAGCGTTCTCGAGGACCACGTCTAAGCCGGTGCGAGCGGCGTTGCCCCGCGGCGTCATCGGCTACGCCCTGCGCTTCACCGGCCGGCATCAGGTCGGCCTGGCCATCCTGTCGGTTGCCGTCTTCCTGCTCAGTGCGGCGCCGCTCGAATTGCAGCGGCGCGTCGTGAACACGATCGTCGACCATGGGCAGTTGACGACGATCGTGTGGCTTGCCGTCGGCTATGCCGGCGTTGCCCTCCTGGAACAGGGCCTGAAGCTCGTCCTCAACATCTATCGCGGCTGGGTCTCCGAGAGCACGGTGCGCGCCCTGCGCCGGCAGGCGCGGGCCTATGCCGCCGCGGCGGGCATGGCAGATGCCGACGAGACGGGCATCGAGGTGGCCGTCGTGCTGGAAGAGGTCGAGCCGATCGGCGGCTTCACGGGAATCAGCGTGTCGGAACCGCTGCTTCAGGCCGGCATCCTGGCGAGCGTCGTAAGCTACATGCTCTATCTCGATGCCAAGCTTACGCTCATAGCGCTTGCCTTCTTCCTGCCGCAGCTCGTGTTCGTGCCGCTCATTCAGGGAGCGATCAACCGCCGCGCCAAGTCCAGAATCCTGACCAAGCGCGGCCTGAGCGGCAAGATCGTCGGTGCCGCCGGCGCCGCCGACCGCCAGTGGGCATGGGCCGACGAGCCGATCTCCCGCGTCTTCACGCTCAACATGGGCATCTACAAGCTCAAGTTCACCATGAACCTGCTCATGAACATCATGCATCACTCGGCGGTGGCCGTGGCGCTGGGACTCGGCGGGTGGCTCGCGCTCGAGGGCAGGATCGAGGTTGGCACGGTCGTCGCGATCGTGGGCGGTATGGGCAAGCTGAACGATCCCTGGGGCGATCTCGTGAACTGGGTGCGCGAATTCTCGGTCGTCGACGTGAAGTATCGCCTGTTCGCGCAGGCGATGGATCGGCTCAATGCGCGTATACAGGGCAGCTCGGCACAGCCGGCTTGACTTCGCAATGCCCATGCGCCGGCATCCGGGATGCGCGCAGGGGAGATCCGGATGATATCGAGCTCCAGCCGGGGGCTGAGCGAGGAGGAGGCTCAGGCACGCCTCAAGGCCGAGGGGTTCAACGACCTGCCGGCTTCGGGGCATCGAACCGTCCTGCACATCATCGGGGATGTCCTGCACGAGCCGATGTTCGCCCTGCTGCTGGGAGCGGGCGCCGTCTACCTCGTGCTCGGCGATCTGTCGGAAGCGGTCATTCTGATGGCCTTCGCGACGATCTCCGTCTCCATCTCGGTCATCCAGGAGACGCGCAGCGAGCGCGTGCTCGAGGCTCTGCGCGATGTCGCCAGCCCTCGTGCGCTGGTCGTGCGCGACGGCGAGCGACGGCGCGTTCCGGGCCGCGAGGTCGTACGGGGCGATACGATCGTGCTGCTGGAAGGCGACAGGGTCCCTGCCGATGCGGTGCTCGTCTCGGCGAGCGGCGTACTGATCGACGAGTCCCTGCTCACCGGCGAGTCCGTTCCGGTGCGGAAGGAGGCCGCCGTCGACGAAGGGGTGACGATGGAGAGGCCCGGAGGCGAGGGCACGCCATTCGTCTATTCGGCCACCCTCGTGTTGCGGGGAGAGGGGTTGGCCGTCGTCCGGGCCACCGGTGTCCGCAGCGAGCTCGGACGTATCGGCCAGGCGCTTGGACGGATTGCGACGGAGCCGCCGCGATTGCAGGGCGAGACGCGTCAGCTTGTCCGCGTATTCGCCGCTTTGGGCATCGCCGCCAGCCTGCTCGTGACCGTGCTCTACGGCATCGTCGGCGACAACTGGCTGCAGGCCGTGCTGGGCGGCATCGCGCTCGGCATGTCGATGCTGCCCGAGGAATTTCCGCTGGTGCTCACGGCCTTCATGGTGATGGGGGCCTGGCGTCTGTCGCGTGCCAGGGTTCTGACGCGGCGCGCGGCCGCCATCGAGATGTTGGGCGCAGCCACGGTATTGTGCACCGACAAGACGGGAACGCTGACCGAGAACCGGATGACCGTGACGGAACTGCGCACGGCGGACAGCGTGTGGCGGCGCGTCCAGGCGGGAGAGCCGCCGTCTGCCTTCGGCCCGCTGCTGGAAGCGGCCCTGCTCGCCTCCGCGCCACAGCCGCTGGAGCCGATGGAGCGCGCCATCCTCGACATCGTCGAGAAGGCTTCGAAGGGGGTGGCCGCGGTCTACGCTGGCAGGACGCTGGAGCGTCGTTATGGACTGCAGCCTTCGCTGCTCGCCATGACGAATGTCTGGGTGGATGCCGAAGCGGGCGGGTCATGGGCCATGGCGAAGGGTGCCCCGGAGGCGATCGCGGCGTTGTGCCGGCTGGACGAGACCAGGCTCGCTTGGCTGCGCCGCTCCGTCGACGAGATGGCAAACGAGGGCATTCGCGTCCTGGGGGTTGCGCAGGCATGCCATCAGGACGGTGCGTTGCCCGAGTCCCAGTCCTCCTTTGCCTTCGGCTTCCTTGGCCTGGTCGGCTTCGTCGATCCGCTGCGCGCCAATGTTCCCGATGCCATCCGCGAATGCCGTTCGGCCAATGTCCGCGTGGTCATGATCACCGGCGACTACCCCGCGACCGCCCGGGCCATCGCCGAGAGCGCCGGTCTCGAGGCCGGTGACGTGCTCGACGGCGCCGAGCTCGCACGCCTCGCGGCGTCCGAGCTGCGCCGGCGCGTGCAGTCGACCAACGTCTTCGCGCGCATCATGCCCGAGCAGAAGCTGCGCATCGTGGAGGCACTCAAGGCGAACGGCGAAGTCGTCGCCATGACCGGCGATGGCGTGAACGACGCGCCGGCCCTCAAGGCCGCCCATATCGGCATCGCCATGGGCGGGCGCGGGACCGACGTCGCGCGGGAGGCGTCGTCGATCGTCCTGCTCGATGACGATTTCGGCTCGATCGTTCGGACCATTCGGCTGGGCCGCCGCATCTACGACAATTTGCGCAAGGCGAGCGCATACATCGTCGCCGTGCACGTGCCGATTGCCGGTCTGGCACTGATGCCGCTGTTGTTCGGCCTGCCGTTCATGCTGTCGCCGGTGCACATCGCCTTCCTCGAGATGGTGATCGACCCGGCATGCTCGATCGTCTTCGAAGCCGAACCGGGTGAACGGGACATCATGCGTCGGCCGCCGCGGAAGGCTGCGAGCCGGCTCCTGTCGCGCGGCATGGTGGCCTGGAGCCTGCTGCAGGGAGGCCTCGCTCTCGCCGCGCTCGCCGTGGTGCTCCTGGCGGGCATCGCGCGTCAGATGCCCCAGGACGAGCTCCGGGCGCTGCTGTTCACGTCCCTGGTGTTGATCAATGTCAGCCTGATCCTGGTCAACCGCGCCTTCTCCTCGTCGCTGATCGTTGCGCTGAGCCGGCCGAACGCCTTCCTGTGGCTGTTGCTGACCGTTGTCGCGGCAGTGCTGGCCGCAGCGCTCACTTGGCCGCCAGCTATGGCCCTGTTCCGTTTCGGGCCTTTTCACCTGCATGACCTCGCCTTGTCGGCAGCGTCGGCAGTCGTCATCCTGCTGGCAATGGAGATCGCCAAGCCGCTGTGGCGCCGGACATTCCGGTCCTAGAGGGCCGGTGGCTTGGCGGGGCCGGTGGCTTGATCGAGGTCAAGACCTCTCAGGGCATATGAGGACATCACATGGGTTGATGGAGGACGATATGGCCAAGGTCGGTGGGAATCGTGCAGGCAGCGTCGAATTGGCGACGGTGCGCGAGCAGCTCGAGCAGCTGGCGGAAGCCCTTGAGGTGCTGGCGAAAGCCCAAGGTGCAGAGGCCGTGAAATCGGCCGAGGACATGGCACGTCGGGCGACCGAACAGGCCACGGCGGTGCTCGACGATCTTGCCGGCAAGGCGCAGACGGTCGCTGCCGCGGCGGACAAGGGACGTGGCCAGGTGGAAGAGGCTGTTCGGCAGAATCCCTGGGCCGCGCTGTCGCTTGCGGCAGCGGCGGGATTCCTCCTCGCGATGGTGATCCGGCGATGAGCGGCCCGGGAGGCGACAGCCCCTCGCTGCTCGGGGCGCTGGCGAAAGTGGTTGCCGTCTACGGCGCCATTGCTGCCGAAAATGCAGGGCGCCGGATCGTCCGGCAGCTTGGCGGCTATCTGTTGGTGGCGGCCCTGTTCATCACCAGCCTGTGTTTTCTCACCGTCGCCGGCTATCGCGCTCTTTCGCTGGCCCTTGGCGACATCTACGCCGCGCTGATCGCGGGCTGCGTGTTTCTCGTCGTCGGGCTGGTTGCGGCGCTGATCGTGCAGGCCCGCAGCCGTTGAGCGACCGGAGCTAGGTAGAATCCCTTAGTTCAATACCTGAATGGTGGGCTTTCCGCCGCCGTCGTACTCCCACACCAGATCAGACGCCATCCTCGGGAGAACGACATGCAGGTCCATACCGCCAGCCACGCCGCCAAGTTCCCTGCAGGCGCTTTCGGCCTGCGGATGCCGGGTCCAAATCGCGACGTCGCGGGTACCCCGATCGTCATGACCAAGGGGGAGGAGCTGTTCGCCGAAGGGGACGACGCCGAATACTTCTATCAGGTGGTGTCGGGCACCATCCGTTCCTACAAGCTGCTGAGCGACGGCCGCCGCCAGATCGATGCCTTCCATCTGCCCGGTGACATCTTCGGCCTCGAGGCGGGCGCCGAACATCGCTTCTCCGCCGAAGCTGTCGGCAATGCCACTGTCCTCGCCTTCCGGCGCTGCCGTCTCGCCAGCCTGTCGCAGTCCGATCCCGCCTTCGGCGAGAAGGTCATGTCGGCCACCCTGCGCAACCTGCAGCGCGCCCAGGATCACATGCTGCTCTTGGGACGCAAGACGGCGCAGGAGAAGATCGCCACCTTCCTGCTCGACATGGCCGAGCGCATCTCCGACGACGACGAGCGCTTCGAACTGCCGATGCAGCGATCGGACATCGCCGATCATCTTGGTTTGACCATCGAGACCGTCTCCCGCACGCTGACCCAGTTCGCCCGCAGCGGCCTGATCCGACTCCTGCCGGCCGGCCGGTCCATCGGTCTTTGCAACAAGACGGCGCTGCGCCGGTTGAACGCATAGGCCACGTTTTCGGCTTCACGTTACCGATCGGAGGGTTCCATGAACGACCAGGTGCAACCCGACAATCCCGCAATTGCCTGGAACGCCGCGATGCTGACGGCCGCCGATGGAATGCAGGCCTGCTGGGCGGCTTGGGCCGGCTGGCAGAGCGAAGTGGCGCGTTTCGTCGACAAGCGTGCCGGCGAAAACGGCCGTGCATGGTCCGCGCTGCTGGCGTCCAAGGATCCCGCTGCCGTTCTCAGGGTGCAGCAGGAATGGGGACTCCAGGCAGCGACCGACTATGCGGAGGAGGCGACGCGCCTTGCCAGGCTGGCGACCAGCTTGGCGCTGACCGGTACGCCGCCGGCGGTCCAGCGCTCGACCGCTCTCGTGGCCTGATCCCGGCACATCACCACGGGCAGCGCCGGCCCGCGCCGAAGGTGCGGGCGAAGTCTTCGGCGGTCGGATGCCATGGCCGGTTCGGTGCCGGCTGTCCTGCCGCCGGCTCATCGAATTCGATGGTCCAGGCCGAGAAGCCAGCCATGAAGAAGCGGGCGGTCCCTGTCGCCTCCGCGTCGCCGTAACCCGGCTCGAGCCCGACCACCTGCGGATACCAGGCGCCCCCCTTGATGATAGGCAGGGGCTCGGTCCACGCCGTCGGATCGTCGATCCGGCGATTGATGCTGACGTAGATTCCTTCCTGCACCAGGTCGGACGAACCGCCCGCCGTCCGGTTGAGCAGCATCACGTGAGCGCCGAGGCCGCGGTTGTAGTGGACCGCCGGGCCCCAGAAGCCGTCCGGGTCGGCATGCTGCCAGCCGCGTGCGGGTGGCCAGAGCGGTCGGGGGATCCCTTCGCCGAGGGGGCGCCAGCCGGCAGGCGTCCACCAGGTGGCGTTCTGCGGCGCATACGGCGTCTCGATGGGCAGACGGGCGACGGAGACACCCTGTGCCGCCGGATCGCGGCGGTAGCTCGTGAAGAAAAGAAGGAGCGCGCGTGCCGCACGGTCGGGCACGACGCAGAGATCGCCATAGCCGCCGGCGAAGAAGCCGTTGCGCCAGGAGCAATCGATCTCCTCCGCGGGAAGGCGCAGCAGCTCGCCGAGAATGCGCCAGCTTCTGCCGTCGTCGTGCGAGATCATCTCGCCGATATGCGGCACGAAGAGCGGCCGGCTGCACGGCGCCCGCTCCTCGGCGTGGTACCAGCCGCGCAATGTGCCGTCCGGCGCGGCCCACATCGCTTCGATCCATTTGCCGGTTTGGGTGTCACGATCCTCGAGGAGGCGCACGGGCACGGGCTCTCCCTCGAACCGCAGATCGGCTGTCATCTCGCGTCGATAGGTGCGGCCGATCGGCTCGTAGACGGAAAAGAGCGCGGTAGCGCCTTGCGGCGTTGCACGGATGGGGCAGTTCCCGTCCGCGCGCCAGGAGACCTCTCCATGAAGTGTGACGGGCGCGGCGGGACGCAGCCGCACATGCACGGAGCGGTCGGCGGCCTCGGCCAGGATGTCCGACATGCGCGCCGGCTATCCTAGTGCGCCATGAAGACGGGCACCGTCATGCTGCCCAGCAACGTGCGGCTGGCCCCGCCCAGCACCATCTCGCGCAGCCTCGAATGACCGTAGATCCCCATGACGATGAGGTCCGTGCCGTAGTCCATGGCGCGGGACAGGATCACGCTGCCGACATCGGCGTCCGCGGCGACGTCGCGCTGCACCGTCACCTTGACGCCGTGGCGGCTGAGCCAGGCAGCGACATCGGCGCCCGGCTCGGCGCCGTGTCCCGAATCGGTCGGCTGCGGGTCGATGATCAGAACCATGACGTTGCCGGCAGCCCTGAGCAGGGGCAGGGCCTCCGTCGCCGCCCGCGCCGATTCGCGGCTGGCGTTCCAGCACAGCATGATGTTCGCGCCGAGCGCCTTCGGCGTGCCGATATAGGGGATGACCAGCGTGCCGCGGCCCGTCGCCATGGCGACGCTTTCGGGCAGATCGGCCGGCAGTTCCAACCCGCCCGAATCAGGATCGCTCTGGCCCAGCACTGCGAGATCGGCATACCGGGCGTGCACGGCCAGCAGATCGTCCGGATAGCCATCGACGGAGCGCCACTCGCTGGTGATCTCCCGGCCCTTGACGGCTTTCGCGAAGGCCTCGGACGCGGCGGCCTCGCTCTTCGCCAGAGTGGTCTCGTAGTCCCGGAAGAACAGGTCCATCGGGTAGGCGCCCTCGGTGAAGGCGGGCGGCTG
>Ga0182792_1001592_pt1 | contig 17941 bp, 15 predicted proteins | sample Passage237B_FD_130497 | JGI IMG/M metagenome (GOLD analysis project Ga0182792, IMG submission 130497) | Cellulose adapted compost microbial communities from Newby Island Compost Facility, Milpitas, CA, USA - Passage2 37B (version 2) (version 2) ...
GCAGGGTTTTATATCGGACATAAGTTCCAGGACCGCATCGCTGACATTTACTATAACAACACCACCACCGATCTGAACACGGGCAACGTGATTGGTCGGAATCAATATTTCAACGCGAATCTCCAGAATAAACAGGGCGATTTTATACTGGGGAACCTTGATTACAGCCACCTTTTCCACAATCGTTCCCGCATTACGCTGTCGCTGCTGTATGAACGGGCCGGATTGCATGGTGCTACCTACAACCGGAACATCGTCGGTAGAGATACATTGCAGAATACCATCAGTACCTATGAAAACCCACTCGATGGGTTCCGCAGCCGAATAGACTATTCTCTGCCGCTCGGCCCAGGCAAGTTCGAAACCGGCTACCAGTACCGCCTCGACCAGCAGGACGGACAGTTTATTTACTCGGTAAAGGAAGCTGAGGAAAGAGACTTTTCGGTGGTACCCGAATTTTCCGGGAACGTAAAGGCTGTCAACCAGATTCACTCGGTATATACCCAATATTCGGGTAAATCGGGCCGGACCGAATTTTCGGGGGGAGTGCGATATGAATATGCCCACAGGGATCTGGATGTCATTTCCACGGAAAAGAACAATTATCAACTGACCCTGAACAATCTTTTCCCATCGGCTAACCTTCTTTACAATTTCTCGGATAATCTGAAAGGGAAGGCCGGATTCAGCCGTCGGGTACAACGCACCAACAACTTCGAACTGAATCCTATCCCCGAACGGGAACACTCCGAAACCCTGGAGCAGGGAGACGCCAATCTGCTGCCGGAATTCATTAACCTCGCCGAAGTCGGAATCGTCCGTAATTTCAACGGGGGATCACTGTTTTCAAACCTTTATTTTCAGGATATCAAAAACCCTATCCAGCGCGTCAATAGCGTGTATGCCGATACCATACTGAACCGTGTTTTCACCAATGCTGATCGAACCCGCCGTTTCGGCATCGAGGCGGGAACCTCAATTGCGCCGACCAAGCGGATCCAGTTCTATCTGGGAGCCAACCTCTATCACAGCCGCACAAACGGCCTGGTATTGGATTATGTGGAAGAGCGGAAAAATCAGGGATGGGTATATTCGATCAATGGCAACGCGGGCTTCCAGCTGACCCGGGATTTCAGCATGCAGGCGAACCTGAATTATATCTCCGCCCGACCCACCGTACAGGGCGAAGATTCCCGCTTTTTTTCGCCAAATCTTTCACTAAAGCATACTTTCCTGTCGGGAGCCATGACGGCAACCCTGCAATGGCAGAACATAGGCCTGGGTGTTCTGTCCAGCAACGAACAACGGATTACGACCTGGGCGCCGGATTTTTATACCACCACCAATTATATCTATGAGAAAGACGTCGTTTTGCTAAACCTGTCGTTCAACCTCAACCGCCTCACCAGACAGTTGAAACTGCCTTCGAGTGAGTTTGGGGAAAAAGAATTCTGACGGGTACTATTCCTGCAGCCTGAACGCCTGCGGTGTCGATCCGGTATGCCTTTTGAAGAACTTGATAAAATGGGATACATCCTTGAAATTGAGGCGCATGGCGGTTTGTCCCACCGTCAGGTTGGTATAGAGTAAAAGCCGCTTGGCCTCACCCAGCAGATGGCTGGCAATTACGGAGGCAGCCGGTTCGCCCGCTGCTTTGCGGCAGATAGCATTCAGATTCTGAGGGGTGGTATTGAGCAGACGCGCGTAGTAGGACACACTGTTGTGCAATTCTTCCGTCTGGCGGAGCAGTTCCTCGAACCGGTGAAAAGTATCCTGCTTCTGCCCCGATGTGGCTGAAGTGCCGGGCAGCTGCTCTCGCACCAATCCCAGAAGCGCCTTCAGCAGGCCTTCAGTTACATCCCGGTTACCCGTTTGGTTGCTGGCCAACAAAAGTCTGAATACGGCATCAATAGCTGCAGTATCCGTCAGGTAGAGACAGTTCCAGCTGCTCATCACGGAAAACAGGTTTTTAAGCGGCTCGTCCACGCATTCGTCTACGAACTGCTTTTTGATGATCAGCACATAGCCTTCAGGTTCGTCGGACAAATCCCAGTGATGGACCTGCTCCCGCCGGATAAGAAACAAAACCGGAGGAGATACGGCATAGGCAACTCCATCAATGGTATGGCTGCCGCTGCCGGCCTGGAGGAAGATCAGTTCAAAATAATTATTATGCTTATGAGGATGGGTCTTACGCACATTTTTCCGGAATGCGGCAATCTTGATTGGCTGCGACGGCTCGGACTTATCCTTCACCCTCACGTTACTGCCTGGCTGTTGAACCATTATTACTCAATCTAAAGTATTAATTATGAACACATTGCACACCAAATCCTAAAAAAGATACCGGGAGACAATTTCCGAACAGCTGCACTTGCCGGGGAGAATATAAAACCTATAAAAGAACAAATGTCCGGGGATTTAATAACGCTATCAGCATATTGAAGATTTCTCTGGATATTGCTACATTTATTACATTTGTATCCCTCGTTCGGAGGACGGAGCGACTGTGTCAGTGTCCAAATCGTTTATCCGTCTGAAGCCGAGGGACTTCCAGCTGTTTTATCCTATTTAGACTTTTCCTTAAAACTCAATTTGTTATAAACTATGACCATCTGAGTACCCATGTTTAGCTCGGACTATCCCTGCCAGGCAGGTGTCGTCCAAACGTCAATTACCAACATCGTTTTGTTTGAACAACGTAATAATCCAATCAATTTAAGTTTACAAATGAGCCACAAAACTTTACTTACTCTCACCCGATGGAACAGCTTCATCAAGCTTTTGTCCCTGGGTGTTGTCTTGCTTTTGGCGGGTATGTCTCCCGGCCTGGCCGGCACGGGACTGGACCGCGAAGTCAGAGGACGGATTACCGACGAACGGGGAGAAGGAATGCCCGGTGTGAACATCCAGATCAAGGGAGCACAGCGGGGTACCACCTCCGACACGGATGGCCGCTACACGATCGTAGTCCCCAGTGACGAAAGTGTACTTATCTTCTCCTTTGTCGGTTATGTAACGCAGGAATTTACCGTAGGAAACCGTTCCACCCTCGACGTCCAGCTTCTCATTGACCAGAAAGCCCTGGAAGAAGTCGTGGTCGTAGGTTATGGTACGCAGAAAAAGGTCAATCTGACCGGAGCCGTAGACCAGGTCGGCCAGGAAGTATTCGCCAACCGCTCCATACCCAACATTTCCCAGGGACTTGTGGGTGCCGTACCAAACCTGAACATTCGTATGCTCGACGGTAAACCTACCCAGTCTCCTTCGTTCAATATCCGTGGTACTACCTCCATCGGACAGGGAGGAAGCGCGCTGGTACTGATCGACGGTGTGGAAGGCGACCCCAGAATGCTCAACCCGAATGACATCGAAAGCGTCTCCGTCCTGAAAGATGCAGCGTCTGCATCCATTTACGGTGCAAGGGCGGCCTTCGGGGTGGTCCTGATTACTACCAAAAAAGCTTCACAGGGCAAAGCGAGCATTACCTACTCGGCCAACTACGCATTGCGTACACCCACTACCGTTCCAGATAACATCGTAGATTCCTACCCCTGGGCACAGCATTTCAGCGATGCCTGGTCACGCTGGAACGACAACGGTAACACGCCTACCGCAATTAATAAAACCATTGCATTTTCTCCAGCTTATCTGGCAGAAATCAAACGCCGCTGGGAAGATCCTTCCCTACCCCGCCTGGAAGTGAATCCAAGTACCGGAGAGTATCTGTATTATTACAGCACAGACTGGTATAAGGAACTCTATAAAGCCAGTGCTTCCGCACATGACCACAACCTTACCGTTTCGGGTGGAAACGACAAGGCCTCGTTCTATCTGAGCGGCCGGTATAATGGTCAGGAAGGATTGTACCGTTACAACAGTGACGACTACCACATGTACAACCTCAGGGCAAAAGGAAATATTCAGCTGACTCCATGGCTGAGCGTGGAAAACAACACCGAATATTCAAGCATGAAATACCTTCAGCCGATCAACGTAGGGGAAGGCAGCGGTATCTGGCGGAATATTGCGGATGAAGGACACCCCCTGGCTCCCCTGCTGAACCCCGACGGAACCCTGTCGTTCTCGGCTGCCTATACCGTGGGTGACCATTACATCGGTCGCAACAAGGTCGACAACGTTCGTAACTTCCTGAAAAACCGCATTGCAGCCAAGGCAGAGTTCTTCGATAAAACGCTGACGCTTCGTTCCGATTTCACCTTCCAGACCACCGATATCAACACCAAGCAGACCCGGGTTCAGGTACCCTACAGCCGCTATCAAGGTGTTATCGGCTATACCGGAACCAACACCAATGACATCGAGGAAAGGAGAAGAAGCACCAACTACCTTGCTACCAACGTCTATGCCGACTACGTGAAGACATTGAATTCGGTGCATAATATCGCATTGCTGCTCGGTTTCAACTACGAACAGTCGGTATACAACAACCTGACGGCCCGCCGGAACGGTATCGTGTATGGGGATGCCCGCGACCTGAACCTGGCCCTCGGACAGAGTATCGTTACGGCCGGTGGTTATCAGAAATGGGCTATCGCCGGAGGATTCTTCCGGATCAACTATAACTTCGATGAGCGCTACCTCCTGGAAATCAACGGCCGTTACGACGGATCGTCGAAATTCCCGGAAAGCCAGCAATGGGCCTTTTTCCCCTCCGTATCAGCCGGATGGAGACTTTCTGAAGAAGAGTTCTGGAAAGTGGACCCCAAGATTCTCTCGAACGTAAAGCTGAGACTGTCTTACGGTTCACTGGGTAACGGTAACATCGCGCCCTACGCCTTTACCGAGAACTTCTCCATATCCCAGCTCGGAAGAATCATCAACGGCGTACGTCCGCAGTATACCAGCCAGCCAGGCGTAGTACCTGCCGGACTTACCTGGGAAACCTCTACTACCGGTAACATCGGGCTTGACTTCAACAGCTTTAACGGCAGACTCACCTTCACGGGAGATCTTTACCGCCGCTGGACCTACGATATGTTCACGGTTGGACCGACCGTACCGGCCGTTTTCGGAACCACGGTACCCCGCGGAAACTATGCAAACCTGAATACCACCGGTTGGGAACTCTCGCTCGGCTGGAACGACGAGTTCAAGATGGGCTCCAAACCGTTCAGCTACAGCGCCCGGTTCGTTCTTTCCGACTATCGCGCGATCATCACCAAATATAATAACCCCGACAAAAACCTGACCGATTACTACGAAGGTCAGCGCGTGGGTGAAATCTGGGGTTATCAGGTAGAAGGCCTGTTCCGTACCGAGGAGGAAATCAGAAACTCGCCTTCGCAGGCTAACATTCCTTCCACCAATACCCGCCGCAATTACGTGGGTGACCTGAAACTGAAAAACCTCGACGGTGACGATATCATTTACCATGGCCTGAACCGCGTGGGTAATTCAGGTGACAAGACCCTGATCGGAAACTCCGAGCCCCGTTACAGCTACGGTCTGAACCTCACCGCCGACTGGAATAACTTCTTCCTGGCCACGTTCTTCCAGGGCGTGATGAAACAGGACTGGTATCCTTCGCCTGAGGCGCGGTTCTGGGGTATGTACAACCGTCCATACAACGCCTATCCACGCTGGCATGAGGACAATATGTTCCGGGAAGAGCTGGGTAACTTCGATGCCTATCTGCCACGCCTGGTGGGTTACATTGCACAGGGTACCGGACGTATCCTGAACATCCCCAACGACCGCTATCTGCAGAATGTGGCCTATATCCGGTTGAGAAACTTCCAGTTCGGATACACCATCCCGCAGCAAATCCTGTCGAAAATCCATGCAAGAGACCTGAAAGTATACATCTCCGGGGAAAACCTCTGGACCTGGTCTCCGCTCTACAAATGGACCAAAGACACCGATGTAACCAACATCTACGGATCTGACCGCGATCTCAGCGGCGGTAGCAGCGGGGATGGCTACAACTATCCGATGTTAAAATCTATTTCTCTGGGTCTCTCAATTAACTTCTGATGCGTCTATCCATGAAAACAAATAAGCTTTATACCCGAATAGCAGCCCTGTTTCTGGTCATCGTCACAGCAAGTTGTGACCTGACCGAAATACCACAGGACACCGCTACCAACCAGGCTATCTTCGGTTCGGAAAGCGGCCTGGAGCTGTATGCCAATTCATTCTATAACCTGCTCCCTGATCCGGACGTAGGGGTTTTCCAGATTGATGACAATTCCGATCTCGTGGCCCGAAACGGGGTGGATACCTATCTGTCACCCAATGCGCTTAGTCCAATTACCAGTTCAGGCTGGAGCTGGACAGCCCTGAGAAACATCAACTACTTCATTGAGAACACGGAGAAAAGTCAGGTGGCTTCCAAAAACCATTACCTCGGTTTGGCCCGGTTCTTCCGCGCCCTGTTCTACTTCGACAAGGTGAAACGTTTCGGGGATGTACCCTGGATCGATCGCCCCATCGAAGTGAGCGACGAAGCCAAGTTGTATGCCGGTCGTGACGACCGTTTCTTTGTGATGGATAAGGTGCTGGAAGATCTCAATTTCGCGATTGAAAACATCACCCTTACTTCCGATCAAAGCCGTACCCGTATAACCCGGGATGTAGCGAGAGCCTTTAAAACCCGTATCTGTCTGTTCGAAGCTTCTTTCCGGAAGTATCATACACAGTATGGGAAACAGTCTACTGCCAATGCATGGTTTGAAGAGGTGGTGAAGGAAGCGAATGCAATCACAGGTTTCTCGTTAAACCAGGCTCCGAATCTCGACCGCGCCTACCGGGATCTGTTCATTGCCCGTACGCCTATCGCAAGCGAAACCATGCTGGCCGTAGTCCTCAGCTCGGAACTGCAGGTGTTCAGCTCGGCTAACCGCCGGTTCATCAGTCCAACCTACGGTAACCGCCCAAGTCTGACCCGCCGGTTCATCAACACTTACCTGAACCTCGACGGTACGCCTTTCACTTCCAATCCGAACTACAAAACCACACCGTTCGCACAGGAAGTCAAAAACCGCGATTTGCGTCTGAAACAAACCATTCGTCTGGGTGAATACCGTCGAACCGAAAACGGTGTACCTGTAGTAGCTCCACCCAACTTCAACCAGACCTACACAGGGTATCAACCCATCAAATGGTGTTACGACGAGCGCTTCCCCTACGACGATGAGAGTCGTAACGACAACGCCCACATCATTATGCGCTGGGGTGAAGTGCTGCTTAACAAGGCTGAAGCACTGGCAGAATTGGGCCGTATGACTGTAGCCGACTGGACCGCCACCATTGGCGCACTCAGAGCCCGCGCCGGAATTACCGGACCTACCCTTACCACCCTGCCGACCGTAGCAGATCCCTATATGGTAACCTTCTTCAATAACAAGTTCCAGGATCCTATACTCCTGGAGGTGATGCGGGAACGCGGTGTGGAAATGATTTTCGAAGGTCTCCGCCCCGATGACCTGAGAAGATGGAAGCTAGGTGAACTTTTCGCTGAAGCTGAAATCAACGGTATGTATGTACCCGGACTCGGCGAATACGACCTCAACGAAGACGGCATCATGGACGTAGTGTTCTATCAGGGAACGCGCCCGACCTCCACTACTCCCGGCATTGCCTTCGTGGATGTGACGCCATCGAACGCTGTGGGTAGAATCCAGCTCTCAAACGGAACTTCCGGAGAAGTCATTTGGAACCCAGGACCACGAGAGTGGCAGGACAGGAAATACCTGTATCCTATTCCCGAAGCAGACCGGACCCGGAACCCTGCTCTGGGACAAAATCCGGGTTGGGAATAACATAACACACAATTATAGGGATGAGGCTGCTTCGTTAAGAGGCAGCCTTCTCTTTTAATAGAGGCGTCTACCTTTCAACCTAAAACTTCTTTTCTAACCTATGACGTTACAGGAAAACAAAGCTGCAACACCATTCGCACAAACTTACTTTCATGGTACCAAGGCCGACCTCCAGATCGGCGATTTCATTACCCCAGGGAATGCTTCCAACTTCGGCGAGGGCAAAAATGCCCGGTACATTTTCCTGACCGCCACCCTCGATGCCGCCATCTGGGGCGCCGAACTTGCCAAAGGAGAAGGACGGGAACGCATTTATCTGGTTGAGCCAACCGGACCTATCGAGGACGACCCCGATCTGACTGACCGCAAGTTTCCGGGTAATCCGACCCGCTCCTACCGTTCAACCGAACCGTTCAGAGTCGTTGGAGAAGTGACGGTCTGGCAGGGTCATGCGCCCGAACAGGTAAAAGTCATGAAGGATCACCTGGAACAATTAAATGAACAGGGCATCAAATCGATTAATGAGGAATGAGTACTGTGGACCGGCGGGATCATGAGGAGGCGGAAACCGTAATCACCTCCCGGGTAGGCAAATGCGAAAATCGCCTGCCAGGCTAAAAGATCCTTCCGCGCAGAAAACACTGTTGATCTTCGCATCCGGGGTCATATACGGCCCTGGATGAGATTGACAGGGAGCTAGGTGAAAGCTGAGGATCGGCCATCACTCCCAGGCAAGTAATCCGATTATATTCTTTACGGGTTATGTGGCCTATCGATCAGGTTTACCAGAGGAAATCGGCGTAAACGGAAATAAACCCGGTCATGATTCTGAGACTTACAACAGCCGCTACTAACGCCCCCTACGGCTCCGATACGCTGATTTTGCCATGTACCTTTTTTTCCCCTTCTGTAATTTTCTATCCCACAGGTGCAATAGCGACGGCCTGACTCCAAGGATTTCGACAGACCCAGGGTCATAGGCAGCCCCCTTCGTTATTCTCAGGTTCTCTATCCTGCTCAGTGACCTTCAATCTACTTAAAAAATAGGTGAACCGGGCAAAGTGGACGTTAGTCTGTCAACACCGAAATCATCCTATCATTCAAGGCTTTACAGCTCTCTATAACAAGTTGGCGGTAATTCTGCTACCCGGTACTTCAGCTGTTGATACCTTTTCTGCTCAATCCCTTTTAAGGCGTACAAGGTAATCGGCAGGTTTCTGTTCGTCCGGTGCGTATAATAAATTCATTTATATCCGTATACATCCGGAAGTAAACGGTTAACATCTGGTTAATTACCGTCTCAACGCGTAAATTGCTCCTGGGGCGGGGAGGGCTTGCCCCGGCCTTTTAACTTATCAGGTGGTGATTGTGCAGGTCAACATGTTCAAAAGTTAAATTTCATACAAGCTCCTTGAAATTACGTTCTTCACCATTCTCCAGTATCAAACTGATAAATGAGCAATAACAGCCCAGTCTATTAGATACTGATGTCACAGGTCCCTTATTTCTACCTCTGAAAAAATCATTTGTACATTGACGGCTCGTCGGAAAAGCTACGTTAATCGTATATATCCGCATATATCCGGAAGTACACGGTTAATCTTTGGCTTGTTTTCGCTCTTAGGCGTAAATTGCTCCTGGGGTGGGGAGGGCTTGCCCCCAGGCCTTACAGCTGCAAAGTAAGGCGCGACGGCTTCGTCCAATCAAAACTGCACGCTCACCTACCCACTTCAATAGCTAACCTTCATGCTCCCCCGCTGTTAGGTTTCCTACCCCACAGGTATTAAGGACGCGTAGCGAATAGCACGTTTTTCATGTCGCTGACATTTTACTTTGCCCTTTAAAATTCTCTTCAAATCGATCCCACACCAAAGCACCCTTCGTCCCAGGACAGGAAAGCCCTAAAATTTTTCAGCCAAAAATTTGCGTAGCCATATGACTACATATATATTTGTAGCCAAATAGCTACATTATGAATTTACGAAGAGATGTTTTCCAGGCCATAGCTGACCCAACCCGGAGGGCCATCCTTTTACTCCTTGCCGGTCAGGCGATGACTGCCGGGGCCATTGCCGCCAATTTTGACACGGCCCGGCCAACGGTGTCGAAACATATCCGAATCCTGACGGAATGCGAGCTTCTTCAGCCCGTACAACAGGGAAGAGAAATTTACTACCACATCAACGCTCTAAAAATCAAAGAAGTGGCCGACTTTATCGAACCTTTCCGGAAGATTTGGGACGAACGCTTCAACCACCTGGAAGCCGTCATGAAGAACTACCAAAACCAGCAAAAAAATGCAACTTAAAACACAAGTCCACGCCGAAGAAGGCAAACAGGAAATCCTCATCACCCGCGACTTTGACCTTCCCGTCGACCTGCTCTTTAAGGCTTACGAAATCCCCGAGCTGTTTGAACAATGGATGGGCACAAAGGTGATCAAGATGGAAAACCGTCCGCATGGCTCCTATGCGTTTCAAACTTCACACGGCGGCGAAGTGGTTTTCCGGGCAAATGGCACCATCCATGAATTCATTCCGAACCAGCGAATTACCCGCACCTTTGAAATGGAAGGGACTCCCTTCCCCGTTCAGCTCGAATACCTGGAATTTCATCCGGTTTCAGAAACAACCAGCCGGCTGACCATGCAGATCGTATTCAAATCGGTAGAATATCGGAACATGCTGCTTCAGATGCCTTTTGCGCAGGGAATCAACATGGCACACAACAAACTCGAATCAATCCTGAAAAACCTTTAACAAAAATGAACAAACGAAAACTCATCGCGTATTGGATCATAACGGTATTTCTGGCTTTCGGCATGGCCGCCGGAGGGATACAGCAAACGTTTCAGGTCGGGGGATACAACGAAATCGTCACCGGACTGGGTTATCCTCTCTACCTGCTCAGCATCATCGGAATCTGGAAACTGCTGGGGGTGCTCACAATTCTCATTCCCGGCTTTCTGCTGGCAAAGGAATGGGCGTATGCCGGTTTCTTCTTCGTGATGTCGGGTGCATTCCTGTCTCACCTGATCATCGGCCAGCCTTTTGTGGAGGCCATTCCTTCACTCACCCTGCTAATTGCTACCGTGCTATCCTGGTCACTAAGACCGGAAAACCGCAAACTTGCCTACTAACATGAGCCACCAAATCGATTTCCGGAATGTATCGACCGCCGGACTGGAGTCCTCACCGGTAGCAGCTGCCCTGGCCGGACTACGTGCCAACGAAGCCCGCTATTTCATGAACAAATACCAGGCCCCCTTCCTCGTAACCGCAGCACAGGAGAGTCGGGAAACCGTAGACTGGGTTCACAAAATTCTGAAAGACGAAAGGGGAATTGAAATCTCCTCCCGTCCTCTCGAAACCGCTGTACTGAATGTCGAAAACATTCACTGGGTACACGTGTTTTACGAAAGCGGTCTGGCGATCAATGTGCTGTATACCCGGGACAATCCCAAAAAAAGGGCTGTGGGATTCAAATTGTCGGATGGTATGGAAGTACCAGCGGAGCTAGCCCAATTTAAATTCGCCCGCCAGAAATCGAATCTGGCCGGAACCATCCGAGGATCTTTCTTTGTCATCAGGGGAGAATATTTGTAATCCGATGTTTTCGTTTCATCTTTGAGTCGGAACAAATCACGGATACCCCTTGAGAATCTGGTCTCTTCATCCCCAATACCTCGACGCCAAAGGCCTTGTGGCGCTGTGGCGGGAAACGCTGCTGGCCAAAAAAGTGCTGGAAGGAAATACAAGGGGCTATTCCCATCATCCTCAGCTCAACCGATTCAAAACTTCCGGTCATCCCCTTGAACGGGTCAACCAGTACCTGGCAGCTGTTTATGAAGAAGCCACCCGGCGGGGCTATGTTTTCGACCGGAATAAAATTGACTGGAACTTCCAACCGGCAAAAATGCCAGTTACCTCAGGTCAGATACAGTACGAAACCCGCCATCTGCTGAAAAAACTGCAATTGCGGGAACCGGAAAGAGTATTCGCACTTCTTACGGAAAGTCTGGAACTTCACCCCCTGTTTACACTCATCGACGGAGATATAGAATCCTGGGAGATCATCCGGACGGAAAACACCAAACCGAATATCGACCACTGATAAGGTGATGAGACCGCTCGTAAAGCGGAGTTTTCTGTTTCGTATATACATAATTATCTTCGTGGCCTTTCGCTGTTCCGACATCAAATCAATTATTCATAAAATCCCACCTTACCATGCGAAAAGTAGCCCTATACATCGGTGTCAGTCTCGACGGATATATTGCCAAACCCGGTGACGACCTCAGTTTTCTTGACCTGGCAAACAAAGAAGGTGAAGACTATGGTTATACCGAATTTATCGCAGACGTCGATACCTACCTGATCGGCCGGAGAACCTACGACTGGGTCGCTCAGAATGTCGGCCTTCAGCACTACGAAAAGGAGAACAAAACCCTTTATGTCGTATCCAGGACCAAATCGGAAGACACAGAAAAGATCAAATTTTTTAATGGTACACCAAGTGAACTGGTTCGTCAGCTGAAAAGCCAGTCTGGAAAAAAGATTTACTGCGATGGCGGGTCGGAAGTAATCGACGATCTGCTGAAAAACGATTTGATTGATGAAATTCACCTTTCAATTATTCCAATACTTGTAGGTGATGGCATAAGACTGTTTAAAGACGGCCGTCCGGAACAGCTGTTTACGGTAGGCGGAGTAAAATCGTATGATACCGGATTGATTCAGTTACATTATATCCGAAAGAGAGAGGCCGCCTGACGACCGCTCTTTCGACCTGCTTGCATTTCTCATCAACCCAATCAAGTTACATGTTCAGAAAAATACTGTTTTTTATCCTCTCCGGACTTCTCACCCAGCCCCTGTTGGCCCAGAACCTGGACCGTGCCAAACTGGACCAGTACTTCGACGCCCTGGACAAGGCGGGAAAGTTCATGGGTAGCGTCGCGCTGTCGCAAAATGGTGAAATCATTTATACGCGATCGGTTGGTTATGCCGATGTAGAAAAGGGCATTAAAGCCGATGACAAAACCCGTTACCGGATCGGCTCCATTACCAAAACCTTCACCAGTGTACTGGTCATGAAGGCCATCGAAGAAAACAAACTTAAACTGGAGCAAAAGCTGGCGGACTTTTTTCCCAACGTCAAAAATGCGGATAAAATCACCCTTTATCACATGCTCACCCATCAAAGCGGTATTTATAATGTTACCAACCGCCCCGACTACCTGAGCTGGCACACCCAGGCCAAATCGGAAAAAGAGATGGTAGATCTTATTATTCAGGGCGGCAGCGTCTTTGAACCGGGGACAAACACCGAGTACAGTAACTCCAACTATATCCTGCTCACCTATATTCTGGAACGGGTATACCAGAAAACCTACGCGCAACTACTGCAGGAATCCGTTACCTCTCCCCTGGCCTTAACATACACCGCAGTGGGAGGAAAAATTCAGCCCCAGCAAAACGAAGCGAAGTCCTATCAGTTCCGAGACACCTGGAAAGAAGAACCCGAAACGGATATGAGTGTTCCGGCAGGCGCAGGCAACCTGATTTCTACCCCGGTCGACATTTTGAAGTTTTCCAATGGCCTATTTGGGGGAAAATTACTCAAACCGGAAACTGTCGCGAAAATGACCCAGGTCCAAAAACGGGTGGGGGCAGGTCTGTTTGCCATTCCGTTTCATCACTTCCAGGGATTTGGGCATACCGGTGGCATTGACGGGTTCTCGTCCATGTTCGGCCATTTCCCCGAAACGAAAGTAGCCTTTGCCATCACCTCCAATGGGACAACCTTGGCGGTAAACGACATTGCCATCGTATTGCTGAGTGCCGTCCATCAAATGCCTTATGAAATACCCTCGTACCAGAAATTCGAAATCAGCGAGGAGGAACTAGCGCAATACGTCGGTGTATATGCCTCTCCCCAGATCCCGCTGAAGATTACCATAACCCAAACCGGAAAGACGCTGTCAGCCCAGGCTACCGGACAACAGGCGTTCCCTCTCGAGCCAAGGGAGAAAAATGTATTTGTCTTTGAACTCGCGGGAGTTGTCATGACTTTTGATCCTGAGCAGAAAACCATGCTGCTTAAGCAGGGTGGCGGACAGTTCAACTTCCGGAAGGAGCAGTAATTGCCCTATGACAGGAAATGGGATAAGCTTCTGAAGTTTAATTTATTACAACTAAATTTGGGGCAGGAATTACGGTTTCGACAGCGTAATCCTGCCCTTACTTATCCGAACAACTCATCGTTAAAAAAGAACCGGATCATGGAAAACGTGTGGCTGGACAAAGCAGAATATCCATTTACTCCCAATTACTTCAGCATTAATGCCCATCGGCTCCATTATATCGAAGAAGGCAGGGGGGAAACCATCCTGTTTGTACATGGAACCCCGTCGTGGAGCTTCGACTTCCGGAATGTCATCAAAATACTCCGGGACCATTTCAAATGTATTGCAGTAGACCACATCGGTTTTGGTTTATCAGACAAGCCGGCAGACTACGATTATTCCATCGAACGGCATAGTCAGACGCTCGAGAAATTCGTACAGGAGAAACAGCTTCATGACATCACCCTGGTCATGCACGATTTCGGCGGTCCCATCGGGTTTAACTTCGCCCTGCGAAACCCAACCAGGATTAAGCGACTGGTATTCATCAACTCTTGGCTGTGGAGTGCCAAGGGGGACCCTCAGTACGAAAAACTGGCGAAAGTCCTCAAAAGTCCGCTTCTGCCCTTTGTGTACCGTTACTTAAACTTTTCTCCCCGCTACCTGTTACCGAAGTCGTTCGGGGACAATCCGCTGCCAACTCATTTGCTGAAACATTACACCGGACCCTTTGCTAATCGCAAACAGCGGAACGGCCCCCTGGCCTTTGCGAAATCCCTGTTAAATGACCAGAACAAGTTCCAGGAACTATGGGAAAAACGCTCCCTGTTAATCAACCGGCCTGTACTCATTATCTGGGGAATGAAGGACCCGGTAATCGGATCCCATTATCTGGAGAAATTTCAGGTGGGCTTTCCGGGGTCTACGCCGATACGGCTTGAAACAGCCGGCCACTTCCCTCAGGAAGAAAACCCGAAAGAAGTGGCCGATTCGATCTATGCCTTCATGAAGCAACCTCTTTAACACTGCTCAAAACCGCAGGTTTGACCCTGAGTTTCCATTTGCACCGTCGGATGATGGATATTATGCTGCTTCATCAGCCGTATTATCTGATCCCTGCGATCGCTTTCCAATGCCTGATATTGCGGTGTCAGTACGGCGTGAACGGAACCCACATTATAGCTTCCATCCAGACTCCAGACGTGAAGGTCGTGCACGCCGCATACCCCTTCCACTCGGGCCAGGTCCTGGCTGAGCTGAGCCATATCGACATTCCGGGGGATGGACTGCAGCATGACTTCCACAATACCGGAGAGATTTTTCCAGGCATTGTAGCCAATAAAGGCGGCAATACCCAGCGTTAATACTCCGTCAATCCAGTACCAGCCTGTAAAGTACATGACCACCGCACCCACAAGTACGGCCGCCCAGCCCAATACGTCCTCGAGCAGATGCAGCATGATGGAACGGCTGTTATGGTTATGACCACCCCCATGATGATGGTGATGATGCCCACCCCCGCCCTGTTTCACCCGCAGGACCGCGGCTCCATTGACGATCAGGCCGACTACCGCCAGCAGGATCATCCCACCACTTTTAATCTCTTTCGGTTCAATAAACGAGTGATAGGCTCCTATGACCAACCCAATGGCACCGATCAGTAGAAACAGGGATAGTCCCAGTGCCGACAGCATCGAAAACCGCTTGTACCCATAGGAGTACCGGTCTGTTCGTTTTTTCTTCGAGAACTTCTCGAGCAGTATGGCCAGACCGATAGAAACCGAATCCATGAAATCATGGAACGCATCAGCCACAATGGCTGTAGACTGGGTGATTACCCCACCCACCAGTTCCACGATGGAGAACAGAAAATTGAGCCAGAAAGCTGTCACCAGTCCGTTTTCGGCAGTTTTACCCTCCTCTCCATGATCATGATGTTCATGAGCACAGGAATGATGATGTTGGTGCGCTTCAGCCATTACCCGATTTCCTTTACGTATCCTGATTTATTCCGCAATTGGTTCAGCCTTATACCCTTTTTTTCTCACCAGGGCAATCACCTCATCTTCCGTGATTCCCTCCGACTGAACGGTAAGAATTTTATCGCTGTTGTCGATATCCACTTCCCAGGCTCCAATCCCGTCCGCTTCATCCAGTACAGGCTTAACTTTGGCGATACAGCCTTCACAATTGATATTGGTTTTGAATTTGAGATTTTCCATTTTGCTAACAGGTATTCTAATAAGTTACGAATTAATTTTGGTATTTACAACACTCAGTCCTTCCATTTGAGCCGGAGACTGTTGGTTACTACACTCACACTGCTCATCGCCATGGCGGCGCCGGCAATCATCGGATTCAGCAGGAAACCGTTGATGGGATAGAGAATTCCGGCAGCCACCGGTATGCCAATCACGTTATAAACAAACGCCCAGAACAGATTCTGTTTTACGGTCCGCACGGTTTGTCGGGAAAGACGGATGGCCATTGGGATTTTGTTAAGATCAGACGAGATAATGGTCATTTTGGCTACATCCATCGCTATGTCACTCCCCTTACCCATGGCGATACTCACATCGGCCAGTGCCAGGGCGGTACTGTCGTTGATACCATCTCCCACCATAGCGACCGTTTTGCCCTGTTCCTGCAGATTCTTCACAAAATCGGCCTTGTCCTGAGGCAGGTAACCCGCTCTGTAATGCTTAATGCCGGTTTGGACCGCAATCGCCTTGGCCGTGGCCTCATTATCGCCGGTGAGCATGTACAATTCGATACCCATGCCCTGCAGGGTCTGAATCGCTTCCGCGGAAGTTGGTTTGATACGGTCGGCTATGGCAACAACGGATAGCGCCTCCCTACTGTTGGAAAACCAGATCACGGTTCGGGACTGCTCCCCCCATCTCGTGGCAAAAGATTCGAGACTTTCGGGAATGGCGACTCCATTTTCCTCCAGCAGTTTCCGGTTGCCTGCATAGTAGGTTTCACCCTCGAATGTTCCCTTCACCCCTTTCCCAGTGATACTCTCAAAACGTTCCAGCTTTACAGTCTGAACCCCCTGAAAATATTTCACCACAGCATCGGCAAGGGGATGTTCGGAAAGTTTCTCGAGGCTAAAGAAAATAGGACGAAGGGTGTCGTCGGTTACGGCCCAGTGAATATCCGTCACCTGAGGGCGCCCCTCGGTGATCGTTCCGGTTTTATCGAGGATAATGGCGTCGATCTTCTGGGCCAGCTCGAGGCTTTCGGCGTCCTTGATGAGGATACCTTTCTCAGCACCTTTCCCCACACCTACCATGATGGCTGTTGGAGTAGCCAGACCGAGTGCACAGGGACAGGCAATGACGAGCACGGTTACGGCCGCCATCAGCGCATGAGAGAGACTGTTTTCTCCCCCCAAAATCAGCCATGCTACAAAACTCAGCAAAGCAATTCCGATCACAACGGGGACAAAGATCCCGGCAATTCTGTCTACCAGTTTCTGGACCGGTGCCTTGCTGCCCTGGGCATCCTCCACCATGCGGATAATCTGTGCCAGCATGGTATCCTTACCGACCTTCAGCGCCTTAAATTGGAAACTTCCCTTTTGGTTAATGGTACCGGCGAATACGGGATCACCCGCTTTTTTGGCTACAGGCACCGGCTCCCCACTCAGCATACTCTCATCGATATAGGACGTACCCGATACCACACTCCCGTCCACAGCGATTTTCTCCCCAGGCTTAACCAAAAGGACATCCCCCACAAGTACTTCCTCAATGGCTTTTTCGATTTCCGGGCCGTCAGCGCTGATAACCGTAACGGTTTTGGGCTGCAGTCCCATCAGTTTCCGGATGGCGGAAGAAGTGCTGCTTTTTGCCCTTTCTTCGAGGAGCCGCCCCAGCAGGATGAAAGCTACGATCACCGCAGCTGCTTCGAAGTAGACATGGCCGTGGAGGCCCCGCTCATGCCAGAAGTCGGCAAAGAACATGTTAAATACGCTGAAAAGGTAGGCAATCCCGGTGCTCAGAGCTACCAGGGTGTCCATATTGGC
>Ga0182792_1001596_pt1 | contig 17914 bp, 12 predicted proteins | sample Passage237B_FD_130497 | JGI IMG/M metagenome (GOLD analysis project Ga0182792, IMG submission 130497) | Cellulose adapted compost microbial communities from Newby Island Compost Facility, Milpitas, CA, USA - Passage2 37B (version 2) (version 2) ...
CATCGTCGTTTACGGATCGGTAAGCATCGGCGCATGGCGCCGCCCCAACCGTTCAGGTGACGATGACGCGCGCCCGCGCCACGACCGGAAGCCGCCTCCTCGCCAGGCGCATGGCGCCCGTCGTGCTGGCGATGCTGGCCGCCGGCTGGCCGCTCGCGGCAGCAGCCCAGCAGGCGGACGGCCTGCGCGGCGCGCTGGCGTCCGGCGCACCCACCGCCGGGCCCCTGAGGCCCGCGCCACGTGCCGGACCTCTCGATCCGGTCCGTGCCACGCCGCTTTCGGCGCAAGGCGCGATGGCGCGGACCACCGCGCCCGCCCGGCCGCTGAAACAGACCGGCGAACAGGATGAGGAGCTCGACGGCGCATCGGCCGACGAGGATCGCGCAGCCCGCGCGGCCAGGCGGCGGCGCGACACGCTGCCGGACCCGACGCTGGCGCGGCGGGCCGACGAAACGCAGGCGCCCGACACGCCCGCCGCGGACGGAGCCGACGGGACCGACGGGACCGACGGTTCCTCCGATGCCGGGCTTGTCACCGGCACGGTGCGCGCCAGCCGCATCGACGCTGCCGATCCCGAGCGGAACGCGGCCGCCCGGCCGACGACCGAACGCGCCATGCCGCTCGAAGGTCCGGGCCGGCCGCCGGAGCGGGATCCTTACGACGCACCCGGCCTCAGGGTCGGCACCTTCCTGCTGCGTCCCACGCTCGACCAGGGCATAGAATGGACGTCCAACGCCACCAATATGGCAGGCGGCGGCTCCGACTTCGTCTCGGGCACGACGCTGCGCCTCGACGCGGCATCCGACTGGGCGCGCCATTCCGCCTCGTTCGACGGCTACGGCACCTACCGCACCTCGGTGACGGGATCGGGCCTGTCCGAATTCCGCGGCGCGGCGAACGCCGCATTGCACCTCGACCTCGGCCACGCGCTGCGCCTCGACAGCCGGCTGGGCTACGAGCGGAAGCCCGAGGAGGCCTCCTCCCCCGTCAGCATCGCCGGCGCCGCCTCCCGCCCGCTGCGCAGCACCTACTCGGCCGGCGCGGGTCTGGAAAAGACCGCCGGCAGGCTCCAGCTCGGGCTTGCCGGCGGCCTGACGCGCAACACCTATGGCGACGTGGCGCTCACCGGCGGCGGCTTCCTCTCTCAGGCAGACCGCAACCACACGCTCTATACGGCCACGCTGCGCGGCGGCTATGCGGCATCGCCTGCCCTGGCGCCCTTCCTGGAGGCCGAGACGGGCCGCCGCCTCCATGACGCGGCCACGGACAGCGCCGGCTACACCCGCTCGGCCACCCGCTACGGCATCCGGGCCGGCCTCGCCTTCGATTTCGGCGAGAAGCTCAATGGCGAAATCTCGGCCGGCTGGCTGTCGGAAAAGCCGGACGATGCACGCCTCGCCGCGGTCTCGGGCCTTTCGGCGGCGGCCAACGTGCAATGGTCGCCGGTGCGCGGCACCATCGTCAGCCTGACCGGCGCGACCGAGGTGGAGGGCTCGACGACGCCCGGCCAGTCGGGGTCGCTTCTCTACTCCTCGACGCTCGCCGTCTCGCGCGAGCTGCGCGCCAACCTGACCGGCACGGCGGCGCTGGACGCCGCCTGGCGCCGCTACGCCGGCACCGGCGACCGGGATTTCACCTGGGGTGCGGAGGCGAGCCTGACCTGGTGGCTGTGGCGCTATGCCGGCCTCAAGGCGCGCGCCCGCCACGAGCAGACGACAAGCACGCTTGCCGGGCGCGACAGCCGGACGACCAGCGTCTATCTCGGCGTGACGCTGCGGCGCTGACGCGGTCAGCCCGCCTCGAGGCTCGACTTGCCGCGCGGCCCGGCGGCCAGCCCGCGCAGCACGCGTTCGAGGCGCTCGTGCATGGCCGGCCGCTCCAGCGCGAAAGCGAGATTGGCCTCGACGAACCCTTCCGGCGAGCCGCAGTCGAAGGCGCGGCCCTTGAAGTGATAGCCGTAGAAGGGCTGGCTCGCCTTCAGCCCGAGCATCGCGTCGGTCAGCTGGATCTCGTTGCCTGTGCCCTTCTCCTGATGCTCCAGGATCGGGAAGATCTCGGGCTGCAGGATATAGCGGCCGTTGAGATAGAGGTTCGACGGCGCGGTTCCGCGCGCCGGCTTTTCCACCATGCGGTCGATCACGAAGCCCGTTCCGGCCTGCGCGCCGCGCCCCACGATCCCGTATTTGTGGGTTTCGTCGGGGTCGCATTCCTGGACGGCGACGACATTGCCGCCGGTCTGCTCGTAGAGCGAGACCATCTCGGAAAGGCAGCCGACCTTCGCCTGCATGATCATGTCGGGCAAAAGCAGCGCGAAAGGCTCGTTGCCGACCAGCTCGCGCGCGCACCACACCGCATGGCCCAGCCCCAGCGGCGCCTGCTGGCGGGTGAAGCTCGTCTGGCCCGGCAGCGGCTGCATGCGCTGGAGCATGGCCAGCGTCTCGTCGCGGCCGCGCTGCGCCAGCGTGTCGTAGAGCTCGAACTGGACGTCGAAATGGTCCTCGATGACGCCCTTGTTGCGGCCGGTGACGAAGATGAAATGCTCGATGCCGGCTTCGCGGGCTTCCTCGACCACATAGTCGATCACCGGCCGGTCGACCACCGTCAGCATCTCCTTCGGCACCGCCTTGGTCGCCGGGAGAAACCGGGTGCCGAGCCCCGCCACGGGAAAAACCGCCTTCCGAACACGCTTCGTCATTGCCAGCTTGTAGCCCTCGCCTGTTGGTTGCGCAGACACTTTCACGCCCGAATTGAAGAATACTGAACGCGTGAACACAAGGGCCGTTCCGAACGGCCGCGCTGCAGGGTCGGGGTGGTCGCTGCTTAAATCTTTGGTAAACTCTTTCCTAACCGCGTTCGGCGATAAGTGGCCCGACAATCGGACGGCTTTTCGCAGGAGGTGAGGATGCAAGCCGCAAGAACCGCCCGTCTGGCCGGCGCAGGAGCATTTGCCGGCCTGTTGATCTTTCTCTTCGCCGGCACGGGAGCCGCGTTGGCGGATGCCGGCTTCCAGCGCTGGATCGCCGATTTCCGCAAGGTCGCCACCAGCAACGGCATTGCGCCGCGCGTGCTCGACATGGCGTTTCGCGGGATCACCGCTCCCGATCCGGAAGTGCTCCAGAAAGCGCGCCACCAGCCCGAGTTCAAGGCGGCGGTCTGGGATTACATGGACGGCCGCGTCAACGAACGCGCGATCAATACCGGCCGGCAGATGGCGCGCGATTGGAAGCCGTGGCTCGACCATATCGAGCAGAAATTCGGTGTCAGCCGGACGGTGCTGCTGGCGATCTGGTCCGTGGAAAGCAACTATGGCAGGATTTTCGAGAACCCGTCCGCGACACGCTCCATCGTCCGCTCACTGTCGACGCTGGGCTACGCCGACAAGCGCCGCTCCAAATGGGCCAGCGGCCAGCTCGTCGCGGCCCTCAAGATCCTGCAGACGGGCGACATCGACGTCGGACACCTGAGCGGCTCCTGGGCCGGGGCGATGGGGCACACCCAGTTCATCCCCACCAGCTATCAGCTCTACGCCGTCGACATCGATCGCGACGGCCGCCGCGACATCTGGGGCTCGATTCCGGACGCGCTGGCCTCGGCCGCGAACCTGCTGGCCAAAGGCGGCTGGCAGAGCGGCAAGACCTGGGGCTACGAGGTCGTGCTGCCGGCCGGCCGCAAGTTCCCGGCCGGCTCGCTGACGCTCGACCAATGGGCCGCGATGGGCGTCGTGCGCGCCAACGGCAAGCCGTTTCCGCGCGGCTCGGACAAGGCCGAGCTCAAGGTGCTGGACGGCCGGGAGGGCCCGGCTTTCCTGATGATGCGGAACTTCTTCGTGCTGAAGAAATACAACAATGCCGACACATACGCGCTCGCCGTCGGCCTTCTTGCCGACGAAATCGGCGGCTATGGCGGGCTGGTGCGCGACTGGAACCGGCCGTACACGCGGCTGACCTCCGACGAGAGCGAGGAATTGCAGAGACGGCTGTCCGCCCTGGGCTATTACGAAGGCAAGATCGACGGCCTGATCGGCGAAGGCTCGCGGTCGGCGATCCGCGCTTTCCAGGCCCAGCAAGGCTTGACGCAGGACGGCCACCCCAGCAAAGAAGTCCTCACGACCCTGAGGCGCAGGTGACGGAGTAGCGTTTTGACGGCACGGCGGGCGACGGCTTTCTTTCTGAAATGTGCGCTCGTGGCCGTTTGCGTCGCCATCGCCGCCCCTGCGGCGGTCGTCACCGCCACGACCACGGTCCAGGCGCAGCAGCAGGTGCAGCAACAGCAGCCGAAGCGCCGCGGCCTGTTCGAATTCCTGTTCGGCCGCCGCGAGCGGGAAGAGCCGGCCCCGGCGCCGAGGCAGCCGGCCCAGCGCCGCGCCCCCGCCGCTTCCGTTCAGGCCGCCCCGCCGTCGCCCCAGATCGTCGAGAAGCTGGAGAACGCGCGCACCGTGTTGGTGGTCGGGGACTTCCTCGCCGCCGGGCTGGCCGACGGACTACAGGAAGCCTTCGCGCAATCGCCCGGGGTGCGCGTGGAGGGCCGCGCCAACGGCTCCTCGGGTTTCGTGCGCGACGACTTCTACGACTGGCCGGGCGAGATCGGCGGGCTCATCGAGGAAACCCGGCCTGCCGCGGTGGTGGTCATGCTGGGCGCCAACGATCGCCAGCAACTGGCCGTCGACGGCAACCGCGAACGCGTCCGCAGCGAGGCGTGGACGGCGGAATATACCGCCCGCGTGCGCGCCTTCGCCGCCACGGTGAGGCAGGCCGGCGTGCCGCTCCTTTGGGTCGGAACGCCGTCCTTCAAGTCCTCCGGCATGACGGCCGACATGCTCGCCTTCAACGATCTCTATCGCGCGGCCGTCGAAGCGGTCGGCGGCGAATTCGTCGATATCTGGGAAGGCTTCGTCGACGACAATGGCGCCTTCACCACCGTCGGCCCCGACATGAACGGCCAGCGCGTGCGCCTGCGCGGCTCGGACGGCATCAACCTGACGGCCGCCGGCAAGCGCAAGGTGGCCTTCTATCTCGAGCGGTCCCTGAACAGGCTGCTGGGCGCGGCCGTGGCCCCCGGCATCGCCTCTCTCGAACCCGCCACCGGCCTCGCGCCCGGCTTCGGCGGGCAGGATCCGGCCGAGATCGACAGGACCGCGCCGATCGCCCTCGGCGATCCGGCGCTCGACGGCAGCGTCGCCCTGCTCGGCGCGCCGGATCCCGCACGGGAGGGCAAGAAGCTCGGCATTCCCATCGAGCGGCTGGTGGAGGACGGGCAGGCGATGACGAGCAGGCCCGGCCGGGCGGACGATTTCTCGACGACGCCGCGCGGCGACACGGAAGCCGGCACCGCCCACGCCGCAGCGCCGGAGACGACCGCGACCATTCCGTCAGAAGCGCTTCCAGAATAAGTGGGCACCACTTGTTCGGTTCGGAAACGCGATAAACCAGGCACCTGAAGCGTCTGTTTTGATCCAATCAAAACAAGAACGCTCCAAGTAGGCGCGCGCTGAAGCGAAGCGATCCTCCAGACCGCCGGCCGCGTGTCGGGCGCCGCCGTCGCGCACGTCTTTTCCCGAAACCGGTCCCGTTCCGGGGCACCATCCCCTATCGCGGCAAAAGGCTCTCGCCCATCAGGCATTCGTCGATCGCGCGCGCGGCCTGACGCCCCTCGCGGATCGCCCACACCACCAGCGACTGGCCCCGGCGCGCGTCTCCGGCCACGAACAGCCGGTCGACGCTGGTGCGGTAGTCGCGATCGTTGGCCGCGACATTGGTCGAGCGGCGCGCGTCGACACAGGTGCCGAGCCGGTCGCCGAACTCGGCCAGGACCCCCGTCTCCAGCGGACCGGCAAAGCCGATCGCGATGAAGGCGAGATCGGCCCTGACGACGAATTCGGTCCCGGCGACCGGCCGCCGCCTCTCGTCGACCTCGCAGCATCTGACGCCGGTCAGGACGCCGTCCTCGCCGACGAACTCCAGCGTCGCCACCTGGAACTCGCGCTCCGCGCCCTCGGCCTGGCTCGAGGAGGTGCGCATCTTCGTCGCCCAATAGGGCCATGTCGCCATCTTGTCTTCCTTGACGGGCGGCTGCGGGCGGATATCGAGCTGGGTGACGCGCACCGCGCCCTGCCGGAACGCCGTGCCGATGCAGTCGGAGGCCGTGTCGCCGCCGCCCACCACCACCACATGCTTGCCGCCGGCCAGGATCGGCTCGGACGGCCAGGCAACCGACCGGATATCCTCTCCGCCCCCACGCCGGTTCTGCTGGACGAGATAGGGCATCGCATCGTGAACGCCGGCCAGCCCGGCGCCCGGTATTCCGGCCGGCCGCGGCTTTTCGGAGCCGCCGCAGTAAAGCACGGCGTCGTACTCGGCCAGCAGCTCGGCCACCTTCCTGTCGGTACCGACATTGATGCCGCAGAAGAAGGTGACCCCCTCGCCCTTCATCTGCTCGACGCGGCGATCGACATGGTGCTTCTCGATCTTGAAGTCGGGGATGCCATAGCGCATCAGCCCGCCGGGCCGGCTCTCGCGCTCGTAGACATGCACCTCGTGGCCGGCGCGGCCGAGCTGCTGGGCAGCCGCCATGCCCGAGGGGCCCGAGCCGATGATCGCCACCCGCCTGCCCGTCTTGCGCTCTGGCGGATAGGGCCGGATATAGCCCGTCTCATACGCCTTGTCGGCGATCGCCTGCTCGATCGTCTTGATGGCGACCGGGACGTCCTCGATGTTGAGCGTGCAGGCTTCCTCGCACGGCGCCGGGCAGATGCGCCCGGTCCAGTCTGGGAAGTTGTTGGTCGAGTGCAGGTTGCGGATCGCCCCGTCCCAGTCGTCGTGATAGACGAGGTCGTTCCAGTCGGGGATCTGGTTGTGGACCGGGCAGCCGGTCGGCCCGTGGCAGAACGGCACGCCGCAATCCATGCAGCGGGCGGCCTGCTTCTCCACCTCCTTGTCCGACATCGGCAGCGTGAATTCGCGGAAGTGGCGGATGCGGTCCGACGCCGGCTGGTAGGTGTGAACCTGCCGGTCGACCTCGAGAAAACCCGTTACCTTGCCCATGTCCCGTTCCTCGGTCTTGCGTTCGACCCTTGGACAGCCCATCGAAAGGTCGTGCGTAGCTCTTGATCGGGCCGGCAGGCTGTGCCGGCCCCGCGGCGGTCAGCGCGGACGCGCCCCCGGTTTGAGCGAGGGCGGAACGCCCCTGAGGAAGATCGCGATCGGCATCATGCGGCTGCGGCGCCCAGCCTGAGGCGCTCCATCTCCAGCAATGCGCGCCGGTACTCGACCGGCATCACCTTGCGGAATTTCGGCCTGTAGGCCGCCCAGTCGTCGAGGATCTGCTTGGCGCGGGTGGAGCCGGTCAGGTGCATGTGGTTGGAGATCAACTGGCCCAGCCGCTCCTCGTCGTGGCGGGTCATGTCGCCGGAAACGTCGACGCGGCCCTTGTAGTCGAGGTCGCCGCCATGGTGGAGCAGCTTCTCCAGCATGTCGTCCTCCTCCGGCACCGGCTCGAGCTCGACCATCGCCATGTTGCAGCGCGCGGCGAAGTCGCCCTGCTCGTCGAGCACATAGGCGACGCCGCCCGACATGCCGGCGGCGAAATTGCGCCCCGTCCGGCCGATGACGACGACGACGCCGCCGGTCATGTATTCGCAGCCATGGTCGCCGACGCCTTCCACCACCGCGATCGCGCCCGAGTTGCGGACCGCGAAGCGCTCGCCCGCGACGCCGCGGAAATAGCACTCGCCCTCGATCGCGCCGTAAAGAACGGTGTTGCCGACGATGATCGAATCTTCCGCGACCGTCCTTGCCGCATCGGAGGGCCGGATCACCAGCCGCCCGCCCGACAGGCCCTTGCCGACATAGTCGTTCGCCTCGCCGACCAGCTCGAACGACACACCGCGCGTCAGGAAGGCGCCGAAGGATTGCCCCGCCGTGCCGGTGAGCCGCACCTGGATCGTATCGTCGCGCAGGCCCTTGTGGCCGAACCGCCGCGCCACCTCGCCCGACAGCATCGCGCCGGCCGAACGGTCGACGTTGCGGATCGGCGTTTCGAGCCTGACCTGCTGGCGCGCCTCCAGGGCCGGCCCCGCCTGCGCGATCAGCCCGCGGTCCAGCACGTCGTCGATCGGGTGTTGCTGGCGGGCCGTCCAATGGGTCTGTTCGCGGGGCGCCTCGGGCTTGTAGAAGATCTTCGAGAAATCGAGGCCCCTCGCCTTCCAGTGGTCGACCAGCGCATCCTTGGCCAGGAGCTCGGAGCGGCCGATCACCTCGTCGAGCTTGCGGAAGCCCATCGCCGCCAGCAGCTCGCGCACCTCCTCGGCGACGAAGAAGAAGTAGTTGATGACGTGCTCGGGCGTCCCCTTGAAGCGCTTGCGCAGCACCGGGTCCTGCGTTGCCACGCCGGTGGGGCAGGTGTTCAGGTGGCACTTGCGCATCATCACGCACCCGGCCGCGATCAGCGGCGCGGTGGCGAAGCCGAACTCGTCAGCGCCGAGCAGCGCGCCGACGATGACGTCGCGGCCGGTGCGCAACCCGCCGTCGACCTGCAGCGCGACGCGGCTTCTCAGCCCGTTGAGCACCAGCGTTTGGTGCGTCTCCGCCAGGCCCATCTCCCAGGGCGAGCCGGCATGCTTGATCGAGGTCAGCGGCGAGGCGCCGGTGCCGCCGTCATAGCCCGAGATCGTGATATGGTCGGCGCGCGCCTTGGCGACGCCGGCGGCCACGGTGCCGACGCCGACTTCCGAGACGAGCTTGACCGACACGTCGCCGGCCGGATTGACGTTCTTCAGGTCGTAGATGAGCTGGGCGAGGTCCTCGATCGAATAGATGTCGTGATGCGGCGGCGGCGAGATCAGGCCGACGCCCGGCGTCGAGTGCCGCGTCTTGGCGATCGTCGCATCGACCTTGTGGCCGGGAAGCTGGCCCCCCTCGCCGGGCTTGGCCCCCTGCGCCACCTTGATCTGCATCATGTCGGCGCTGACCAGATATTCGGTCGTGACCCCGAAGCGGCCGGATGCCACCTGCTTGATCGCCGAGCGCTCCGGATTCGGCGTGCCGTCCGGCAGCGGCGCGAAGCGGTCCGGCTCCTCGCCGCCCTCGCCGGTGTTGGACTTGCCGCCGATGGCGTTCATCGCGCGCGCCAGCGTCGTGTGCGCCTCGCGGCTGATGGAGCCGAACGACATCGCGCCCGTCGAGAAGCGCCGGACGATGTCGACCGCCGGCTCGACCTCCTCGAGCGGCACCGGCTCGCGGTTGTCTTCCCCGGCTTCGATGACGCGGAACAGGCCGCGGATGGTCCGCGCCTCGGCGGCGCGGCTGTTCACCATCGCCGAGAATTCCCTGAACGTCTCCCGCGACTTGCCGCGCACGGCGTGCTGCAGCGAGGCAACCGCGTCGGGCGACCATAGATGCGCCTCGCCGCGCATGCGGAACATGTAGTCGCCGCCGACCTCCAGCGCGTTGCGCAGAACCGGGTCGTCGCCGAAGGCGAGGCTGTGGCGCTTCACCGTCTCGGCCGCGATCTCCTCCAGCCCGACGCCTTCTATGTTGGTGGAGGTGCCGGTGAAGTAACGGTCGACGAAGCTCCGCCTCAAACCGACGATGTCGAAGATCTGGGCGCCGCAATAGGACTGGTAGGTCGAGATGCCCATCTTGGACATCACCTTGAGGATGCCCTTGCCGATCGACTTGATGTAGCGGGTCACCACCTCGCCGGCGTCCACCTCCGGCGGAAACTCGCCGCGCCGGTGCATGTCGATCAGCGTGTCGAAGGCGAGATAGGGATTGATCGCCTCCGCCCCGTAGCCGGCCAGGCAGCAGAAATGATGGATCTCGCGCGGCTCGCCCGATTCGACCACGAGCCCGACCGAAGTGCGCAGGCCCTTGCGGATCAGGTGGTGATGCACGGCCGCCGTGGCCAGCAGCGTCGGAATGTTGATGCGGTCCGGCCCCACCTGGCGGTCAGACAGGATGATGATGTTGTAGCCGCCGGCGACCGCCGCCTCGGCCCGCTCGCACAGCCGCTCGATGGCCGCCGGCATGCCCTCCGCGCCCTCGGTCACCGAATAGGTGATGTCGAGCGTCTTGGTGTCAAACCGGTCCTCGGTATGGCCGATGGAGCGGATCTTCTCGAGATCCTCGTTGGTCAGGATCGGCTGGCGCACCTCCAGCCGCTTCTTGCGCGAGGTGCCGACGAGATCGAAGATGTTCGGCCGCGGCCCGATGAAGGAAACCAGGCTCATCACCAGCTCCTCGCGGATCGGGTCGATCGGCGGATTGGTGACCTGCGCGAAGTTCTGCTTGAAATAATTGTAGAGCAGCTTCGGCTTGTCCGACATCGCCGCGATCGGCGTGTCGGTGCCCATCGAGCCGACCGCCTCCTGCCCGGTCGCCGCCATCGGCGCCATCAGCAGCTTCAGGTCCTCCTGGGTGTAGCCGAACGCCTGCTGGCGATCGAGCACCGAGACGTCGCGCCTGAGGTCGCGCGGTGCGACCGGCTTCAGGTCTTCGAGGATCAACTGGGTGTTTTCGAGCCATTTGCGATAGGGATGCCGGCCGGCGATCTCGGCCTTCACCTCCTCGTCGGGCATGATCCGGCCCTTCTCGAGGTCGATCAGAAGCATGCGGCCGGGCTGCAGCCGCCAGCGCGCCACGATCTTCTCCTCCGGCACCGGCAGCGCGCCGGCCTCGGAGGCCAGGATGACGCGGTCGTCGTCGGTGACGATGTAGCGCGCCGGCCTGAGCCCGTTGCGGTCGAGCGTGGCGCCGATCTGGCGCCCATCGGTGAACGCCACCGCGGCCGGCCCGTCCCACGGCTCCATCAGCGCGGCATGGTATTCGTAGAAGGCCCTGCGGTCGGCATCCATCAGCCTGTTGCCGGCCCATGCCTCGGGGATGAGCATCATCATCGCGTGGGCAAGCGAATAGCCGCCCTGCGTCAGGAATTCGAGCGCGTTGTCGAAGCAGGCCGTGTCGGACTGGCCCTCGTAGGAGATCGGCCACAGCTTGGAGATGTCGTTGCCGAACAGCTCCGAATCGACCGACGCCTGCCGCGCCGCCATCCAGTTGACGTTGCCGCGCAGCGTATTGATCTCGCCGTTGTGGGCGACCATGCGATAGGGATGCGCCAGCTTCCACGACGGGAAGGTATTGGTCGAGAAGCGCTGGTGGACGAGGATCAGCGCCGTCTCGAAGCGCGGGTCCTTCAGGTCCTTGTAGTAGGCGCCGACCTGGCAGGCCAGGAACATGCCCTTGTAGACGATCGTGCGCGCCGACATCGACACGCAATAGGCGCCGACGTCGCGATTGGCGTGCTCGGCATAGATCCGGCCCGAGATCACCTTGCGCAGGATATAGAGCCGGCGCTCGTACCGGTCGTCGTCCAGCCCGTCCGGCCGGCCGAAGAAGGCCTGGCGGTGGAACGGCTCGGCGGCCGCGATCTCCGGCGCCCGCGACAGCGAGGAATTGTCGGTCGGCACGTCGCGGAAACCGAGAAGCGGAATGCCTTCGGCCTGCGCCGCGTCATGGATGATCGTCTCGACATGCACGCGCTCGGATGCGGCCTGCGGCATGAACCAGTGGCCGACCGCATAATGGCCGGCCGGCGGCAGGTCGACGCCCTGCGCGGCCATTTCCCAGCGGAAGAAGCGATCGGGGATCTGGACGAGCACCCCGGCGCCGTCGCCCATCAGCGGGTCCGCGCCGACCGCGCCGCGATGGGTCAGGTTTTCCAGCATCGCGAGACCGTCCTCGACGATACCATGCGACTTCACGCCCTTCATCTGGGCGATGAAGCCGACACCGCAGGCGTCGTGCTCGTTGCGCGGATCGTAAAGACCCTGCGCCGAGACCGACGCTTTACTGACGCCCGCCCTGACGGTGGCGGCGGGCGCCAGCCCGGAACGTGCTCCCGTCGTTCTCCCCGAAGGCATGATATCGGTCATCGCCAGTCCTCCAGTCCCGTCCCCTTGCGGGGTCCATCCATCGTCTCCGCAAGCCGCTGTCGGCTCCGGCAAGTCGCGGCATGCTGTTGCAGGTCGAGGCCGCGCCGGGCGCTGCCCCATCTCCGCCGCCGGCGCCGCCGCAAAGCGGTCCGGGCGCGTTCGCATCGAGGCGCGGAGCCGCCGGATTGTAGGGCAACTTCGCCTCGATCGCGCCATAGAAAATAAGACAGCAATACTGTCCTATATCGCGTATGCCAGAAATTTTACGGCTTCACAAGACGCTTTCGGAAAAAAGCCGTGCGGCTCGGGAAATTTCATGGCTCAAGCGGCTTCCGTCGCGTAATTTTCTTACATGGCCATCGGGCTGCAGGCGCAATTGCGCGAGGCCGCTGGGTCTTGCCAGTTCGTCTCAAATCCTCAAACTGCGCGATGCAGCATCACGACGGGATCTTCCATGAATTTCGCATCGGACAACTGGGCAGGCGCCCATCCGGCGGTCGCAGCCGCTCTTTCCGCCCAGGCCGCCGGCTTCGCGGCCGCCTATGGCGCAAGCGAGCTGGACCGGAAGGTCGCCCTCCGGCTGTCCGAACTGTTCGAGCGCGAGGTCGCCGTCTATTTCGTCGCGACCGGCACCGCCGCCAACGCCTTGTCGATGACGGCCCTGGCGCGGCCCGGCGGCGTCGCCTTCACCCATCGCGAGGCGCACATGATGGAGGACGAATGCGGCGCGCCGGAATATTTCACCGGCGGCGCGCGGCTGGCACCCGTCGACGGGGCGCTCGGCCGCATCGATTCCGTCCTGCTCGACCGCGCGATCCGCCGCCATCCCGCTGAGTTCGTCCATGCCGGGCAGCCGATGGCGGTGTCGATCACCCAGGCGACCGAAATCGGCACCCTCTACGGCCTCGACGACATCCGTACCGTTTCCGGCGTCTGCCGCTCACACGCCCTGCCGCTGCACATGGACGGCGCGCGCTTTGCCAATGCGCTCGTCGCGCTCGGCTGCACGCCGGCCGAGATGACCTGGAAGAGCGGCGTCGACATCCTCTCCTTCGGCGGCACGAAAAACGGCTGCTGGTGCGCCGAGGCCGTCATCGTGCTGAATCCGGACCTCGGCCGCGACATGCCGTTCCTGCGCAAGCGGGCAGCCCAGCTCTTCTCCAAGTCGCGCTTCGTGGCCGCGCAGTTCGATGCCTATCTCGCCGACGACCTCTGGCTGGACGCGGCCCGCCACGCCAACCGTATGGCCGCGGCGCTGGCGGACGCCATCGACGTCTCGTCGAAACTGCGGCTCGCCTGGAAGCCACAGGCCAACGAGGTCTTCGCGATCACGGAAAAGGCGACGTTCGAGGAGCTGCAGCGGGCCGGCGTCCATTTCTACGACTGGCCGCTGCCGCGGTCCCTCCCCCGGCCGGTCGGCGAGACCGAGGTCCTGGTGCGGCTGGTCGCCAGCTTTGCCACCACCGGCGAGGAGATTCAGCGTTTCGGCCGCCTGATCTCCTGAAGCCGGGCCGCGAGCCCGCATGAAAAAAGCGGCGCTGCACGGGCGCCGCTCTCCGTCAGCGGTGTCAGGCCAGGGTGGTCGGGCGGCCCGTCAGGGGACAGCCGCCCGTTTTTCGTTCGTTCAGGCAGCCTTGGCTTCGATCTGCCTGGAGCTCTTGGCCGCCTTGGCGATCGCGATCTTGCGCGGCTTCATCTCTTCGGGGATGTTGCGCTTGAGATCGATATGCAGCAGGCCGTTCTTGAGCTCGGCGCCGGTGACCTCGACGAAGTCGGCGAGCTGGAAGCGGCGCTCGAAGGCGCGCGCGGCGATGCCGCGATAGAGGAACTCGCCCTCTTCCTTCGCCTCTTCGGTCTTCTCGCCCTTCACCGTCAGAACGTTGCGGTGGGCCTCGATCGAAATCTCGTCCTCGGAGAAGCCGGCGACGGCCATCGAGATACGGTAGGCGTCATCGCCCGTGCGCTCGATATTGTAGGGGGGATAGCTCGGCGCGCCCTCGGACGGCGTAAGCTGGTCGAGCATGCCGAACAGCCGGTCGAAGCCGACGGTCGAACGATAAAGCGGGGAAAAATCAACGTGACGCATGGTCTGTTCTCCTTGAGAAGCAACAAGTGTTCGCGTTGACCGGGGCCGGAAAGCCGCGTGGCCTTTCCATTCCGGTCGGCGGCCCCGTCATCGGCGGCCACCGCGGTTGATCTGGGGATTGCGCGCCGGCACTTCAAGACCCGCAAGCGCCCGTGCGCGGCCGCCGGCGCGGCCCTGCGCGATGAACGCGACATGAACCGTCGCTTCGGGCTGCGTTCAGCCTCCAGCCCCTATCCTGCCCACGTACTCCGGAAATGGCGGTGACCGACCGCCAGGAAGATCGGGAACGGGTGCAACGTCCCTTCCTCCCGGACCCGGTCAGGGGCCGGTCGACCGAAAGGCCGGCCGGCCTCCACATTTTCCGGCTGCCCGCGCGGCCGCCCGCCCGCTTTGCCTTTGCCCTGCTCTCCATTAAGGATGCGGACGGATGTTGGAACCGGGCGGGCGATGGCGAACCTGATCTTTGCGAGCGAGGGCAATCCCGTGCCCGACAGGATGGCCGCCGGCAGGCTCGCCGCGCGCGACGGCACGGCGATCCGCTGGGCGCGCTTCCCCGCCGCCGCGCGCCCGCTCAAGGGAACCGTCATCATCGTTCCCGGCCGCAACGAATGCATCGAGAAATATTTCGAGACGGTGCGCGACCTGTCGAAGCGCGGGCTGGGCAGCCTGGTCTTCGATCTGCGCGGCCAGGGCGGCTCGGACCGGCTGCTCGCCGACACGCAACGCGGCCACGTGCGCAGCTTCGACGATTATGTCGGCGACCTTGAGGAGATCTTCGAGCAGATCGCCCTGCCCGACTGCCCCGGCCCCTACTACATGCTGGCGCATTCGACCGGCGGCCTCGTCGCGCTGCTTGCCGCTCCCGGCCTCGTCAACCGCGTCCGGCGCATGGTGCTGACCGCACCGCTGATCGAGTTCGCGGGCTTGCCGGTGTCGATGCCGTGGCTGCGGCGGATTACAGGTCTGCTGTATCGGCTGGGGCTGGGCGCGCGCTATTTCGGCGGCGGCCCGCGCAAGGACGCGCCCGAGCCGTTTGCCACCAACAAGCTGACCACCGACCACAGCCGCTACGAACGCAACGTCGCGATCTATCGCGCGCATCCCCAACTGGCGCTGGGCGGGCCGACCGTGGCCTGGATCCGCGCCGTCTGCATGGCGGTCGACCGGCTGCGCGACCCCGACTTCCTCGCCCGCATCCACATCCCCCTGCTCATCGTCGCCGCCGGCGCGGACGAGGTGGTCTCCACGCTTGCCGCCGAGCGGCTCGCCGGGCGCATCCGCTCCGGCTCGATCATCACCATCGACGGCGCCCGCCACGAATTGCTGCAGGAGGCCGACCTTTACCGCGAGCAGGTGCTGGCGGCCTTCGACGCCTTCGTGCCGGGCAGCGGCGCGTAGGCGCCGGCGGCGGCCGGGGAAAGCCGCGGCCGGTCCCGCCGCTCAGCCGTTCAGCACGTCCAGCGCCGCCTTGTGCAGCTCGGCGTTCGCCGCCGCCACGATGTCGCCGGCCGTCTCGGCCGGGCCCCCGTCGAACCGGGTGACGACGCCGCCGGCGCGCTCGATGATCGGGATCAGCGCGACGATGTCGTAGGGTTGCAGCCCCGTCTCCACCACTAGGTCGACATGGCCCGCCGCCAGCATGCAGTAGGCATAGCAGTCGGTGCCGTAGCGGGCGAGGCGCGCCCGCCCCTCGAGCCGGTCGTAGGCCGCGCGGCCTGCCGTGGAAAACAGCGCCGGCGTGGTCGTGCAGACCGTCGCGTCGGCAAGCCGGGTCGTGGCGCGCGTCGCCAGCCGGCGCGTGCCGCCCGGCCCTTCATAGGAAGCGCCCTGTTCGTCGGCCATGAAGATCTCGCCGGTAAACGGCTGCGCCATCATGCCCGCGATCGCCCGGCCGTCGCGCTTCAGGCCGACCAGCGTTCCCCATAGCGGCAGGCCGGAGATGAACGCCCGCGTGCCGTCGATCGGATCGATCACCCACTGGTGCGCGGCCTCCGCCCGCACGGTCCCGAACTCCTCGCCGAGGATGCCGTGTCCCGGATAGCGGCTTTCGATCAGCGCGCGAATGACCCGCTCCGCCTCGCGATCGGCCTCCGTGACGGGGTCGAACCCCGCCGCCAGCTTGTTGGCAACCTCTCCGGGCTGCCGGAAGCGCGGCAGCGTCTCGGCGGCGGCCGCCGCCGCGACCTCGCGCAGGAAAGCCCTGATCTCGCTCACTTGCCCCTCCCGGCGCGGCCTGCGGCAGGCCGCGCGCAATGATCGTGGACGCCCGGAATATCCATGGGCGCCCGAAACGTCGCTTGACTTTTGTGCAACGCAACATATTCTGACCCCGGACAGCTCGTCTGTCCAGCCCTCTTGGGCGTTTCCTCCCTAGACTTGGACCGCGTCGCACCCGCGATGCGGTCCTTTTTCTTGCCCGAAGCCGATCGGTCGCGGCAGTCCCCGCGCCTATTCGGCGGCAAGCGGCATCGGCCGGTCGCTCTGGACCGGCAGCGTCGCGAGCGCGGCGGCGAAACGGGTCAGGTCGTTCGCAAGCGCAGCAAAGCGGCTCGTGCGCCGGTAGCTCTTCTCGTCCATGTAGAGGCCGCGATTGACCTCGATCTGCAGCGCGTGGAGGCCCCGCGCCGGGCGCCCGTAATGCTCGGTGATGAAGCCGCCGGCATAGGGCTTGTTGTGCGCCACCTTGTAGCCGAGCGAGGAGAGCAGCCTGATCGCGTGTGCGCTCAGGCCGGCGGATGCCGACGCGCCGAAGCGGTCGCCCACGATGAAATCCGGCCGCACCCCGCCCTCGCCGAGGCGGATGCTCGCCGGCATCGAATGGCAATCGATCAGCACCGCATGGCCGAAGCGCGCATGCGTGCGCGTCACCAGCCGCTTCAGGCACTCGTGATACGGCTTGTAGATGTGCTCGACGCGGTCCATCGCCTCGGCGAGCGGGAGCCTGCGGCCGTAGATCTCCATTCCTTCCCCGACCAGCTTCGGGATCGTCCCCAGCCCGCCCGCCACCCGCGGCGAGCGGATATTGGCGAAGGCCGGCAGCGGCTCCGAGAACATGCGCGGGTCGAGCTCCCACGGCTCGCGGTTGACGTCGAGATAGGCGCGCGGAAAGTCGGCCGCCAGCATCGGCGCGCCGAGCTCGGCCGCCGCGCCGGCGAAGAGCTCGTCGACATGGCAGTCCTCCGAGCGGCGGATCGCCTCGGCGTCGAGGCGGGTCATGGCGAGGAAACGCCGGGGATAGACGCGGCCGCTATGCGGCGAGTTGAACACGAAGGGCACGCGCTGGAACGGCGCCTCGACCACGCGGAAAGGGGGGACGTCCCGAAAATCGTCGATCGGCGCCATTGCTTGCCCCGGACTGGGTTGTGGTGCGACCGTGCCATCACTCATGCGTGCTGTCCAGCCTCACGCAGCGTCGCCCGGGCGCGGCTAGCCCCTTCATTCACTTGATGTTTACCGCCTCCACAGCATATAGGTCGATGGTTAACGGCGCGCCGGCGCGGGCGCGCGCCGGCTCAGTTCGGAAGGTTTCGATGGCAAGGATTCTGCTTGCGGAGGACGATGACGACATGCGTCGCTTCCTCGTCAAGGCGCTCGAGCGGGCCGGATACGACGTCAGCGATTTCGACAACGGCGCCAGCGCCTACGAAAGGCTGAGGGAAGAGCCCTTCTCCCTGCTTCTCACCGACATCGTCATGCCTGAAATGGACGGCATCGAGCTTGCCCGCCGGGCGACCGAGCTCGACCCCGACCTCAAGGTGATGTTCATCACCGGCTTCGCGGCGGTCGCGCTCAACCCGGATTCCAACGCGCCGAAGGACGCCAAGGTGCTGTCGAAACCGTTCCACCTGCGCGATCTCGTCAACGAGGTCGACCGCATGCTGAAGGCGGCCTGACCCGCCGGC
>Ga0182792_1001597_pt1 | contig 17911 bp, 17 predicted proteins | sample Passage237B_FD_130497 | JGI IMG/M metagenome (GOLD analysis project Ga0182792, IMG submission 130497) | Cellulose adapted compost microbial communities from Newby Island Compost Facility, Milpitas, CA, USA - Passage2 37B (version 2) (version 2) ...
GTTGGGCGTGAAGGAAGGCGATCCGCTGTACATCGCACCGGAAGACCGCGTGCGGATCTGGTGAGCCTGTCGGGCGAGGCCCGCGTTGGCGGGCCTCGCCGCAGCGTGTCGGGGCAAGGCAGTCCGGCGCCCGAGCGCACCAAGGCTTCGGTGATCGTCTCCGCCTGCCGCGCCCGGCGCCCGTCGGCGGCGCCAGGCCGGCACGGAGCCGACGTGCGGCCGTTTCAGGGCGCGTAGGCGCGATCCGGCTCCCAGCGGTACTCCATGTAGCGCGCGCTGCGCCGGCCGTCGAGGTGGACCCGAACGTGCTCTGCATCGACGACGGCCGCGTCATGACCGCCGCCGGCAGCGCCGCCGGGAAGGAATAGCTTAGGTTCCGTTGCCTATCGAACTCGCATACACAAGAATCTAAACCACAGTTTGGACGAGGCGGTTTCCATGCAGGTCCAGATCGATGAAGGCGCTTCTACATGTACGAGCCGCCGCGGCCGCTGCTGGAGATCGAGGCCGACGTCCGTCGGCTGGAAGGCGAGATTTCCAACCAGCGAAAGGAGCCGATGGAGTGAGCCGGGAGATGACGCCTGTCGCGGAAGGCGAACTGCTGATCTATCCAGCTGGCACGGACGGCAGCATCCGCGTCCTGCTGGCAGGCGAGACGGTCTGGTTGACCCAGGCGCAGATCGCCGAGTTGTACCTGACCACGCCCCAGGACATCACCCAGCACCTCAAGGCCATTTACGCCTAAGGCGAGCTGGATGAGGCGGCAACCTGTAAGCCGTACTTACAAGTTCGCCAGGAGGGAGAAAGAACCGTTTCCCGTCGCACCAAGCACTACCGGCTGGAGGCCATCGTGGCCGTCGGTTACCGCGTCCGTTCCGCCCGGGGCACAGAGTTCCGGCAATGGGCCACTGCCCGGCTGTCCGAGTACCTGGTCAAGGGCTTCGTGCTGGACGATGAACGGCTCAAGGGCAACGTTGGCCCGGCGGATCATTTCCACGAGCTGCTGGCTCGCATCCGGGAGATCCGCGCCAGCGAGGCGCGGGTCTACCAGCGTATCCGCGAGATCTCGCTATGGCCGCGGATTACCGCGAGGGCGAGCAGGCCACGCAGCGCTTCTTCGCCATCATGCAGAACAAGATGCACTACGCCGCCACCGGTTTGACCGCCGCCGAAATCATCCGCCGGCGCGCCGATGCCAACAGCCCGCACATGGGCCTGACCGCCTGGAAGGGGCGGCAAGTGCTCAAGCAGGACGTGGGCACCGCCAAGAACTATTTGGATGCGCAGGAGATCGACACCCTCAACCGCATCACCGCGATGCACAAACGCCAGCGCTGACAGCGGGCACACGCCCGCTACCCAGGTTCACCCCACCAACAACCGATTCACCCGCTGCACGAACCCCGCCGGATCCGCCAGCGCCGCACCGGCGGTCAGCTCCGCCTGCTCCAGCAACAACGCCGCCAGGTCGCCCGCGCGCGCCTCGTCGGCCTCGCCTTCGATCTTCTTCAGCAGCGGGTGCTGCGGGTTGATCTCCAGCGTGGGCTTGTTCTCCGGCACGGGCTGGCCGGCCTCGCGCAGCAGGCGGGCCAGGTGCGGGGCCATTTCGTATTCGGACAGGGCCAGGCACGAGGGCGAGTCGGTCAGACGGGCGGAGACGCGCACGTGGGCCACGCGCTCGCCCAGCAGGGTCTTCAGCCGTTCGAGCAGCGGGGTGGCGGCCTTGGCGGCTTCTTCCTGCTTGGCCTTGTCGGCCTCGTCCAGCGGCAGCTCGCCCTTGGCGACGTGCTTGAGCGGCTTGCCGGCGTACTCGTGCAGGTGGCCGAGCATCCATTCGTCGATGCGGTCGGACATCAGCAGCACTTCGATGCCCTTGGCGCGGAAGGCCTCCAGCTGCGGGCTGCCGGCGGCGGCGGCGTGGCTGTCGGCGGTGACGTACCAGATGGCGTCCTGGCCGGGCGCCATGCGGGCGACGTAGTCGTCCAGGGAGACGGTGCGGGCCTCGCCCTCGCCCTTGGTGGAGGCGAAGCGCAGCAGCCTGGCGATGCGCTCGCGGTGGGTGGGGTCTTCGACGATGCCTTCCTTCAGCGTGTTGCCGAAGGCCTTGAGGAAGGCGGCGAACTTCTCGGGTTCGTCGCGCGAGAGTTTCTCGATCAGGTCGAGCACGCGCTTGATGCAGGCGCCGCGGATGCGTTCCAGCTGGCGGTTCTGCTGCAGGATCTCGCGGCTGACGTTGAGCGGCAGGTCGTCGGCATCGACCACGCCGCGCACGAAGCGCAGGTAGTTGGGCAGCAGTTCCTCGGCGGCGTCCATGATGAAGACGCGCTTGATGTACAGCTTCAGGCCCTTGCGCTCGTCGCGCCCGCCCAGCATCAGGTCGAACGGGGGCTGCGCGGGCAGGTACAGCAGGGTGGTGAAGCTCTGGCTGCCTTCGACGCGGTTGTGGGTCCAGGCGGCGGGGTCGTTGAAGTCGTGGCCGAGGGACTTGTAGAAGCCCGTGTAGTCCTCGTCGGAGATCTCGGTCTTGGGCCTGGTCCACAGGGCCGAGGCGTCGTTGGCCGTCTCCCACTCGGGGGCGGCGTCGGCCTTGGCTTCGTCGTCCTTGCCGGCCGGCGCTTCCTTCGGCATGCGGATCGGGAAGGCGACGTGGTCGGAGTACTTGCGGATCAGGCTGCGCAGCTTCCAGCCGTCGAGGAACTCGTCCTCGTCGGCCTTCAGGTGCAGGATCACGGTGGTGCCGCGCTCGGGCAGGGTGGCCGGCTCCAGGGTGTACTCGCCGCGGCCGTCGCTGTCCCACTTGGTGCCGGCCTCGGGCGCGGTGCCGGCGCGGCGGGTCAGCACGGTGACGCGGTCGGCGACGACGAAGGCGGAGTAGAAGCCCACGCCGAACTGGCCGATCAGGCGGGCGTCGGCCTTCTGCTCGCTGCCCAGCGCCTCCAGGAAGCGGCGGGTGCCGGAGCTGGCGATGCTGCCGATGTTGGCCACCACCTCGTCGCGGTCCATGCCGATGCCGTTGTCGCGAATGGTGATGGTGCGCGCGGCACTGTCCCAGCTGACGTCGATGCGCAGCTCGCCCTCGCCGGCCAGCAGTTCGGGCTTGCCGATGGCCTCGAAGCGCAGCTTGTCGCAGGCGTCGGAGGCGTTGGACACCAGCTCGCGCAGGAAGATCTCCTTGTGCGAGTACAGCGAGTGGGTGACCAGGTGCAGCACCTGGGCGACTTCGGCTTCGAACTTGCGGGTCTCGGCGGTCGTGGTCACGGGCGGGCTCCTTGCAAGGCCAGGCAGGCGCCGGATATGCGTGCGGCGGCGGGGATTTCAAGCGCGGCGGCCCGCGATATCCTGCCCGCCATGGGCACCGAGACCATCCGATTCGAGGCCAGGCTGCGGCGGCCGGCGGAGCCGAAGGGCGCCGCGTGGACCTTCCTGCTCCTGCCCAAGGCCGCCAGCGCGAAGCTGCCGACGCGCAGCCAGGTCACCGTGGACGGCACCCTCGCCGGGCAGCCGTTCCAGGCCACGCTGGAGCCGGACGGCCAGGGCAGCCACTGGCTGAAGGTGGAGCGCAGGCTGCGCGAGGCCGCGGGCGTGCAGGCGGGCGAGACGGTGGCGCTGGAGGTCCGGCCGGTGGACAAGGAGCCGGAGCCCAAGGTGCCGGCGGACCTGCGCCAGGCCCTGGCCGCCAACCCGGCCGCGCGCGCCACCTGGGCCGACATCACCCCGGTGGCCCGGCGCGACTGGATCCAATGGATCGTCTCGGGCAAGAAGGCCGAGACCCGCGTCAAGCGCATCGCCACCGCCTGCGACAAGCTGGCCTCGGGCATGCGCCGCGCCTGCTGCTTCGACCGCTCCGGCATGTACAGCAAGGCGCTCAGCGCACCCAAGGCGGCGGACGAGGACTGACGCGGCCGGCGAGCGACGCCGGCCCCCCTTCGGCGGGCCGGCTGCCTGCCCGCCCCGGTCGTTCGCCGACCGCTGCTGCACGGCGGCGCTGCTGCGAATGCCTGCCGCCGCTGCGCGCACCGCCGGCGGCCGGCCGGCGGTGCCTTGTGCAGGCCGTGCTCAGGCCTTCTTCTTCTCCGCGATCCAGCGGTCCACGCGCTGCTCCAGCAGGTCCAGCGGCATGGCGCCGCCGCCCAGCACGGTGTCGTGGAAGCCGCGGATGTCGAAACGGTCGCCCAGCTCGGCTTCCGCCTTCCGGCGCAGCTCCTGGATCTTGATCATGCCCACCTTGTACGCGGTGGCCTGGCCCGGGTTGACCAGGTAGCGGCGCACCTCCGACTGGATCGCCGCCAGCGGGATGGAGCTGTTGGCGCGGAAGTAGTCCACCGCCTGCTGCTCGGTCCAGCCCTTGGCGTGCAGGCCGGTGTCCACCACCAGGCGGATGGCGCGCCACATCTCCGACATCAGGCGGCCGTACTCGGAGTACGGGTCCTGGTAGGTGCCCGGCATCTCCTTGGCCAGCCACTCGGCGTACAGCCCCCAGCCCTCGGTGTAGGCGGTGGTGAACTGCTGGGTGCGGAAGGTCGGCACGCCCTTGAGTTCCTGGGCGATGGAGATCTGCATGTGGTGGCCGGGCAGGCCCTCGTGGTAGGCGATGACCTCCAGCTCGGTCCTGGGCATCGCGTTCATGTCCGACAGGTGCGCGTAGTAGATGCCGGGGCGCGAACCGTCCGGGGTGCCCGGGTAGTAGTGCTGGGCCGCGCCGGGCTGCTCGCGGAAGGCCTCCACGCGCTTGACCACCAGGTCGGCCTTGGGCAGCAGGCCGAAGTACTCGGGCAGGTGCTGCTTGATGTTGTCGATGACGCGGGTGGCCTCGTCGATGTAGGCCTGGCGGCCGGCGTCGGTGTCCGGGAACTTGAAGCGCTTGTCGTTGTTGAGGAACTCCCAGAACGCCGGCAGGTCGCCCTCGAAGCCCACCCGCTGCTTCAGCGCCTCCATTTCGCCGCGGATGCGCGCCACCTCCGACAGGCCGAGCTGGTGGATCTCCTCGGCGTTCATGCCCGTGGTGGTCATCTCGCGCAGCTGGTAGGCGTAGTAGTCCGCGCCGTTGGCCTGGGTGGCGCCTACGCCGCTGGCGTTCTCCGCGGCCTTGGGCAGCTCCTCCTCGCACCAGGCGATGATGCGCGCGTAGGCCGGCTGCACCTGCTCCAGCAGCGCCTTGCGCGCCTGCTCCTTGAGCTCGGCGGCGCGCTCGGCGGTGATGGCCCCCTTCTCGACCAGGGCGTCGGCCTTGGCCTGGGCGTCGGCCCACAGCGCGCTGTCGGCGCCCGCGCCGAACGGCGCGCCGGTGACCACCTTGCGCGACTGGTCCAGCACGCCCTCGTAGGCGAACTTCGGCGGGCGGATGCCCTGCGTGGCCGAGGCGCGGGCGCGCTCGAGCAGCTGGTCGAACAGCACCGGCAGCTTCTGCAGGCGCGAGACGTAGGCCAGGTAGTCCTTCTCGTCCTCCACCTTGTGGAAGTTGATCAGGAAGGTCGGCGCGGAGCTGTGCATGCCGCTCATCTGGTCGAACAGGTAGCCGTTGGCGAGGAACGGCATGCCGTCGCGCATGCTCTCGTACTGGCGCTTCCACAGCTCCCAGGACAGCTGCGCCTCCGGGTCCAGCTTGTCGTGGTCGAAGGTGGATTCCATCTCCTTCACCGAGGCCTCCAGCCACGCCAGGCGCTTGCGGATGGCCGCCTCGGACATGTCGTCGAGCTGGTCGTTGAGCTCCTTGCGGCCGAGGAAGGTCAGCTGCGTGGGGCTGAACTTGAGCAGCTCCTCGTACTGGGCCTCGAACCAGGCATTCAGCCGCTGCGATTCGTCCTGCGCCTGTTCGGCGGCGCCGCCGGACTGGCCGGCGGCGTCGCCGGCGGGCTGCGGGGAACAGGCGGCCAGGGCGAGGGCCAGGGCCAGGGTGCTGACGGCGGACACGGTACGGCGCACGGCGGATCTCCGGAGGATGGCGAGGCGACCATTCTGTCGCCGGCGGCCGGCCGCGGCCACGTGCGGAATGTCATGGTCCGGCGACGCGGTACCATGGCGTCCCGCCGCCAGCACCGTGCGTCATGAGCGACCGCCTCCCCGACACCCCCGTCACCCAGGCCCAGGCCGAGGAGGCCGTGCGCACCCTGCTGCGCTGGGCCGGCGAGGATCCCGCGCGCGAAGGCCTGCTGGACACCCCGCGCCGCGTGGCCGAGGCCTATGCCGACTGGTTCAGCGGCTACCGCGTGGACCCGCGCGAGTACTTGGCCCGCACCTTCGAGGAGGTCGCCGGCTACGACGAGATGATCGTGCTGCGCGACATCGAGTACGAAAGCCATTGCGAGCACCACATGGCGCCGATCATCGGCCGCGTGCACGTGGGCTACCTGCCGGCCGGCAAGGTGGTGGGCATCAGCAAGCTGGCGCGGGTGGTCGAGGCCTACGCGCGCCGCTTCCAGGTGCAGGAGAAGATGACCGCGCAGATCGCCCAGTGCATCCAGGACGTGCTGCACCCGCTGGGCGTGGGCGTGGTGGTGGAGGGCGTGCACGAGTGCATGACCACGCGCGGCATCCACAAGCGCGGGGTGAGCATGGTCACCTCGACCATGCTCGGCAGCTTCCGCGAGGACGCGCGCACCCGCGACGAGTTCCTGCGCTTCATCGGGGGCCGGCGCTGAGCGCCGCCTGCGGAGGCCACGCATGCTCTGCCCCTGCGGAACCGGCGAGGACTACGAGGCCTGCTGCGGCCGCTGGCACGCCGGCCAGCCGGCGCCGGACGCCCTGGCGCTGATGCGCTCGCGCTACAGCGCCTATGTGCTGGGCCTGCCCGACTACCTGCGCGCCACCTGGCACCCGGACACGCGCCCCGCGCGGCTGGACCTGGACGACCCCGCGGGCCAGCGGGTGGTCTGGCTGGGGCTGGAGGTGAAGTCGCACCGCGCCAGCGGCGACCGCGCCGAGGTGGAGTTCGTCGCCCGCTACCGCGTCGGCGGCGGCAGCGCCGTGCGCATGGCCGAGCGCAGCCGCTTCCTGCGCCAGGGCGGGCGCTGGTACTACCTCGATGAGGCCTGAGGCTTTCCGGGCCGCGCTGCGCCTGGCCGCGGCGGCTTGCCTGCTGGCGCTGGCCGGGTGCGCCGCCACGCCGGCGCCCGTGCCGCCGGTCGCCGCGCCCGCGGCCACAGCCGAGGCTCCCGCGGACGCCCGGGCCGTCAGCGCGGTCCCCGCGCCCGCCTCGCCGCTGGCCGCCACGCGCGGCACCGCCTTCCGCCTGCCCCCCGACCACGCCCGGCTGGTGCAGGCGCCGCCGCCGCTGGCCGCGCGCACCGCGGCCATGCACGGCGTGCCGGGCCTGCGCCTGGGTCGTTTCCAGGGCCTGGAGGCGCTGCTGGTCGAAACCCCCCACGCCACCGCCGCGGTGGCGCTGCACGGCGGCCACCTGCTCTCCTACCGGCCCGCGGGTCAGGAGGACGTGCTCTGGCTGTCGCCGCTGACCGCGCTGCCGCCGGCGCCGATCCGCGGCGGCACCCCGGTGCTGTGGCCCTACTTCGGCCGTCAGGACCAGGACGCCTCGCTGCCCGCGCACGGCCTGGTGCGCACGCTGCCCTGGACGCTCGCGGCCGCACGCCGCGAGGGCGACGGCAGCGTGCTGCTGGAACTGGTCCCGCCGCCGATGCCCGGGCTGCCGCTGCGCCTGCGCATGGAGCTGCGCATCGGTCGCACCCTGGAGCAGCGGCTGGCGACGGAGAACGCCGGCGACGCGCCGGTGCGCTACACCCAGGCGCTGCACAACTACTTCCGGGTCTCGGACGTGGCCGCGGTGCGGGTGCGCGGACTGGACGGCCTGACCTACCTGGACAAGGCCGACGGCTACAGCGCGCACGTCCAGCAGGGCGACTGGGTGCTGCACGGCCCGCGCGACCCGGGCCGCAGCGACCGCCTCTACGGGGGAGGCGGCGGCCGCTACGCCCTGATCGATCCCGGCCTGCGCCGCCGCGTGGACATCGCGGTGCAGGGCGCGCGCACGCTGATCGTGTGGAACCCCGGCGCGCAGGGCGAGCGCACCGCCGACATCGGCCCGCACTGGCGCCGGTTCCTGTGCCTGGAACCGGCCAGCGCGGGCCCGGAGGTGGTGGAGCTGGCGCCGGGGCAGCGCCACGAGCTGGTCCAGACCATCGCCACCGCTCCCCTGTAGGGGCCCGCCTCCTGCAAGCGCGCGGTCGCCGGCAAGGCCGGCTCCTACAGGCGCATCGCGCGGTTCCTGTAGGAGCCCGCCTCGCGGGCGACTCGACAAGCCTCAGCGTCCGCGGGTGTGTACCGGACGCGCGGTCGCCGGCAAGGCCGGCTCCTACAGGCGCATCGCGCCGTTCCTGTAGGAGCCCGCCTCGCGGGCGACCTTGACGGGCCTCCGGGCCCGCGGATGCACCGGGCGCGCGGTCGCCGGCAAGGCCGGCTCCTACAGGGGCATCGCGCCTTCTCTGTAGGAGCCCGCCTCGCGGGCGACCCGACGCGCGCCGCGTGGTCGTCGCGGCGCTGCGCGGCGGCTACACTGCGCGGCTTCCGGTAGCTGCGTACGCCTGGCGGGCGTGTCGCCGGCGAGGCCGCCCCGAGAGGCACGACCCGTGGATCCTTCCCTGCAACGGCCTGGCGTGCGCCGCGCCGCCCTGGTCTTCATCTTCGTCACCGTGCTGATCGACGTGCTGTCGTTCGGCGTGATCATCCCCGTGCTGCCGCACCTGGTGGAGCAGTTCACCGGCGGCGACGTGGCCACGGCGGCGCGCTGGGTGGGCGTGTTCGGCATGGTCTTCGCCGCCGTGCAGTTCGTCTCCACCCCGGTGCAGGGCGCGCTGTCGGACCGCTTCGGGCGCCGCCCGGTGATCCTGATCTCCTGCCTGGGCCTGGGCCTGGACTTCGTGCTGATGGCGCTGGCCGATTCGCTGGGGCTGCTGCTGCTGGCGCGGGTGATCTCCGGCGTTGCCTCGGCCAGCTTCACCACCGCCAACGCCTACATCGCCGACGTCACCTCGCCGGAACAGCGCGCGCGCAGCTACGGCATGATCGGCGCGGCCTTCGGCCTGGGCTTCGTGGTCGGCCCGCTCGTCGGCGGCTGGCTGGGCGGCATCGACCTGCGCCTGCCGTTCTGGTTCGCCGCCGGGCTGGCGCTGCTGAACTTCCTCTATGGCCTGTTCGTGCTGCCCGAGTCGTTGCCGCGCGAGCGGCGCGCGCCGAAGTTCGACCTCGCGCACGCCAACCCGCTGGGCGCGCTGGGCCTGCTGCGCCGCTACCCGCAGGTGTTCGGGCTGGCGGCGGTGGTGTTCCTGGCCAACCTGGCCCACTACGTCTATCCCAGCGTATTCGTGCTGTTCGCCGACTACCGTTACGGCTGGGGCCCGCGCGAGGTGAGCTGGGTGCTGGCCGCGGCCGGCGTGCTGAGCATCCTGGTCAACGCCGGCCTGGTGGGCCGCGTGGTGCGCGCGCTGGGCGAGCGGCGCACGCTGCTGCTGGGGCTGGCGTGCGGCGCGGCGGGCTTCGCGGTCTACGGGCTGGCCGACCGCGGCTGGCTGTTCCTGGTCGGCCTGCCGGTCAGCGCGCTGTGGGCGCTGGCCGCGCCCGCCACGCAGGCGCTGATCACGCGCGAGGTCGGCCCGGAAGTGCAGGGCCGCATCCAGGGCGCGCTGATGAGCCTGGTCAGCCTGGCCGGCATCGCCGGACCGCTGCTGTTCGCCAACGTGTTCGCGGTGTTCGTCGGCGACCGGGCACCGGCGCACCTGCCCGGGGCGCCATGGCTGCTGGCCGCGCTGCTGCTGGCCTGCGCGTGGGGGGTGGGCTGGCGCCACGCGCGGCCGGCCACGGCGGCCGGGGGGGCCGCCGGGCCGGCGTAGGCGTCAGTCGTTCTCCACGCCGAGGATGCGGCCGTCCTTCGGGTCCAGCCGCACCTCGACGTTCTGGCCGTCCGGCCGCTCCGCCTCGGCCTTCCAGATGCCGTCGTCGTAGTCCACGTCGTGGACCTTGGAGTAGCCGGCGGCGGTGAGCCTGGCCTTGATGTCCTCGGCGCCGAGCAGCGACACCAGGCCCTCGGCGTAGACCTTGCCGGTGGCCGGGTCCACGCGCACGTCGACGCGGTTGCCGTCGGCGCTGGTGGCGTCGGTCTCCCACATGCCGTCCTCGAACTCGAGGTCGTCGATGCGGGTGTAGCCCTGCGCGGTCAGCAGTTCGCGGACCTGCACCTGGGTCATGGTGCCGGCGCCGGCCTCGCGCTGGGCCAGGGCGGACGGTGCCAGGGTGGTGGCCGCGGCCAGCGCGGCCGCCGTCAGGGTCGCCTTCGCAATGGTGCGCATGATGGGACTCCTCGCGTGGTGGGGCATGCAGGCTGCCCCGCGCCGCTTCAGCGCCGGGTGAACGCCCAGGCGCGGATTCAGCGTGGTGGACGCGGCGTGATCGCGCGGCTCAGGCGGCCGCGGGCAGGGTCAGCCGCGTGCTGCCCAGGGCCACGCCCTGCGGGCCCCAGCGGCGCTCGACGATGATCCCGCCGCCGGCGCGGTCCAGCGCGATGACGGTGCTGGCGCGCGTGCCGTAGTCGGCGCCGCGGATGAACGCGGCCGACAGCCAGCGCTCGCGCTCCAGGCCGATGCCGGTGTCGGGCAGTTGCGCGTCCGGCCACGGCGCGTCGTCGGCCAGCGCCGCGAACAGCGCGTGGAAGCCCGTGTCCTCCGGCTCCTCTTCCAGCCAGCCGCCGAGGCTGGCGCCCAGCGCCACCGCCTTGGGCCAGGGCGCGTCCAGCTCGGCGTTGGACAGCACGTGCACGCCGTCGGCGGGGCGGACGATGATCGCCGGCCGGTTCGAGACCCAGGCGCAGGCGACCGCATCGAACAGCAGCAGGTTGAACGGCCGGTAGCCGCCGGCGCCGGGCAGCAGCGCGGCCGCGTGCGCCAGTGCGCCACGGTCGCCGCGCAGGTAGTCGCTGGCCAGCAGCCCGCGCGAGGCACCGTCCTGCGGTGCGCGCGGGTCGCGCACGTTGGTCACCAGTGCGCAGCGGCCGCGCGCGTCCACGCCCAGCCAGGTGCCGCCGGCGGCCAGGTCGCGGCCGCCGTACACGCCCGGCGCGTCGGGCCAGCGCGCCAGCGGCGCGCTGGGGCGGGCGTGGAACTCGTCGCGGTTGCCGGCCAGCACCAGCCGCCAGCGCGGATGCGCGTTCCAGGCGAAGGCGGCCACGCACATGGCGCGGTCAGAGCGGGCGCAAGGCGGCGCGGCGGCGCACGGCCGCCACCCAGCGCGCGGCCACTGCCGGCGAGGTGATGCACACCGCCTCGTCGGTCACCGTGGTCACCGCGCGCTCGAGCAGCTGGATGTCGGCCTCGTGCTGGCGCGCCACGTGCGGGTCCTCGAAGAACACCGCGCGCTGGCAGCGCCGCTCCAGCACCAGGTCGGCGATCTGCGCGTCGCCGCCCATCGGCCCGCTGAGGAAGCGGTGCACCCACGGCGTGTCCTGCGGCCAGCCGCGGCTCCACGCCAGCTCGTTCAGGCGCTGGCCGGTGGTGCCGGTGGCCACGCGGCGGGCGAAGCGGCAGAGCACGTCGTAGTGCTCGGCGGCGAAGGCCAGCATCTGCGGCTTCATCGCGTCGTGCGCGATCAGCGCCAGCGTCTGCGATTCCAGCGCATGGAAGCGGTCCGCGCCCGGGTCCGGCGCCAGGCCGGCATGGATGCGCTCGTTCTCGATCCAGTCGCGCGCGCTGGCCACCGTGGAGATGAAGGGCTTGCCGTGGATCACGCACTGGCGCTTGAGCGCGACCGCCTCGGGAAAGACCGAGGAGGGGTCGACCGGGTCGATCAGGTAGATCGCGCCGTCGAGCGTGCGCGCGTCGCCCTCCAGGCCGACCACCTCGGCCACCAGCTTCATCAGCCCGCCCTCGCGCCCGTACGGATAGCGCTTCAGGCCGGCATGGCCGGCGAGCATGCCGGCGGCGACGATCGCGTCGTGGGTGCGGCCGACCGCGTGCAGTTCCAGGCCCAGCTCGCGGATGCCCTGGCCGCAGGCGCGCAGCCAGCGGAACAGCGCCGCGTCCTCGGTGGCATGGTGCAGGCGGTTGGCGGCAAGGCCCAGGCGCATCGGTCGGCGCTCCTTCGCGGAATGGTCGAGCGCCAGTGTAGCGGCCGCGCGCGGCCCGGCTTTAGCTCACGGCCAAGCCTACAGCAGCCACAGCTCCACGCGCTCGTTGCGGAAGCGCGCCTCCTCGCCGCTGCCGCCGGCCAGCGGGCGCAGCGGACCCAGGCCGCGGCTGCGCTGCACCGGGATGCCGCGCCGGATCAGCCACTCGGCCACGATGTCGGCGCGATTGGCGCTGGTGGTCATCGCGAACAGCCGGCTGGCCGGGTCCTCCTGCGCGAAGCCGACCACGCTGAGGCTGCGGCCGCGGTTCTCGGGCCGCTGCAGCCACGCGGCCAGGCGCTCCAGGTCCTGCGCCGAGCTGCCCTCGAACACGGTGGTCAGCGAGCCGAGGTTGAAGCGCAGGGTCACCGGCAGGCGCACCGCGCCGGCCACGGCCTCGCGGTACGGGCCCGGCAGCGCGGCCACGTCCGGCGCCGGGCCGGCGGGCGCGACCAGTCCCATCGGCACCAGGCCCTGCGCGCTGACCACGCGCTGCGCGCTGGCGCCGAGCGTGTGCAGGGCGAAGCTGCGGCCCAGCGCCGACATCATCTGCCCGCCGTAGACCTGGTAGCGCCAGGCGAGCGGATAGTCCTGGCTGCGGATGCCCGTGGTGTCCGGCGCCACCGCCAGGCCGCCGTCGGACACCGCCAGCGCGCGCACGCCGGGCGGCAACGGCGTGCCCAGCTCGACCACGGCCAGCGCGCCGGGATCGCGCGCGACCGCGGCGGCGGCGGCGCGCAGTCCGGGGTGGCGCTGCAGCGCGGCCGGGCGCAGCTCGTGGCCGAGGCGCTCGCGCAGGAAGCCGTCCAGGCCGCCGCCGGGCGGGCCCAGGTGCACGCGCACCGCACCGCCGCGGCCGCCGAGCGCGCCCCAGTCGCGCGCCTGGCCGGCCAGCAGCGCGCGCAGCTGCGCCACGTCGATGCGCTGCAGGGGGTTGTCGCGGTGGACCACCACGCGCGCGGCGTTGAGCGCGACCAGGAACTGCTGGTCGGGCGAGTCCAGGTCGCCCAGCTGCCAGCCGGCGTCGCGCTCGCGCGCGGTGGGCGGTCGGGTGAGCATGGCCAGCTCGCTGCGTCCGTCGACCAGCGCGGCGAAGCCCGCCGCCGCGCCACGGCCGGCGATCTCGACCACCAGCGGTTCGCCGTCGCGGCTGGCATGGATCTCCAGCACGCCCTGTGCGCGCGGCACGCGGCGGATCTGGCGGTAGTCGAGCGTGCGCAGCCAGTCTTCCACCAGCGCCGGCACCAGCGCCTGCCCCATGGTGTACGAGCCGTGGATGCGCAGCCGCTCGGCGTCGTCCTGCGCGCGCGCCGGCACTGCCGCCAGCAGGAGCAGCAGGGCCAGCACCGCGCGCATCGTCGAAACCGCCATCGCCTTCCCCCTTGTCCGAAGCGCGGGGGAGTTTCGCGGGCGGCGATGACAGCGACGTGACCCGCGCTCAGCCCGGCGGCCTGGCGCGCAACGCCGTGCGCACGAGCACGCCGGCGACCAGGCCCCAGAACGCCGAGCCCACGCCCAGCAGCGACAGGCCCGACGCGGTCACCAGCATGGCCACCAGCGCGGCCTCGCGTTCGCCCTCCTCGCGCAGCGCGGCCGCCAGGCTGTTGCCCAGCGTGCCGAGCAGGGCGATGCCGGCGATGGCCACCACCAGCGCCGGCGGGAAGGCCGCGAACAGCCCCGCCACCGTGGCGCCGAACACGCCCACCAGCAGGTAGAACACGCCCGCCCACACCGCGGCCACGTAGCGCCGCGCCGGGTCCGGGTGGGCCTCCGGCCCCATGCAGATGGCCGCGGTGATCGCCGCCAGGTTGAGCGCGTAGCCGCCGAACGGCGCCAGCAGCACGTTGGCCACGCCGATCCAGCCGATGGCCGGCGACAGCGGCAGCCGGTAGCCCGAGGCCTGCGCCGCGGCCACGCCGGGCACGTTCTGCGAGGCCATGGTCACCACGAACAGCGGCAGGGCCACGCCCAGCACCGCCGACAGGCTCAGGCGCGGCGTGGTCCATTCCGGCCGCGCCAGCTCCAGGCGCAGCGCGCCGGCGTGCAGCTGCCCGCCGGCCGCGGCCACCGCGATGCCGGCCAGCAGCGCCAGGATCACCGCGTACCGCGAGCGCGCGCGGCGCGCCGCCAGGTAGGCGGCCAGCATCGCCAGCACCAGCGCCGGCTGCGCCTGGATGGCGGCGAAGGCGTCCACGCCGAAGCGCAGCAGCACGCCGGCGAACAGCCCCGAGGCCAGCGACAGCGGGATGCGCCCCAGCGCCCGCTCGAACAGCCCGGAGAAGCCGGCCACCGCGATCAGCAGCGCCGACAGCAGGAAGCCGCCCACCGCCTCGGCCATCGGCACACCGGCTGCGCTGGTGACCAGCACCGCCGCGCCCGGCGTGGACCAGGCGGTCACCACCGGCATGCGCCAGCGCAGCGACAGCCCGATGCAGGTGGCGCCCATGCCGATGCCCAGCGCCCACATCCACGAGGCGGCCTGCGCGGGCGTGGCGCCCAGCGCCTGCGCGGCCTGGAACACGATGGCGGCCGAGCTGGCGAAGCCCACCAGCACGGTGACGAAGCCCGCGGCGATCGCCGACACGGACTGGTCGCGCCACACGCGCTGCAGGGTGTTCACGACAACACGCCTGCGCCGGCGCGGGCGTACCGCTTGCGCTTCATTCCGACGCCATCCCCGCCAGGTCCAGCACCCAGCGCGGCACCGTCGGCTCCCCGGCGAAGAACGCCGGTGGCCTGCCCTCGGCCAGCGCCCAGCGGTGCAGCCAGCTGATGCCGCGCGCGCCGGTGTAGCCGCCCTCGCCGCGCGCGTAGGCCGGGTCCCGCATGGCTTCGTCCAGGCTCACCACCCGGTAGCCGCGACGCTGCACGCCCGCCACCAGCCCGGCATAGGCCGCGGCATTGAGCTCGTTCGCATGCAGCAGCCAGACCTGGGGCACGGCCCGGCCCAGCAGGTCGATGGACTGGCGCTCGTAGTAATCGACCTTGTTGAGCATGTAGGGCACGTAGCCGCGGCGCAGGCGCTCGAGCGCTGCCTCGCGGTCGTCCACCTGCACGGCGCCGTCGAGCACGCGCGCATAGGCGGACGCCCAGATCCACTCGCTGTTGTCCACCGTGACCGGCGCGACCTCGTAGCCCAGCCGCTCCAGGCAGGACTGCACGACCACGCGGTCGGCGGCGTCGCGGCCGGCGCGCAGGTACGGATGCCGGAACCAGCGCGGCGCCTGCCCGTACTCCCGCAGCAGTGGACGCAGCACCTGCTCGCCGCGTTCGATGTCCCCGCAGTAGGCGCGCGCGCCGATGTCGTCGATCCGCGGATGGCTGTAGCCGTGGTTGCCCAGGGTGTGGCCGGCCTCGAGCCAGTCGCGCAGCATCGCCACCCGTTCCGGCGCGACCCTGCCGTCCACTTCCAGCTTGATTTCGTTGACGAAGCCGGTGGCCGGCACGCCGGCCTGCGCCAGTTGCGCCATCAGCCGGTCGTGCCGCTGCTGCAGCACGGGAGCGGGAACGGCCCCGGCGCGCTGCCAGGGCAGGTCGTCGATGGTCACCGCGATCCGCCGGTCGATGTCGCCGGCATGGGCGGGCGCGCACGCCAGCAGCGGGAGCAGCGCTAGGCGCCGGAGCAGGGCAAGAGCCGTCATGGCCCCATTCTGGCCCAGCCCGGAGGCGAACCGCTGCAGGCCCGTACCGGCCGGGCCCGCAACGGGGGCATCGCCTCAGGCGGCCGCTTCGGCGTACTGCGGCGTGCGCGCCGGCGGCTGGGCGCCCAGCAGTTCGGCGATGGACTGCGCCGCGTCGCGACCCTCGGCCACGGCGGTGACCACCAGGTCGGCGCCGCGCACCGCGTCGCCGCCGGCGAACACGCGCGGATGCGAGGTCTGGTACGGCAGGCGGCCCGCGCCGCCGGCGACGATGCGGCCGTTGGGCGTGCCCTCGATGCCGAGCGCGCGCATCCACTCCGGCACCTCCGGCGAGAAGCCGAAGGCGATGACCACCACGTCGGCCTCGATCACCGACTCGCTGCCTTCCACCGGCACCGCCACGCGGCGGCCGCGCGCGTCCGGCTCGCCCAGCCGCGTCTCGACCACGCGCACGCCGGTGACGCGGTTCTGGGCGTCGGCCTCGATCGCCAGCGGCTGGCGGTTGAACAGGAAGCGCACGCCCTCCTCGCGGGCGTTGGCCACCTCCCGCGCCGACCCCGGCATGCTGGCCTCGTCGCGGCGGTAGGCGCAGGTGACGCGGCCGGCGCCCAGGCGGATGGCGCTGCGCACGCAGTCCATGCCGGTGTCGCCGCCGCCGAGCACGACCACGCGGCGGCCGGACAGGTCGGGCAGCTTGATCCGGTCTTCCCAGCCGGCGATCGGCCGGCCGGCCGGGTCGTTGCCGGCCACGATGCGCCCGTTCTGCACCAGGAACGGCAGCGCCGGCAGCACGCCTTCGGCCTCCTGGCCGGGCAGGCCGCCATCGGTGTAGCGGTAGGCGCCGGTGCCCAGGAACACCGCGTCGTACTCCTGCAGCAGCTGCTGCAGGGTCACGTCGCGGCCGACCTCCACGCCCAGGCGGAACTCGATGCCCATGCCCTCCAGCACCTCGCGGCGGCGGGCGATGACGGCCTTGTCGAGCTTGAAGGTGGGGATGCCGAACTGCAGCAGGCCGCCGATCTGCTCGTAGCGGTCGTAGACCACGGCCTGGATGCCGGCGCGGGCCAGGCGGTCGGCGCAGCCGATGCCGGCCGGGCCGGCGCCGACCACGGCCACGCGGCGGCCGGTGGGCGCCACCTCGGACAGGTCCGGGCGCCAGCCGCGCTCGAAGGCGGTGTCGACGATGTACTTCTCCACCGCGCCGATGGTGACCGCGCCGAAGCCGTCGTTGAGGGTGCAGCTGCCCTCGCACAGGCGGTCCTGCGGGCAGACGCGGCCGCACACTTCCGGCAGCGGGTTGGTGCTGTGGCACAGCTCGGCCGCCTCGAGGATGCGGTTCTCCTGCACCAGCTGCAGCCACTGCGGGATGGCATTGTGCACCGGGCACTTCCAGCTGCAGTAGGGGTTGCCGCAGTCCAGGCAGCGGCCGGCCTGGTGCGAGGCTTCGGGCTGGCCGAACTTGCCGTACAGCTCGCCCCAGTCGCCGGCGGTGCGCAGCTCGACGGGGATGCGCCGGGGCATCTCCCGCGGCAGGTCGAGGAACTGGAAAACGTGCTTGCGGCTCATGGCGACGGGCTTCGGGATTCGGGGGCGGGAATGGGGGACGCGGCGGCGGGACGGGAGGCGCGTTTGCGCCTCCGCGGCCCCGGCCCGGCCCCGGCGGACGCGGCGCTCACGCCGCCCGCCTCAGCGTGTCGGCCAGCGACTCGATGCTCGCGGCCTTGGGCTTGACCAGCCAGAACTTGCCCACGTAGTCGCGGAACTCGTCCAGGATCTGCTGCGCCCAGATGCTGCCGGTCAGCTCGCGGTGGCGCTTGACCAGGCCGTGCAGGTGCTGGCGGTGGTTCTCGAAGCCTTCCGGGCTGATGCGGTGGATGTCGATCAGCTCGTGGTTGTAGCGGTCGACGAAGTCGCGGTCCAGGTCCAGCACGTAGGCCAGGCCGCCGGTGAAGCCGGCGCCGAAGTTCAGGCCCACCTTGCCCAGCACCAGCACCACGCCGCCGGTCATGTACTCGCAGCAGTGGTCGCCGGCGCCCTCGATCACCGCCAGCGCGCCGGAGTTGCGCACGCCGAAGCGCTCGCCGGCGCGGCCGGCGGCGAACAGCGCGCCGCCGGTGGGGCCGGACCGGCAGGGGGTGGCGGGGGTCGGGGGGCGGGGCGCCCCGCA
>Ga0182792_1001598_pt1 | contig 17902 bp, 17 predicted proteins | sample Passage237B_FD_130497 | JGI IMG/M metagenome (GOLD analysis project Ga0182792, IMG submission 130497) | Cellulose adapted compost microbial communities from Newby Island Compost Facility, Milpitas, CA, USA - Passage2 37B (version 2) (version 2) ...
CCGGGGTGGTCCTTCAGGCCCTCGAACAGGCGGTCGGCCGCCACCAGCGAGACCTCGGCGTGGCCGAACTCGCGTTGGTCGGCCGCCTCGGTGGCGCCGCCCAGCTGCACGGCCATGGTCTGCATGCCGTAGCAGATGCCCAGCACCGGCAGGCCGGCGTCGAACACCTGCTGCGGCGCGCGCGGCGAACCGGGCTGCGTGGTCGACTCCGGGCCGCCGGACAGGATGATGCCCTTGGCGCCGAACGCGGCGATCTCGGCCGGGTCGTGGTCCCAGGCCCAGATCTCGCAGTAGACGCCGATCTCGCGGATGCGGCGGGCGATCAGCTGGGTGTACTGCGCACCGAAGTCGAGGATGAGGATCTTGTCGGAATGGATGTTGGTCATGGGCTCAGAGAAGTTCGTTGGCGATCTGCATAGCCTCGGCGTGGTCCGCAGCACCTATCGGCCCGGATACTTCGGTCCACCATGTGCCTTTCCATTGAGGGTCGCCACTTCTCTTCCTGAAACTCAGGATGCGGAAGCCCAGATGCATTTCGTGGACTTCGACGAGAATCTCCTCGTCCGACGAAAGCGCTCTGGAAACGCGCTTCCAGCTTGGATTGCCTTGTCCGAGGAAGGCACCTCCAACCTCTTCGACGCTCCAATCCGGCATCATCAGCCCATCCGGTAGTTCGGCGGTTCCTTGGTGATCTGCACGTCGTGCACGTGGCTCTCGCGCTGGCCGGCGCCGGTGATGACCACGAACCGGGGCTTCCTGCGCATTTCCTCGATGGTGGCGCAGCCGACGTAGCCCATCGTGGCGCGCAGGCCGCCGATCAGCTGGTGGATGACGCCGGCCAGCGGGCCGCGCACCGGCACGCGCCCCTCGATGCCCTCGGGCACGAGCTTGTCGGCGTCGGAGGCGTCCTGGAAGTAGCGGTCCTTGGAACCCTTCTCCATCGCGCCCAGGCTGCCCATGCCGCGGTAGCTCTTGTAGCTGCGGCCCTGGAACAGCTCGATCTCGCCCGGCGATTCCTCGGTGCCAGCGAACAGGCCGCCGATCATCACGCTCGACGCGCCGGCGGCCAGCGCCTTGCCGATGTCGCCGGAGTAGCGGATGCCGCCGTCGGCGATCAGCGGGATGCGGTCCTGCAGCGCCTCGGCCACCAGGTCGATGGCGGTGATCTGCGGCACGCCCACGCCCGCGACCACGCGCGTGGTGCAGATCGAGCCCGGGCCCACGCCCACCTTCACCGCGTCGGCGCCGGCGTCCATCAGCGCCAGCGCGGCCTCGCCGGTGACGATGTTGCCGCCGATGACCTGCACCTGCGGGAAGTTCTTCTTCACCCAGGCCACGCGGTCGACCACCGCCTGCGAGTGGCCGTGCGCGGTGTCCACCACGATCACGTCCACGCCGGCGGCCACCAGCGCCTCCACGCGCTGCTCGGTGTCGCCTGCCACGCCCACCGCGGCGCCCACCAGCAGCCGCGAGGCGCTGTCCTTGGACGCGTTGGGGTTGTCGCTCTTCTTCTGGATGTCCTTGACGGTGATCAGGCCGCGCAGCTCGTAGTCGCCGTTGACCACCAGCACCTTCTCGATGCGGTGCTTGTGCAGCAGGCGCAGCACTTCCTCGTCGCTGGCGCCCTCGTTGACCGTCACCAGGCGGTCCTTCTTGGTCATGATGTGGCGGACCGGGTCGTCCAGCTCGGTCTCGAAGCGCATGTCGCGGCGGGTGACGATGCCGGCCAGCTGCCCGGCCTCGTCCACCACCGGCACCCCGGAGATGTTGCGCGCGCGGGTCAGCGCCAGCACCTCGCGGATGGTGGTGTCCGGGCGCACGGTGATCGGGTCGCGGATCACGCCGGACTCGAACTTCTTCACCTTGACCACCTCGGTCGCCTGCTGTTCGACCGTGAGGTTCTTGTGCAGGATGCCGATGCCGCCGAGCTGGGCCATGGCCACCGCCAGGCGCGCCTCGGTGACCGTGTCCATCGCCGCCGAGACGATGGGCAGGTTGATGCGCAGGTCGCGGGTCAGGCGGGTGCCGAGGGAGACGTCCTTCGGCAGCACGGTGGAGTGGGCGGGGACGAGCGAGACGTCGTCGTAGGTGAGCGCTTCGGCCTGGATGCGCAGCATCGGCATACCCGGAGATGGGGAAGCGCGCCATTATAGACCCGAACCGCCCCCGCCCGCCGGCCGCGGCCGGTACGCAGCATTCCGGCTGGGCGCCGCCTCAGCCGGGCCCGTGCAGGCGGTCCAGCCGGGCCAAGCCGCGCCAGGTCAACCATACGGCCCCCGCCAGGTAGGGCAGGCAGCTGGGCACCCACATCAGCACGCCCGCCAGTTGCTGGTCGGCCAGCGGCGCCAGGCCGGCCTCGGGCGCGCGCAGGGCATACACCGGATAGAGCACCCGCGGCGCAAAGGTCAGCAGCGCGCCGAGGAAGCCCATCTGCATCATCACCGCCACGATCGCCACCACGCCCGGGCCGGCACCGGCGCGCGGCTCGCGGATGCAGCGCCAGAGCGCCGACCAGAACCACAGCCCGGCCGCCAGGAAGCTGGCGTGCATGGCCCAGTGCACCGACTCGCGCGCCAGGGCCAGCTCCAGCGCCGCGGGCAGGTGCCATGCCCACATCGCCGCGCTGTGCGCGACGGCCGCGGCGGCCAGCGCGCCGGCGGCCGGTCGCAGCGGCCGCCCGGCACGGTGCAGGCCACGGGCCCAGGCCGCCGGCAGTGCGGAAGCCAGCGCCGCCAGCGGCCGCCCCGCCAGCAGCAATGGCGGCACCAGCGCCAGCAGCAGCATGTGCTGGGCCATGTGCGCGGCCAGCGACCATTCGCCGTAGGCGTCCAGCGGCCACACCGTGGCCAGGAACAGGCAGCCCGCCCCGGCCGCGAACGCCGCGGCCTCGGCCGGGCGGATGCCCCGCCCCAGGCCGCCGCGCCAGAGCCGCGCCAACCCGGCGGCGTACAGCCCCAGGCACAGCGCCAGCGGCAGCAGCAGCCACGGCGACAGCGACCAGGCCGACCCGAGATCCGGCGGCCCTCCCCCATGCCGGTCGTGCGCCCGAGCCAGCGGCGCCAGCACCGCCAGCGGGATCGCCGCGGGCCACGCCCACGCCCGCTTCGCGCGCGTCCGGCCATGCTGTGCCCGGACGCACGCGCGGAGAGGGCCGTGTATTTCGGGTTGAAACTGCTGCACGTGGCCGCGGTGACGGTATGGTTCGCCGGGCTGTGCTTCCTGCCGGCGCTGCTGCGCATGCGCGAGCGGCGGCCGGTGGCTCCCGTCCGGGCCGCGTGGCTGGGCCCGGCAGCCAACCTCGTGTTCTTCCGCGTGGCCACGCCAGCGGCGCTGGCCGCCATCGCCCTGGGGATGGTGCTGGTGGCGCAGGTGCCGTTCCAGGGCTGGCTGGCGGCCAAGCTGGGCCTGGTGGCGCTGGCCGTGCTGCTGCACGTCCACCTCGGGCTGCGGCTGTACCGCAGCGGCGCGGCGGCTTCCCGTCCCCGACTGGCGGTGGCCTACGGGGCCGCCGTGCTGCTCCTGCTGGCGGGGATCGCGGCCCTCACCGCGGCCAAGCCCCGCACCTTCGGCGACCTGCCGGCGCCGCCCCGCCACGCCGCGGTTCATGGCGGCACCTCCCTGCCGGCGTCCTCGTCCTCCGGCCCGGGATGGCCGTGGACCCCGATCCCGTAGCGGAACGTCAGGTCGCCCCCCAGCCACCCAACCACCAGTGTCATCGCCAGGCCGAGGCCGGAAACGAACAGCCCCCACGGCCAGACCGCCGCGGCCGGATCCGGCAGCCGCAAGCGCACGCCGGCGGCGGCGACCGCCAGCAGCATGACGCCCGCGAGGAAGTGGGCCCACGCCGCCGGGTGCCGCCGCGCCACGCGGATCAGGAACATGTCGGCCATCCCGGCCACCGCCGCCAGCAGCCCGCCGCCGAGGCCGACCACGTTCAGCCACCACCCGGCCTGCGCCCAGAAGTGGCCGCCGCGCCAGAGGTGCAGCAGGTCCACCAGGGGCAGCAGCGTCAGGCAGGCGATGGGATACACCACCAGCACCGGATGCAGCGGATGTCCCTTGACCGCCACCCGGCTGGCGACCGTGGGGCTGCGGGCGGGAGGCACGGGCGGCTTCAGGCTGCGACGCATCGTGGTTCCTCAGGCGCAGGGCGGCAGCAGGGCGACGGGCACGGTGGTGAACACCATCGCCCCCGCCGCGAGCAGCGACAGCAGTGCGGTGGCCAGCGCGGCGAAGCGACGGCGGCGGCCGGCGGCGCGGTCTTCGCGCTCGGCGCGGGCTGTGCGCCACGCGCGCAGGCCCAGCCACGCCACCGCGACCAGCGCCGGCACGGCCAGGGCCAGCAGCGTGGCGCTGGCCGCCTGCCGGTCCCATCCGCGTGCGCATGCCAGGCCCTGCAGGCCATAGGCCGCGACGAAGTGCAGCGCCCACACCGCCATCGGCGCGGCAATGCCCAGCAGCCGCCACGGTGCGGTCAAGCCCGCCATCAGGCCACCTCCGGAAACAGGTGCACCACGCCCCAGGTCACCGCCCCCTGCCCCGCGACGTAGCCCCAGAACGCGGCGGCCACGCGCACCTCGAGCGGTCGCGCGGCCGAGGCGAGGCCTCGCCGCAGCCGCGCCGCCGCATACAGCCCCAGCACGATGGCCACGCCCACGTGCACCGCATGGAAGCCCGCCAGCGTCCACACCACCGAAGCGTAGGCGTGCGCTTCCGGGGCGGCCGTCGCCGCGGCCACGGCGGGCAGGTGCAGCCCGAGGAACAGCGCGCCCGCGGCCGCGGCGGCCAGCAGCGTCCACTTCGCCGCTCCCGGGCCGTGCGCCAGCGCACGCATCGCCAGCGCGGCGGCCAGCCCGCAGGCCGCCAGCGGCAGCAGCGCCAGCCATGCCATTCCCCCCGCGGTGCCGGCGCCGGCCGGCGGCCAGGCTTCCGCGCCCAGCCACAGGTAGAAGTAGGCGAACACCAGCGATGCGAACAGCGAGCCGTCGATCAGCAGCGTGACCACCAGCGCCCACCAGCCCGGCGCATTACGGCAGGCGTACTGCGTGGGCAGGCGCAGCCCGGGCCCGGCCTCCACCGTCGCCGGGGCCTGCGGGTCGCCCGTGGTCCATGCCCAGCGCAGCAGCAGGACCAGCAGCGGGGCCAGCAGCAGCAGCGAGGCCAGGTACCACTTGGCCAGGAAGCAGGCCAGCACCGCCGCCACCGCCAGCGCGGCCAGCAGCGGCAGCAGGGTGGAATGCGATATGCGGATCACCTGCTCCGGTGCCGCGTCGAGGATGCCGGTGCCCAGCAGCTCGCGACGTCCGTCGGGGGCACGGCCCAGCAGGCCGTCGGTGCAACGGCTGCGCGCGGCCAGCGTGCGGTCGCACCACAGCGGGTAGCGGTCCTGCACCTCGGGGACGGAGGCGAAGTTGTACGCGGGCACCGGGTGCGGCAGCGCCCACTCCAGGGTGCCGGCGCGCCACGGGTTGGCGCGGGCGCGGCGGCCGGCGGCGAAGCACAGCCCCGCGTCCAGCAGGATCGCCAGGGTGCCGGCGGCCAGCACGAAGCCGCCCGCAGTGGAGAGCAGGTTCAGCCATTCCACGCCCAGCACGGCCGGATAGTCGTGCGCGCGCCGCGGCATGCCGCGCAGCCCGGTCAGGTGCATGGGCACGAACGTCAGGTGGAAACCGGCGAAGACCAGCCAGAACGCGGCCCGCCCCAGCCGCTCGGACGGCATCCGCCCGCTAGCCAGCGGCAGCCAGTAGTACAGGCCGGCGAACAGCGGGAACATCAGCCCGCCGATCAGCACGTAGTGCAGGTGCGCGACCACGAAATGGGTGTCATGCGCCTGCCAGTCGAACGGCACCAGCGCCAGCATCACCCCGGTCAGGCCGCCGAGCACGAACACGAAGAAGAACCCGAGCACGTGCAGCATCGGCAGGCGCAGCCACGGCCGTCCCGACCACAGCGTGGCGATCCAGGCGAACACCTGGATGCCGGTGGGCACGGCCACCGCCATGCTCGCCGCGCTGAAGAAGGCCAGCGCCAGCAACGGGATGCCGACGGCGAACATGTGGTGCACCCACAGCCCGAAACTGAGGAAGCCGGTGGCCACCAGCGCCAGCACGATCCACAGGTGCCCGACCATCGGCCGCCGCGCGAAGGTCGGCAGCACCATCGACACCACGCCCGCGGCCGGCAGGAAGATGATGTACACCTCCGGGTGCCCGAACAGCCAGAACAGGTGCTGCCACAGCAGCGGGTCGCCGCCGCGGGCCACGTCGAAGAAGACGAAGCCGAACGCGCGCTGCATCTCCAGCAGGATGCTGCCGAGGATCAGCGGCGGGAATCCGAAGGCGATCATGAAGGCGGTCACCAGCACCGCCCAGGCGAACAGCGGCATGCGCCGGATGTCCATGCCCGGGGCTCGGGTCACCAGCACGGCCACGATCAGCTCCACCGCCGCGGCCACGGCCGATATCTCGGCGAAGGTGACCCCGACCAGCCAGAAATCCGCGCCGCGTCCCGGCGAGAAGGTGGCGTCGGTGAGCGGCACGTACATGAACCAGCCCCCGTCCGGCGCGGCCCCGGACAACAGGCCCGCGTACAGGAACAGCCCGCCGAACAGGTAGCACCAGTAGCCGAAGGCGCCCAGCCGCGGCAGCGGCAGGTCGCGCGCGCCCAGCATCTTGGGCAGCAGGTACATCGCGAAGCCTTCCATCACCGGCACCGCGAACAGGAACATCATCGTGGTGCCGTGCATGGTCACGAACTGCGCGTAGCGCTCGGCGTCCAGCACGCGGTTGCCCGGCCAGGCCAGCTGCAGGCGGATGAACATGGCCAGCAGCCCGCCCGCGAGCATGAAGCCGAAGCCGGTGGCGATGAAGCGCAGCGCCACCGTGCCGTGGTTGACCGCGGCCAGCTGCCCGGCCCAGCCCGGGCGGTTGCCCCAGATGCGCGCAAGCCGTTCGCGCCCTTGCCGGTGCGACCCGGTGCCGGCCCGCGCGCTCACCGCGGCCCCTCCCCCGCCATCGCGACGGGCGGGTGCGCGCGCAGCCAGGCGGCGTAGTCGGCCGGTGGCAGCACGCGCACCTCGAAGCCCATCGGCGCGTGCCCCACGCCGCAGAACTCCGCGCACTGCCCGCGCATCGGGCCGGGCGCGTCCGCACGCAGGCGCAGCACGTTGGTGCGCCCTGGGATGGCGTCGATCTTGCCGCCCAGGCGCGGGATCCAGAAGCCGTGGATCACGTCGGCGCTGCCGATGCGGAATTCGACCATCTCGCCCAGCGGCATCGCCAGCACGCCGGTGGAAGCGGCCAGCGGCGCGCCGCCGCCGTCCAGATAACGGAAGTCCCAGCGCCACTGGCGCGCGGTGACCTCGACCACGTGCCGCACCCGGGCATCGCGGCCGGTGATGCGGTCGCTGGCCAGGGTGCCGTGCACCAGCAGCGCGGTGAGCAGGACGCCGGGCAGCACCAGCCCGCCGGCCACGATCATCCTGCGGCCGCCGGCGGGCGAAAGCCCGCGCCGCCGCCGCATCCCGGCCAGCACCAGCGCCACCACCAGCAGCCACACCGCCAGCGCTCCCCAGAACATCAGCCACCAGGTCCCGGCGATGGCCTCGGCCGCCGGGCCGGCCGGGTCGAGCGCGGATTGCGGCCCGCGGCAGGCGGCCAGCGCCGGCAGCGCCGCCAGCAACGGCAGCCCGGCCGGGCAAGGTCGATGGGAAACGCCGATGGACCGCACCCTCCCCGGCGCGACCCGCGGCGCCGACCGTGACGACGATGGGCCGGCAGTATCCGGGCCGGGCCGTGAAGCCGCCGCGATCCGCGGCCGGCGCGGCCCTGCGTCAGTCGGCGGCCTCGGCCGCCTCCAGCGTGTTCTGCATCAGCGTGGCCACGGTCATCGGGCCCACGCCGCCGGGCACCGGGGTGATCCAGCTGGCGCGCCGGGCGGCCGCCTCGTAGCCGACGTCGCCCACCAGCCGGCCGTCGTCCAGCCGGTTGATGCCCACGTCGATCACCACCGCTCCCGGCTTGACCCACTCGCCCGGCACGATGCCCGGCCGGCCGACGGCGACCACGAGAATGTCGGCGTCGCGCACGCGCTGCTCCAGCACCTCGCGCGGGGTGAACTTGTGGCAGGCGGTGACGGTGCAGCCGGCGATCAGCAGCTCCAGCGCCATCGGCCGGCCGACGTGGTTGCTCACGCCGACGATGGTGGCATTGCGCCCGCGCACCGGGCGGTCGGTATGGGCCAGCAGGGTCATGATGCCGCGCGGGGTGCACGGCCGCAGGCCGAACTGGCGCAGCGCCAGGTGGCCGACGTTGGAGGGGTGGAAGCCGTCCACGTCCTTGCGCGGGTCGATCCGCTCGATCAGGCCGGTGGCGTCGGCGATGCCCGGCAGGGGCAGCTGCACCAGGATGCCGTGGATCTTCGGGTCGGCATTGAGCCGCTCGATCAGCGCCAGCAGCTCCGCCTCGCGGGTGCCGGCCGGCAGGTCGTGGTCGAAGGCCTCGATGCCCACCTTTTCGGCCGCGCGGCGCTTGTTGCGCACGTACACCGCCGAGGCCGGGTCCTCGCCCACCAGCACCACCGCCAGCCCGGGACGCGGGCGCCCCGCGGCGACGCGGGCGTCGACGCGGGTCTTGAGTTCGTCGAGCAGCGCGTCGGCGACGCGGCGACCATCGAGGATGCGTGCGGTCATCGGGCGGAACGGGGCCTGGGCAGCGGGGAGCCGGTATTCTCCCCCATCCTGCACCTCCCCCGGTAGCGAGCCGCCATGTCCTCCACCCCCATCGACCCCGTGCAACTCCAGGCCGCGGCCTTCCGCCGCCTGCTGCGCCACCTCAACCAGGAGCGCACCGACGTGCAGAACATCGACCTCATGATCCTGGCGGGGTTCTGCCGCAACTGCCTGGCCGACTGGTACCGCGAGGCGGCGGGGGCCGCCGGCCAGCCCATGGACAAGGAGCAGGCGCGCGAGGCCATCTACGGCATGCCCTTCGCCGAATGGAAAGCCCGCCACCAGGCGGAGGCCACGCCGGAACAGCTGGCGGCGTTCGCGGCCGCGCAGCGCCGGCACGCGCCGGACGGCCCGGGCTGATCCCGCCGCGCCCGCCCCGCCGCCGCTCCGCGCGGCACGGGCACGGCCACCGGCACATGCGGCGCGACGCTATGCCCCGGCGCCGTCCGCGTCCGCGGCGCTGCCGTCCTCGTTGAGGGTGCGCCCCTCGCGCTGGGGCGGGCGCAGCGGCGTCGGCTTGGGCACGTTGGTGCGCAGCATCTGCCGGCCGCCCTCCAGGCTGCCGGCGGCCACTTCCATGGCGAAGCGCTCGGCGTCCAGCCGGCGCACGTCCTCGGCGATGGCCGCGGCCTCGTCCTCCGGGACGCCCACCGCGCGCAGGGCGGCCACGCCGAACTCCACCGCCGCGGCGAAGGTCTCGCGCACCTGGTAGTCCGCGCCGGCCTCGACCAGCTGCCGCGCGTGCTCGCGGTCGTAGGCGCGCACCAGCACCCGCGCCAGCGGGAACGACTCGCGCACCAGCGCGGCGATGCGGCTGGCCGCCTCGCGGTCGTCCACGCACACGGCCACGGCGCGGGCGCGCCCGGCGCCGGACGCGTGCAGCACGTCCAGGCGGGTGCCGTCGCCGTAGTACACCTTGAAGCCGAAGTCGGCGGCGCTGCGGATCATCTCCACGTCGGTGTCGATGATGGTCACGTCCACGTCGCGCGCGAGCAGCGCCTGGCTCATCACCTGGCCGAAGCGCCCGAAGCCGATGATCAGCACGCTCCCGCCCAGCCCCTCGGCGACGTCGATCCCTTCCATCGACGGCCGCTGCCGCGCGGGGAACAGCCGGCGCACGGCCAGCACGGTCAGCGGGGTCAGCACCATGGACAGCACCACCACCGCGCTGAGGCTGGCGCCCATGCGCGCGTCGATGATCCCGGCCGCGGCGGCCGCGGCGAACAGCACGAAGGCGAACTCGCCGCCCTGCGCCATCAGCACCGCGCGGTCCAGCGCCTCGGCGTGCGGGCTGCGCAGCAGCCGCGCCACCAGGTAGATGCACAGCGACTTGACCGCCATCATCGCCAGCACCAGGGCCAGGATCAGCCCGGCGTCGGCCGCGACCACGCGCAGGTCCAGGGCCATGCCCACGCCCAGGAAGAACAGCCCCAGCAGGATGCCGCGGAAGGGCTCGATGTCCGCCTCCAGCTGGTGGCGGAAGCTGGAGCCGGACAGCAGCACGCCGGCCAGGAACGCGCCCATCGCCATCGACAGCCCGCCCACCTCCATCAGCAGCGCCGAACCCAGCACCACCAGCAGCGCGGCGGCGGTCATCACCTCGCGCGCCCTGGCCGCGGCCAGCACCCGGAACAGCGGATTGAGCAGCCAGACGCCGGCCACCACCAGCCCCGCCAGCGCGGCCACGCCGACGGCGATGCCCTCCCAGCGCGCGCCTTCCGCCGCCGCGGGCAGCGGCGACATGAAGGCCACCAGGGCCAGCAGCGGCACGATCAGCAGGTCCTCGAACAGCAGGATGGACACGATCCGCTGCCCGTGCGGCAGCGCGATGTCGCCGCGCTCGCCCAGCAGCTGCATCACGATCGCGGTGGAGGTGAGCACGAAGCCCGCGGCGCCGATGAAGGCCACCGGCGGCGGCAGCCCGAACAGCAGCCCCACCCCGGTCAGCGCCGCGGTGCACGCCCCGATCTGCAGCGAGCCCAGGCCGAAGATCTCGCCGCGCAGGCTCCACAGGTGCGCCGGCCGCATCTCCAGGCCGATCACGAACAGGAACATGACCACGCCCAGCTCGGCCACGTGCAGGATGGCCTGCGGGTCCGAGAACCAGCCCAGCCCGTAGGGCCCGATCAGCAGGCCGGCCGCCAGGTAGCCGAGCACCGAGCCCAGCCCCAGGCGCCGGAACAGCGGCACCATCACCACGGCCGCGCCGAGCAGCGCGACCACCTTGACCAGCTCGCCGCCGGATGCGCCTTCCACCGCCATCGTCGGCCCTCCTTCCCTGTCGCCGGCGCACCGGCGGAGTGCGCCTCAGCCGCCGGTGCGGCAGAAGCGCGCGTAGTCGATGTAGCCCGGGAACGGGCGGCCCGCCGCGCACACCGGGCAATCCGGGTCCGGCGCCAGCCCCGTCTCGCGGAAGCGCATGGCCAGCGCGTCGAAGTGCAGCAGCCGGCCCGCCAGCGGCCTGCCGAGGCCGAGCAGCAGCTTGATCGCCTCGGTCGCCTGCAGCAGGCCGACGATGCCCGGCAGCACTCCCAGCACGCCGGCCTCGGCGCAGTTGGGCGCGAACTCCGGCGGCGGCGGCTCCGGGAACAGGCAGCGGTAGCACGGCGCCGACCCGCGCCGGCGGCCGGCGTCGAACACCGAGACCTGGCCCTCGAAGCGTTGCACCGCGCCGTAGACCAGCGGCTTGCCCAGCTTCACGCAGGCGTCGTTGAGCAGGTAGCGCAGCGGGAAGTTGTCCGAGCCGTCCACCACCACGTCCGCGCCTTCCAGCAGCGCCTCGACGTTTCCGGCCGCCACGCGCTCGGCCACCGCCTCCACCTCGACCCGCGGGTTCAGCGCCCGCAGCCGCGCCGCGGCCGAGGCCACCTTGGGCTGGCCGATCGAGGCCTCGGTATGGACGATCTGCCGCTGCAGGTTGCTGCGCTCCACGTGATCGTCGTCGACGATGCGCAGGTGGCCCACGCCGGCGGCGGCCAGATAGAAGCCGGCCGGCGCGCCCAGCCCGCCGGCGCCCACCAGCAGCACGCGCGAGGCCTGCAGCCGCCGCTGGCCCGCCACGCCCACCTCGGGCAGGCGCAGGTGCCGGGAGTAGCGGTCGTAGAAATCGGCCTCCCCGGGGTCGAGCTGCGGCCGCACCAGCGGCAGGCCTTCCTCGATCCAGCGCGAGGTGCCCCCGGCCACCGAGCGGGCGTTGCGGTAGCCGGCCGCGTGCAGCGCCTCGGTCGCCGCGCGCGAGCGCACGCCGCCCTGGCAGATCAGCAGCACCTCGGCCTGCGGCGACGGCAGCCAGCGCTGCGGCGCGGCCTCCAGCTCGCCGCGCGCGATGCCCAGCGCGCCCTCGGCCTGGCCCGCGGCGCGCTCGTGCGGTTCGCGGATGTCGATCAGCAGCGCGCCGTGACGCTGGCGTTCGCGCGCCTGGGCCGGCGTGAGTTCGGGAAGGGCCATGACCCAATTATGGGCCAGCCGCCGGCCGTCGCGCCGCCGCATACGCGGGACACTGCGGTCGGCGCCGCGCGCACGCGGCGGGTCAATGCAGCGGCAGCACGTCCACCACCTCGCCGGCGGCGTATTCGCGCGCGCCCTCCTCCAGCACGATCAGCACGTCGCTCTCGGCGGCGCCGCGCAGGCGATGCGAACCGTCGGCCGGGTGCGGGTGCACCTGCAGCGCCGCGTCCGGCGCCGGCTCCAGGCGGCCGCGCAGCAGTTCGAGCCGCTCATGGCGCTTGCGCCAGGGCGCGGCCAGGCGCGCCCGCCAGCGCGGACGCGGCTCGGCGCGGCCCTGCAGGCCGTCCAGCAGTTCGCGCCCGAACGCGGCGAAGGTCGCCAGCACGGACACCGGATTGCCCGGCAGCGCCAGCACCAGCGCCTGCCCGGCCTCGCCGAACAGCACCGGCATGCCCGGGCGCATGCGCACCTTCCAGAAATGGATGCGCCCGTGCCGCTGCAGCCAGCCCGGCAGGTGGTCCTTCTCCCCGGCGGACACGCCGCCGCAGGTCAGCACCACGTCGAAGCTCTCGGCCGCGTCGCGCAGCATGGCGCCGATCAGCGACGGGTCGTCGGGCAGGCGCGGCCAGGCCACCGGTTCCAGGCCCAGCAGGCGCAGCTGCGCCATGAGCTGGCTGCGGTTGCTGTCGTAGACCTGGCCCGGGCCCAGCGGCAGGCCGGGCTCGACCAGTTCGTCGCCGCTGCTGAACACGGCCACGGTCGGGCGCCGGCGCACCGGGAGCCGGTCCAGGCCCAGCGCCGCGGCCAGGCCGATGCGCGCCGGGGTCATCACCACGCCGGCGGCCAGCACGGTCTCGCCCGCGCGCACGTCCTCGCCGGCGCGGCGCACGTTGGCGCCGGCGGCCAGCCCGGCGGGCACGCGCACGCGACCGCCGTCCTCGGCGGCGTTCTCCTTGATGAGCACCGTATCGGCGCCCTGCGGCAGCGGCGCGCCGGTGGTGATGCGCACGCACTGCCCCGGCTGCAGGCGCAGGCCCAGGTCGGGGCCGGCGAACTGTTCGCCCGCCAGCGCCAGCTCGGTGTCGCCGTCGGCGCGCAGGTCGGCGTGGCGCAGGGCGAAGCCGTCCATCGCGCTGTTGTCGAACGGGGGCAGCTGCAACGGCGCGACGACGTCGGCGGCCAGCACGCAGCCGTCGGCGCGCGAGAGGGCCACGCGTTCCTCCTGCATGCGCCGCGCGGCGGCCACCGCGCGGACGATCGCCAGCGCCTCGGCCAGGCTGATGCGGGTGGGGAATGGGTCGCTCATCGGCGGTTCCGGTCTTGGGGGCGCCGCCACGCCCGCCGCCGGCCGCGCGGGCGCGGCCTCACGGCAGCGCGATGCGGGCGGCGGCCAGGTCCTGCGGGGTGTTGAGGTTGCCGAAGCGTACCCCGGGGAAGCGGACCACGGACAGGTGCAGGCGCCGTTGCAGCCCGCGCGGCGCCAGCTCGCCCGCGGCGATCATCGCCGCCAGCGCCTGGCGCAACGGGTCGCGCCGGTACAGCGCCACCAGCGGCTGCAGCCCGTCCGCGTCCTCGGCCACCGCGCCGTGCGGGGCCGCGCCGCCGGCGAGCGTGCGCACCAGGCAGTCGTTCACGTCGAACACGTCCACCGGCAGGGTCAGCAGCCACGGCGTGGCGCAGGCCGCCGCCAGCGCCTCCAGGCCGGCGAGCGGGCCGCTGCCTTCGGGCAGGCGGTCGGCGACCGCGTCCAGTCCGGCATCGGCGTAGCGGCCGAGACCGCGGTTGGCGCTCACCAGCACCGGCCCGGTCTCGCCGGGGAAACGGCGCGCCAGGCGCAGCACCTGCGGTATGCCGTCGCGCTCCAGCCAGGCCTTGTCGGCACCGCCCAGGCGGCTGCCGCGGCCGCCGGCGAGCAGGCCCAGGGTCAGGTCGGCGGCGGCGATCACCGCCGCCACCTCACTTGCCCCGCTTGACGTGGCGCATCAGCCGGCGCTTGCGCGCGACCTGGCGCTCGGTCAGTTCGTTCTTCTTCCCCTCGTAGGGGTTGGCGCCTTCGCGGAACTGCAGCCGCACCGGCGTGCCCACCAGCTTGAAGCGCTTGCGGAAGAAGTTCTCCAGGTAGCGCCGGTAGGAGTCGGGCAGCACCTTCAGGCGCGTGCCGTGGATCACGAACGTCGGCGGGTTCTCGCCGCCGGGGTGCGCGTAGCGCAGCTTGGAGACGTGGCCGCGGATGCTCGGCGGCGGGTTGGTCTCGTAGGCCACCTCCAGCGCGCGGTTGACCTCGCTGGTCGAGAAACTGCGGGTGGCCGAGGCGTGGGCGCGGTGGATGGCGCGGAACAGCTCGCGCAGGCCCGAGCCGTGCTTGGCGGAGATGCGCACGGCCTCGGCCCAGGGCACGAAGCCCAGCTTGCGTTCCAGCAGCGCCTCGGCCTGCTCGCGCTGGTAGGCGGTCAGCCCGTCCCACTTGTTGACCGCGACCACCAGCGCGCGGCCGGCATCGAGCACCGCGCCCAGCACGGTGGCGTCCTGGTCGGTCACGCCCTCGGTGGCGTCCAGCATCAGCACCGCGACCTGGCACTGCTCGATGGACTGCATGGTCTTGACCACGCTGAACTTCTCCACCGCCTCCTCGACCTTGCCGCGGCGGCGGATGCCGGCGGTGTCGATCAGGCGGTAGAGGCGGCCGTCGCGCTCCAGGTCCACGGCGATGGAATCGCGGGTGGTGCCCGGCACCTCCGAGGCGATCATCCGCTCCTCGCCCAGCAGGCGGTTGACCAGGGTGGACTTGCCGACGTTGGGGCGGCCGACGAAGGCAACGCGCAGGCGCTGCGGGTCCTCGTCCAACGCCTCGCCGCTGCCCTGCTCCGGCAGCCGCTCCAGCACCTCGCCGTGCAGGTCGTCCAGCCCCTGGCGGTGCGCGGCCGAAACCGCCAGCGCGTCGGCGAAACCGTAGCGCGCGAACTCGGCGCGCACGGCGTCCTCGTGGGTGCCGTCGATCTTGTTGATGACCAGCAGCGTGGGCCGGGCGAGCTTGCGCAGCCAGGCGAGGATCTCGTCGTCCAGGGCCGAGGCGCCTTCGCGCCCGTCGACCACGAACAGGATCAGGTCGGCCTCGGCCGCGGCCGCGCGCGCCTGGCGCGCGGTGGCGCCGGCCAGGCCTTCTTCCTCGCCGGCGATGCCGCCGGTGTCCACCAGCAGGAACGGCCGGTCCGGGTCGAGCCGGCAGACGCCGTAGTGGCGGTCCCGGGTCACGCCCGGCTGGTCGTGGACCAGCGCGTCGCGGCTGCGCGTGAGCGCGTTGAACAGCGTGGACTTGCCGACGTTCGGCCGTCCGACCAGCGCAACCAGCGGCAGCATCGCGTTTCGCCCGCGCCGTCAGTCGATGCGGAACGCGGCCAGGCCGCCGTCGGTGTTCTGCACCACCAGGATGCCGTCGGCGACCTGCGGCTGGCCCTTGATCGGCTTGCGGCCGAAGCGCTCGCGCGCGGCCAGCTCGCCGTTGTCCAGGCGCAGCCAGTGCAGGTAGCCGTCGAAATCGCCGACCACCGCGTAGTCCCCGTGCACCGCCGGGCCGGTCAGCGAGCGGCGCGCCAGCGCCGGCTGCGACCACATCGCCGCACCGCTGGTCTTGTCCAGCGCATAGACGGTGCCGGCGACCGTGGCCACCACCAGGCTGGACGAGGACACGCCCATCCCGCCGGCGCCGCCGTGGTCGCTCTGCCACATCGGGCGGCCGCTGGGACCGTCGATGGCCAGGGTGCGGCTCTTGTAGCTGGCGGCGTAGAGCGTGGTGCCTTCCAGCACCGGCGCCCCGTCCACGTCGGACATGCGCTCCAGCTCGGTGCGGCCCTCGGGCAGGCCCACGGGCTGTTCCCACAGCACGCGGCCGTCCTGCATCGACAGCGCGGTGACCGTGCCGTCGTCGTTGCCGGAGAACAGCACGCCCGGGCCGGCGGTCAGCGGGGCGTTGCCGCGCACCGTGAGGCTGGGCAGCTCGTGTTCGCGGAACCAGCGGCGCTCGCCGGTGGCCGCGTCGAAGGCGGTGATGCGGCCGTCGTTGCTGCGCACGAACACCAGGCCCTGGGAGATGGCCGGCGGCGCGATCACCTCGCTGGTGACGCGGGCGCGCCAGCGCTCTGCGCCGGTGGCCGCGTCCAGCACCAGCACGTCGCCGCTGAGGCTGCCGATGGCCACCAGGCCCTCGCCGGCGCCGGGGCTGCCGGCCAGGCGCAGCGGCTCGGTCTTGCCGCCGTCCTCGTCGTCCTTCTTCTTCTCGGCCTCGAAGCGCCAGATCTCCCTGCCGCTCTGCAGGTCCAGCGCGAAGACCTCGCGCTCGCCGGCGGCGGCGTACACGCGGCCGTCGGCGATGGCCGGCGCCTGGCGCGAGCCGATGCGCCGCTCGCCGTCTCCCAGCCCGTTGGACCAGAGCTCCACCGGGCGGGCGGTCGGCTCGAAATCGACCAGTTCGGCTGGCTCGGCGGCCTTCTTGGCTTCCGCGTCCTTGCCTGCGAACCAGCCCTTGACCGTGGTGCACCCGGCCAGCACCGACACCAGCGCGGCCGTGGCCGCCATCCGCTTCCACATGTCCGTGCGCCTCATGTCAGATCGCTTCCGCCGGGTCGGGCACGCGGCCGCCGGCTTCCTGCAGCTTCAGTTCCACGCGGCGGCGGGCCGGGGACGCCACGTCCAGCGCGGCCAGCGCCCGGGCGTATTCGTCGCGCGCCTGGTCGCGCTTGCCCGAGGAGAACAGCGCGTCGCCGCGCAGTTCCAGTGCGGCCGCGTCGTCCGCGCCCTCCAGCGCCTTGAGCGCCTCGTCGTGCTTGCCCGACGCCACCAGCAGCTGCGCCAGCCGCTGCCGCACGACCGGCTCGAGCGTGGGATCGGCCTGGATGCCGCGCAGGGTGGCGACGGCGTCGTCGACCTTGCCCGCTTCCACCTGCGCCCGGGCCACGCGCAGCGCGGCCAGGTTGGCATAGACGCCCTTCTGCCCCGCCAGCGCCGCGCCGGCGTTGTCCGCACCGGCCTCGACGTCCCGGATCGCCTTCTCGTAGGCCGCGTGCGCCTGCTGGTCCTGCTGCAGGCGATGGCCCTGCCACCACTGCCAGCCGTAGATCGCCGCGATGCCGAGGGCGACGCCGCCGATCAGGCCCAGCGCGTTCCTGCGCAACCAGGTGCGGACGCGTTCGCCCTGTTCGTGCTCGTCCAGAAGGTCGTCGATTGCCATGCGTAGTCCTGCCCCGCGCCGGACCGGCGCCGGGGTCGTGGTGTACCGGTGGGTGGCGGGCCGCGCGCGGCCTATTCGGCCGACGTCACGGAGCCGTCAGAGGATACCGCAAAGCGGGCGACGTTCGCCCGCTGGTACGGCGCCAGGTCCACGATACTTGCGCCTTGCTGAACGCGTACCACCGCGGCATTGCCCAGCACCACGCGCGCGACGTCGGCGGCGGGGAAGCTGCGGGCGTCGCCACCGCGCATCAGCCCCTGCTCCAGCACCTGGCCGTCGCGGCCGATCACCTGCATCCAGCTGTCGCCCTGGAATTCGAGCTGCAGCGCCGCCGCCTGCGCCGGCGGCTGCTGCGCCACCGGCGGGGCCAGCGAGGCCACGTACGGGGCGGCCGGCGCGCCGGCCTGCGGGCGCGCCGCGGGCCGCGCCGTGCCCGAAGCCGACCGCGCGGCGCCGCCGGCGGGCGCGGCCGGGGGCACCGCATCGAGCGAGGCGGCCACCGG
>Ga0182792_1001601_pt1 | contig 17842 bp, 19 predicted proteins | sample Passage237B_FD_130497 | JGI IMG/M metagenome (GOLD analysis project Ga0182792, IMG submission 130497) | Cellulose adapted compost microbial communities from Newby Island Compost Facility, Milpitas, CA, USA - Passage2 37B (version 2) (version 2) ...
GTGCAATTAACGAAGTTGTTGGAGTAAACAAGGATCGTAACCTAGACCGCCCTACCATGATACCCCAAAAAAAAGAGCTGCCCCGTCAGGGAGGCAGCTCCTGAATTGCCAGATAAGAGGGGATAATGGGGGGGCTTCAGTTTTTGAAAATTTCTTCAGCTTCACAATCCGTTTTGATTCCTTCGTACCGTCCAGTCGCTCGAGCTGGAGTAAATAGACTCCGTCTGCCAGATTACTGCAGTTGATTTCGACCTGGTCGGTCTCCTTATGTTCGCCGGATGCTACCGTCTGGCCAAGCGTATTGACCAGATTGTAGCTCCGGAATGGTGTGGATATACGTACTTTAAGTTTATCCTGTACCGGATTGGGCCATGCCTGCCAGTCACTCAACGGCATGTTGCTTTTTTCAACCGAACGAATCGGAGAATAGGTAAATGTGCCGTCGTTGTCAACCATTTTCAGCCGGTAAAAGATGACCCCAACGGCAGGAGCGAGATCGTCGATATAGGAGTAGTCCCGTATACTTTCCGAAAAACCAGCAGCCGGTACCTGTCCTATCTCCTGCCACTCACGACCGTCCGGGCTACGTTCTACCGAAAAATGCGAGACATCCTTTTCCTCAGCCGTTTGCCACGTCAGCAGAACGGAATTTTCAGCATCCGTCGCCTCGAAGGCTGCCAGTGAGACCGACAACGCAGCCATAACGGTGGCCAGGCTTCCGCTGGAGAAGTTTCGGGTCTGAAATTCGATGTAATGCAGCCCCCGGTCTATCCCCGACGCAAATTTACCGTTCGTAGCATAACTTGCTGAACTGTACTCATAGGTAGTGTATCCGTCCGCATTAGGATCATAGGCATTCTGGCCATTGACCTTATAATGGAAAAACCGGTTAAGGGTATACGATTCATCAATGTCCTTAAGGTCTTCAGGGTCGTAATAGAAGCGTACATATTCCGTGATAGTGGTCATATTATCCATGACGGTCCAGCTGCGCCGGATGATCCCCAGCCGGTTGTCCGTGGTACCGAAGGGATTGTTCAGATAAACCGGACCTTCACTCACGTGACCCCATACTTGTCTTCCCACAGGATGGTAAAGTGTTGCAAGTACCAGATTCTGGGTTTCCGGCTCATAGTAATAGACATTCTCATGCGTAAAACAGGTGACCGTACTGAAGGTTCCCGGTTCCTTGGCAATCTGGAATCCCTTATTTTCGTAACACCCCAGATCTACGCGCCCCCTTTGCTGTCGGGGCATACCATCCAGATCGAGGTTATAGGGGCTGAAATCGAGCTGATTTGTAGACGGATCCTCTTCCGTAAATGGATCATAGAAGGCATTATTCCCTGCATCAACCGCTTCAGAACAAGGGACCAGATGATAGTCTCTGCCACTGAAATTTTTAAAATACGGGTCAAACGTCTTAATTTCAGTACCCTCCAGACCATATCCATTGTAGATGAGTGAGTGACTCAAATACACGCGCTCCTCGACATTTAATCCATGGCCGCCATCGTTGCGATAAATGATACTGTTTCGGATACGGGTATACGAGTCCCAGGTGCTGTAAACCGAAGAAGGCCCGTATTCTTCTACCTCCTGGATCGAGTTTTTCACTACCGTACAGTTCATCAGTTCAAGACGTCCATAGTGGTTCAGGATAGCTCCGCCGGCGATTTTCGACTTGTTATTCTCAAACAAACAGCTGATAAAATACGCCCTGCCATATGAGCCCAGTGCGACCGCACCGCCAGTTCCATCGGTTTCATTTTCGGTAAACTTACAACGGTAGATAATGGCCTTCGAATCGGTAAATCCGAGTGCTCCGCCAAATCCAAAATTATCGGAGAAACCGTCACTATAATAACTGTAGGCTGTATTTTTATGGAAAGTACATTGGGTAATCTCTGCGGTCGCCCCGATCGTAAAAATACCGCTCAGTGCATCGGTAGCATGATTTTCTTCTACCTGCAGATTTTCCGCATTCAAAGTTCCGTAAAAACACAAAATGACACCGCCAATTACAACCCTGTTCTTTCTAAATGTAGTATTCTTAAGGAAGGTGTCACTTTGGTAACTCATAATAGTGCCTTCAGCCGCGCGGTTGGTATCGAAAACGCAGTCTTCAATGGTAACGGTCGACAGGAAATTGAGCATGGTCGTCCCTGCCTCCCTGGAGCGGTTCATTTGGAAGTGACAGTTTTTGATAATGGGAGCGGGTTTGATATTCGTGATAGCAGCGGATCCGAATGTGGCAAAGTTTTCATCAAAAACACAGTAGCTGAGATTCATATTGCCTAACCAGTTGTAGATAGCCCCCCCAGTTATAGCGCGGTTTTTCCGGAAAAGGCAGTTCCGTATGGTCGGGGAACCCAGCACATTCCAGATTCCGCCCCCGCCGTGCTCAGCATAATCATATAAATTATCGGTACCCTGCATCGGCCGACCGCCGACACCTCCCGTTATGACGAAACCGTCCAGAATGCTGTTGACATTGGCTTCGGAGGCATTGATCACATGGCGGGCATTGTCAGTAAGAGCCTCTGTGTCCTCGAAATGAACATCCGGAAGTTCCAGCATCTCATCATCATTATCCAGGTAGTCGCCGCTGAGTAGGGTGAGAAAGCTGGCCGGATCCCTGTCGTCCCGACTGGTTTCGTGGCCCTGGAATCCTCCATACATGGCTACACCGCGTTTTAACCTAAAGCTTACATTCCGGTCGCCGGTCGGAGAAGGCTTATAGGTACCGGCTGCCACCCAGATCTCATCACCCTCCTGAGCCATATTCAGAATGGTCTGGATATCACCGGCAGCAGATTCCCAGGAGCTTCCATCGCCGTTCGCCCCCATTTTCACATAAAAGATGCGTGAAGTCTCAGCCGTGCGTGCGTTCTGATCCCTACCCCCTCCCGTGGTCAGTTCAATCAGTTTCCGGGACTGCAGTTCCTGAAAAGATTCTTTGACCACCTGCCTGAATCTTTCCAGGCTTTCCTGTTTGTTTTGTCCGGGATCCGTAAACATGTCAGACGGAGAGAGGGATCTAAGAGAGGATAACTGCTTCCGTCTAATCCATTCTTTCGAAAATGAATTATCGGACGTCTTCTCCTGCTGACTTATTCTTGCATCAAACAAATAATGGTACGGATCATAGAACTTCATTTTGATGAAAGCATTGAAGGCTTCCAGGCTGTTGGGCTGGGTAAAAATGGGAAAGGATTCGTAATAATGCTGGTTGGCGTACACTTCATATAAATACCACCAGTAATAATTGAGTTGAGGCAGGTATCGGTCGTCAGCCGTCCTTTCCGAGCGGGCATTATTCGAGGTGACGGGTTGTCCGCAAAGCATGTTCAAAGACATGGCAAAGCACGTAATCAGTAAGCCAAGGGGTTTGTGACTAAAGCTTTTCATAGTACAAGTTGTTGGAATGTTCCCCTTCATCCAGTAAGGCCGGACTCATGCTTGGATTTGGTCCGAAGCCAGACCTGGATTGCCCGGGCGCCAATCTGGGCCAAAGCATATCCCCTGATGAGCGCGAACAGACGCTGATGGAATTAAAGGTTTAAGGCTAGTGCATCCGCTAGGAAGCAGACAAAATTGAACAAGGATACGGGAATGCATTTCCCATTTCTTCCTGAATAGGTGGACTATCTTCACAAACCGAAAAAAAATCCTGAGAAATTCGGTGAAGAAGGAAATGCTAACTGAAAGCGGCAGAGAAGAGAGTATAGCAAGTCCCTGGTTTGAGCGCACACAGTTGGACTGCCCGTAAAACCCTTATAAAAAGAAACCCGCTACCGGCAGGCAACGGGCAATGATTATGTCCTGATGTTCTTACTTCTATCTAATGGCGTCGAATAGAGCCATGAGTTATTGCACCTGCCATTCCTTATACAAACCCATTTCACTGATAACTACCGCGGCGGGACATTTGGTGATTTTCAACCGCAACCGGGTGGCAGTTACCGGACTGTCGAATTTGACGATCCGTCGGGCTCCGACAGAGGTTCCCTTATGGATTTCCCTCCACTCTCCATTTTCTTCTGCCTCAAGCGTAAACTCTTCTATACGCTGACCGAATTTGATATTCTCCTTAATCTGGAAGATGTCAAAGGTTACGGGGCGGCTAAAGGTCATGGTCAGGTAGGGAGTCGGAAAGTCGTCATCGGTTGCCCAATAGGTTTCTTCACGACCGTCGATGAGGTTTTTGGTCCCGTAAATCGAATTGTACCCACGTACATTCGAAGCCCGCAGGTTGGCTGCCCGAAGCAGGTTAACCTTAAAGGTTTCCTCGATTTTCTGTCCGAATGCCCTGAGCACTTCCACATCGCCGTCGTCGAGCAGGCCGCGGGTGTCAGGTGCCAGACCCAGATCGAGAGCCGCCCCCCGGCCTACGCTCTGCACAAAAAGAGAAAACAGCTCGTCTACCGATTTTGCCTTTTCTCCCGGATGATAAAACCACCCTTTACGCAGGGGCACATCGCATTCGGCGGGCATCCAGAACTCGCCATCCCTATGCCCTACCGGACTCTCCGGATAATTGGCCTGTCCGGGTACAGCCGCACTGGCTCCTTCGGCAGGCTTGGGGGTAAAGGTAGCCCAATGGGTTTCTCCGGCAATTCCTTTCTCATTGCCTACCCAGCGTACGTCCCAACCTATATCGCTGAAAATGTTGGCCATGGGTTGCAGCTCCCGGGTAATGCTCCAGGTGCTGTCCCAGTCGTAATATACGGTATTGTCGATCGAACGTTTTTCCCGCGCACCGCCGTAGTATCCGTCGCCGCCGTTGGCTCCATCATGCCACGACATAAACAGTTCCCCATAATTGGTATAAAGCTCCCTGAGCTGTTCCCGGTAAATTTCCAGATACTTAGGGGTACCATAGTGAGGACTGTTCCGATCCCAGGGCGAACAATACACCCCAAATTTCAGACCGTTGTTGCGGGCTGCGTCTGCAAATTCCTTTACCATATCGCCTTTCCCATCCCGGAACGGACTTTTAGTTATGTTATACTCGGTGGTTTTAGTGGGCCAGAGGGCAAAACCGTCGTGATGCTTGGCTACGAGCACGATACCTCTGAGTCCGCCCGCTTTGGCTGCCTTTACGATCTGTTCGGCATCAAACTGTGCAGGATTAAATATTTTGGGATCTGCATCGCCATATCCCCACTCCTTGTTCTCAAACGTCGTTGGCGTAAAATGGATGAGTCCATACATTTCAACCTTATGCCATTCGAGCTGGCGGGCGGAAGGGACGGGGCCGTAGGGTTTGGGAGGGACCTGAGCAAAGGAAAAGGAATAGATGCCGCAAAAGATTAGGAATATCAGTCTTTTCATAAGTCCGAACGGTTAGAAACCCGAATCTAAACATTTGCCATTAATTTAATTCAATCTTTCCTAAATAACAGCGTATTATATCTTTACGACTAACTGTTTTTGCTGTTTCTACTGAACGGCCCGGGCTACCTGATGTTTCACTATATTTAGCCCCTGATTACTCTTTCTAAATTTATGATCCTGATTGCAGACAGTGGTTCGACCAAGACCGATTGGTTGCTGATGACCGAAAACGGGGAAATTCAGCGGGAATGGAATTCACAGGGTTTCAACCCTTTTTTTCAAAGTCCTGAGACAATCCGTTCTCTGTTTAAAAATGAAGTATTTCCGCAGGTAGAAGAGGCACCCGGCTCGGTCTTTTTCTACGGAGCCGGCTGTGCGAGTCCGGAGGCTTCCGCACCGATTGTCAGATGCCTGCAGGAAAGATACCCTGATGCCCATATTGAGGTTGATAGTGATCTGCTCGGGGCCGCCCGCAGTCTCTGCCAGAACGAGGCTGGCATCGCCTGTATACTGGGGACCGGCTCCAACAACTGTCTGTATGACGGGACAAAAATCGTGGGCAATATCGGCTCACTGGGATTCTGGATGGGTGATGAGGGCAGTGGCGGACACCTGGGCAAGCAACTGGTCATCCATTATCTGCACAGGGAACTCCCGGAAGACCTCATGCAGCAGTTTGCTGAAAAATATCCGGATGTGGAACGTTTTACCGTATTGGACAGGGCCTATAAACAGCCATTCCCCAACCGGTATTTCGCCCGTTTCACCCATTTCATTAACGAGCACCGTAACCACCCATACCTGCAGGAGCTGGTCAGGCAGTCGTTCAGATCGTTCCTCGAAAAATATGTTATCAAACACCCGGGATCAGAAGAGTATCCGGTCTCCTTTGTAGGGTCTATCGCATGGCATTTCCGGGACATACTCGCGGACGTCCTTCAGGAAAAAGGACTACGACCGGGCATTATCCTTCAGCGCCCCATTAACGGATTGGTGAAATTCCACCGGATATCAGGGTAACAGTACTTTGTCCAGCACGTGAATCACCCCGTTTTTGGTGAGAATGTCGGTGCGAACCAACGTAGGCAACTCCCCTGAATTCTGCTCGGCCGCCACGGTAATCTTGCCATTCACCGCTATCAGAAGGGGATGATTCCCGACAGAGCCGATCTGACCGGTTTTGAACTCGGTGCTGAAATAGGCGTTATTGACGATATGGGCAGTCAGAATCGAAAGCAGAATGCCCGGATCCGAGGTAGTAATTTCTTCAATGGAAGTGAATCCCGAATTGATAAAAGCCTGGTTACTAGGAGCAAATACCGTAAAGGAACTGTTCGACGACATCAGTTGAGCTACCAGTTGCGGATTGGCTGCAGCGGCTCTGGTGGCCATGGCAGCCAGGTACGAAAAACTCGGATTGGCCGCTATCCATTCGGAAATAGTAAGGGGTGAAGTGGAAGGCACATGATCGATCACATGGACAATACCATTGTCTGCCTTGATATCGGTTTCCGTCACCCGGGCCATATTCACCATAAATCCGCTTTCATTTTTGGTGATGAACAGGTTATTGTGGTCGAAAGCCTTGACCTGGTATTTGGTTCCCTGCTGGAAGGATGCCGATTCGTGAACGCCTTCCAGGATCAGATACTGAATTATGGAACGCAGGGAATCGCGGGTCATGCGTCCTACCTGGCCGGGATCGTTGATACTCATTTTCCGGAAACCGTCATCATTGGGAGCAAAGAAGGTAAAGTTTCCGGTGCGCAATGCGTCCGACATCCCGGCTTGTTTCAACACGGCCCTCAGGATGGTAAACCGATCATCCTGCTGGATAACATCAGAGATGGTTTTGGGCCGGATTTCCGACTCATCCGAACAACTCAGAAAAAAAGCCGAAAGGAATAAGGCAATTACCGAAACCGTAAGGGACGTGCAGCGCACTTTCATGTGATCTTTTTTTAAATGTATTTCCAATGTGGGTAGACACCGTCCTTAGAACGAAATGCCCCTGGGGTAAAATTATATAATTTTCAGGATTCCGGTGTTTCCCCTACCGCTTTGATGAAGATTTCCTGCATGGAAGGCAGGTTTTCACCGAAGGAATGGATGTCGACCTGTCCGATCAGGGCGGCCAGGAGCTGGTTGGCACCTGCTTCACCATACACCGAAATAATGGACTTTTTCCGGTTATCTTTCAGAGGTGTGACATCAACCACCTTGTATACAGGATGATCTTCGTCCAATGTGCCCGTATATTCTACCCGGAACGTATTGGTTTTGAACTGAAGTTTGATCTGGTCCTTCGGTCCATCCAGCACCTTTTTGGATCGGTTGATCAGTGCGATGTGATCACAAAGTTCTTCCACCGATTCCATGCGGTGGGTCGAAAAGATGATGGTATGGCCCTTTTCCTTCAGTTCCAGAATTTCGTTGCGGATAAGGTTAGCGTTGATCGGATCGAACCCCGAGAAAGGTTCGTCCAGAATGATCAGTTCAGGCTCGTGCAGCACCGTCGATACAAACTGAATTTTCTGCTGCATCCCTTTTGACAGATCGGCAACCGTCTTGTTCCACCAGGGTTTGATGTCGAATTTTTCAAACCAGCGTTTCAGCTTCTCCATAGCCTGTTTTTCCGAAAGTCCCTTCAGGCGGGCCAGATAGAGCAGTTGATCACCCACCTTCATTTTCTTGTAGAGCCCCCGCTCCTCAGGCAGATAGCCGATCCGGGAGATATGGGATTCATTCAAAGGCTGCCCATCAAAAATCACCTTGCCGCTATCGGGGGCAGTGATCTGGTTGATGATCCGGATCAGCGAGGTTTTCCCTGCTCCGTTGGGACCCAGTAACCCGAAGATACTCCCCCCGGGAATGGAAATGCTCACATGATCGAGTGCACGATGTTGATGATAGTCTTTGACGATGTTGTGGGTTTGCAAGAATGCCATAGGATCTGATCAGCGCATTGGTTGGTAGTTGAAAACAAATATAAGGATTGTTGTCAGCCTGCCACTATACCAGTCCCACAGAATTGTCATTACGGGCTAATGCTCTCAGCTTATAACTCAGACAAATTTCATCGGATAGGACACCTCTATCTGCCCCTTCAGGATTTTCTTCAGTTTGGCTGCGAGCAGCTTTTTACGGAGCGGACTCAGATAATCGGGGTAGAGTATCCCTTCGGTGTGATCATATTCATGCTGGATCATCCGCGCGGTGGTCCCTCTGAAAGTACCGATTTGCTTCCGTAAATCCGTATCGAGGTACTCAACCGTAACAGACCAGCTCCTTTTCACCGGCTGCGACAGCCCGGGTATACTCAGGCAGCCTTCCTCATCTTCCCAGACCTCATCGGAACGATCGACAATGCGTGCATTGATAAAGGTTTGTTCAATCCCCCGGTCATCAGGGTCAAAATATTCCCGGTGATCGTCGGGATCCATTTGCTCGTAAGTCGATCTGCTGTCAATCACAAACAGTTTCAGGGGTTCACCGATCTGGGGAGCAGCCAGTCCACATCCGTTTGCACGCCGCATGGTTTCCCACATATCTCCGATCAGCCTTTCCAGTTGGGGATATTCAGGTTCTACATCACGGCATTTCTGTCTGAGCAGGGTATGTCCATAAGCCAGTATTTTCCGTACCATCTTCTGTTTTTTACCTGCAAAACTGGCGGAATCGGAGGGCCGGGTCAATGAACCTGGGTTAAGAAATGCACCGGCGGATACGGCTGAGTCCCTGTGGCGTGACACCCAGGTAGGAAGCGATGTATTTGAGGGGGATATTCCGGAGCAATTCGGGCTGTTCCTCCATCAGCCGGAGATACCGTTCCCGGGGGCTATATTTCAGCAGCGACAGTTCCCTTCTGCTCTTGGCCAGGAATAACCGCTCAGCCGCAATACGTCCGAGACGGTTCCCCACCCGGGTTTGGGCATATATCTTTTGCAAATCCTCATGGGAAATCTGCCATATTGTAGTTTTGGTCAGGGCCTGCAATTCATATTCTGAAGGCGTCCGGGTCAGAAAGGAATCATAGGCACAGGCAAATTCCCTGTCGAACGTAAAATTGAAGGTAAGATCATTTTCTATCCCTGGTATGTAATACCGAACGATGCCCTTTTCTACAAAAGAAAGATGCTCTTCCACCACGCCCTGCCGAGAAATGATTTCATTTCTGGAAAAGTCTTTTCTCCGGAAACAGGAAGCGATCAGTTCCCACTCCCATTCCTGCAGTCTGACGATTTGCTCGTAATATTCGCGGATATGCCCCATTTCTCTATAAGGTTTTAAGGATGGGAGAAACTTCCCGTTTCGCAGAAAGCTTCCCTTACACGCTTAACATTACAGAGAGGTAAATCATTTAATACCAGGAAAAATTTATCCTGACTGAATCAAAGCCTTTTCGGCTGCACCCACTGATTGTGGTCCCTACAACACAAACCCGTATATATAGACCAGCATCCCGGTCACACAGGTGAGTGCCATATCCGACATACCGATTTTACCCCAAAACCGGTGGGTCTTGCTGAACTTTCCGGGCCGGGGATTCTTCCCGAATTTCTTCAGCGAAAGAATAATCAGAATGATCCAGATCAGGGAAGTCGTGATGGACAGGAATACGTGAAAATAGATGATGAAATTCAGGAAAAAAGTCCCTTCATAAGCCGACCCTTTGACCATTTCAAAAATCCCTCCGTTTACCTTCATATCGTATTCAAAGAACACGACCACCACGAAAAGAATACTGAACATGGTCAGCTGGATATTCTTATGCAGACGGTAATTACGGTCCTTCCGTACTTTTTTGCACTGAATACCAGAGCAACGGAAGAATGATAAACATCGATACTACAACGATATCCATCAGCACGTCACAACGTGCCCCAAAAATGCTGTGTGCCAGAAAAGGAGACTTCATCAGTTTACGGTCTTAATTAGGATACAATTTTTTCACACATTAGTAATATTAAAATTGATATTACATGGTGAATATGCTTAAATTTTAACAAGATGTATCCTGTCCGTATAAATCTGAAATCATTTCACACTGTGAAAAAAGGCGTTTGGGACTAAGCCCGGTAAGGGTCTTAACCTCATTTGTGAAATGTGATTGATCGTAAAACCCTGATTCATAAGCCAGCTCGGTAAAGCTGTTGAACCGACGGGTCTGATGAAGATAGAGACTGTACTGAAAGCGCACAATCCGCTGAAACAGTTTGGGCGAGGCGCCCATCCAGGCGGGAAATTTCCGTTCGAACTGTTTCCGGCTCAGACAAGCCATTTCGGCCAGCTTTTCCACGGAAGCAGCGCCATGCGAATTTTTAATCGCCTGGAATATCGTTTGAAACCTGCGGAAATCAACCGATTCGGTTTTCCTGATTAGCCGTTCAGCCAGAAGTTTTTCGACCAGCCGGACCCGATCCGAAAAATGAACTGAATCAGCGAGTCGCTCCCGTAAATCGGGCAGCACAAGTCTGTCAAGCTGTTCCAAATCCACGCTTTGGTTATACATCTCATCAAGGGGGATGGACAGCAGATGATGCAGTCCGTGCGGCTGAAAGGTAATGGCAAACAGGGATACCCGACCCGTCAATTCCAGATCATAATACCCATCCTGCTGACCGCTGATCACCGTGTTCCCGGCGATAATGCGCTGAGAGGAATGGGGACGATCCTGCAGGTAACAGACCAGTTCAGGCAGTCCGGTAACGACAATGCGTTGCAGATGGGTCTGCCCGTCGGCAATCCGGCCTTCGATGCTCCAATATTGACGTATATAAGGCCGCAGTAATTCAGAAGGAAATGCTACCTGCATCGTCATACGAAAAACCTGCCGCGATCTGGATAGACCGCGACAGGAATGATGTTTTAATCCTGATACAAACCTAAACGGTTTCCTTCAGAATCGGAAAATACGGCGAAATAGCCACGTCCCTCGACTTCTATTTTGGTTTTGGGCATAAGCACCTGTCCTCCATTCAGGCGTATGCACTCCAGCGTGGCATCGATCGAATCGGGAACTACTAAACTGACCAATACGCCTTGTGCAGAGGGCTCATATCCCGGTGATGAAATGATTGCCCCTTCCCCCGATGGGAGGCAAGCCATCTTTTCAACGCCAAAATCCTCCGCTGTAAGTTCCCACTGGAAAACTTTGCGGTAGAAAAGCACCGCCCGCGAGAAGTCTGTGCTGGGTATCTCGACCCAGGAAATAAGCTTTGCCATTGTTTTGATCGGTTGATTTACCCGGCAAAACTAGGAAAGGTCAAACCTGGAAAATTGGAAAAATGAGACATTGCGGTGCATCCCGCAAAAATTTGCAAAGAGCTACCGGCTGAAATACAGTCTACGAAGGCGCATTGGCTGCCAGATACTCCTCCAGATTATTCAGACCCGATTCAAATCCTTCCTTGAAACCCATTTCGATGATTTTCTCCAGATCCTCCAGGGTTTCAAACTGGATGTCAATACTGACGATCGTCTGATCTCCCTGCTCCTCAAAACGGTTTTCCCAGGTGCTCGTCGGTAAAGAGGGGTCCACTACCCCATTTTCATCGCAGAAACCATCGTGGGATGCGAAAAAAGTCTCCGGCCTGATCGTGGTATAATGCATGAAAGACCAGTGCCTTTCCCCTTCGGGACCTGCCATGGCATATAGCCAGCGGCCGCCCTCGCGGAAATCCATCGAACGGGTTTCCGTCTGCCACGGTTTGGGTGCCCACCAATGATCGAGGATTCCGGCATCGGTCCAGGCATGCCATACCAACGGTCGGGCAGCCCTGAAAATTCTTTCCACGGCAATCCGGTTATGGGCTTTATCGGCATTGAATTTAAATAAAACGGTGTGGTTCATGATTTTTGTGATTTAAGTTGTTCCAAAACCTGGTCGAGTTGACTAAACCGCACGGCCAGCAACTGCTTGAACTGCTCGAGCCATTGTTCCACCTCTCTCATTTTTTCGGCATTTAGGTGATAATAAATTTCGCGCCCCTGTTGCTCCTGTTTAACCATCTCACACTCCGAAAGAATCTGCAGATGCTTGGAAATGGCCTGACGGCTCGTTTGGAAATGCTGGGCAAGGGCATTGGGTGTCATGACTGCCGAAGCCAGAAGCATGATGATCGCTCTCCTTGTGGGATCGGCTATGGCCTGAAATACATCGCGTCTCGTTTTCATAATAATTTGCGCAACCATTTGATTGCTAATATAACCGGAACTTATTGGTTCAGCAAATAAATCACCGAAAATCTTACGGAATATTTTTAGAGCACTTCGGATATCAAATAAAACAGCCCGCTATCTGCGGGCTGTTTTGACAACTTATATAAGCCATGAATTCAAATAATACGCTACTGTTTTCGTATTTCGACGCGACGGTTCTTCGCCCTTCCTTCTTCGGTTGAATTGTCAGCAATGGGCTTTTCCAGCCCGTATCCCGCTGTCTTGATTCTGTCTCCGGCAATTCCTTTCTGAACCAGTGCCGATTTTACACTGGCAGCCCGCTGTTCGGACAAGGTTTTGTTGGAGGCGGCACTGCCTACGTTGTCGGTATGCCCTTCGATCAGGATTTTCAGCGAAGGGTTTTCGTTCAGCATGGTATACAGCTCATCCACAATGGGTTGGGACTCCGGAAGAATGGCCGCACTGGCCGTTTTAAAGTTGATGTACAGGGTGAGAGCATTGCCGGCGTTGATGGTCTCGAACATTTCATTGGCGCTGATCTCCTGTTTCATGCCTTCGGTACGGACGACGGTCATGTGATATCCGTCGCAGAGGTTTGCATGACCGTTAAAGTAAGTCAATGCCACCCAGTATGTATCTTCGCCACTCCTGAGCCGGAAAGTGGCTCCCTGTGGTCCTTCCTCTTCGGTTTTGGGTTTCATATAAAGGGTTTCAGCACCCTTCTTTTTCAGATAGTTTTCATAATTCTTCAGGATCTGATAGACGCTGGGCATGGGAGCGCTGTCCTTGATGATATACCGGTAATTAAAAACCGTGCCTTCGACTACTTCGGTCTTTTCGGGCGCCACCACGATATCCACTTCATTGTAGGCTTCCTCACACGCAATGATGGAAAACCCGGGCATTCGACCGACCACCACCGGATCCTGACAATTTTCTTCATCGGCCGGGTCCTTAACCGGGTCCTGTAGCACCTGGGGCAGGTCCTGTAGTTTCACCACGGTCATGTGATAGCCGTCGCACTGGGTTTCGCTGCCGTTGAAATAAGTAAAGGTAACCCAGTAGTTGGCATTTCCGGCTTTCATGCGGAAGGTAGCTCCGACGGGTCCTTCACCCGCATTACGGGCTTTGAGATAAATTTTCTCGGCTCCGTTTTTCACCAGGGCATTCTCATAGTTGCGGAGCAGCTGAAGCACACTGGGCATTTTCTCTCCGTCTTTGATATAGTACCTGTAATGAGAGACGATACCCTCTACGATTTCCGTTTTTTCGGCACCGGTCACTATATCAAAAACGTCGTGGCTCTCCTCGCAGGCATTGAGGTAGAAACCGGGCATCCGGTTGACGAGTGGATGATCCTTACAACCCTCACTATCATCCTGGCCAAAACAAAAGTTTGTCAGCAAAAGGGCAAGAAGTAGTAATGAAAAAGTAAGTATACGTTTCATGCCATACACGATTAGTATTAGTAAGACAATCGTTCACAGAAGATTGGATCACAATCTTAACTGATCGCATGCGATGTTTGCAAAAAATCTGTACGAACGGTCAATTCCCGGGATAATCACCCCTTGCAGACGTATATTCGTTCATGCGTCAAGGAGCTGCCGTCAATTTTTCAGCTGTGCGAACAGTTCTTTTATACGTGGGTTGGGGGTAATTTCATAATCGCTGTTTTCAATCCAGTCCCGGACATAGTTCAGGCGCTGTTCGGTAAGCGGGTGCGAACTCAGAATCACGGGTATTGCACGCCCGCTCTCCTTCTCCAGCATCTCAAACAGATACACCATCCCCTGTGGGTCGAGCTGATTTTCGATCAGAATCTTCAGACCTTCCTCGTCTGCCTCCTGTTCGAATTTGCGGGAATAACTGAGCGACTGAATCATGTCGGCATTATCGGCGATCACCGCGGCAACTCCGCTCAGATCCCCCAGCAGCAGGGAGGTAATCATATAACCGGCCAGACTGCGGCTCAGCATTTTCAGGGAGTGACGGTGATTAATATGTGCAGCTTCGTGACCCAGCAGGGCTGCCAGTTCCTCCGGATGGGTCATCCTGTCAAGAATAGCGGTATGGACGACAATTTGCCCGTTTGGTATGGCATAGGCATTTACCACTTCCGACCGTACCACCACAAACCGCAGCTGTTTCCGGTTTTTCAGGTTCAGTTCCTTCGCAAACTCCTCCAGGGATCGGGTTTTGGCAGTGTCCACGCTCCAGGTCGGTGAAACTGATTCCACATAGAGCGTCCCGATTTCGTTGTCGATGGTCTGCGGAAGAAAATCGACTGCCTTTTCTGACACGACCGGGAGAACATAAATATAACCCAGGACAATCGCTGCTAGGAGTGCCAGCGTGAGGATAAAAAGCTGTTTGACCCCGAGATTCGTCAGACGTGTAGAAACATCCACCCGACTGTGTTCCAGCATGATCTGGTAAAATCGCTCTGCAAACTCTTCACTTTCTACGATCAGTTCGGCATCGGGTAAATTCACATTCCTTAATTCGACCGTGTGATCATAGCGCGAAAACCGCAGGCTGGAAAGGAGCCACTGATGGTACGTGCCATCGGCCAGGGTAAACTGCACATAAGGCAGGTTCTCTCCGTACTCCAGCACGACCTGATGAGGCAGGGATAAGGTCCCGTCAAAATATACCGCTTTCAGCTGCCGGTTCATCATCAGGCAATGTCTATGTCCATAAAGTCGAGTGCATCTTCACCCATGGCATCGGTGAACGACTCCTCGGTCTGCACCACCGTATTGGTATCGATATCCCCCACCAGCTGGATATGCTTACAGTAAAATTTCTGGGTTCTCATTTCAGCCCAGGCAAAACCTAGGCCAAGCGTCAGAATTACCAGCAGGAAATTGACCAGGTGAAGGGTCAGAAAATCCATCCCGGTAGCAGTGGAATAACACGTAATTTTCTTTTCCTCCCTGTAGAGCGTGGTCGTCCGGACCTTATACTCAAACCTCTCCTTCATCCACCAGAAGGAATATATACCGAATGTGAAAATGGTCAAAAAATACCCTTTCAGATTGATGACAAACCATTCGGTTCCCTCACAGTTACTGGAAAACCTTACGTCCCCGTACCGGACATGGCTTACCGTATACCTTCGGACATTCATTTCCAGCCAGAGGGCATAAATTCCCAGGGTTACGATGGTCAGGAGAACACCTTTCAGAAATTCGCGGAACAGGGTATTCCTGTCACCGCGGTAACCAAACCGGATTCCCCTGTAGCTGAGACGGCTCATACGATAGCGAAAAGCCCCGTGAATGGCCAGGGGAACAAAGGCAAAAATCGCGGCGTACAAAAAAAGTATGGCCAGTAAAGGAGAATTGCCTATATACCGCAGCACGGCATAGACAAACATCGCAGCCAGATACAGCCCGATCAGTTTGATAAAACCGATAAACATTTCTTTCCCGGTACCGGAGAAATGAAAACGGTGTTCGTCGAGGGAGATATTCCCGTAAATATATTCCAGTCTTTTGGCTCTGGCCCACGGATAATACAATCCGACGGTAAGGAGGGTAAGCAACCAGTTGACGATCATGATGGAAAAGTACTCATTGCCTTTTCCCCAAAATTCCAGATGGTATCTTGACGGCTGACGGTCTTCGAGGGGAGGTGTAAATTCCATAGGTAAGCAGGTTGGTTTGCGGGCAAAACCTAAAAATACAAACCGGCTTACATTTCACAAAATCTGTCGTAACGGACCCTCCATTTCAGCTATCCGCCCCCACCGTACGCCGCATTCCCCGGTAAAAGCCGATCAACACCAGCAGCAAGGCACCCACCATAGCCAATGCCAGTGTAACGAGCAGAAACGAAACGACACCTTCCTCGGGCAGGTTTCCCTCCAGTCCTCCCGCCAGGGGCATCATTTTCCCCGATCCGGTCGCAGCTGCCATCAGCACGGCAAGGATATTGGCGTAGGAACCATAGACGATCAGGCCGAAAGCTATTCTCAAGGCGTTCGCCTTTAGCAGGATACGATACAGATTAACCCCAGCAGGACGAGAAACATGCCGTTCATGACCCCCTCCAGATGCGCCGACAAGGCCATGCGGGGATTGGCCATATTCTGCACAAAGAGCCCCGCCAACAGTCCCAGAAAAAATAGTAAAAGACCCAGGAAAATTAGCCTGTCCGCCTGTTTCGGTTGTAAAACTGCATTCATCTCGGCTTCCGGTTATGGTGAACAATAACAACCGCCTTATTTTCAGCAATTATATCCGAAAATTACGAAATAAATTACAGTATTCCCTTACGCCTATGGCAACGTAACCGCCAGAGAATCAGTCATTTTTCCGAAACAATATTGCCAGAATCCGAGGTATACCGGTTCTGTCATCCTGATCGAAATACTCCTCTATACGATCCACCGAAAAACCGAAACGGCCGGCTGCCAAGGTAAAATCAGACAGGTGATGGTTGAAACAGGTAACGACCTGCAGTCCTTCCTCGGTTTCAAACCGTGCTTTGGATCCCAGGTATTGCTTGAACGGGTGAAGTTCGCCCACATACACAAATCCTCCCGCAGAAACGACGCGGCTCAGTTGCTCAAAGACCGGCTCAAGGTTTTCGATATGTTCGAGGACCAGACTGAAAGTGGCCAGATCGAAGGTGCGGTTTTCGGCAAACACCCAGGGCTGATTGATATCCCCAAGCGTAAATTCGGCGCGCTCCGACCGGATCTTGCTCCTCGCTTTGGCCAGCATCTCGGGCGACAGATCGACGCCCAGTACGGCCTCGGCCCGGGTCACCAGCCATTCGGTATTCTTGCCGGTACCGCAACCGATTTCCAGACAGCGGTTGAAACGAATGCCGGAAAGTAATTCCCTCAGGGCAATTTTTTCCAGATCGCGCGTCTTATTTTCATTGGTATCATACTGACCTGCCCACTGGTCATAGGCTGCCTGCACATTACTGTTCATAAAAAGCTTGGTTCAATTGTCCTGAAGAAATTCTTTTCCAACTTTTTCCTACAAAAATTTCCGAATACTCATCATATAGCCAAAATGCATTCCTTCATGATAGGTGTTGAACGCCAGTGCATCTTTCACGGTGGCCAGATTGAAACCCGTACTGGTGGTCCATTCCTGATAGGTAGTAAATGCGCCGTTTCGCAGATCGCTTACGGTCGGTTCAATGAGGGATGACATTAACTCCCTGAGTTCAGCGATTTCCTCCTCGGTAACGACACGGGTAGGCTGTGTACGCGGCCTGTATAAGTCCGCCAGACTCTCTGAGATCTTCATTTCCAGATTGGAAGGCTTATAAACCACCAGCTGCTGCACGGCAATGA